>Ga0247727_10010824_pt1 | contig 16074 bp, 13 predicted proteins | sample WisWelCaveWW1625_FD_202498 | JGI IMG/M metagenome (GOLD analysis project Ga0247727, IMG submission 202498) | Biofilm microbial communities from Wishing Well Cave, Virginia, United States - WW16-25 | ecosystem: Environmental > Aquatic > Deep subsurface > Groundwater > Cave microbial mat | place... | reverse complement strand
CGCGACGATCCATGCCCTGCACGAGAAGTGCGCCCACGCCGGCGGCCCGCTGTCCGAGGGTCGCCTCGTCGATGGCTGCATCGAGTGCCCGTGGCACGGTTCGCGCTTCCGCCTCGCCGACGGCCGTGCCCAGCGGGGGCCGACGGTCTACGACCAGCCGAGATACGAGATCCGGCTCGTCGACGAGGGCTGGGAGGCCCGCCGCATCCCGAACTGACGAGAGGGCCGCGGACATCGGGAGCGGTTCGAGGGGTTCAGGATGGCTGCCTGACGCTGCGACCGATGTCTCGCGGGACCACCCCGGGCGACCGTTCGATCCGCGCCCAATGGCCAGACGTCGACGACATCAGCACCGCCTCGACGAAGCTGACGCCCCGAGCGCCGTCCTCGAGCGTCGGATACGTCCCCCCGAGGCTGCCTCGCGCCGGTGGTGAGTCCCCCGACGCGACCGCGGCGTAGAACGGCCGAAGGAGGTCCCGCAGCGCCTCCGCCCAGCCTTCCGGATGACCGGCCGGCAGCGAGGGGACACCCGGAGAACCGGCGACTGGGCCGTCGGCCAGGCCGCGGGTCAGCAGCCGCGCCTCCTCGCGCGTCCGGATCCAGAGGTGCTCCGGATCCTCCTGGTCCCAGTCGAGCGTCGCCCGCGAGCCGGCGACCTCGAGCGTCAGCCCGTTCTTGCGGCCCGGGCTGACCTGGCTCACGACGCACGCGCCCCGGGCCCCTCCCTCGAACCGGACGAGGATCGTCGCCGCGTCCTCCGAGTGGACCTCGACCTCCTCGCTCGGACCCTCGCCCACCGAGAACGCGGTCGAGCCGCCGATCGGCCGGGTCCGGCGGGGCAGGAATGTCGCCAGATCCGCGAACACCGCCTCGACCCGCCGGCCGGCGATGAACTCAGCGGTGTCGAACCAGTGCGAGCCGATGTCGGCGACGGCCCTTGACGCCCCGCCGACCTCGGGCTCTAGCCGCCAGTTGTAGTCGCCCGGGTCGGACAGCCAGTCCTGGATGTAGGCACCGTGGACGAGCCGGGTCTCGCCCAGCTCGCCGGCCGCGACGGCGGCTCGGGCTCGACGGACCATCGGGTAGCCGCGGTACGTCAGCGCGACCGCGGCGTGCCGTCCCCGCCGCCGGGCGAGGTCGGCCAGCCCGTAGCCGTCGGCCGCCGTGAGGGCGACGGGCTTCTCGAGGACGAGGTGCTTGCCCGCCTCGAGGACGGCCGTGGCAAGCTCGACATGCGTCCGATTCGGCGTGCAAACGTGGACGACGTCGATCGACGCGTCGCCGAGGACGGCCGCGAGGTCGGTCGTCCCGGTCGGCACGCCGAGGGCGCTGGCTCGGGCCGCCGTCCGTTCGGGGTCCGATCCGACGAGGGCGACCACGTCTGCAAAGCCGGCCCGCCGCACCGCGTCGACGTGGAATGGTCCGACGAATCCGGTACCGATGACCGCCGTGCGGAGGCGCGGCGAGGCCATCGGGTACGATTGCCGCCGCCCTGGGGTCTGATCCACGCGCTCGACCTCCGGATCCGTGGTGGCCTTAGCTCAATCGGCAGAGCATCGGATTGTGGCTCCGAAGGTTACGGGTTCAAGCCCCGTAGGCCACCCCACCATTCCCGAGCCGGCGCGACGCGCTACGATGCGCGCACCCGAGCCGGCTCCTCGTGCGGGGTCCGTCCGAGCCCTACGGTCATCGAAGGCCGGATGCATGGACCCGCGATACCCCGGTGGGGTGGGAGACGATCCGTGGCGACCGTCACGTTCGAGCACGTCACCAAGCGCTACGGTGACTTCCTCGCCGTCAACGACTTCACCCTCGAGATCCAGGACGGCGAGTTCATGGTCCTCGTCGGGCCGTCCGGTTGCGGGAAGACGACGAGCCTGCGGATGATCGCCGGGCTCGAGGAGATCACGACCGGCACCCTCCGCATCGGCGAGCGCGTGGTGAACGACATCGCGCCGAAGGACCGCGACATCGCGATGGTCTTCCAGAGCTACGCGCTCTACCCGCACATGTCGGTCTACGACAACCTCGCCTTCGGCCTGAAGCTGCGCAAGGTCGCCAAGTCGGAGATCGAGCGCCGAGTGAACGACGCGGCGCGGATCCTCGGCCTCGAGACGATGCTCAAGCGGAAGCCGCGCGAGCTGTCGGGCGGCCAGCGGCAGCGGGTGGCCCTGGGGCGGGCGATCGTCCGCGAGCCCGCCGTGTTCCTCATGGACGAGCCGCTGTCGAACCTCGACGCCAAGCTCCGGGTCCAGACCCGGGCCGAGATCGCGCGGCTCCACCAGCGCCTTGCCACGACGACGGTCTATGTGACCCACGACCAGGTCGAGGCGATGACGATGGGCACCCGAATCGCGGTCATGGACAAGGGCCTCCTCCAGCAGGTCGGCACGCCGCAGCAGCTGTACGACCAGCCGATCAACCGCTTCGTCGCCGGCTTCATCGGCAGCCCGGCGATGAACTTCGCGGACGTGGCGGTGGATGGCTCGGGCACCGCGGCCCGGCTCGCCGGCAGCGGCGTGACGACGCAGATCCCGTCGCGCTATCGGGACTCCGTCGGCCCGACCTCCGGCCGCCGGCTCGTCGCCGGCTTCCGGCCGGAGCACCTCGAGCTCGGCGAGGTCGCCGACTCGGCGACGATCCGCGGCACCGCAGAGGTCGTCGAGTACCTCGGCAACGAGGAGCTGCTCCACGTCAACGTCGCCGGCCACGACGGCGATGTCGTGGCGATCGTGCCGTCGGCCCACCGCGTCAGACCGGGCGACGTCCTCGACCTGAAGCTGCCGCTCGCTCGGCTCCACCTGTTCGACGTCGAGACCGGCGACTCGCTCGCGAAGTCGGCGGCCTGAGCCGGTCGATGGCGGAGACCGGCGACGAGCATCTCCTCGAGACCGTCACCGGCAGCCGCCTCGCCTACCAGGGCGACTACCTCGAGCTGACCGTCCACGAGGTCCAGCTCGCCGACGGCCGTCGGTCCGAGCGCGCCATCGTCGGCCACCCCGGAGCGGTCGCCATCGTCGCCCTGGACCCGGACGGACGCGTCCTGCTCGTGCGCCAGTTCCGCCTGGCGGCCGGCCGCGTCCTGCTGGAGATCCCGGCCGGCACGCTGGGACGAGACGCGGCGACCGGCGAAGCCGAGGACCCGGCCGACGCGGCGGCGCGCGAGCTCGAGGAGGAGACCGGCTACCGGGCGGGAACGTGGGAGCACGTCGCCGCGTTCTGGACCGCCCCCGGCTTCGCGACGGAGCTCATGCACCTCTACTTCGCGAGCGACCTGTCGCCGGCCCACGAGGACCGGCTCGGTCCCGACGCGGACGAGCGGCTCGAGCTCGTCCGGCTGCCATGGCAGGACGCGGTCGCGCTCGCCGACCGCGGCGAGATCGCCGACGCGAAGTCGTTCGCGGGGCTGCTCTGGCTGGCGCGACGCCGCAGCGGCGTGGGCGCAGCCGGCTAGGACGCCGGCTCAGGGGGCTCGAGGCGGTCGAGCGCCCTGCGATAGAGCGCCGACCCGGGGTCGAGGGCGACCGCGAGTCGCAGGTGCGTCCGGGCCTCAGGGTTCCGGCCGAGCTTGCGCAGGCTCTGAGCGAGGGCGAAGTGCGCCCACGGCCCGGACGGGTCGACCTCCAGGAGCGCCTCGAACGTCGATCGGGCGGGCTCGTATTGGCGGCTGTTGTGATACGCCCGGCCGAGCGCCTCGAGGATGGAGCCCTTGGCGGGCTCGAGGCGCGCCGCCCGCTCGAGCACGACGGCCGCCTGGGCGTTGTGGCGGGAGCGCAGCAGCGCCTGGCCGCGTTGCAGGAGCGCATAGGCGCTCTCGCGGTCATCGGGCACCGCCGGCGGGACGGGCTCGGGGAGGCGGTCGCTCGTGGTCATCGCGCCGATCGTCGCACGGACCGAGGCGCATTGCCGCGGGCGGGCCCGCGAGGGGGCCGCGGCCGGGTCGCCCGTCAGTCGCCCTTCCAGACCGCGAGGTCGACCGGCCGCAGACGAGGGCTCGGCGTCCGGCCGGGGATCCGGCCGCGCTTCGCGATCGGCCGGTCCTCGATCTCCTTGATGTCGCCGGTGAAGTCGATCGGAGTCGCGCCGCTGATGTACGACCCGACGGCGTACGAATCGACCGGCGCGCCGGCGTCCTTGAAATAGCGGATGCGGTCCGGCGTGAGGCCGCCCGAGGCGACGATCCGGACGTGCCCGAAGCCCGCCTGGTCGAGCCGTGCGCGGACCTCGAGGACGAGGTCGGCCGTCACCCGACCGCGCTCGGACGGCGTGTCCAACCGGATGCCGTACAGCCGCTCGCCGAGCGCCTGGGCGACCCGGAGCGCCTCCTCGGCCTCGTCCCGGAACGTGTCGACGAGGACGATCCGCGGCACGTCGGCGTCCATGTCGCGGTCGAACGCCTCGGCGGCCCGGACGGTGTCGCCGAAGATGAGCACCAGCGAGTGCGGCATCGTGCCCGTCGGCGCGAGGCCGGCCATCCGCGCGCCGGCCGGCGTCGAGGCACCGACGCAGCCGCCGACGATCGCTGCGTAGTCGAGGACGTCGGTGATGTCCGGGTGGATGTGCCGTGCGCCGAAGCTGATGACCGGCGCCGGAGCCGCTGCCTCGACGCACTCGCGCGCCGCCGTCGCCCAGCCGGTCGACTGGGCGAGCATGCCCAGGAAGGCCGTCTCGTACAGCCCGAAGCGACGGTAGCGGGCCCGGATCCGAAGCACGACCTCCTTCGGCACGACCAGGTCGCCGTCGTCGAGCGCCTCGACGAGGGCACCGTCGGCCGGGTCGGCGAGAGCGTGGGCGAGCAGGGTCTTCGCCTCGTCGATACCGCACAGCACGGCCTCGCGGCGGGCGAAGACCTCCATCGTGACGATCGGGTCGAGGCCCTCGCGGTCGAGGATCTGCTGGGCTCGCGCGAAGTAGACGTCGGCGGAGTCGCCCGACAGGACCTCCCACGACGGACGCGAGCGGCGGATCGGCATCAGGCCTCCGGCGGGTGGTCTCCCTCGGCCGTCCGGACGGCATCCGACGGCTCCGACGGCTCGACCGGCGAGCTCGGCCCAGGTTCCTCGGCCGGCAGTGTAGCGTACGGCTCGGGGGCGCCAGAGGGCGCGACCGCCGGCTCGACCGGCAGCGCGACGACCGCCGGAGGCGGTGCCGCCCGGCGGCGCCGCCGCAGGACGAGGGCGAGCACGGCGAGAGCCGCCGCGAGCGCCGCGCCGACGCCGGCCAGCCGCGCTCGGCCCGCATCGTCCGCGCCCTCGAGGGTCGCGATGAGCTCGTCCGTCGACGCGTCCGCGGCGTCGAAGTCGCCGGACTCGAACGACGTCGTCGCCTCGCTCCAGGCGACCTCCGGCGTCTCGCCGATCAGGCCGAGCGCGGTGATCGGGTCCGGTTCCGCGTCGAGCGCCGTCCGCGCCCCGGCGAGGTCGTCGAGCGCCGCTGTCAGCTCGGACGCCGCCTCCGTCGCCGCGCCGAAGTCCTCCTCGGCGGCGTTCCACGCGTCCGCGAGATCGGACGGCAGCTCGAGGCCGAGCCCGTCGGCGGCACCCTCCAGTCGCTCGCGGGCGGCGAGGATGAGCAGGGCCTCCTCGATGATGTCCCGGGCGTCGTCGAAGTGCCAGTCCGACATCTCGTGCCGGACGACGTACGGTGGCCGCCAGTCGCCGGCCGCCGCCTCGAGGTCGTCGTACGCCTGTCGCGCCGCGGCGCGCTCGTCGAGCAGATCCGCCTGCGCCGCGGTCAGGACGAGCGATTCGAGGAGCCCGGCGGCCCGCTCGGACCCGCCACGCTCCTCGACGAGGTCGAGGAAGCGGCGCCAGTCGTCGCCCTTCGCGACCCGCTCGGGGGCAGCCGCGCCGAGGTATGCGATCCGATCGTTCGCCGCGGCGCGCATGACATCGCGCATCGCGTCCTCGCCGATCTCGACGACGATCCCTCGCACGACGTACCACGACGCGTTGTAGCCGTACTGCTCGCGGGCATCCGTCTCCTCGTCGTCGATGCGGCCCGGGAAGCGCCACGAGTTGAGCGCCACCTCCCCCGGATCATTCGGGCTCGGCGCCGTCGGCGCCTGGAAGCGCACCTTCAGCTCCAGCAGGACTCGGCCCGCGTACTCGTCGGCGAGGCCCTCCGTGATCCAGCGGGATTCGAACAGGTCGTCGTTGAACCAGGCGTGGGACGCCTCGTGGACGATCGTCAGCTCGTCGATCTGCTCGCTGATCTCGATCGTGTCGGTCCGCGTGTCGTAGATGCCGGCGTAGCCCTCGAGCGCGGCGGCATGGACCTCGGTGACGACCAGCTCCCCGTCGACCGGCCAGTCCAGGCCGACGAGCCCGCGCAGGACGGGCATGCCGCGCCGCAGCGTGTCTCTCGCCCGCTCCTGCCACTCGGGATCCTCCGGCCAGGCTCGGATGAGGATCGTGTCGCCGTCGCCGAGCGCGAGGTGGCTCGTGGTGAACCCGGCGACCCGGTCGGCGGTCACGACGGCCCACCATTCGAGCGGGTCGGCGATCGCGGTCGCGGTGAGGACCTTGGTGGTCCCTTCCGTCGTCTCCTCGAGCGGCTCGCCGAGCAGCTCGACCTCGAAGCCCGCCGGCAGCTCGATCCGGACGCTCGAACGGCCGGGGTCGCCGACGGCGAAGGCGTACAGCGAAACGAACGCCTGCCCCACGCGGATGTCGCCCGCCGAGCGTGGCGCGCCGCCGGGCAGGTCGTACGAGATCGTGAAGCGGGCCGTCTGGCGGTAGTTCAGGTTCGACCGCAGGCGCACCGTCGCGACGTCGTAGCCGTCCTCCGACTCGCGGCTGACCCGCAGCGTCCCGCGGCCGTCTCGGGCGCCGAGCGCCGCGGCCTCGACATGGACGCCGAAGCTGAGGTCCCGGTAGTAGTAGCTGGTGATGACGTTGCCCGAGACCGTGCTCCGCTTGAGGTTCGTGGCGGTGACCTCGATGGTCACGTGGACGGCGCCCGCCTTCGGATCGACGACGTACCGGCTGGCGGCCTCCAGGCGCAGCTCCTCCGCCGCCGCGGCCACCTGGACGAGTGGCGGCGCGAAGGAGAGGGCCGAGGCGAGGACGAGCGCCGCGGCGGCGGCGACGGTCAGGCGTTTCATGCCCCGAGGACGCGACCTGCGCGAGACCGTTACCGGGGTCCCGCCGCGATTCATGACCAACCGAGGCGGCGCGCCCAGGCACGCGTCGCCACGAGTCGCATGAGCAGGACGATGGCGAGCCCGCCCAGCGTCGCGCCGAAGACGCGCTGGCGCCCGACGTCGGCCGCCGTCCGCCAGGCCGTTTCGGCTCGCGCGGCAGCCGCGACCGCGGCGTCCGGATCGCCGGACGTGAGCGCGGCCGACGCCGCCGCGAGGTCTTCGATCGGCTCGGCCCCGACGAGCCCGATCGCCTGCAGGAAGTCCGTCGTCGCCGGCCGCGCGGCCGCCGCGGTCGCGATCGAGGTGACCGCCTCCGTTTCCGCCTTCGCCTCGACGAGCGCGGCGTCGAACGCGCCGGATTCAAAGTGCTCGCGCAGCGTCTCCGGCAGCGCCAGGCCGGCAGCCCGCGCCCGCGTCGCCAGGCGCTCCCGCGCCTCGAGCACCGTCGCCGCGGAGGCGAGCGCGGAGCGGGCGACGGAGAAGCGCCAGCCCGCGAGAGCGTCGCGGACCACGGGCGCCAGCGTCCAGTCGCCGGTCGTCGCGAGCACCGCCGCGTACTCGTCGCGCGACGTGGCGCGCTCGTCGAGCAGGGCCGCCTCCCCGGGCCGCACGACGAACGTCCGCCAGAGGTCCGCATATCGACCCGGCGTGCGTTCCTCGAGCAGATCGAGCAGGCCGCGCCAGTCCGGCGGTCCGCCCGCCTCCGCCGGGCCGCCGACCGGGTCCGGGTACGCCCGCTCCCGAGCCTCGGCGGCCCGCCAGACGCCGGACAGGCCGTCCGGTCCGGCCCGTTCCGCGACCGCCGCGGCGAGCGCCAGGCCGGCCGCATACCACGCGGCGTCGTCCGCCTCGACCTCCCCTTCCGGCGCGCCCCAGGCGTTGAGCGGCGGGGCCGCCGGGCGCGGCTCCGGCGACCCCGCCACCGGCAGGCCGATCGCTTCCGCGGCCAGCGCTGCGTAGTACGACGCGAAGGTCTCGTTCGCCCAGCGGTCGGCCAGCAGCGAGCCGTTGAACCAGGCGTGGGCGAGCTCGTGCAGGATGACCTCATCGGACGCGTAGTAGGCGACCGCGATGCGGTCCGCGGCAGGGTCGAAGCGGCCGGCCGACGCGTCCGCCGACGCAAGCACGCCCTCCTCGACCACGAGCGGCCGCTCCAACGGCCACGGTCGGCCGATCTCGGCCTCCAGCGCCGGCAGTGCGCGGAGCACGAGGTCGGACACCTCGGCCAGCCAGCCCGGGTCGTCGCGCCAAGCACGGAAGGTGACCCGCGCCGTCCCGTCGGCGATGCTCGTGCTGCGGTGGGCATCGAGGAGCAGCGGGTCGCGCGTGGCGCGGATGGCGGCCTCGAAGCCGGACGGATCGTCGATCGGGCCGCTCGTCCAGCTCTGGCCTCCGGCGTCGTCCGGCAGCGGGCCGGCGAGTCCGCCACGGACGAACTCGACGCGGTAGCCGGCGGGCAGCGCCACCACGACGGTGGCGCCCGGCGTCTCGTCGCTCGCGAACGCCCAGGCGGGGAACGTCGCCAGCGAGTCCGAGACGCGGATGTCGCGCTCCCGTGGGGAACCCGGATCACCGAGCTCGAAGCGGAGCGTCAGCGCGAGCGTCCTGCCGGCTGCCAGCCGCGTCCCGAAGGCGAGCCGCAGGAGCGTGTGGGTCGGCTCGGTCGCCGCCACGCTGACCCGAGGCCGCAACCGTGGCGAGGAGATCGAGAAGCCGGTCGCGCCGGGCTGGACGGCGAGGTAGACGCTCTCGAAGAAGAAGCGGTTGGCGCTCGTGTCGGCGAGGTTGTTCGTGGCACGGAGCTCGACGGTGACGGCGACCCGTCGCTCATCCGGCAGGACCTCGTAGCGAGCGTCCCCGACGAGCGACAGGTCGGGCGCGGCCGCCCGGACGGGAGATGTCCCGAGGCCGAGCGGCGGGCCGGCCACGCCTACGGCGAGGATCGTCGCGGCCGTCGCAGCGAGGATCGCCGGTCGCAGCCTCACGGCCCGAGCAGCTCCGTGAGGCGCCCGGCGAAGCGGGCCAGGAGGCCTGGATTCCGGCCGACCCGACCCGCATAGCCTGCCGGCGGCCGGCCGCCGATCCACAGCCAGCCGGCCGTCTCGGGCAGCAGCCGGTCGGCGATCCCGGCCAGCCGCGCCAGGCCGAGGCCGAGCTCGTCCTCGCTCAGCAGGCGCTCGGGGATCTCGGCGGCGATGATCGGCCGGCCATCCTCGGTCAGCGAGAACTTCGCGAACGGGAACTCGTCATTCCAGCGGAGCAGCGTCCGATAGGCCCGCCGGAGCCCGTCGCCGATCGGCGGGGCGAGCTGGCCCCAGCAGATCAGCCCGAGAGCGGGGTCGCGGATGACCGTCGTCCGCAGGTCGAAGCGGCGCCGGCCGTCGAGCACGACGTCCCACGCCACGATGCCGTCGCGCTCTACGCGCTCGACGACGCCGACGCCGAGCCCGGCAAGCCATCGCTCGACCTCAGCGGGCTGTGCGGCGGCGAGCGCGACTCCCCCGGCCGTCCGTGCGGGCGCCATGCCCGGGAGTCTAGCCGGGTCCGCTCAGCCGTCCGCCGCGGCAGGCTCCAGGCGCGGCCGTACGCCGGCCGCCGGCCGGCGGTCGACCGACGATCCGCTCCGGATGACGCGCTTGACGAAGTCCGACGTCCGGACGTCGCCGGCGACCCGGACATTGCGTCCGATGCGGACCCCGCGCGGAATGACCGTCCGCTTCCCGACGACGGTGATGCCGGTGTTGAGGCGACCCGGCTCCTGCTCGTTGGGTGTGTCGTCGTCGGGCCCGTCGCCGACGATCGCACCGGGTCCCACGACGACCTCCTTGTCGAGGATCGCCCGGTCGACAACGGCCCCGGATCGGATCGTGCAATCGAACATGACGATCGAGTCGCGGACGACCGCACCGACGTCGACCCGAACGCCCGGCGAGAGGACGCTGTTGACGACGGTGCCGTCGATCACGCAGCCGTGGCTGATGAGGCTGCGATGGACCTGCGCGGTCGAGCCGACCTTCGCCGGGGCGCGCTCCTCCGAGCGCGTGTGGATGAGCCAGTCGCGGTCGTACAGGTCGAGCTCCGGCCGGTCGGCGAGGAGCGCGAGGTTCGCCTCCCAGTAGGACTGCACCGTGCCGACGTCCTGCCAGTAGCCGTCGAAGCGGTAACCGAACACGCGTGCTCCGCCGGCGAGCATCGCCGGGATGACGTTCGCCCCGAAGTCGGGCAGCTCCTCGGACAGCCAGCGGCGGAGCGCCCGCTTCGTGAACACGTAGACGCCCATCGACGCCAGGTCGCTCTTCGGCTGCTTCGGCTTCTCCTGCCAGTCGACGATCCGGCCGTGCTCGTCGAGGGCGAGGATGCCCATCCGCGAGGCCTCGGCGAGCGGCACCCGCCTGACGGCGATCGTCACGTCCGCCCGGTTCCGGCGGTGGGCCTGGACGAACGGCCCGTAGTCCATCTTGTAGATGTGATCGCCCGCCAGGACGAGGATCGTGTCGGCGGCCGCGTGCTCGATCTCGCTCAGGTTGCGCAGCACCGCGTCCGCCGTCCCGCGGTACCACTCCGCGACACGCCGCCGGCTGATGTACGGCTGCAGCAGGCGGACGCCGCCGCGGCTGCGGTCGAGGTCCCACGGCCGGCCGAGACCGATGTGATCGTTGAGCGAACGCGGGTCGTACTGCGTCAGCACAAGGACGTGGTCGATGTCCGAGTTGACGCAGTTCGACAGCGCGAAGTCGATGATCCGGTACTTGCCGCCGAAGGGCACGGCCGGCTTCGCGCGGACCGACGACAGGATGGACAGCCGCTCGCCCTGCCCACCGGCGAGGATCACGGCCATCGTCCGCTTCATGCGCGGACCCTACAGGAACAGGCGCGGGTTGACGAAGCGGCCGTCGAACTGGACGGCCCAGTGGAGGTGTGGGCCGGTCGTGCGACCGGTGAGCCCCACGTAACCGATGACCTGGCCGGTGCTGACGCGGTCGCCCACCTTGACCGCCGGCGGATGCTCGCGGTTGTCGAGATGCCCGTACCAGGTGACGAGCCGGCTCGAGTGGGCGATGACGACGATCCACGAGCGCCGGGTCCCGCGCTCGTACGGGTTCGGCCCGGCGAGCAGGACGACGCCGTCGCCGGCGGCCCGGATCGGCCGGTACAGGGGGGCCGCGATGTCGATCCCGCGGTGGAAGTGACGGCAGGCGCCGAGCGGCGGCTCCCACGAGAAGCCGGTGCAGCCGAACTCCTGGGTGATCCGACCGGCCAGCGGCCACTCGAGGCTGCCGTTGTACTCGGACGGGATCGCACCCTGCTGGGCCTTGAGCCGGATGAGGCGCTCGATCTCGTCCTTCAGGCGATCCTGCGCCCGCTGTGTCTCGGCAATCGCGTCCTCGAGCCGGTCTTCCTGGGCGGCGAGAGCGGCGAACTGCACCTGCTGCTCCGCCAGGAGGGCCTTCGTCTCGGCCTTCAGCCGGTCGAGCTCGGCGCGCGCCGCCTCCAGCTCGACGATGCGGTCCGCCAGCGCCGCCTTCTGCTCGGTCGCCGCGAGGCGCAGCTGGTGCGCCTGGTCGCGCGTCAGGTCGACCGTCGCCCGGAGGGTCGCCAGCGTCTCCCGGTCGCGGACGATCGCCTCGGCGATGACCCGGTCCTGGGCGGCGACATCGAGGTGATAGCTCACCTCGGCCAGCGCGTCGGTGAACGAGTCGCTCGAGAGCAGCGCGGCCAGCAGCGGCGTCCGGTCCGCGTCGTAGGCGTTGCGGATCCGCTCGGCCAGGATCGCCTTCCGCGCGGCCAGCTCCGCCGCCGTCACGTCCTGGCGGACGCCGAGGAACGCGAGCTCCACGTCGAGGTTGAGGATCTCGACGTCGAGGCCCTGCAGCCGGACCTCCACGACGACGACCTGGCCCTCGAGATCGGCGACCTGGCCCTCCACGGCCGCGATGTCGGCGTTGACCTCCGCCAGGCTCGCCTTCGTCGCCGCGATGCCCGACTTCAGCGTCGCCTGCTCGCGGTCGAGCTCCGCGATCTGCGCACGCTGCGCCCGGAGCTGGGTCTCCAGGCGCTTCTGGCGGGCGATCGCGTCGGCCAGGTCATCGCCGGCCGCCGGGCCGACGGGGGCGGTGCCGAGGACCGCGAGCGCGAGCGGCACGGCGAGCGCGACGAGCGCGAGCCGGCGCAAGGAGCGGGCTCGTCCCGGTCGTGCGACCGACCAGCCCGCCCGGTGCGGCTCGTGGCGGCTCGTCCTCGGCGCGATCATCGTGCGAGCAGGTCTCCCGACGCATCTGGCGACAGGTCACGCCCGCCGGTATGGTCCGCCGCCCCGATGCTGGGCACCGCCCGGGACGACACCGGCTTCCGGTCGATGATACCCCCGGCGGTCCAACGACCGTCCCGGGCGGCCGGACCCGCCACGCTCAGCCGACGCCGACCTGGCCGAGGATGGCCCATAGCGCGCCGACGATGAGGAACGGCCCGTACGGTACGAACGACTTGAGGGTCAGCCGCCGCGCGACGAGCAGGGCGGCGATGACGATCCCGGCGAGGATGGCGCCCGTCGCGAGACCTGCGACCGCCCGCGCCGCGCCGCCGACGAGCGCGACGCTGACGAGCAGCTTCAGGTCGCCGAGCCCGATGGCGCCGCGGCCGAACGGGATGGCCAGCAGCCACAGCCCGAGCGGCAGTCCGACCGCGGCGGCGATCGCCGGCAGCAGGCCGTCGTCGAGCCCGACATACGGCCCGCTGCCCGTCGCCAGGCCGACGACGGCATAGCCGATGAGAGGCAAGGTGACGACGTCGGGCAGCAGCCGTTGATCGAGGTCGGTGGCGAGCAGCAGGACGAGGGCCGCCGCGTAGAGGCCGAGGAACGCGATCTCGAGCGGATCGCCGGTCCGGCCGCCGAGGGCGACGCCGACCACGGCGCCGACGAGTCCGGTCAGCGCGCTGCGCCAGTCGACGGACCGCGTGGAACCGTCGTCGTGCGCCGGCCAGCGAGCGCCGATCCGGTCGGCGAGGAGTCCCCAGGCGAGCCCGGCGGCGGCCAGCGGCAGCCGCGGGTCCATCAGGCGCCGGCGGCCCCGGCGAGGGCGAGCTCGACGAGCGTCGCGTGCGCGGCGCCGGTGGCTCCCCGCGCGAGGAACGGCTTGGCCCGGCGGTAGTAGCCGGTCCCGGCGATGTCGAGGTGGACCCACGGCTTCGTCACGAACTCGCGCAGGAAGAGCGCGCTCTTCACCAACCCTCCCTCCCTGTTCCTCGAGAAGTTGACGATGTCGCCGGTCCAGCTCTCCATGTCGGCCCCGTACTCGTCGATGAGCGGCAGCTGCCAGTACCGCTCCCCGGCGGCAGCGCCGGCCGCCATGACCTCGTCGTACCACGGTTGGGGCGCGCCGAAGGCGCCGGTCACGAGATCGCCGAGTGCCCGCGAGACCGCGCCGGTGAGCGTGGCGACGTCCACCAGGTGCGTCGCCCCGAGTCGCTCCGCGTACGTCATCGCGTCACCGAGGATGAGCCGTCCCTCGGCGTCGGTGTCGATGATGTCGACCCGCTTGCCGTTGAGTGCCCGGACCACGTCGCCGGGTCGGGTCGAATGCGGACCGGGCATGTTCTCGACGGCCGGTGCGACGGCCAGCAGCGGCGTGCCGGGTGCCAGCCGGGCGACCGTCGCGATCGCCGCGATGACCGTGCAGGCGCCGGCCTTGTCCATCTTCATCTCTTCCATCCGATCGGACGGCTTGATGCTGATGCCGCCCGAATCGAAGCAGACGCCCTTGCCGACGAGCGCGAGGTGCCGGCCGAGTCCGTCCGGCTGCGCCTCCGCGCCGGAGCGCATGACGATCATCCGGGGCGGGTTGTCGCTGCCGCGCCCGACGGCCATGAACATCCCCATCCCGAGCTCGGTCGCCCGCTCGGGGCCGATGACGTCGATCCACAGGTCGCGCTTCTCGGCGAGGGACCAGGCCTCCTCGGCGAGGACCTCCGGGCTGACGTCGTTGGCGCTGCGGTTCGCCAGCGTGCGCGCCAGGTTCGCGCCATCGCCGATGACCTGCCCGCGCTCGGCGGCTCGCGTGGCGGCGGCGGCGTCGGCGCCGGGCGCCATGACGAGGGACAGGCTCGAGAGCGCGGGCGGTGCGGCCGAAACGTCCTCGCGGTAGATCGTCGACGGGTCGTAGCCGCCCTCGACCACGCCGCGGGCGACGAGGCCGGCGACGACGTCGAGCTCGCCGCCGAGCGCCTCGCCGAGCGGGTCGATCCAGATCGCGAGGTCGTCCGCCCGCCGGCCGGCCAGCCGGCGGATGGCGGTGGCGGCGACGTGGACGACCGTCTCGCGGTCGACCGACCCCGGCTCGCCGGCCCGCACCAGGAGGATCCGCCCGGCCGCGATCTCGCCCGGAGCTCCCATGGCCGTCGAATAGCGCTTGTCGGCCAGCTCGCCGAACGCGAGCAGGGTCCGGATCTCTCCGCCCGCGCGGCGATCGAGCTCGCCGATGGGGCCATCCCAGGCGGGCTCCCCGACGACGGGGATGACGAGGACGTCGGTCCGCACGGACCACGGGGCCTCGGCGATGACACGGACCTGCACGCTTGCTGACCTCCGGGCGGAGCGGTTGCCGGGACGCGCTCAGCGGGGGCGGCGCCGACCCGACCGCGCGGAGTGTAGCGTCAGGGCGCGGGCGACGTGCCCGCGAGCGTGTCGAGCGAGGCGAGCGCCCGGGTCAGCGCCCCGCGGCGTGTCTCGATCGCGATGACCGCCTCGTTGAGACCCGCCCGCCCCAGCTCGGCGACGATGAGCACCAGGCCGCGCGAGTCCGGCGGCAGCTGCTCGCGCGCCGCCGTCTCCTCCCGGAACGCCGCGCGGACGGCGTCTGTCACCCGCCCACGGGAATCCCGAAGGGCCTCGTACAGCCCTCGGAGGGCCGCGTCGTAGCGGGCGTTCCGGGCGATCCACTCGTCGAGGATGGCCACGTCGGCCGTCTTCGCGACCTCGTCCCGCAGCGCCACCGACTCCGCGAGCACAGCGGCCGCAACGTCGAGCTTCGCCAGCGCGTCGTCCCACGCGTCGGCCCGACCGAGCGTCGCGGCCTCGGCGACGACCGCGTCGTGGGCCAGCAGCACGGACGTGAGTCGGGCCGCGGCGAGCGCGCCGCCGACGAGCGACGACCAGTCGCGCGACAGGCCGTCCAGCTCGACGAGCGCGGCGAGCATCGCCTTCCGCTCGGCGATCGTGGCCGGCGACAGTCGAAGCTCGGCGCCCGGGCCGAATGCCGCGTCCGCCTCCAGCCGCAGCCAGCCGGCCGTCGCAGCGGCCTCGACGGACGTCGCGATCCCGTCGCCCTCGGCGATCGCGGCCTGCAAGCGCTCGAGGTCGCTCACGGTGAGGGCCGCGATCGCGCCGCGGGCGACCGTCGCGAGGCGGCGCAGGTCGCCCTCGAGATCCGTCAGGTCGGCGCGACCGGCGTCGAGCGCCTGCCGCGCCGCGCGGTCGGCGAGCCACGTCAGCTCGGCTCGGGCGGCCGTGCCGGGCGGGGCCGACGTCCCGGCGACGATCCCGGCGGCCCCGAAGGCGATGAGGAGCGCGGCGACGAGCCAGGCGGCGGCGCTGCCGCTCCGCCGGAGCGTCTCGGTCACGGCTGGCATCGTAGCATCCGGGGATGGCCAGTCCCGACCTGCGCCGCCTGCTCTCGGAGATGCCGAAGGCGGAGCTCCACCTCCACCTCGACGGCTCGCTGCGGATCGAGACCGCGCTGGAGCTTGCGGCGGACCGCGGCGTCGACGCGCCTCGGACGGCGGCCGCGATGCGGGCCGTCCTCGTCGGCCCCGCCCAGGGCGCCGACCAGGCCGAACTCCTGCGGGCGTTCGACCTGCCGATCGAGCTGCTTCAGGATGCCGAGGCACTCGAGCGCGTCGCGTCCGAGCTCGTCGAGGACAAGGCCGGGGACGCC
>Ga0247727_10010823_pt1 | contig 16074 bp, 14 predicted proteins | sample WisWelCaveWW1625_FD_202498 | JGI IMG/M metagenome (GOLD analysis project Ga0247727, IMG submission 202498) | Biofilm microbial communities from Wishing Well Cave, Virginia, United States - WW16-25 | ecosystem: Environmental > Aquatic > Deep subsurface > Groundwater > Cave microbial mat | place... | reverse complement strand
AATCAGGACGAATTGCAGGTCCCGCCGTACACGCTGCCCGATCCGCTGGTGATGCAGGACGGTGCGCGGGTGACCAGCGCAAAGCAGTGGCGTGAGCGTCGCCGGCCCGAACTGCTGAGGCTGTTCGAGACGCACGTCTTTGGCCGCACTCCGGTGGAGTCGGTGAAGCTGCGATTCGAGCAAGTCTCCCTCGACCGCAGTGCGCTCGGCGGCACGGCAACGCGCAAGGAAGTGTCGATCCATTTCACCGAGACGAGTAATGGCCCACGGATGGATCTGCTCATTTTCCTGCCGAATCAGGCGAAGTCGCCGGTGCCGTTGTTTGTCGGCCTCAACTTCGGCGGCAATCACGCCGCGCATCCCGACCCGTCGATTCGCCTGAGCACCGGCTGGCATCGCACCAACGAGCGCAGCGGCTACGTTAACAACCGCGCCACGCCATCGTCTCGCGGCACCGAGGCCAGTCGCTGGTCGGTGGCGGCCTGCCTTGCGCGCGGCTATGGGGTGGCGACGGCTTACTGCGGCGATCTCGACCCCGACTTCGACGATGGCTTTTTGAACGGCGTGCATGTGCTGTTTCCGCGCACGAACCGGCCCGACGACTGGGGGACGATCGGTGCGTGGGCGTGGGGCTTGAGTCGCGCGGTGGACTACTTCGAAACCGACCGCGCCATCGATCGCCGCCGTGTGCTGGTGATGGGGCATTCGCGCCTGGGCAAAGCCGCACTGTGGGCGGGCGCGCAAGACGAGCGGTTCGCCGCGGTCATTTCCAACAATTCGGGCTGCGGTGGCGCCGCGTTGAGCAAGCGCATCTTCGGCGAGACCGTGCGGCGCATCAATACCTCGTTTCCGCACTGGTTCTGCGTCAACCACCGCCAGTACAACGACAACGAGTCGGCGCTGCCGATCGATCACCATCAGTTGCTGGCGCTGGCCGCGCCGCGGCCGGCCTACGTCGCCAGCGCCGAAGAGGACGCCTGGGCCGACCCGAAGGGCGAGTTCCTGGCGGCGGCGGGCGCTTCACCCGTTTACAAATTGCTGGGCGCCGATGGGCTGGCCGCCGCCGCCATGCCGCCGGTCAACCAGCCGGTACTGAGCCGCCTCGGCTACCACATTCGCACCGGCAAGCACGACGTAACCGAGTACGACTGGCAGCGCTGGATGGACTGGGCCGAAAAGCACCTGCCGCGCGGGCGGTAGGGCGTCGGGCAAGATGCCCGACCTACAACGTCGCTTCAGGTACCGCCGGAGCCCGAAAAGCGTCGTTATCCGAGCTTCAGGTACCGCCGGGCCCCGAAAAGCACCGTTATCCGACTCCGCGACGGCCGTCCCGAATTCCCCGCTCCGGTTTCCGGGAGCCAGAAATGCGTGCCGAGAAGTTGGCACCCATTTCCGGGAGCCGGAAATGCGTGCCGAGAAGTTGACACCCATTTCCGGGAGCCGGAAATGCGTGCCGGGAAGTTGACACCCATTTCCGGGAGCCAGAAATGCGTGCCGGAAAGTTGACACCCATTTCCGGGAGCCAGAAATGCGTGGCGGGAAGTTGACACCCATTTCCGACTCCGCTAAATAGGCGCTTTTTCGGCTACCGGCGGGGCGGCATGGGCGCGAAGGGCGATCCGGGCTGGCCGGGCTTGCCGCGGACGCCGGGTTTGCCGGGTTTGAGCGGGTTGGCGAACTTGCCGGGGTCGAGGGGGTTGGCTGGCGCCGTCCTGGCATCCTTGAGCGGATTATCCGGGACGACGGTCTTGGCCTGGCTCTGGTCGTAGCCATACCAGCCGAGCCAGCCCGCCGCGGCCAGCGCGAAGAAGTAGAGCCACATGCCCATCTTGTGCGCAGCGCGCAGGGTTGCAACCTCTTCCATCCGCAGCAGGCCGAGCATCACCAGGCCCGACCCGTACTGCTCGGCCACCGTGCGCTGCTTGCGGAGCAACCAACCCGTCCCCCAGAGCAGCAACAGCAGACCAAAGCGAAGCAGGTAGCCGTTGACGATCGGCGTGAAGAACTCGCGGTAGAGTAGGGCGGGAATCAGGTTCATGGACTCGAATGCGGTTTCAGGGTTAACAGCAGCACAGCTTATCGTTCGCGCCGCCTTGCAGGAAGCTACACCGGCTGAGCGCCTTCGCGGACGCGGAGCAGTTGTTTGAACGCGTCGCACACCGTGCGGAGTTGGGAATCGTCCGGGGCATAGAGGACAAACTCCCGACGGGCGCCGTCGATTCGGGTGTGAACAAAGCGGGCGTGCTGCGCGCGGAGCGCCTCGAACTCGGGTCGCGCCAGCGGCAGCGGCCAGCGCATCGCCAGCGGAGCGTCGGCGGCCAGGTCGGATTCGCCGGAGAGGAGGTAAATCCGATTGAACCACGCGGGCAGGTCGGAGTGCGGCCGCTCCTGCAGGGCCAGCTCGCGGAACTCCATGCCGTAACGCAGCCCCGATCCCTGCGAGATGCCGGCGCGCAGGTGGTCGCGCAACTCCTTGCGCCCGGTCACCAGGCTCATCGTGGTGAAGTCGCGGGGACGCGGCGCCAGCGCGCGCTCGCAGCGGTCGGCGATTTCGCGCATGCGCGCGGGGTCGAGTGTCTGCCGGCGATCGAACAGTTCCTCCAGCACGGTTACGATGGCTTTGGCGGCGCGGTCCACCCGGCCGCCGTGGTGATCGACCCACGGCGCCTCCGAGGTGAAGAGTGTCGGCGCAAAGTGCCGACTGCCGACGCCCTCGGCCAGCGCCGTGGCCAGCGCCTCCTCCAGCAAGGTCGGCGGGAAGTACGCGCCGTTGGTCAGGAAGGCATCCGTGCGCCGGTACTTGGTCGGCGTCGGCGCCAGGGCCGAAAAGTGATGACAGACCTCGTGCAACATTCCCAGCAGAAACCGCTGCGGATCTTCGCGGGCGCTGGTCTCGACGATGATCTGGTTTTCGAGCAAAGTACACTGGCCGCCGGTGGCGCGCGGCGACCAGACGAAATGCACCTGGAAATTGATCGCTGGTTCCCCCGTTACGCCGTAAACGCGAGCTGTGCGCGTCAAGAATTCCTCCAGGCGTGGTCCGTGACGGGCGAGCGCGGGGCGCACCGAGGCGGCCACCGCCTGCGGCGTCTTCGCCACGGTCTCCCACAGGTGGTCGAATCGGCCGAAGAACTTGCTGCACGCGCCGACCAGCGTATTGATCTCGGCAAAGGACAGTTCCGGCATGCGGCCCCGCACCGTTCCCAGGTCGCTGGTCGTGGCCATGGCCATTTGCACGCGCTGTTCGTATGACGACATGGGCGCTATGAACAGCCCGACCATCGGCCCGGAAGTGAACGGCGTCAGCGCCGTGTCGGCTTCCCAGACCTGGTAGCGTCCGCGCAGGCGCGGCAGCAACTGGCCCAGACGATCCAGCGCCTCGCGCTCGTCGTCGGTCAGACCAAACCGCGCCTCCCAGAACTTGCGCTGATCGGAAGCTTCGTCGGTGAGCGCTGCAACCGTCCAGTAGAGGTTGAGCAGGAACGGCGTGTCACAACTGAAAGTGAACCGAGGCGCGGCCGACGCTGGTGAGCAGAACGGGACGATCCCGGCGGTGGCCAGCAGAGAGCGGCGAGTAGGCATGGAGGCTTTGACCGCGTGAGCCCTCATGCGTAGCGCACGCAGATTCCGCGCGCAGCCAGTCCGTCTTTGATTTGCCGAACCGTGAACGCACCGTAATGCACCATACTGGCGATGAGCACGGCCTCGGCCTTGCCGACGGTGAGCGCGTCGACCAGGTGGTCGATGGTGCCGGCGCCACCCGAGGCGATGACCGGTATGCCAACCGCCTCCGCAACTTGTCGGGTAAGCGCAAGGTCGTAGCCAGCTTGCGCGCCGTCCCCGTCCATGCTGGTCAGCAGGATTTCGCCCGCGCCGCGCTGCTCACACTCCTGGGCCCACGCGATCGCCTCGCGGCCGGTCGGCGTCCGCCCGCCGTGGCTGACAACTTCCCAACCGCTCGGGTCGTCGGTCCGCAGCCAGTCGCCGTAGGCAGGCAGCTCCGGCGAGGGACCCGCCGTGCGACGGCGAGCATCGATCGCCACCACGATGCACTGGACTCCGAAACGATCGGCGCCTTGCGTAATGAGATCGGGATCGTTGACCGCGGCGGTGTTGATCGAAACCTTGTCGGCGCCGGTCTTCACCATGCGGCGAATGTCTTCCACGGTGCGAATGCCGCCGCCGACGGTGTAGGGGATGAACACCTGCTCGGCGACGCGCGCGGCCACCTCGAAGATCAGATCTCGCTGCTCGTGCGAAGCTGTGATGTCGAGAAAGACCAGCTCATCCGCGCCCTGGCGGTCGTATTCGGCTGCCCGTTCCACCGGATCGCCGGCATCGCGCAGATCGACAAAATGCGTTCCCTTGACGACGCGGCCGGCTTTGACATCGAGGCAGGGGATGATCCGCTTAGCCAACATGGGGGAGCAACCCGGCCACCGCAGCGGTCGCTTCAATCAGGTTGACGGCGCCGGTGTACAGCGCCTTGCCGATGATCACGCCCTCCAGATACGATTCCTGCGCCAGCGCGATGACATCCGCCGTGCAGGCTACTCCGCCCGAGGCAATCACCGGGACCGTCACGGCCTCCGCCAGCTCGCGCAGGCTGGCGAGATTCGGGCCGCTGAGCGTGCCATCGCGCTGGATGTCAGTGAAAATGAGTCTCCGCACGCCAACGTCACCCATCTGCCAGGCCATACCCGCGGCGCTGACATCGGTCACATCCAACCAGCCATGCACCGCGACCCGGCCGTCGAGGGCGTCGATACCGACTATGATTTGCTCTTTCCAGCGCGCTGCAATGCGGCCGGCAAAAGCGGGTTCTTCGCAGGCGCGCGAACCGACGATCACGCGGGCGGCGCCCAGTTCGAGCAAGCGCTCAATATCCGCTTCCTCGCGAATGCCTCCGCCGACTTGCACCGGCAAGCTCACCGTCTGAATGATCGCTGCGATGACGGCCAGGTTTTGTGGGCTACCGACCTTCGCGCCGTCGAGATCGACCACGTGCAATCGCGTGGCGCCGTTCTGCGCCCAGCGGTCCGCGGTGGCCACGGGATCGTCCGAATAAATAGTTTCGTCTTCGTAGCGGCCTTGCACCAGGCGAACACAGCGACCGTTGCGCACGTCGATGGCGGGAATCAGCTCAAAGCCCATGCTTCACAGCTCTACGAAGTTCCGTAGCATCGTCATGCCGACCGCCCCGCTCTTTTCGGGGTGAAACTGCGTGGCAAACACGTTGCCTCGCCATATGGCCGCCGCGAACTCGATTCCGTGGGTCGTGGTCGCCGCCAGCCAGCCTTCGTCGCGGAGGACTCCAAAGTAACTGTGGACGAAGTATGCACGTTCGCCGCCCTGTAGACCTCGCCACAGCGGCGAGGCGCCACAAAACGTGAGTTCGTTCCAACCGATGTGGGGGACGCGCACCGGGAGTCCCTCGGGAAATCGCACGACTTCTCCGGGCACGAGGCCGAGTCCGGGGAAGTCGCCCCGCTCCCGACCGATCGCAAAGAGTAACTGCATGCCGAGGCAGATGCCGAGAAACGGCTTGCCCTCGTCGATGAATTCCTGGAGGGCGCCAACCAATCCGGCCTGGCGCAGTCGTTCCATCGCGGGGCCGAACGCACCCACGCCCGGCAGAATGGCCTGGTCAGCGCGCCGCACTTCGTCGGCGTCCGCCATCACCAGGCACTCTGCGCCCAGCAGCAGCAGCGCCTTTTCCACGCTCCGCAGGTTGCCCATGCCGTAGTCGATGATGGCGATCACGTTGTCAACGTGCCCTTGGTGCTCGGAACGCCCGACGTGTGCGGATCCCGCGCGACGGCGAGGCGCAGCGCGCGCGCGGTGGCCTTGAACGCGGCCTCGATAATGTGATGCCGGTTCCGGCCCCGGAGCTGGCACAGGTGCAGGTTGAGCTTGGCATTAACCGCGAACGCCTCGAAGAAATCGTGGACCAATTGAACATCGAACTTGCCCACGCGCCCGCTCTTCAATGCCAGGTCGCTGGCAAAGTAGGCGCGACCGCTCAGGTCAAGCGCGCACAGCACCAGCGCCTCGTCCATCGGCACCCAGGCGTGGCCGTAACGGGTGATGCCCCGCTTGTCGCCGACCGCTTCGGCCAGCGCCTGTCCGAGCACAATGCCGACGTCCTCGACCAGGTGGTGATCGTCCACCTCAATGTCGCCCTGACCGATCAGCTTCAAATCGAAGGCGCCGTGCTTGGCGAACAGTTCCAGCATGTGCTTCAGAAAAGGCACCGGGAGCTCGAGGTCATAGTTGCCGGCGCCGTCGAGCGTCAATTCCAGGGTGATATCGGTTTCATTCGTCTTGCGACGAAGCGAGGCCGTGCGAAGAGTCGTCTTTGGTTTCATCGTTGGTGCTTCAGGTACGTGAGAATGGCGTTGACATCCGGTGCGACGATTTCGGCGCCCCGTTCGAGGAAAGTCTGTCGATTGGCAACCCCGGCCGGGCCGGTCAACACCAAACCGCTCAAGACTTTGGCGTGATCGCTGACCTTGAGGGTTCGGTAATTCCCCACGGTGCGCAGGTCGTCGAGCGTATCGCCGACATAAAGGGCAAGCTTGAAATTGAGCCGAGTGTACACTTCCCAGAGCGCGCGACCCTCCGGTTTTTTGACCCCGTCGTCGTGCGTCACCCAGTGAGCTTCGGGAATCAACCCGATAAGCCCGGCGCGTCCGAGCGCGAAACGGGTCTCCTCTCGCGTGCGGCCGGTGAGCACTCCCAGTTTGCGACCCGCCGGCAGCGTCTCTGGCCGCAACAAAACTGGTTCCTGTTCGCACAGTCCGGGGCCGTGAACGTGTTCAGGCTCACGACCATACAGTTGCACGCAATGGTCATCGCCGGCGTATAACTCCTCACAGATTTGCGTGATGAGCCGTGGAGTCCAGCGGCTGCTCAATTCGCGCCGCTGGTCGGGAGTTAGGCCATGCACCAGGTATTCCTCCGCCGCCGCCAGTCCGCCGCCCCGCCGGCCAATCTCCTCGGTGTATTCGGCCAGCGTCGGGCTGACCTCCCGCAAAGTGGTCGATTGTCGGGAATGGCTGGTCAGCGATTTGACCACGTAGAGCAAGACCACGGCAGAACACAAATCCCAATCGTTATTGAATCCGCCGGCCGCCTTGAACAGTTCTACCTCTGTCACGCGCAGCAGTGGGCCCGGTTCGAAACCGAGGAAGCGTTCGCCGTACAATTCGGCCGCCTGGCAGATGACGACCCGAAACGTCCCGCTCACATCCACGATGACTCCGTCCACATCGAACACGAGAGCGTCGAGCTGGGGGAGTAGATTGAGAACTGGTTGCTTAATGAATAGGTCGTTGGAGAGGTCGATATCGCGCATGTGAACCCGCAGAGTATGGCGCAGGTTTTGCGCTTCCGGCCCTTACCGGCTGCCTCCGCCGGAGCCTAAGCCTACTCGTACCGCAGCGCCTCAATCGGGTCGAGCAGCGCGGCTTTGCGCGCGGGATAGACCCCAAAAAAGAGCCCGACCGCCATCGCAAAGAAGAACGACAACGCCAGCGGCCACCAGGTAACCACCCAGGGCCAGCCCCACTGTTGCGTCATAACGTAGGAGGCCAACACGCCGCCACCGATCCCGACCAACCCCCCGGTGCTACTCAGCGTGATGGACTCGATGAGAAACTGCAACAGGATGTCCACGTACTTGGCGCCGATGGCTTTGCGGATGCCGATCTCGCGGGTGCGTTCGGTGACGCTCACCAACATGATGTTCATGATGCCAATGCCGCCCACCAGCAACGAGACGGCCGCGATTCCGGTGAGCAGCCGTGTGAAGAGCTGGCCTTGCTCCTCGGTTTGTTGCATCAGTTCGGCTTGATCCCGAATGATAAAGTCGTTGTCGCTGGCGGCGCCGAGATGGTGTCGCCGGCGTAGCACGGTTTCGACCTCCTGCTTGGCCATTGGAATCATCTCCATCGTCTTGGCCTCGATCCCGATCATGCTCAGTGTGTCCATCGGTGCGGAGCTGCCGGTGCTGGAGCCGGTTCCGCGCGGCAGGCGCTTCATGGCGGTGGTCACCGGAATGGCAATCTGATCATCCGGGTCGCCGAACATGGCGGTGCCCTTCGGCTGCGTCTGGCCGATGATCAGGAATAGGGCGCCGTTAATGCGGATACGGCGACCGACCGGGTTGGCTTCGCCAAACAGATTCCGTGCCGTGGTCGGCCCGATCACAGCCGTAAGCCGCATACTGCGGACGTCTTGCTGCGTAAAAAAACGACCGCGCTCGATCTTAAAGCTGCGTACGTGGGGCCAGTCGACCCCAACCCCCATGACGGAGCAACTGGTGTTCTGGTTGTTGTACTTGATCTGTCCGGTGCGCCGAACTTCCGGATTGACGCGGGCGACGGCGGGGCAGGCTTTGGGTATCGCTTCGGCGTCGCCCATTCGGAGCGACTGCATCGAGCCGAAACCGAACGAGACCGCCCCGCGCCGCTGTGACCCGGAAAAGACCGTCAAAACATTACTGCCGAGCGACTGCACGCGGCGCAATGAGTCGGCGCGCGCGCCATCGGTGATCGCAACAATGGCGACGATGGCGGCGACGCCGATGATCACACCCAACATCGTCAGCAACGACCGCATCTTGTTGGCCACCAGGCCGGTCAATGCGACGCGAATGCACTCGATGAGATTCATAACGGTTCGGCTACTTAGCCTTTTGCTTCAGCAGCTTGACCAGTTCATCCAACCGTTCTTTGTTCTGGCCCTCGGCGAACGGGTTGGCGTCGGGCTCCGGTGCCGGGGTCAATCCCTTTCCCATGCCGCCGCCCATCATGCCTCCCATCATTCCACCGCCGCCGCCGCCGCGCTGCGGATTGAGCGCCTCCAACGCAGTCTTCTGGGCCGGCAGCAGCACCGCATTCATCGCGTCGAGGTGCTTTTGGGCGTCGGCGTCTGGCAGCTTCTTCGCGGACTCCAACTGTGCCGCAAGCGACAACAGTTTCTTCGCCTGTTCGGATTGCAGTCCGTGGCCGGCGACCTGCTCGATTGTTCCCAGCCGCCGGACGAGACCGGTCAGGTCCCGGCTGGGACTGGCTTGCGCTCCGCCGCCCATCATGCCACCGCCGCCCATCATGCCACCGCCACCTTTGCCCGGTGCGCCGCCCATCTTGCCGCCGCCCATCATACCACCGCCCATCATGCCCATGCCGCCGCCACCGGCTGACGGCGGGGCGGTGGCCTTGCCGTCACCTCGCCAGAAACAGAGTCCGTAGCCGCCGACGGCGCCGACGACCAGGCAGATAATCGAACTCGCCAGAGCGGGGGAAATGTTGGGGCCGGCCTTCAACGGATTAGCCATTTTGTTACGCCGCCTTTTCTTCGGTTAGGTCATCATCCTCGCTCGGCATCCCGGCGAGCACCTGATTGGCGTTGAGTCGCTCGGTAACACGGAGGTCGGCGACGATTCGTCCATCGCGGAAGCGCACAATGCGTTTGGCATGCTGGGCGATCTCCGATTCGTGCGTGACCATGACGATCGTTTTGCCCTCCGCGTTGAGCTTCTGGAAGATCGCCATAATCTCTTCGCCCTGCCGCGAAGCCAGGTTGCCGGTAGGCTCGTCGGCGAAGATGATGAGGGGGTCGTTGACGAGCGCGCGCGCGATCGCGACGCGCTGCTGCTGGCCGCCCGACAGCTCTGTGGGCCGGTGGTGGATCCGATCACCCAGTCCCACCGCTTCCAGCGCTCGCTGCGCGGTCCGCGCGCGCTTGCGGTGATCGTGCCCGGCGTAAAGCAAGGGCAGTTCCACGTTGTGCAGCGCGGTCGAGCGAGCCAGCAGGTTGAAGGTCTGAAACACAAAGCCGATCTTGCGGTTGCGCACATCGGCCAGGTCGTTGTCGGACATGCGGCTTACCTCAAGACCGTCGAGCTTGTACACGCCTTTGGTGGGACGGTCCAGGCAGCCGAGCAGGTTCATAAGCGTGGATTTGCCGCACCCTGACGGCCCCATGATGGCGACGAACTCGCCCTGCTCGACCGTCATCGTGATGGCCCTCAACGCATGCACGGTGAGCTTGCCGAGGTGATAGTCCTTGGTTACGTTGACGACTTCGATCACGCGCTATGACTTCCTTGCCGGTTCCTTGCTCGCTGCCGTTTTGGCCGGAGCCTTGGTGGCCGGCGCTGCCTTCTTTGCCTCGCCCTTGGCCGGTGCCGCACCGCCTTTGGCAGTTGCGTCAAGCATCTGCCAGACCTTTTTCAGATCCTCGAGACGGCGCTGACCTCGCGCGGCGCGATCTCCTGAGTCCTTGGCCATTTCGGGAAACGCCTTGGCAAAGGCAGCGCTTCCTTCCTTCATTCGGGATTCGGCCAGCTTGACGTTGAGCGGATTGTCATCCTTGGCCAACTCGCCGCGCTTTTGGAAATAGTCCATCATCTTGGCACGCGTGGCTTCGTCACCACCGCCACCCGGACCGCCAGGGCCACCGCCACCCGGACCGCCTTTGCCGAAGCCTCCATCACGAGCGGAGTCAAGCTCGTTGAGTTGATCCACCGAGAAAACCGGCTTCAATTTCTTCGAGACTTCCTTGGCTTCGTCGTCGTTCATCTTCGGCTTGGTTCGCCACGGACTTAACACGGCCAGCATCTGCGCTGCCTGGTCTTTGGAGAGCGGCTTCTTTTGGAGCTTGCCGACCGCCCGGAAAGTCTGGCCCAACTGCCGCTTGGGAGTGGGCGGGCCGCCAAAGCCCCCCTTGCCGCCGCCGCCGGGCGGTCCGCCTTGCGCCCAGAGCAAGCCCGCGGCGAAGCACATGACCATAGTGGTAAGGAATGCGATTCGTTTCATTGTTGCACCTCGTTGATTGCGAACTGGAATTCGCAATCCGAAATCCGAACTCATCGGCCGCTGCCGCCGCCCATGCTGCGTGGCATCCGTGGCATGCCGCCTTGACTGCCGCCGCCCATGCCACCACCGCCGGGGGTGGCGGTCAACGGGAGAATCGTCGCGATCACGACTTCGGCTCCCTTCGGCAGCTGGCCGCCGGTGATTTCCGTATGGACCATGCCTTCGATCCCCACCACGACGGTCACTCGTTCAGGAACTGGCGGTTGCTTCTTGGCGTCGAGCACTTCCACATACTTCGAGCCATCCTGCGCTTCCTTGACGGCTTCGCTGGGCACCGCCAGCACATTCTTTTTACGATCCACGATGAACTCGCAGGTGGCGTTCATGCCCGGCTTCAGGCGCGCATCGGCATCGGTGATCTCAATCTGCACATGAATGTACGTTACGTTCTGAATCGCCTCCGCCTGGGGATCGACACGCGTAACTTTGCCTGAGTACGGAGTATTGGGAAATGCGTCCAGCATAATGTCCACTTCCTGCTCGTTGCTGACCGAGGCAAGGCTGGCTTCATCCACCTGCGCATCGACGAACATCCGCGAGCGGTCGGCGATTTGGACAATCGCAACTCCGGTGGCGACCGGCGAAGTTGCCGACGGGATGATCGTTCCCTGATCGATATACTTCTTGGTGACCACGAACTCGGTGCCCGCGGGCCATCCGGTGCTCGGGGCGGTGATCGTGGTTTCCTGGAGATTCACTTCGGCGTTGCGCGTCTGCACCGACGAGCGAACAATCTGCTTCTGCGCAGCGATGACTTCTTCTACGCGCACGCTTTCTTGCAACAGATTCGCCTCCGTCAGTTTCAAGGCTGCTGCTGATTGCCGGAGCGCGGCTCGGCTCGATTCGACCTCTTGCTGTCGCACACGATTTTGAATCGAGTTGGCTTGCGCCGTCTTGAGCGAAGCTTCGGACTGCTTCAGGGTCGACTGCGCGGCCTCGAGATCGGATTTCCGCAAGTCCACCTGAACCGCATTCGCTTTGACATTGTCCACCGTGGCTCGGGCTCGGCGCACGCGCGCTTCGGCCGCCCGGACCTCGGCCTCTTGCTCAGCCTTGTTGGTATCGAGTTTCTTCTGCGCGCTGGTCAGCGCCGATTTCGCGTTGGACTGTTGCGTCTCGGCGTCCTCTACATTCTTCTGCGAAGCGAATCCTTCCGCGATGAGGTCCCTGGTCCGCTTCAGGTTTTGATTGGCATTGGTCAAGTTGGCCTTCGCTTGATCGACCGCCGTTTGCGCGACCGCCAGCCCCTGCGGATGCGTCGCTTCCTTCATCTGCCGCAGCGCCTCCTGGGCATCGCTGAGCGAGGCTTCCGCTTCCGCGATCGCGGTGGCGGTCAAAAGCGGTTGCGCGTCGGACTGCTTCTGCGCTTGCGTGGAGCGAACGCGTGCCGTTTCGACCGCTTGCAGTGCCTCGGCGATCTGCGCACCGGTAAGTGTCTGCTGGTGCTCAAGCGAATCTTGCGCCTGCTGCAAGCGAGCCCTCGCTCCGTTGACAGCTTCGCGCGCCTGCTCAAGCGTGGCCGGATTCTGCTTCTGCTGCATCTCCAGCGTCCGTTGTGCTTGTCGCACGCGTGCTCCGTCGGCCTCCTCCGCGGCCCGTGCTGAATCGAAAGTTGCCTTCATATCGACGGGATCAATGCGAGCGATCAACTGGCCTGGTTTAATGAGGTCGCCCGGTTCGACCAGCAGTTCCACCACGCGGCCACCGGCTTTGCTTTTCACATCCACCGTTCGAAAGGCTTGCAGCAGCCCGCTCGCCGACACCGACTTGACGACGGTTTGCTCTTCGGCTTTGGCGGTGCGGTATTCGATACGCCCGGCGGCGGCGGCGCCGCGTTGCCAGAACCTATAGCCTCCAATGCCGCCGGCGATCACCAGGGTGGACAGTACGAGTCGAGAAAACCAGTTCATGGCATTTGCTCCGAATCAATTCTTCGCTGGTGTGGACTTGGTCGCCTTGCCGGCGGGCGGCTGATCCGCCAGCAGGCGGCGCAGGTCCAGGGTGCGGTTGTAATTGCGCAACTCGGTGCCGAGGCCGACGGAGAATTCCAGGTTAGCCTGCGCGCCGTAGAAGTCGTAGATCGCGGTGAGCAAGTTCGTGCGCGCCTGGTTAAGTTGCACCTGAGCCTGTACGACGTCAACGACGGTGACGCTGGCGCCCAGCCGATACTTGGCGTTAGCGGCATCCAGGTTCTTTTGAGCCGCATCGACTTCAACATGGCTTGCGGCGATGCGCTCGTTGGCATTCGTCATGCTCAAGTAGCTCTGCTCTACTTGTGCGGCGATGTCCTTGCGCAGTTGGCCGGCCGTCAATTCACTTGACCTAACCACCGTCAGAGATTGCTTCGCGGTCGCGGCCGGGCTGCCCCAATTCAACACTGGCACGCTGACGAAGGCCTGCCACGACCATTGGTTACGCAGGCTGGAAAAGCTGCCAAAGCCTTGCAAATTGCCGTAGTTGAGCGTGAGCGTTGGAAACACGGCCACCTTCGCCGCTCGATACGAATAGAGATTGGTCAGGATGTCGGTCCTGGCCTGAATTAGATCGGGCCGCCCGGACAGCGCGGCGTCGAGATAACGCACCAACGGGGCCGCGTCCAGGTTCTTCGGTTCCGGCAGGTCCTCCAGGTCCAGTGGCGGCCCGTAGTCGAGACCGATCTGGTCGCGCAATGAAGAGGCGTTGGTCCTCACCGTGTTCAGAGCTTGCAGCACCTGCACTTTAGCGTTTTCCACCTGCACCCGCACCGGCAACTCGTCCACTGGCGCGGCGTCGCCGACCTTGATACGCGCGCGAATCATGTCGAGTTGCGCTTCAGCAATGCGCTGATTGGACTTGGCTTGATCCAAAAGTTGCTGCGCCCGGAGCACCTCGAAGTAGGCCAGTGAGGCCTCGAGGCGCACACTGTTGGCAGCGGTGGCGATGCCGGCGCGCGCGCTGCGGATACTGTGCGTGGTCTGGCGGAAGCGCCAGTAGTTGCCGCCGCCATCAAAAGCCCAACTGGCATTGAGCGTGCCTTGCTCCGAGTTCAAGTCGCCGGAAAAACGAAAGTTGGTGCCGGACTGGGCGCCCACGGATCTTCCGCGCAGCATGTTGAAGGTGGTCACAGCTTGCGGTAAGAGCGGCGAGCGGGCGACGGTTTTTCCCTGCGCCGCGGAAATGAACGACTGCTGCGCAACGCCGACGGTGGATCGGTTCCGAAGTGCGAGGTCTATGACGTCGGCCAGCGCATGCTTCTTGGTGGGAGTGGATTCAGCCGCAAAGGCCGAAACAGCGCTCAAGCCGCTGCCCAGCAGCACGAGCGTGGCGAGTCGAAAAATCATCGGTTCCTCACAGAGTTGATGGTGGGCTCACGCAACCGGGAGTTCTGCCCGCACGCACGTGCCCTTTCCAAATTCGCTTTCAATGCCGACGCACCCTCCGTGCGCCTCGACAATTTCGCGCGCAATGGCCAGGCCGAGGCCGCTGCCGCCGGTGGCGCGCGCCCGCGATTTGTCGCTGCGGTAGAAGCGGTCGAACACACTGGTAAGATCTTCCGGCGGAATTCCGTTGCCGGAGTCTTCCACCTGGAGCGCCACGGCGCCGTTCTTCCGAAAGGCGCCCAGCTGGATGCGGCCGCCCTCCGGAGTGTGTTGCAATGCGTTTTCCAGAAAATTGTCCAGCACCTGCGTGAGCCGCCCGGTATCGCCCACCACGCGAGCTTCACACACGCCATTGGTTTCGAGTACGACTCCGAACGCCTCCGCGCGAGGACGAAATTTCGCGGCGATGCGTTCGATGAGTTCGTCGACGGCGATCGGTTCCCGCTGTATCTCCAGCTCTCCGATGGAGGCACGCGAGAGCGTCAGCAGGTCCTGAACCAGGCGCGCCAGCCGCAAGGTTTCCTCATGCATGCCCACCATCGCATCTTGCCGCGCCTTCGGTTCGATGATGACGCCATCGATGAGCGCTTCCAGATTGCCTTGCACGCAGGCGAGTGGCGTGCGGAGTTCATGCGAGGCATCCGCGATGAGCTGGCGGCGGCTGGCCTCCAGATGTTCGAGTTGTTGTAGCGCCCCGGCCAGTTGGTCTCGTTGCGCCTCCACCGCGCCGATGGTCTGCTGAAGTTGCTCCGTCATGGCATTGAACTCTCGCCCGAGGCGTCCGATTTCATCCGGAGGACCGGTCACCACACGCCGCGACAGGTCGCCGGAAGAAATCGCCACGACGGTCGCGGTCAAGCCGCGCAGCCTCCGGGTCAGGACGAAAGATAAGCCCAGACCGAAGAACAGTGCGATCCCGAGCGCGATGACCAGCCGCACTGGCCAGCGGTACTTGATCCGATCCCACAGAATCGACCACATGGTCGGCAACTCCATGCGCGCCAGCACCGCGCCCACCGTCTGACGGTTGTGACGAATCGGCACCGCTATGACGGCGGAGAACTCGCTATGGCTCTTGAACATCGGATCATTGTTGGTTCTGGCGAGCGCCTGCTGCAATAATGTTCGCTCCGCCGGCGTCAGCTGGGATTGATCAGAGGGCAAGGTGTTAAGCGCCATCCGGCCAGTATCATCTACGATGTAACGCTCGGGCACTCTCGGTGGTTCGTTGTTGCGTCGAAACTGAAAAGGCTTGGTCGCCTCCTTGGCCGACTGCTGGAACGACCGGCCCTCGTCCAACCAGTAAGCAATGGTGCCGGCGGTCCTTTGCACGCGTAGTTTGAAAAAGTTCTGTGCCTCCACCGGATCGCGGGGCTCAAGTCCGATGAGGTAAATCGTCAGAGCCAACTGCCCCCCGATTACTGCAAGCGCAAAGCACGCCGCCAATTTGAACTGGATGCTGCGAAACATAAAGGTAATGCGATTGTGCCAGTCGGCAGGGGGATGTGAATCGTATAAAATGTTAAACCTTTGTTAACGGGCCGTGATGACGACGGGCTGAAGCCGGCTGCGCAGTGAACCGAGCGTGCCGACTTCGATCGGTACGCCGTCGCGGTAGGCAATCATTTGCGTCGACTGCGGCGAAATGCGAGCGCCGGGCGTGATGATTCCAACCAGATTAAGCGGATCGGCGGACGCTACCAGAACGATTTCAGCGTTGACATGAATGCGCCGGGTACAGCGGAGCGCTTCGAGCGCTTCCGGTAGCGCGAACTGCTCCCCGACCGAGCACTGCACAAAGCGGCCGCCACGCAACTCTCCACGCGCCTCCA
>Ga0247727_10010822_pt1 | contig 16075 bp, 15 predicted proteins | sample WisWelCaveWW1625_FD_202498 | JGI IMG/M metagenome (GOLD analysis project Ga0247727, IMG submission 202498) | Biofilm microbial communities from Wishing Well Cave, Virginia, United States - WW16-25 | ecosystem: Environmental > Aquatic > Deep subsurface > Groundwater > Cave microbial mat | place... | reverse complement strand
GAAATGTTTCACGTTCAAAAATAAATACACTGTCATTCTGGAAGGAAGAATCCTTTTTGTTGCTGGCAATCCTCTTGAAATTCAAAAGGATCCCTGCTGAATGACATTTTGTGGGTTAAAGATTAGTCTTTCTAAAATGAAGTTTGCGTTGCGTATGTTTGGAAAAGTTTTCCGATGCCTATTTCTTTTTTTGCTGATCTCGTGCAGCAAATCACCGCAGAATCTGCCCGCCGAGCGCGTGCGCGAGTTTGCCAACGTGCTTTATAATCGCGATCTTTATAAGCAGGCGATTGCAGAATACGAGCGCTATTTGCACGATTACCCGCTCGAGGAGCGCGAGCAGGCCAGCATCAGTTACACGATTGCCAATATTTATTTCGACCGCGTGCATGATTACGAGTCGGCGCTGGCTTATTATCTGCGCGTGCAGGAGCTTTATCCCAACAGCGAGCTCGTCAAAGAATCCGGCAAGCGTATCGTTGAATGTCTCGAGCGCTTGCAGCGTTCCGCCGACGCGCAGCAAGCTTTGGAAGAAAGCGCCTTTCTCGACACCAGTCAAGTTGCGAAAAAGCGACCGGGAGAAGTTATTGCCAAAATCGGCATGCGCGAAATTACCACGGGCGATTTGGATTATGCAATGAAACGTTTGCCGCCATATGTGCAGGCGCAGATCAAAGATAAAAGTAAACGCGTCGAATTTCTGCGGCAATTTATTGCGACGGAATTGCTTTATGACACCGCTAAACGCAAGGGTTTGGAAAATAATGCCGAAGTCGTGGAAGCCGCTTTTCAGGGCAAAAAAAATCTGATGGTGCAAAAGCTGCTCGAAGAAGAGATCGCGAGTAAAGTCAACTATACTGATAACGATCTTGATCTTTATTATCGCGCCAATCAGAGCCGATACGCAAAATCCGATTCGGCGGGCAAAAACTCGCAGCCGCTTTCTTTCGCCGACGCCAAACCGCAAGTGACGCAGGATTATATTCGCGAGAAACAGCAACAAATTTACAACGAGCTGCTCGATCGCATGATGCGCGCCGAATCCGTACTGATTTACGACGACAAAGTAAAATGAGAACGTTCCATTTTAAAAAGGTTTTTTTAAATTTTAGAAAAGAGAAGAGAAAGCTTTTCATTAGTCTTTTTATCTCTTTTTTCTTTTTATCTTTTTATCTTTTCGCTCAGGAGTCGCCGGTTGCGGTGGAATCGCGCCTCGACAAAAGCACGATCACCATCGGCGATACGGTGTGTTATGCCGTTCGTTTGACGTATGATGAAAGCGTGAAAGTGAGTTGGCCGGCATTGGGCGCGAATCTCGGCGTTTTTGAAATTCGCGATTACGACAAACCGGAGCCGCGACAAGCCAAAGGCCGTGTCACCGAAGAAATTTCTTATACCATTTCAACGTTCGACACGGGCCGGTTTGAAATTCCGCCGCTGACGATTTCTTATCAAACGCCGCCGGATACGAGTTGGCATCATTTGCAAACGGAGAAATTGGAAATTTATGTCGCCTCGATGCGGCCAAGCCAGGATGGCGACATTCGCGACATCAAATCGCCGTGGGAATTGCCGCGTGATTGGAAATTGATTCTTCGCATCGCAGCTATCGCCGGCGCGATTTTGCTGCTCGCCGGCTTCGGATTTTATTATTGGCGCAAGCGGCAAGGCAAAAGTCTGCTGCCGGAAAAGAAAAAGCCGGAACGACCGGCGCACGAAGTCGCGTTGGAATCGCTACGAAAATTGCGCGCGAGCGATTTGCTGCCGACCGGCCAAATCAAAGAATATTATAGCGAACTCTCCGAAATCGTGCGGCGTTATATTGAAGGGCGATATTTTGTGCCGGCGCTCGAGCTGACGACCGGCGAGCTTATGGATAATTTTAAGACGGTTTCTCTCGAGACGAATGCCAAAGCGATGCTTCGCGATTTGTTGGAAAGCAGCGATTTCGTCAAATTTGCCAAGTATGAACCGACGATGGATGAGCATGATCGCGCTTTTCAGCTTGCCGAATCGTTCGTGGACACAACGAAATTGGTGATGGTTGCGCCTATCCAACCGACGAATGGAAAAATGATACCGGCTGCAACTGCGAGTAACGAAACAACGACAGAAACAACGGAGGCGGCTCGCCATGCCTAATTTCGCCGATCCACAATTTCTGTTTTTGCTGCTGCTTTTGCCGCTGCTCGGCTGGCGCTATTGGAAACGCCATCAGCGTCTCGGCGGCGCCATTCGTTATTCCAATTTGGATTTGCTCAAAAATTTGCCGAAGCCGTCCAACTATTTTTCGAAGCACGTTCTGTTCGGCCTGCGGCTTTTGGCGCTGGCGCTGATCATTATTGCGCTGGCGCGGCCGCAAAGCGGACATACCGAGGAAGAAGTCACGACGGAAGGAATCGATATCGTTTTGTCGCTCGATATTTCCGGCAGCATGTTGGCTGAAGATTTCAAGCCGAAGAATCGCATTGAAGCGGCGAAGCTGGTTGCCGAGCAATTTATTTCGGGCCGGCGCAGCGACCGCATCGGCATGGTGGTTTTTTCCGCGCGCAGTTTTACGCAATGCCCGCTGACGCTTGATTACGGCATCTTGATTAATTTTTTAAGGAAAGTCGAACCGGGCATGATCAAAGAAGATGGAACGGCTATCGGCCTGGGGCTTGCCACTGCTGTCGATCGTTTGCGCAACAGCAAGGCGAAAAGCAAGGTGATCATTTTGCTGACGGACGGACGCAATAACGCCGGTGAGATCGATCCGGTTACCGCTGCTCGCGTCGCGCAGGCATTCAACGTGCGAATTTACACCGTCGGCGTGGGAACGCGCGGCGAGGCGTTATATCCGGTGCAAGATCCGTTTTTCGGCAAGCGTTATGTTCGCATGCCCGTCGATATTGATGAAGAGACGCTGACCCAAATTGTGGATATTACGAACGGCGAATATTTCCGCGCCACCGACCGCCAAAGCTTGGAAAAAATTTTTGCCGAGATCGACAAGCTGGAAAAAACCAAAATCGAAATCAAACAATTCACGCGCTATCGCGAGCTGTTCGTGGGTTGGCTGGCCGCGGCGATGGGGTTGATTTTTGTTGGGATTATTTTGGAAAACACGAAGTTTAGAAAAATTCCGTAAACGGTGAGATCAAAATAAAAACATTTCCAACGGATAAAAAGCTGCCAACGGATTTTTTTAAAAATATTTTTCATCAGTTGGCCGCTTTTCATCCGTTGGGCTAATCATTATATTCATCTTGACCCATATATTCATCTTGACCCATGATTCGATTTGCCAATTATCCTGCGTTATATCTGTTACTGCTTATTCCGGTTCTTATTATTTTTTTCTATTTGGTTTTTCGCTGGAAGCGGCAGGCGATGCAGCGCTTCGGCAGTTTGCTTTTGCTGCAGCAATTGACGCCGGCATTGAGCCGCAAGCGGCAAATTTGGAAAATCGTATTGTCGTTGGCCGCCGTGCTGTTTTTGATTCTGGCGTTGGCGCGTCCGCAACTCGGCACGAAATTGGAAGAAGTCAAGCGTGAAGGCGTGGATGTTATGGTGGCGATTGACGTGTCGGAATCCATGAATGCGCAGGACATCAGGCCAAGCCGCATTGCAAAGGCGCGGCACGAAGTTGCTACTTTGATGGAGAGATTGGAAGGCGACCGCATCGGCATCATCGCTTTTGCCGGCGAAGCGTTCGTGCAATGCCCGCTGACGCTCGATTACGGCGCCGCAAAAATTTTTCTCGACGTGCTCGAACCGGGTTTGATTCCAACGCCGGGAACGAATTTGGTCGCGGCGATTCAATCGGCGATGGAAAGTTTTGAAACCGCTGAACGCAAACATAAAGTGATGGTGCTCATCACCGACGGCGAAGATACCGGCGGCGATGACGTCATGAAAATGGTCGAAGCCGCCGAGCGTGAAGGCGTCGTTATTTACACGGTCGGAATCGGCTCGCCGCAGGGCGTTCCGATTCCAGTTCTCGACGAGCGCGGCATTCAAGTCGGCTTCAAAAAGAATCGCGACGGCGAAGTGGTGGTCACGAAACTGGATGAGCTAACGCTGGAAAAAATTGCGCTGCAAACCGGCGGCAAATATTATCGCGCTTCTTCCGGCGAAGCCGAGCTGGATCGCATTTATGAATCCATTTCCGGGATGGACAAAAAAGAGTTGGCTTCATTGAAATTCTCGCAATTTGAAGAACGCTTTCAATATGTGTTAGGAATCGCGTTGGTTTTGCTGATTATCGAGACGCTGCTTTCAGAACGGCGGAAAGTCAAGGCGCAATTGCGGAGTCGTTTTGCGGCTGAGACGGAAATTAGGTCATAAATCTCTCAAAGCGTTGCCCAACTGATAGATGAACCCAACTGTAATGCTTTATCCGTTGGGTTCATCTATCAGTTGGGATAATTCAATTTGTTCATCGTTTTCCAACAAGCTGCTATTTTGAGTTTAAACAGTTTAACGATTTTTAGTAGTGTTATGCAAAAAAATTTTTCAATTATCCTTTTGGGATTAATGTTGATTGGCGCCGCCGTCTCAAAAACATTTGCGCAGGGCGCCGGTCGGCGGCAGGTGGCCGAAGGCAATAAATTTTATGCCGAAGACAAATTTGACGAAGCCAACAACAGATACCGCGACGCGGAAGTTTCCAATCCAGAATCGCCGATCGTGCATTTCAACATCGGCGATGCGCTTTACAAAAAACGCAAATATGAAGAGGCCTTGCAAGCTTATCAAAAGGCTTTGCAAAAGAGTGAAGACGTGCAATTGCAGGCGCAATCTTATTACAATCTGGGGAATACGCTTTTTCGTTTGAACAAATGGCCGGAAAGTTTGTTGGCTTATCAGCAAACTCTCAAATTGAATCCCAATGATAAAGACGCAAAATATAATTTGGAATACGTGCGCGCGAAAATAAAAGAGAATGCGCAAAAGCAGCCGCAGGATCAACAACAGCAGCAACAGGAGCAGCAATCGAATCCGGATCAACAGAATGAGCAAGATCAACAGAAGCAGGATCAACAACAGAATGAGCAAAATCAACAGCAGAAAAATGAACAACAAGAGCAGCAGCAACAAGAACAGCAGCAAGCTGCACAGAAAAAAGATAAAGAGCAATTAAGCAAAGAAGATGCGGCGCGCTTGCTCGAGGCGTTGAAGAATCAGGAAAAAGAAGCACAGAAACAACGCCAGATGAAAGTGCGGGGTCGCGCGACTGTTGATAAAGACTGGTAAAACGCAAAAGCAAAAAAGAAAAAAGAGAAAATGAAAAAAAAAACGGCGTTCTGGAAGAACCTTTTTCGAATTTAATAATATGCTGTATTCAAAAGGGTTCCTCTGGAATGACATGATGGAAAAAACAAATGTCATCAATGAAGTCAATTAATAAAAAATATTTAATCACGGCTGCGACGATATTCCTCGTGATTTTGCCGCTTCATGCCCAAAACGTTTCCGTCACCGCAACGGTTGACCGCACGCGCATCGGCTTGAATGAAGATTTCATTCTTATGGTGGAAATTTCCGGCAACGGCGGCGAGCCGAAACTTCCGGATATGAATGCGTTCGCGGCGCTGGCCGGCAGCAGCACGTCGACCAGCATTCAAATGATCAACGGGCGGTTCTCGCAATCCGTCACTTATCAATACACGTTTTTTGCGCGCGCCGCCGGAAAATTTACCATCGGCGCGGTGGAAGTCGAGGCGAAGGGACAAGTTTATCGCAGCCAGCCGATTGAGATCGAGATTGTCGCCAGTTCGACTTCTCCATCGCCGCAAACTCCGCAGAGCGGTGCGGGCCGCAGCCAGCAGAGTGAGCCGCCGCCGAATTTGGAAGGCAATCTGTATTTAGATGCGAAAGCCAATCGCGCGAGTGTTTATCAAAATGAACCGGTGATCGTGCGCTATCGAATTTATACGCGGCTGAACATTGGCAGCTACGGCATCGCTTCGGCGCCCAATTACAGCGGTTTTTGGGCGGAAGATTTTCCCATGCAGCAGCAACCGCGCACGAGCCGCGAGGTGATCGACGGGCAAACGTATTTGGTGGCGGAGATTAAAAAAACCGCGCTATTCCCGCAATCCGCCGGCAGAAAGAAGCTCGATCCGCTGGTGATCGAGTGCGAAGTGCAGTTGCCGCGCCGGCGTTCGCGTGATATTTTCGATCAGTTTTTTGACGATCCGTTTTTGGCGCGCACAACGCGCCAAAAGATTTCTTCGCGTCCGGTTGAGATCGAGGTTTTGCCGTTGCCGGAAGCAGGAAAGCCGGCCAACTTCTCCGGCGCTGTCGGAAATTTTTCTCTGACGGCCAGCATTGATCGCACCCAAGTGAAAACGAACGAAGCGATCACCATAAAAGTGCGCGCCAGCGGCACGGGCAACATTAAAGTTTTGCCGAGTCCGCAAATCGATCTGCCGTCCGATTTTGAAATTTACGATCCGAAAGTCGCGGAAGATATCAATCATGATAACGATCAAATTTCCGGCAGCAAAACGTGGGAATATGTCGTTGTGCCGCGCTTTCAAGGCAGCCATGAAATCAAGCCGATCACGTTGAGCTATTTTGATTCGCGCGCGAAGGCCTATAAAGTTGCGAGCTCCGCGCCAATTTTATTGACGGTGGAAAAAGGCGCCGGCGATTTTTCCCCAGTCGTTGGCGGCGGCGTTTCGAAAGAAGATGTGCGCTTGCTCGGCCAAGATATTCGCTTCATTTCTACGGCGGCATTGCCGTTCAAAAAGATCAATGAGACGTTCTATGCTCAACCTTTGTTCTTGAGCATAATGGCTTTGCCGATGCTGGCGCTGCTCGGCGCTTTTGTGTATCAACGCCATCAGGAAAAACTGAGCACGAATGTCGCTTATGCGCGCAGCCGCAAGGCCGGCGGCATGGCGCAAAAAAAATTGACGGCGGCCAAAAAACTTTTGCAGCAAAATGATGAAAAAGGATTTTATGCCGAAGTGCAGCGCGCGCTGATGGGTTTTCTCGGCAACAAGCTCAACGTCGCCGAAGCCGGACTGATTACGGATGATGTCGAACGCATGCTGGCCGCGAAAAAAGTTAGTCCGGAAGTGATTCGCGGATATCTTGATTGTCTGCACACTTGCGACTTCCAACGTTTCGCGCCGGCGAGCAGCAACGGCACGGCGATGCAGGAATTTTATGATCAAGCGCGCCATGCACTCGAGACGATGGAGAAGGCGTTATGAAGCGTCTGGATGCTGGTTGCTTGATGCTGGTTACTGGTTGCTGGTTACTGGTTGCTGGTTACGCGCACGCGGATGAAGAAGCGAGCCTATTTCAGCAGGCGAATAAGTTTTATGAAGCCGGCAATTTTCAACAAGCCGCTGCGGCTTATGAAAAAGTTTTAGCGTCGGGAAAAACAAACTGGCAGGTTTATTATAATTTGGGCAATGCGTATTACAAACAAAGGCAATATGGCAAAGCCATTTTAAACTACGAGCGCGCGCTCCGATTGAATCGCGATAGTGAAGATATCGATTTCAATATCGATCTGGCGAATTTATCGGTAACCGACCGCATTACGCCGATGCCGCGTTCGTTGGCCGTCATTTGGCTGGATCAGGCGATTCATTTTTTTACGATTCAAATAGCCGCGATATTAACGGCGATTTTTTGGGCGTTGCTATTTTCCGGCGTGATTATCTGGATGCTTGCCCGTCGAGAAGTTTTAAAAAACCGGGGACGGCGATTGGTTTGGATAGCGGGTTCGGTGTGGCTGATTTTTGCGCTGATTTTTGCGTGGCTGGCTTACGAGCGCGCCACCGTGCAGGAAGCAATCGTGCTCGCGCCGCGCGTGGTGGCGCGCAGCTCACCAGCAGAGGGCGCCACCGAAATGTTTGTTTTGCACGAAGGCGTGAAAGTGCGGCTGCAGGAAAACAGCGGCAATTGGCGGCGAATCAGATTGGCGGATGGAAAGGTCGGCTGGTTGGAAGCCACTACCATCGAAGAAATTTAATTATAAAATTTTTCCCGCCGTTTCCATTTTTCAGGGAACTATTTTCCATTCTTTTAATTCATCCAACATCCGATGATTGGTTAAGTCATAATGAATCGGCGTGATCGAAACCATGTTTTTCTCAATTGCGCCGTCATCGACTTCATCGCTTTCCTCGATTTCCAATTTTGAACCGGTCAACCAATAATAAACGCGATTGCGTGGATCGATGCGCTTGTCATATTTGTCGTCGTAAATCGCCGTGCCCATCCGCGTGATGGCCACGCCGCGAATTTCTGATTCCGGCACGTTCGGCACGTTGACGTTTAGAAAGGTGCCTTTCGGCAATTTATTGGCAAGCATGATCGGAACCAATTTCGCCGCGAATTTCGCGGCATAAGTGAAATCAGCGTCTTTAAACGTCGTGAGCGAGACGGCAAATGAAGGAATGCCGAGAACGGTTCCTTCCGTGGCGGCGGAAACGGTGCCGGAGTAAATAACATTAATGCCGGTGTTCGAGCCATAGTTGATGCCGGAAACGACCATGTCCGGCTTGCGGTCAAGCAGCGCGAAGTAGGCGATTTTCACGCAATCCGCCGGCGTTCCATGCACGGCGTGTCCGAAAAACTTTTCGAATTTTTCAAACGGCATGACGCGCAATGGATCGGTGATGGTGATGGCGTGGCCGACGGCGCTTTTCTCGCTGTCCGGCGCCACGACGGTAACATCCGCAATATTAATCAAGCTTTCATAAAGCGCGTAGAGTCCCGGCGCGTAAATGCCGTCGTCGTTCGTCAAGAGAATGTGTGGCTTGCTCATGAGAGGCTGCTCAAAATTGGTTGATTGAGAACGTGTTGGTTCGATAAATCGACTTGTTGGCCGGCAATCATGCCATTTTCTGAATTCGCCGCTTCGTCGGGAGTAAAGATGTCGAAGAGATTGATTAATTGCCGGCGCATTTCCGTTCGGGAAACAATCGCATCGACGAAGCCATGCTTGAGCAGAAACTCGGCAGTTTGAAAACCTTCCGGCAAATCTTCTCCGATGGTTTGTTTGATCACACGCGGACCGGCGAACCCGATCAGGGCGCCCGGCTCGGCGATATTCACGTCGCCCAACATCGCGTAGCTGGCGGTAACGCCGCCGGTGGTGGGATGCGTGAGAATCGAGATATAAGGAATGCCGGCGTCGGCGAGCCGCGCCAACCGCGCCGAAGTTTTCGCCATTTGCATCAATGAGAGCGCGCCTTCCATCATGCGCGCGCCGCCCGAGGCGCTGATGATGATGAGCGGGCAACGCTGCTGCAGCGCATCATCGGTGGCTCGCGCGATTTTCTCGCCGACCACTGAGCCCATGCTGCCACCGATGAAACTGAAATCCATCACTGCGAGCATAATCTGTCTTCCGCCAAGCTTTCCGGCGCCGGTGATGATGGCGTCGGAATTACCGCTTTTCTTCGTCGCCTCTTTCAGTTGATCGGCGTACTTTTTATTCGCGCGAAATTTGAGCGCATCGATGGGAAAAATATTTTTATGCGTTTCCTGAAAACTTTCTTCGTCGAGCAAAAATTTAATGTAATCCTGCGCGCCAATCCGGAAATGATAGCCGCATTTGGCGCAGACCTGACAATTTTTTTCCCAATCGGGTTTGTAAAGAATCTCCCCGCATTTGTCGCACTTCACCCATAGGTCCGGCATTTCCTTTTTCTTTTGCGGCAGCAAGCCGCCGCGCTCGCGTTTAAACCAGGCCATCTGATCTCCTCTCCATCGACTCAACCGAATCAAAATTTAAATTTTTGCTCATCAATAAAGCGTTTTCTTTCACGCCGTAATATTCGCGGCGCTCGCCGGTTGTCTGAAAACCCAAACTTTCGTAAAGTTGCCGCGCCGCCGAATTGGATTGCCTGACTTCAAGATGAACGACTCGACAATGGCGTTGTTGCGCCAACTCACAAAGATGAATCATGATTTGTCGCGCCAAACCGCGCCGGCGAAAATCTTCATGGATGGCAATCGTGGCAATTTGCATTTCATCAGCAACGAACCACGGCACGACATAACCGATGATTTGATCGCGATATTCCAGAACCAACGGCTGTGAGATGTGCGAAGCTGCGATCTCGGCGAGGAACGCGCGCTTCGTCCACGGCTCTTGAAAATTGCGCTGTTCAATGGCCAGCACTTGCTCAACATCGTGTGCCTGCATTGGACGGAGCCTTGCGCCCCATTCAGTGAGAAGTTGAGCTTGCATTAAAATTTCACAGCCTTACTAATTTGCCGCGCCATTAGCGGATTTTTCTTTTAAGGTGTTGACGAGCGATTCAAATGCCGGCAAGCTCTCAATCGACACGGCTTTAACAACGAGATCATCCAGATTAGAAATATCGAATGCTTTGAGGCGCTCGGAAAAATCCTGTGGCACTTGGCCGAAACGGGCATTTAAGATAGCCAGAATTGACCGAATAAAACCCTGAAATTCCCCCTCTGCTCGACCTTCCTCTCGACCTTGCGCTCGACCTTCTGCGAGACCTTCCGTGCGAATTTCTTTATAAGCTTCGGATTATATTTCATCAAAGGCACCAGCGACAGAAGTCCGGTAATCTTTTGACGCAAAATTGTTTCGGCTTCAAGCTCCCAAATTTTGATAACGTCAAACTCATAATAGTTTCGTGTTTTGCCCAAGATCCGGCGCTCAAAAAAGCTTGGCAAAGATTTATTGCGGTCCGCTTCATTAATATAGAAAACCGCGCCATAAACTCCAAGCCCCGGACGCTTGAGCGTGACGTCGTAATCTTGTGCCATCTTCTCCCTCGCAGCTCGATTTACTCGTTCATCCGGCGTTTCTGGGGCTGATTCTAAATTCTTGCAGATAGCGCGGCTCTAGCGTCGACAAATCGGCAACCTCGCCGGCTAATTTAATGGCGCCGAGTCGAGCGACGCCGCCGCCACTCAGCATCGCTGTCGATTCCGGAATGACCGTGACGTTGGATAGATTTGTTATAACGCCGCGCGTTTGTAGCATCGTCACGCCATTGCCACAAAGCACAGCCGGAGTCCGGAGCCATTTCGGAAATTCAGCAGCTGCGAGCAAAACTTCGTCGCTTTCCGGAATCGGCGCCGGCCATTCATTGCGAAAACGTGCCGTATAAACCTCTCCTTCTCGCGCTTTGATCACGGGCGCCACTGACCACTGATTACTGACTACTGACCACTGACCACCGGCCGCTGCTTGCGCCTGCAACGTGCTCACCGCCACCAACGGCTTGCCGCTCGCAAATGCAAGGCCTTTTGCCGTCGCCAGACCGATGCGCAATCCCGTAAACGAGCCGGGGCCGATCGACACGGCGAAGGCGCCGATTTGCTCCAGCGAAATTCCGGATAACTGCAACAGTTGATTAATGCTCTCCGCCAGAATTTCGGCGTGAATATTTTTGATGTTGAAGCGCAACTCCGCAATAACCTGTTCGCCGTCGGCGATACCGACGCTGCAAATCGAAGTTGCGGTTTCGAGACCGAGAATCAAGCGGCGACCTCCGCGCGGTGGATTTTAATTTCTCGCAACGACGGCGACGCGGCAAAATCGGGAATGCGCAGATAAATTTGCAAATGCTGCGGCGGCAATAACGGCAGCGCGCGCTCCGGCCATTCGACCAACGAAACGCCGTCGCCGTCAAAATATTCTTCGCAACCCAAAGCTTGCGCTTCGGCAACACTTTGCAGACGGTAAAAATCAAAATGATAGATCGGCCAATGTTTGCCGCGATAAATATGCATGAGCGTGAATGTCGGGCTGGTAATTGGCGAGGTGACGCCACACGCTCGGCCAAAACCTTGCACGAACGTGGTTTTGCCGCTGCCGAGATCACCGAACAAGGCAATCACTTCACCTTTCTTTAAATGTTTCACGAGTTGTGTCGCTAATTGATGGGTTTCATCGACATTGTATGAAATGAAATTAAAAACACTTTTACCTTCAATAGCTTGTAGCAACTCATTAGCAGAAAGCATGTTTTTAAAATTAAAATCTTATCCGATCTGAACATTTGCGCCTGAAGGCGTTACTACGAAACTTTATCGCGGCTCCAGCTTCACCACCGGCAAAATCATTTCTTCCAGCGACACGCCGCCGTGCTGCAGGCTGTCGCGATAGTGATTCAAATAATAATGATAATTCGTCGGGTAGACAAAATAAAAATCTTCTTTGGCGAAAAGAAAGTTCGTGTTGACGCCGGCGGAGGGCAGCCGATACTCTTTCGGCTCTTTGACGATGATGGCATGTTTGGCGTCGACTTTCAAGCTGCGGCCGTATTTGTAACGCAGGTTCGTCGAAGTCTCGCGGTCGCCGATCACTTTCGCGCCGCGCAGGCCGCGAATGCTGCCATGATCCGAAGTCAAAATCACCGTGTTGCCGCGATGCGCCAATTCATTCAACATGCGATAGAGTGGCGAATGCTCGAACCACGATTTGGTGAGCGAGCGATACGCCGATTCATCCGGTGTAATCTCGCGCAGCACTTCGGAGTCACTGCGGCTGTGCGCGAGAATATCGACGAAGTTGATCACCAGCGCGAGCAGCGGCAGATCCGCCAGCGAGCCGATTTGCTTTTCGACATTCTTCGCTTCGTTGACATCCAAAATTTTGATGTATTTCAGCTCGCGTTTTAAGCTGACTTTTTGCTCGACCAATTGCGCTTCCAGGAGCTGGCGCTCGTGACGATTGAGGCTGGTTTCGTCGTCTTTGTCGCTTTCCCACAAATCCGGATGCTGCTCGGCGATGTCCAATGGAAATTTTCCGGCGAAGATGGCATTGCGCGCGTACGGCGTGGCGGTCGGGAGAATTGAAAAATAATATTCTTTGTTGATATTAAAGCGGCCGCGCAGCAACGGCTCGATGGTGAGCCATTGATCGAGGCGGAGATTGTCGATGACGAGAAAAACCACGCGCCGATTCTGTTTGAGCAGCGGCAGCACGAATTGGCGCACCAGATCGGGAGAAAGGTGCGGCGTTTCAATCGACGCCGCGCCGTTGGGCTTGATCCAGTTTTTATAATTTTTCTCGATGAACTTGGCGAATTCGGCGTTGCATTCGCGCTTTTGCTCGGCCAGCATTTGCCGCAGGCTGAGATCGGGATGGCGATCCAGCTCGGTTTCCCACTCGCACAGCCGCAAATAAAGAGCGATCCAACTTTGCCACGTCAATGGCTCGAGCAGCTCGGCAGCGATTTGATTGAATTCGGCAATATAATCTCTGGAAACGCGCGCGCCAGTGATTTTGCGCGTGTCGAGAATTTTTTTGCAGGTCGAAAGAATCTGGCTGGGATTGACCGGTTTGGTGAGATAATCGTCGATGCGGCTGCCGATGGCTTCCTCCATCAAACGTTCTTCTTCATTCTTCGTCACCATCACCACCGGCAGCGACGGATCGATTTCTTTGATTTCCGCCAAAGCCGTCAATCCGTCTTTGCCGGGCATCATCTCGTCGAGCAAAACCAGATCGAACTTTTCCTGGCGTACCAGCGAGATGGCGTCATCGGCATTGGCGGACGGATGGACGGCGTAGCCTTTTTCTTCAAGAAACAAAATGTGCGGACGGAGCAATTCAATCTCGTCGTCCACCCAGAGAATTTTATTGCGAGTTTCTGCCATGATCTATCAAAAAATATGTGGTATTCTTAAAAATTCTGCAAAGCGTAAAGGGCAGAGAGCCTGGCTCTCTGCGCCTATGCTCTCTGCCCTCTGCGTAACGATTTTAAAAAGTAGCAAAGTTTGGGGAGATTGTCAACAAGGAATTTAGATGAATGGAAGTAAGTCGTTGAAAACTTTCGTTGTGGTCGTCAAAATTTTGTATTATGGGCTTGAAGAAAACGTTGACAGAGAGGTAGTTTTAAAAAACTCTTACCCAAAAACCGGAATTGCCGCGCCGGTAATGGCTTGCGCCCCATCTGAAGATAAAAACAAAATGACTCGCGCCAATGCTTCCGGCGCGACCCACTCACTGAAATCAGCGTTCGGCATGGCTTGCCGATTCGCCGGCGTGTCGATGACCGCCGGAATAATCGCATTGGCGGTGATATGATAGCGCTTGCCTTCTGCAGCTAATGATTGCGTGAAATTGATCAGGCCGGCTTTTGCCGCAGCGTAAGCCGAAATGCCTTCGGCTCCCTGCAAGCCGCCCTGTGAGCCGATATTGATGATTCTGCCGGCGTTTTGCTGCATCATCACCGGCAAAACATGCTTGCAGCATAAAAATGCCGACTTCAAATTCAGCGCGATCATTTTGTCGAACTGTTCGAGCGTGGTTTCGATAATCGGCGTCTCGCCCAGATAACCGCCCACCAAATTTACCAGAACATCAATGCGACCAAAAGCCGCGACTTGTTGCGCCATCACCTTCACACTTGCCTCATCCAAAACATTGGTTTTGACGCCGAGCAAATTTTCCGGCGCGCCGGCTTTTGTTTTTAAAACATTGAATTCGGCTTCGCGTGTAAAGGTAATCACGACTTTCGCGCCCGTTTGTAGAAATGCCATGACTACGGCGTTGCCGAGCGCGCCGGCGCCGCCGGTAATGATGATGACTTTATTTTTGAAATCCATCGTTGCAAACCTCGACTAAAAAATTTTAAAAACGCGACGCCGCGATTGTCACATCGGCTCCGCCCCAGGCTTGTTCGAGACGTTTTTTCACGGCCTCGGCTTCAGCTTTTTTATTTTGCGCCAACAGACTTTGCTGCAAACCATATAACGACCAGCCATTCTCCGGATATTTTTTCAAATCCTCTTCATAAACTTTCTGCGCTTCGGCGGCATGTTTAGCTTCGAGCAGAACCGCGCCAAGATTATGTCTGGCCGGCGCGTACCACGGCGGCGGCTCGTCGTAAGTGAGATTGTCTTCATACTCGACGGCTTTTTGCAAATGGGCGATGGCTTTTTTGAAATCACCATTTTTCGCCGCCAGTTCGCCGCTCAACATTTCAGTCGCAATTTGCAAAAGATCATACGTGGTATTGATATCCCAAATCGTCACTTTTTTTAACGACGTATCAACCGCAATGGTTTTCAACTTTTCGAGTTCCTGCGCCGCGTTGTCAAGTTGATTCGTGCGCGCGTGCGCCATGCCGCGGCTGAAATGCCAAACGCCCTGCGGATATAACAAATCCGAATCCGGCGCAGCCTCTTGTAGAATTTCATCCCACTTGCCAAATTTCACCATCGCATACAGCGGAATCATCATGTAATGTTGCAGCGTGCCGAAGCCCGGCTCGCGCATCAGCTTGCGATCCTGATTCATCGCCATGTGACGCGCCGCCATCAGCGCTTTCTCGCTGTTGCCGCCGAAAGTCGCGGCCGCCGACAAAAAGTGATGATTATGCGGCAAGTACGCCAGCGGATACATTCCCTGTGCGTGGCATTGCGTGATGTAATTGCTATCAGCCTCAATCGCGCGCTCGTTGGCGACAATCGCATCATGGTAGCGTCCGGTACGGATGAAAATATGCGCCGGCATGTGCACCAGATGCCCGGCGTTCGGCACGAGATCGCGCAGCAAATCCGCGCTCGCCATGGCGCGATCCGGATTTTGCGAAGTTTCAACGGCGTGAATATAAAAATGATTCAAGCCTACATGCTTCGGCCATTTTTGCAAGCCGGTTTCAATCGTGTTCACAATCTCCGGCGTCCACGGTTTGGGCGAGCCGTCTTTCTCCCAATATTTCCACGGATGCAAATCCATCAGCGCTTCGGCAAACAACGCCGCGGCGTCGGGATCATCGGGATATTTTTGCGCCACCTCGCGCATGGCGTCGGCATAAGCTTCATCGAGTGGTTTGCGATCAGCCGGAGGCGTTTCGGCGTAGCGTTTGGATAACGCGTTGATATAGGCTTGCTCTTTCTCGCGCGCTTGCGGCGCTAATGCCAGCGCTTTTTGAATGGCGGAATACGCATTTGGAATTTCGGCATTATCCATCGCCGCATTGATGTTCGGCCCGAGCACCAGCGCCATGCCCCAATACGCCATCGCGCCATCCGGATCGAGTCTGGCCGCTTCGCGAAACGCGCGCTCGGCTTCTTTGTGATTGAACGCATACGACAGCGTGAGACCCTGATTGAAAAAACGCTG
>Ga0247727_10010821_pt1 | contig 16075 bp, 3 predicted proteins | sample WisWelCaveWW1625_FD_202498 | JGI IMG/M metagenome (GOLD analysis project Ga0247727, IMG submission 202498) | Biofilm microbial communities from Wishing Well Cave, Virginia, United States - WW16-25 | ecosystem: Environmental > Aquatic > Deep subsurface > Groundwater > Cave microbial mat | place... | reverse complement strand
CAGGAACAATCTGAAGAAGCGCGTTCCTCATTGCGTTCCAACCTCGGCTTGGCTGAGGTTTCAAATCATGTGAGTGTCGATGGAACGAAGACTTTGAATGCAACGGCCAAGCCGTTGCAGGAACAATTTGAAGAAGCGCGTTCCTCATTGCGTTCCAACCTCGGCTTGGCCGAGGTTTTAAATCATGTGAGTGTCGATGGAACGAAGACTTTGAATGCAACGGCCAAGCCGTTGCAGGAACAATTTGAAGAAGCGCGTTCCTCATTGCGTTCCAACCTCGGCTTGGCCGAGGTTTTAAATCATAAGGGTGAAGAACCTGCGAGCGCTTTGAATGCAACGGCCAAGCCGTTGCAGGAACAATCTGAAGAAGCACGTTCCTCATTGCGTTCCAACCTCGGCTTGGCTGAGGTTTTAAATCATGTGAGTGTCGATGGAACGAAGACTTTGAATGCAACGGCCAAGCCGTTGCAGGAACAGCATGAAATGCGTTCCCACCTCGGCAGACACCTGCTCTGTCTTTCCGCCAAAACGGAAAACGCATTGCGCGAGTTGGCCGCGAAATATGAAAATGATTTGGCGAAAAATTTTTCGGCCTCGTTGAGTGATTATTGCTTTTCCGCGGCCACAACACGCGCCCATTTATCGCAGCGTTTGGCGCTCGTCGCCGCGTCGCGCGAGGAGATGCGTGAGAAGCTGTCGGCGTTCGCGCGGGGAAATGAATACGCGGGCGTTGTTCGCGGCCAGGTGAAAAGCGCAACGCCGCCCAGGCTGGCATTTCTCTTCACGGGCCAGGGCGCGCAATATCTCGACATGGGCCGCACGCTTTATGAAACGCAACCGATCTTTCGCGCGGCTTTGCAACGTTGCGCTGAAATTCTGCGGCCGCATTTGGAGTATTCGTTGCTCGCGGTGCTTTATCCTGAGTTTGTTGATAATGAGCAGAACACCCCCCTCAAGGGGGGAATTGAGGGGGTGGAGTCGCGCAATAATTTTTTTCTCACTGAAAGACATAAGCCAGAAGCACCACGCAAAGATTCCCCCCTTGAGGGGGGCCAGGGGGGTGTTAACGCAACTCCTGCTTTCGCTCAACCTTCAGCAACGAGCGGCCAGCAGCGAGCGGCCGGCAACCTTCTCAACCAAACCGCCTACACGCAACCCGGCCTCTTCGCTATCGAATACGCGCTCGCGGAGTTGTGGCGCTCGTGGGGCATTGCGCCGAACATGCTGCTCGGCCATAGTGTGGGAGAATACGTTGCCGCGTGTCTTGCCGATGTGTTCAGCTTGGAAGATGGTTTGAAATTGATTGCCGCGCGCGGCCGCTCGATGCAAGCGTTGTCCGCCGGCGGCGTGATGGCCGCGGTTTTCGCGGATAAAGAAAAAGTCGAAGCCGCGCTTGCGCACTTTGCCAATGACGTTGCGATTGCCGCTTACAACGGTCCGGAGAACATCGTCATCTCCGGCCGCGCTGAAGCCGTGCAAACGATTCTCGCCAGCTTGCACGAGGCCGGAATTAAAACCAAAGCGCTCGCCGTGTCGCATGCGTTTCATTCGCCGCTGATGGAGCCGATGCTCGACGAGTTCGAACGCATCGCGCGCGAGATCACATTTCATGCGCCGCGCATTCCGCTCGTCTCCAACGTCACGGGCCGTGTGTTTGCCGAAGGCGAAATCCCCAACGCAAGATATTGGCGCGAGCACGTGCGCGCGGCCGTGCGTTTTGCGGAAGGCGTAAGCACGTTGCACCAACACGGTTGCAATCTCTTTCTCGAAATCGGCCCCAACCCCACGCTCTCCGGCATGGGCCTGCGTTGTTTGCCCGAGGGCGCGGCCACGTGGCTGCCTTCGTTGAGCCAAGGCAAGGATGATCACGAGCAGCTTCTCAAAAGCGTGGGCGCGCTTTACGCTCACGGCCTTGCGCCGGATTGGAACGCGCTCTACGACGCGCCTTCGCGCCGTCGCGTGAAGCTGCCGCTTTATCCTTTCCAACGCGAGCGCTATTGGATCGAGGAAAACACGAGGATTGAAGATGGAGAATCGAGGATAGTTGCTCACGATCCACCATCCACGATCCACGATCCACGATCTTCACACCCTCTCCTCGGCGCTCGCCTCCGTTCCGCGCTAAAAGAGATTCAATTCGAAAGCCGCGTGCAGACAAAAGCGCCGGAGTTTTTGAGCGACCATCGCTTTCACGACGTTGCGGTCTTTCCGGCCGCGGGTTATATGGAGATGGCGCTCGCTGCCGCCGAGAAAATTTTCGGCGAAGGCCCGTGCTGCGTGCGCGAGCTGAACATTCTCGCCGCGCTGGCTTTGCCTGAAAACGAAATGCAAACGCTGCACTTCATCGCCACGCCGGAAAAAGAAGGCGAAGCGCGTTTTCAAATTCTCCGTCTCGCGGGCGATGAAGAAGAAGGCGCGCGAGCATGGACCACGCACGTCACGGGAAAGATCGCCGCGAGTGCGACCGTAGCGCAGGCATCCCTGCCTGCGTTTCTTTTTACGCCGCAGTCTGTACAAGCGCGCTGCACCCAAGAAATCTCCGGAGCCGATTTTTATCAAAGCCGTTTAGAGTTGGGCGCATTCGTCGGCCCAAAAATTCGCGCGTTGGAAAAACTTTGGCGAAGAGAAGGCGAAGCCCTCGGCCGCTTGATTTTGTCCGAGGATCGCACGCCGGAAACGCAAATTTATTTCGCGCCGCCCGCATTGCTCGATGCGAGCATTCAACTTTTGCTCGCGTGCTTTGCGATGAATGAAGACGAGCCGTGTCTCTATCTGCCCGTGGGCTTTGATGACCTGGAAATCGCGCAGCACCTCGCCGGCCCGTTGTGGTGCCACGCGGAGTTGAAATCTTCCGCGCGGGCCGATCAAGAAACTTACACGGGCGACCTGCACTGGTATGACGAGCGCGGTGCGTGTTTGGGCCATGTGCAAGGTTTGCTGCTCAAGCGCGCGGAGCATGCGGCGTTGCAACGTCTCACGCAGCAGTTACACGCGCAAGATTGGCTTTATGAAAAAACGTGGCAGCCTCAAGCGCTGAACACCGCGGAACGCAACGGCGTGCACGGCCCCGGCAGTTGGTTGCTCTTTGCGGATCGCAACGGCTACGGCGCGCAGCTCGCCCAGCAATTGCGCGCGCGCGGAGATTATTGTGTGCTGGCTTATTTGCGCGCGGAGGAGAATCGTAGCGCAGTTATCCTGACTGCCCCGGGTGACGCGCTGCTGCCACGTGCGAACAAGGAATTGCCGAGTGATGCGCGGCAAATTGATCCCACGCAATCGGAGGAGTACAACGCAGTATTGCGTGAAGTTCTCGCGAAGGATCACCTGCGGCTCAAAGGCCTCGTGCATCTTTGGAGCCTTGACGCAACCGCACGTGCGGAACAAAACGCCGAGGCTCTGCTCGCCGCGCAAGCCTTAACTTGCGGCAGTGTGCTGCATCTGGTGCAGGCATTGAACAACGTTGTTGAAAATCTCTCGCCGCGTTTGTGGTTGATCACGCAAGGCGCGCATGAATTGAGCACAATCAACATGCGCGAGAACATCCCCCTAATTCCTCTCAAGAGGGGAATTGGTGAAGCATCCTCCGCGCTGATTCCCCCCTTGAGTGGGGTGTTGCGCGATCAAGAAGAGTTCTCAACGCAAAAGGATTTCTCGATACTCAATAACACTCCCCTCAAAGAGGGAATCAATTTTTCGCAAGCGCCGCTGTGGGGCATGGCGCGCGTGCTCGCACTTGAGCATCCGGAGCTGCGCAACGTCTGTATCGACCTCGAAGCTGAGGGCGAAGAGCAGAGCGCAAGGGGCAACGAGCAACGAGCAACGAGCAACGAGCAACCAACAACGAGCAACCAACAACCAGCATCCAACCACCAGCACCTTCTCAACGAGCTGCTTTACCACGACGACGAAGATCAAATCGCCTATCGCAACGGCGTGCGCTACGTCGCGCGATTGACGCGCACAGAGAGTGCGGAAGAGCAAAGTGAGAGCAAGCTCGCCCTTCCCACGACGCGGCCTTATCAATTGCAAAAATCTCGCGACGGCGTGTTGGACCATTTGAAGCTGCGGCCGGTGCGTCGCGCGAGGCTTGCTCCACACGAAGTCGAAATCGCAGTGCGCGCGACCGGCCTCAACTTTAGAGACGTGCTCAATGCGCTCGGCATGTATCCCGGCGAGGCCGGCCCACTCGGCCTCGAATGCTCCGGCACGATCAGCGCAATGGGTGAGAGTGTGACGCAATTCAAAGTTGGTGACGAAGTGCTCGCCATGGCTTTCGGCAGCTTTAGTTCGCACGCGCGCACGCACGTCGAGCTGGTTGTTCATAAACCAATGCAGCTTTCTTTTGCCGAAGCCGCGACGATCCCGGTCACGTTTTTGACGGCGTATTACGGTTTGCACCATCTTGCGCGCGTGCAACGCGGCGCGCGTGTGTTGATTCATGCGGCCGCGGGCGGCGTGGGTTTATCTGCCGTGCAATTGGCGCAAGCCGCGGGCGCGGAGATTTTCGCGACTGCCGGCAGCGCGGAGAAGCATGCGCATCTCAAAGCGCTCGGCGTGCAACACGTCCTCAATTCGCGCACGCACGACTTTGCCGAAGAGATTATGCGGCTCACCGCGGGCCGCGGCGTTGATCTCGTGCTCAATTCGTTGGCCGGAGATTTTATCACGCACAGCGTCGCCGTGCTTTCGCCCCAAGGCTGCTTCCTCGAAATCGGCAAGCGCGACATTTGGAGCAAAGAACAATTTGCGCAAGCCAAACCTCAAGCGGCGTATCACGTGATCGCGCTCGATCACATGGCGCAGCAGCAACCCGAGCTGGTGGGCAAAATTTTTCGCGAGCTGATCGCGCTCTTCGAGACCAACGTGCTCAAGCCTCTGCCGCACCGCGACTATGCTTTGCCCAATGCCGTTGCAGCGTTTCGTTACATGGCGCAAGCGAAGCACATCGGCAAGGTGGTGGTGACGCAAGGGGTCGAGGATTGTGGATCGCGGATCGTGGATCGTGAATCGTCACCCAATATGCGAGCGACGATCAACGATCAACGATCTACCATCCACGATCCACCATCCACGATCCACGATCCACGAGCAACAATCCTTCTCACCGGCGGTCTCGGGGGATTGGGATTGAGCCTCGCGCAATGGTTGGTGGCGCACGGCGCGCGGCATCTCGTGTTGATGGGCCGAAGCGCTGCTTCGCCCTCTGTTGAAGAAAAGATCAACGCGCTGCGAACTCAAGGCGCGCAAGTTTTCATCGCGAAGGGCAATGTTGCAATCGAGCAAGACGTGGCGCGCGTGCTCAATGAGATTAAAAAGAGCATGCCGCCATTGCGCGGCGTCATTCACGCCGCGGGCGTGCTCCAAGACGGCATGGTGCTGCAACAGCGGTGGGAAAATTTTGCAGCGGTCATGGCGCCGAAAATTGCCGGCGCATGGCATCTGCACAAGTTGACGCAAGACGCGCCGCTCGATTTTTTCGTGCTCTTCTCCTCCGTGGTTTCCGTGCTCGGCTTCAAAGGCCAGAGCAATTACGCCGCGGCCAATGCTTTTCTCGACGCCTTCGCGCATTGGCGCTCATCGTTGGGCATGAAAACTCTCAGCCTCAATTGGGGGCCGTGGGCCGAGGCCGGAATGGCCGCGGCATTGAGTACGCGCGCGCGTCGCCGTTGGACCGCGCAAGGCATGCAGCTTATCGGCATGGCACAAGGCTGGGAAGCATTCATGTACGCGCTCCAACTCGAGGCCCCACAGCTCTGCGTGCTGCCGATCACTTGGGCAACTTACGGCCGGCAATTCAGCACGGCCAACCCGCCGGCTTTTTTGAGCAAGCTGATCATGAAATCGCACGCGGCGAAATCCGAAGCAACGCCGCCGCAAGCAGAAATGAGTTTCGAGCAACGTTTGCAAAACACGCCGCCGGAAAAACGCGAGAGCCTGATTCTCGCGCACGTGCGCGAGCAAGCGGTGAAGATTCTCGGCGTGCCGGCTTCCAGGCGCGTGGAAGTGAGCCAGCCTTTGCGCGAGATGGGGCTCGATTCGTTGATGACGGTCGAGCTGCGCAATGCGTTGAGCACGACGCTCGGCCGCCCGTTGCCCGGCTCGCTCGTGTTCGATTATCCCACCCTCGCGGCGATGGCAAACTTTCTCGCGGAAAAAGTTTTTGCGACCGCAATGCCCGCGGCTTCTGTTTTAACACAAAAGCAGCGCGGTGATGAACAAGAACAACAGGCGCGCGCGCAGGTGCAGCAGCTCGATGAAGATGAAGCCGAAGCATTGTTGCTGGAAAAGCTGGCGGCGCTGGAGGAGCGTTTATAAAATGATGTTGTCGAATCGATTTCATCACCTCATTGTCATTCTGTAAGAACCTTCCCTCGCACTGGGCACGGCTCTTCGAATAAGCTGTATCGCGAGCACGAGGGAAGGTTCTTCCAGAATGACATTGTGAGGAGAGCGCCCTTCAAGCAAAGTACTTGCAGTTCATAGCAGAAACCTCATGAGCACCACTTCCGAAAATCTCACTCCTCTTAAACGCGCGTTACTCACGCTCGACAAGATGCAGAAGAAGCTCGACGAATACGAGCAACGCAACAACGAGCCGATTGCGATTATCGGCCTCGGGTGCCGCGCGCCCGGCGGCGTGCACGATCCCGAATCGTTTTGGCAATTGTTGCGCGACGGCGTCGACGCGATTACCGAAGTGCCGCGCACGCGCTGGAAGCTCGAAGATTATTTCGACGCGAACAAAGACGCGCCCGGCAAAATGTATACGCGCTCCGGCGGCTTTCTCGCGGAGATCGACAAGTTCGACGCGCTGTTCTTCGGCATCACGCCGCGCGAGGCCGCGAGCATGGATCCGCAACAGCGCCTCGTGCTCGAAACGAGCTGGGAAGCGCTCGAGCACGCGGGACAAATCAAAGAACAGCTCTCGGGCAGCCGTACCGGCGTGTTCATGGGCGTGTGCTTCAACGAATATGCGCAAAAGCATTTGTACTCCGGCGATGCGACGTTGATCGACGGCTATTGCTTCACCGGCATTGCGCAGAGTGTTTTGACCGGGCGGCTCTCGTACTGCCTCGGCTTGCAAGGCCCGAGTGTCGCGGTTGATACCGCATGTTCCTCTTCTTTGGTGACGGTGCACCTCGCGTGTCAAAGCCTGCGCAGTCGCGAATCGGATATGGCGCTGGCCGGCGGCGTGAATCTCATGTTGACGCCGGAGAACACGATTTACTTTTGCAAAGTCGGCGCAATGTCGCCCGAGGGCCGCTGCAAAACTTTCGACGCTTCGGCGGACGGCTACGTGCGCGGTGAAGGCTGCGGCGTGGTCGTGCTCAAACGTCTTGCGGATGCCCTCAAGGACGGCGACAACATTCTGGCATTGATTCGCGGCAGCGCGGTGAATCAAGACGGGCGCAGCAACGGCCTCACCGCGCCGAACGGGCCTTCGCAAGAACGCGTGATGCGTGACGCGCTCGCGCATGCGGGCGTGCTCCCGCGGCAAGTGAGTTACGTTGAAGCGCACGGCACGGGCACGCCGCTCGGCGATCCCATTGAAGTGCGCGCGCTCGGCAATGTGTATAGCGCAGGCCGCGACGCAAATGCGCCTTTGCTCATCGGCTCGGTGAAAACGAACTTCGGCCATCTCGAAGGCGCCGCGGGCGTGATGGGCTTGATCAAAACCGTGCTCGCTTTGCAGCACGAGCAGATACCTCCGCATCTGCACTTCAAGCAACTCAACCCGCTCATCTCTCTCGCTGAGATTCCAGCGCGGATTCCAACGCAACTTCTCAACTGGAATGCAGAAGCAGGCAAGCGCTTCGCTGGTGTGAGTTCGTTTGGCATTTCAGGCACGAATGCACACGTAATTGTGAGTGATCAGTTATCAGTGATCAGTGATCAGACATCAGTAAACAGTAATCAGTTGTTGGTGAAAACTGATCACTCATCGCTGATCACTGATCACTGTTCACTGCTTCCCCTCTCCGCGCACACGCCAGAAGCCTTGCAAGCCCTCGCGCGTTCGTATCTCGATTTTCTGCCCTCCGCCCTCTGCCCTCTGCCCTCGGTCTGCTTCACGGCGAGTGCGCGGCGTTCACATCATGAGCATCGTCTGGCGCTGGTGGGGAAGAGCAAAGCAGAGTTGATCGCGCCGCTCGAGGCTTTTTTAAAAGGCGAAAAACGCGCTGGCCGAAAAGAAACGGATGAGCCGCGCAAGCTCGCATTGGTGTTCTCCGGACAAGGCCCGCAGTGGTTTGCGATGGGGCGACAGCTTTTGCAAGAGTCGCCGGTGTTTCGACAAAAGATTGAAGAGTGCGACGCCCTTTTGCGTGCGCATGCGAGTTGGTCGTTGCTGGAAGAATTGCAACGCGAAGAAGCCGCTTCGCGTTTGGATCAAACCGAGATTGCGCAGCCCGCGATTTTTGCTCTGCAAGTTGCGCTCGCGGAAGTATGGCGCGCGTGGGGCCTCGTGCCCGAGGCCGTGGTCGGGCATAGCGTGGGCGAAGTTGCGGCCGCGCACGTTGCCGGAGCGTTGTCGCTCGCCGAGGCCGTGCGCGTCATCGTTCATCGCGGGCGCCTCATGCAACGCGCCACCGGCCTCGGCAAGATGGCCGCAGTCGAGCTGGCGCATGACGAAGCGCTGGCACTGCTCGCGAAATATGACGGACGGCTCTCGCTTGCCGCGATCAATAGCGCGAAGGCCGCGGTCTTTTCCGGCGAAGCCGCGGCGCTCGAGGACGTGTTGCGCCGCTTGCAAGAGCGCGAGGTGTATTGCCGCATGCTGCCGGTCAATTATGCTTTTCACAGCGCGCAAATGACGCCGTTCAGCGCGGCGCTGGAACAAGCGCTGCACGGCCTCGCGCCGCAAGCGGCCGTGCTGCCCATGTATTCCACGGTCACGGGCAAAAAACTCGAAGGCCTGGCATGTGACGCGGCGTATTGGGGAAAAAATATTCGCGCGGCCGTGCGCTTTGCCGATGCCATAAACGCGCTCGTGGATGAAGGCCACACGCTCTTTGTCGAGTTGTCGCCGCATCCGGTGCTCTCGGCATACATTGCAGAGTCTTTGCAGTTGCGCCAAACCGAAGGCTGCGCGCTGCCCGCATTGCGGCGCGGCCGCAATGAAATGGCCACGATGCTCGAAGCGCTCGGCGAATTGTATGCGCACGGTTATCCGATCGACTGGATGCGACTCTATCCTCATGGCGGCAAAGTCGTGCGGTTGCCGAATTATCCGTGGCAACGGGAGCGATATTGGGTTGAAGATAGCGGCTCAAGAATAGTTGATCGTAGATCGTGGATCGTGGATCGTAGCACACAATCCACGACCCACAATCCACAATCCACGACCCACAATCCACAATCCACGACCCACCACCCTCTCCTCGGTGCGCACTTTCAAACGCACGAGCATGCGCACTATTGGCAAACGGAGTTGAGTCTCGCGCAATATCCGTATCTCGCGGATCATCGCGTGAATGGCGCGGTTGTGTTTCCGGCTGCGGCCTATGTGGAAATCGCGCTCGCGGCCGCAACGGAAGCATTCGGCGAAGGCGCGCACGCGTTGACGAAACTCGCATTTCATGAAGCGCTCTTCTTGCCGGAAGAGCAGACGCGCACCGCGCAGATCGCGCTCGCGCTGGAGACGCCGAGCACGGCTTCTTTCAAACTGTTGAGCTGGAAGACGGACGAGCAGCAGAAAGTTTGGACCTTGCACGCGAGCGGCGTCATGGAAGTGCAGCAAGAGGCCGCGCTGAACGCGAGCCAAACGACTGAAACGCCGGAGCAAATACGCGCGCGCACGGTCGCTGCAACGGCCGCGAATCACGTGCACGCCATGGCGCGCCGCGGCTTGCAATATGGCCCGTGCTTTCAAGGCCTCGCCGAGTTATGGCAACAAGAGCGCGAAACCTTGGCGCGTGTGCAATTGCACGAAAGCGTGAACGCGGAAGCGCAGCGCTATCGCATTCATCCCGCGCTGCTCGATCTTTGCTTTCAAACTTTGTTGACGAGCATCGCTTCGAGCCGCGACACTTATTTGCCCGTTGCGCTCGGTCGCGTGCGTTGGTTTGATCGTCCGCAAGCCGGGCGCGGTTTATGGGCGCACACGATTATAACTTCCGGGGGCAATACGCGCGAGGCCAATCTCATCGGCGATATCTTTCTGCGCGATGACGCCGGCAATCTTCTGCTCGAAGCGCGCGGCTTGGAGCTGCGAAGATTGCCGCGCGATCTCGAGGCCGCGATCTCGGATTGGTTTTATGAAATCGCCTGGCAGCCGCGGCCTTTGGTGCAGCTCGTCGCCGAGAGCAGTGAAAAGAAATCCCGCTGGTTGATCTTTGCGGATCACGGCGGGGCAAGCGCGCGGCTCATAAACAAATTGGAAGAACGCGGCGACAAAGTCGTCGTCGTGCACGCCGCCGCGGCTTTCAAAAAAATTGCGGCGCGGCATTATGAAATTTCCCCCACGCACGCGGAGGAATACAAGCACTTGCTCGCGGAGATATTAAATGAAGATGCCGTTGACATGGCCGGCATCGCGCATCTGTGGAGTTTGGAGGCCAGTGCTTCGCCAGCGAACGCGCGCGACCTCATTGCCTCCGCGCACGAGCTCGGTTGCTTGAGCGTCATGTATCTCGCGCAAGCGCTCGGCGCGATTGAAATGAAAAACTCTCCGCGATTGTGGCTCATCACCAGCGGCGTGCATCCACACGCTGGCAGCAATTCTTCTGTTGAGATGAGCCTCGATCATTCCCCCCTTGAGGGGGGACTTGATCATTCCCCCCTTGAGGGGGGCCAGGGGGGTGTCATCGCAGCGAGCAGGAACCTCGCTCAGATCGCCGACGCTTCTCCATCGTTGTATGAAACGCGTCATCAAAAAATCTCCAACACCCCCCGAACCCCCCTCAAGGGGGGACTTGATAATTCCCCCCTTAAGGGGGGCCAGGGGGGTGTTAATCGACATCAAACAACCTTTGCAACCGGCCTCGCGCAATCTCCTCTGTGGGGACTCGGCGCGGTGATCGCCAACGAGCATCCCGCATTTCATTGCACGCGCCTCGATCTGAGCGCCGTTCCGCAAGAAGCTGAAATCAACGCGCTCTGCGCGGAGCTGCGGGCGAATGAGGATGAAGATCAAATTGCGCTGCGCGCGGACCAACGCTACGCCGCGCGTTTGACGCATACGAGCCTCGCGCCGGAAGAAAGCCTCAACGCTCTCGCGAAAGAAAAAGCGCGCGCGCAAGCGGGGCAAAACTATGCTCTCGAAATCGACCAGCCCGGCGTCTTGGATCATCTCACGTTGCGCGCAACTTCGCGCCGCGCTCCCGGCCGCGGCGAAATCGAAATTCAAGTGAAGGCCGCGGGCTTGAATTTTCTCGATGTGATGAAAGCCATGGGCGTGTATCCCGGCCTCGATCCGAACGCGGCAATCGCGCTCGGCGGCGAGTGCGCGGGCGTCGTCACCGCGGTGGGCGCGGGCGTGGAAGAGTTCAAGCGCGGCGACGAAGTGGTGGCGATCACGCCCTCGTTCAATCACGTTTCATTGTTCCGCGCGTTCGTCACCGTGCCCGCCGTGCTCGTTGGGCGCAAGCCCGAGGCGTTGAGCTTTGCGGAGGCCGCAACGATCCCCGCGGCTTTTCTCACCGCGCACTATGCGCTCAATCATCTCGGCCGCATGAGCGCGGGCGAGCGCGTGCTGATTCATTCCGCGAGCGGCGGCGTTGGTCTTGCCGCGCTGCAGCTCGCGCAGCAAGCGGGCTGCGAGATTTTTGCGACCGCGGGCAATGAGGAGAAGCGCGCGTTTTTGCAATCGCTCGGCGTGGCGCATGTTTTTGATTCGCGCTCGCTGGAGTTTGCCAGGGAGATTGTGAAAAGCTCGTGGATTGTAGATGGTGGATCGAAGATCGTGGATCACGAGCCACCATCCACAAACCACAATCCACAATCAGACACCACCGGCGTCGATCTCGTGCTCAACTCGCTCACGGGCGAAGCCATTCTCAAAAGCCTCGAAGTGCTGCGGCCAATGGGGCGGTTTCTTGAAATCGGCAAGCGCGACATTTATCAAAACACCCGCATCGGGCTTGCGCCATTCAAAAATAATCTCTCCTACTTCGCCATTGATTTGGCCGCCGTGATTGCAGCGCGGCCGCAGCTCGTGGGCGCGATGTTGCGCACGTTGCTCAACCTTTACGAACAAGGCGCGCTCAAACCTCTGCCGCGGAAATCTTTTGCAATCTCCGAAGCGGCCGCGGCGTTTCGCGCGATGGCGCAGGGCAAACATATCGGCAAGCTCGTGCTCGCGTTTGAAGAGGAGCAGGTGAGGCTCGCGCCGACGCGCGAACAATGCGCGCGCTTTCATGCGAACGCGACGTATCTCATCACCGGCGGCATGGGCGGCCTCGGTTTGCAATTGGCGCGCTGGATGGTGGAGCACGGCGCGCGGCATCTGGTGTTGGTGGGAAGAAAAGCTCCGGCGGAAGAGGCGCAAGCGGCGATTCATGCGCTCGAGCAAAAGGGCGCGCGAGTGCTGACTGCGCAAGCGGACGTGAGCGTGGAAGCGCAAGTGCTCAAGCTGCTCGCGGACGTGCGCGCACAAATGCCGCGGCTGAAAGGCGTCGTGCACGCCGCGGGAATTTTAGACGACGGCATTTTACAGCACATGAGCGCGGAACGTTTGGCGCATGCGCTGCGGCCCAAAGCGGAGGGCGCGCGGCTTTTGCACGAGCACACGCAACACGAGGCGCTCGATTACTTCGTGCTCTTCTCTTCCGTTGCGGCCATTCTCGGAACGACGGGCCAGGGCAATTACGCGGCGGGCAATGCCTTCATGGATAGTCTCGCGCAACATCGTCGCGCCTCGGGTCTGCCGGCGTTGAGCATCAATTGGGGGCCGTGGTCGCAAGTCGGACTTGCCGCGACGCAAGCCAATCGCGGCGTGCGGCTTGAAAGCCTCGGCTTGGCTGGCATTTCTCCCGAAGAAGGTCTTGCCGCATTTGCGCGCGTGTTGTATTCGCCGCACGCACAGGCGGTGATTATGCCGTTCGATTATGCGCAATGGCAGCAGTTCCATCCTGCCGCGCGTGAAGCTTCTTTATTCAAACAAATGAAGTCGGACTTTCGCGCAACAGATTCTAGCGAATCACAAAATTCTCGTGCGCAAGTCCGGCTTCGCCCGCAAAGTTTCCGAGAACAGTTGCTGCTCGCCGAAGCCGGCCGCAAACGCCGCGCGCTGTTGGAAACGCATCTGCAAGAACAAATCGCGAACGTGCTCAAGCTCAGGCCGGCGCTCGTTACGTTCAACAAACCGTTTCGCAGTTTGGGATTGGATTCGCTTTTGGCGTTGGAGCTGCGCAATCGCCTCGAAGCGAGTCTCGGGTTAACGCTGCCGGCCACGACGTTTTTTAATTATCCCAACATTGCCGCGCTCGCGCCGCATTTGGCCGCGAAGATGGAAGTGCCATTGGAAGCCGAGGAAGTGAAGTCGGACTTGCGCACAACGGTTCTCAAAAGCCCGCAAAATTCTGAAGCGCAAGTCCGACTTCGCGCAGATACGGATCTCACAAGCTCGCAAAACTCCGAAGCGCAAGTCCAACTTCGCTCGGATGACGACGAGGACATCGACAAAATTTTAGCGGAGATCGAACAGCTTTCAGAAGAGGAAGCACGCAAGATTCTGGTGAAGTGAAGTTTGGCGGGATTATGAAAAGGGATGAGGTGAAGTTGGACTTGCGCAAAACAGAGCAATTGCGCTTGAAGAAATGTCCGCTTCGCGCGGAGGATGAATCTCAAGCGGAGGCAGGAGCGTTTTTCCATTTTACCGAAGGCTTCTTGCGATTGCGAACGCAATCCTGCAGGAACAAGGTGATCAGCTTCCGAGGAGAAATATCCGTCTCTGCCGCAAGCTGTTTGAAATACGCTAGCGTCTCGGGCTCGAGGTGCAACCTAATTTGCTTTTTGAGTTTTTTAGCATAGGGATTTCTTGTCGAGTTGGAGAAGTCATACTCCTTGTGCATATCATTTTCTCCGAATGTAGGCTTGGGCTTCATGGCGCGTCGCTTTTCTTGCTGAAATGATTCGAATGATTTCTTCGTCTTGCCGATGGCAATGTACGACGGTTAGCATGCGTAAATTATAACTCATTCCCACGAGAATGAAGCGGTCCTCATGCTGCGAATGTTCTGGGTCGGCGATCAAACGGGCGTCATCGTCATAAAAGACCGTCTTTGCTTCTTCACAAGACACGTCGTGATTCTTTTGGTTCGCCGCATTCTTTTGTTCGTCCCATTCGAACTGTAGATTCATGGTGCCCTTAATATAGCCGTTTTCATGCTGCGCATCAAGCAACATCTACAGAGGGAGTGAAGCTGGATTTGCGCAAAACCGAACCAACGAGCTTAAAAATCCGACGTGCAAGTTCGACCTCGCTCGAACAGTGCTCCACCAATCCCATAATCCGTCAATCCAATTTTATGTCCGATCTCTCCCAACGTCTCTCTCAACTCACGCCCGAGAAGCGCGCGCTGCTCGAAAAACGCTTGCAGGAAAAAAACGCCGAGGCCAGGAGCGCAGGCTCCGAGCCGATTGCGATTATCGGCATGAGCTGCCGCTTCCCCGGCGGCGCGAACAGTCCCGAGGCGTTTTGGCAATTGCTCAAAAACGGCGTGGACGCGATCACCGAAGTGCCGGCCGAGCGTTGGGAAGCAAATGCGTTTTACGATCCCGATCCCATGCGGCCCGGCAAAATGAACACGCGCTGGGGCGGGTTCCTGCGCGACCTCGATAAATTTGATCGCGAGTTTTTCGGCCTCTCCGCGCGCGAAGCCGCGGAGATGGACCCGCAGCAGCGCATGCTCTTGGAGACCGCGTGGGAAGCGCTCGAAGCCGCGGGACAAAATATGGAGCAGCTCAAAGGCAGCGCGAGCGGCGTGTTCATCGGCATCCACAGCTTCAGCAGCGATTATAGCTGGATGCAACTCCACGACAACGACAATATCGGAACCTATACGAGCACGGGCACGACGCACAGCATTATGGCCAATCGCATTTCGTATCTCTTCGATTTGCGCGGCCCGAGCCTGAGCGTGGATACGGCGTGCTCCTCTTCGCTCGTGGCGGTTCATCTCGCGTGTCAAAGCTTGCGCGCGCGCGAAAGCCATCTCGCGTTGGTGGGCGGCGCGAATTTGTTTTTGACGCCGGCCACGACGCTGTCGTTTGCCAAGCTGCGCATGATGTCCTCGCACGGCCGCTGCAAAACTTTTGACGCGAGCGGCGACGGCTTCGTACGCGGCGAAGGTTGCGGCATGGTCGCGCTCAAGCGCTATACCGATGCGCGCGCCAACGGTGATCCGATTCTCGCGCTCATTCGCGGCACGGCAACGAATCAAGACGGCTTCACCAACGGCTTGACCGCGCCCAATGGACTCGCGCAACAACAAGTGATTCGCCGCGCGTTGCACGATGCGGGCATTGCGCCGCATTTGGTTTCATATGTTGAAACGCACGGCACCGGCACCGCGCTGGGCGATCCCATCGAAGTCGAGGCTTTGAAAGAAGTGCTCGGCCAACCGCGACCGCACGGACCTGCATGTGTGATCAGCTCGGTGAAGACGAACCTCGGCCATCTTGAAGGCGCGGCCGGCATTGCCGGCTTGATCAAAGTCGTGCTCTGCTTGCAACACGGAGAAATTCCGCCGCACTTGCACCTCACGGAATTGAACCCGCATCTGCAGCTGGAGAACACGCCGTTTGTGATTCCCACGCAAGGCTGCCCGTGGCCGAGCGGCGTTGAACAACGCATCGCGGGTCTCAGCTCGTTTGGCTTCGGCGGAACGAATGCGCACGTCGTTGTTAGTGACCAGTCATCAGTTATCAGTCATCAGTCATCAGTGCAAACTGATCACCGATCACTGAACACTGATCACCGGTCACTGGTCACGGATCACTGCCAACTGCTTCCTCTTTCCGCGAAAAATCCGGCGGCGTTGAGAGAGTTGGTGATGGCGTATGAAAGTTATTTGAAATCGAGCCGTGAAGTCTCGCCGCACGACTTGACCTATACTGCGAGCTTGCGGCGCAC
>Ga0247727_10010820_pt1 | contig 16076 bp, 18 predicted proteins | sample WisWelCaveWW1625_FD_202498 | JGI IMG/M metagenome (GOLD analysis project Ga0247727, IMG submission 202498) | Biofilm microbial communities from Wishing Well Cave, Virginia, United States - WW16-25 | ecosystem: Environmental > Aquatic > Deep subsurface > Groundwater > Cave microbial mat | place... | reverse complement strand
TTCCGTATTTTGAAATGGCGTTGAAACTCGACGCGAATAATTCCGCCGCGCAACGCGGCTTGAGCGAATGCAAGAGCGGGCGCGCGGCGAGTCCGACCGCGCCGCTTGCGCCGGGCGTGCCGCTGATTCTGCCAACCCTCGCGCCGGCGCGCTAAACGTGATGTCATTATCGCGCGATGAAATTTATTCCGACCTCGAGAGATTGACGCGCGAATGCGATGTCAATCTTTTTTTCTATCCGCTACATTATCGCGCCGGCGATTTTCTTTTTCCTAAACTTGTCTCGCGCGCGCTTCAACCGCGCGATAAAATTTTGCTTCTTGCCGCCGGCGTCCACGCGAACGAAATCGCCGGACCGCTGACGATTGCGCGTTATGGGCGCGAGCTGATTGAGCACGCGCACGCGCGCGGCGTCAAATTAATTATTTATCCGTTGCGGAATCCGTCCGCGTACGGCATTCCCGGCAAACGCTACAACATTGATGTGGACGACGAACATGTGGAGCACGGCAACAACGATTTTCTCCGCTATGAACTCGCGGACGGACGCGTGCTCGGCGATCTGAAAGAGGGAAAAGAATTCAAAGCGTGGGGCTGGTCGTCCGATGCGCGGTTTGGTGTGGCTCTGCCGCCGGAAACAAAATTGATGCACGACCTGATGCGGCAAGACCCGCTCGGTCAGGTGTGTGCGTTGATTGACCTGCATCAAGATTTCTTGACGCGCGATGCGCCGCCACTTTCATATCATTACGCGTACGGCGATCTAGCGCGTTACGCGCGCATCGTGGCAGAGATCGCGCGCATAGCGCCGCTGGCGCGGAATCGTTGGATCGGCGCGGGCTATCGCGGCAGGGACGCGCAGGGGCGCGCGTCGCGCGACGCGGTCAGCCAAGCGATGCAGAGCGACGCGCAGGGTTTTATCGTGCGGCACGATGGCACGTTGCCAGATTTATTGTATCGCATCGGCGAAGCGCAAGGGCGCGTCGTTCACGCGATTACGCCGGAAACATCCGGCGCGACGCCGCTCGAAATCGCGTGCGAAGTGAATTGGATTTGGATCAGGGGAGTGATCGAGTTGGTGGCGGGGGAATGAAAAATTGTCGGCTCTGGTTCAAGCCGCCTGCTTTTGGCGCGCCGGCGCGCGGCGAACACGTCCAAACCGGCGACGCAAAAATTCTAATTGTTCCGCTTCGGACATTCGCGCCAATTTCCGCTCGGCTTTTTTCTGCAGAGTTCGTTTCAAGCCGACGGCGTCAATCTTCTCGGTCTTCATTTAACACCTCGCGGGGGCTGCGAATTTCAATCGCCGGATAGCCCATTTTGAGATTCACCGCATTGAAACGGCGAATGCGATTGAGATTTACAATGTGTTTGAAATTCCAACTGACCAAAACATCGGCTCGCGCAATCGTGGCGATAGCAATATGCCGCGCATCCGATAGACTGGATTCCGCAACGGCGCCATCCTGAAGATACGCGTGCGCCAGCGCGAGAGATTCTTGGTCGAGCGAAACATACTCGATAGAATCTGGAGGCAGTTCACGCAATAACTCACGCACTTGTTCCGGCGCTTCTTCCAATTCGAGTTGAAGCAAATCAGAAACAACGGCGCGTTTCTGCTCCATCTTGAACTCGTTCCAGAGACGATTTGATTCTTCTTTGTACTCGTCATCGAAACAACCGCCGACGACGGATGTGTCAATGTAAACGCGCGGAATCACTAGTGTTTTCCTTTGCTTCAACCACCCGAAAGTGACTCTAGAAAACTTTTTGCATTATCTCCATGCAGTGGGGTTTGTCAACTCTGAAATTCATCGGTAGCGCGACGCCGCTCGAAATCGCGTGCAAAGTGAATTGGATTTGGATCGGGAGTGATCGAGTTGGTGAGTGAAGGATCAAACGACCTCTAAAGGTTTTGCTATGGAAAATCTCGGCTTGATCGGTCTCGGCTTGATGGGCAAGCCGATGGCGCGCAATTTATTGAAAGCCGGCTATGCGCTCGTCGCGCATAATCGCAGTCGCGCGGCGATGGACGAACTCGCGGCGGAAGGCGCGCGCATCGCGCGGTCGCCGCGCGAGGTTGCCGCGCAATGCGACCGCATCATCTTGATGTTGCCGGATTCCGCGGCGGTCGAGCAAGTGGTCGCCGGCGCGCACGGCTTGTTCGAGGGCGCGCGGCGCGGCGCGCTCGTGATTGATATGGGCACGACGCATCCGCGCGTCGCGCGCAAACTCGCGGCGGACGCGGACGCGCGCGGCATTGATTTTCTCGACGCGCCGGTCTCCGGCGGCGTTGCCGGCGCGCAGAACGCGACGCTTTCGATTATGGTCGGCGGAAAAGCTGCCGCGTTTGAGCGCGCGTTGCCGGTGTTTAACGCGCTGGGCAAAAAAATCACGCGCATCGGCGATGCCGGCGCGGGGCAGATTGCCAAAGCCGCGAATCAAATTGTCGTCGGGCTGACGATTCAAGCCGTTGCGGAGGCACTGGCGTTCGCGCAAAAAGCCGGCGTGGATCCCGCGCCGGTGCGCGCGGCATTGCTCGGCGGATTCGCGGCATCGCGCGTGCTGGAGGTGCACGGCGAGCGAATGATCCACAATAATTTCGCCGCCGGCGCGCGCGTGAAAACGCATCACAAGGATTTGCAAATCGCGCTCGAGGTCGCGCAAGATGTGCGCGCGCGTTTGCCGGTCACGGCGCAGGTCGACGCGTTCTTCGCGCAGTTGATCGCGCAAGGACACGCGGACGACGATCATTCCGCGTTGTATCGGCTGTTAGAATGAATTTCCCTTTCGAACTCGATCACCTCACCATCATCACGCGCGTCGACGCGCCGGAAGCGCAGGCGTTGGAAGAAATCGGGCTTGCGCGTTTTGGCGGCGTCACGTCACTCGCCGGACTCGGCGCATCGTCCACCTCATTCTTTTTCGCGAACGCGTATCTCGAATTGTTCTGGGCGCACGACATCGAACTCGCGGCGCAAAAAATTTTGCCGCTGGGCTTGGATTTGGACGCGCGGGCGCGCTGGCACGCGACGTACGAGTCGCCGTTTGGTTTGATGCTGCGGCGCAAAAATCCAGACGCGGTGATTCCGTTCGCGACGAAAAAACTCAAAGCGGAATGGATGCCCGGCGAAACGTGGCTGGATTTCAATTCGGAATTTCCGGCAGAGCCGTACTATGGCGTTTTGCCGGACAGTTTGAGTTATCCGGCATTTTACGATTCGATTCTCGTGAAAGCGCATCCGCTCGGCGTGCAAAAAATTACCGGCGTCCGCATCGGCGTGATTTCGGAAGCGGTCTCGCCGATTGCGCAGATGCTTGCGACTGCCGGCATCGCGCACATCGCGCCCGCGCCGTTCGCGAATTTGGAAATCGAATTCGATTACGGCGCGCAGGGCGAGGCGATCAATCTGCGTCCCGAATTGCCGCTCGTGCTCAAATATTGAAATGGACCGCTTTCTCGAAATTTTTCTCACGCTTTTTTTCGGCGCGTTCGCTCTGCTCGGCGGCGGGATGCTCGGCGTCGGCTTGCGCGCGCGGATTGAGAAATCGAACGGCGCGCGCGGGTGGCTTTCCAACGGCGCGGTTTTTGGCGGCGTGCCGCTCTGGGTTGCCGCGCTTTTTTTGCTTCCGCTCAACGCGTGGCTTTACGCCGGCATCGTGATCGTATTTTTCGCCGCGCTGATCCTTAGCGCGTTCCTTCCGCGCGGCTACGTCGAAGAGCTTGGCGCCGGCACGTTGATCGCGCTCGGGTTCGGCGGCATCGCCGCGGGGATCGGAATTTTGGTCGGCATCGAAGCGATGCGGCGTCAGGATTTATTTTTTGGTTTGATCTTTAGCGGCTGTTTTGTTTTTATCGGCGGCGGATTTTTTTTGAACGGACTGTACGCGTTATGGCGCGGCAAGCCCCTCGTTATGCGGATGCGGCGCCCAGGTGAATATGAACTGACGCCGGAAGATGAGCGTGCGCAAGACGCGGAGACGCGCCCAACGCGCAAGAAATGACAAACTCTGCGCCGCTTTCTTCTGGCGAACGCGCGCAATTGAAAGACGATGCGCGCCGCGTGCTCGACACCAATCGCCAACGCGGCGTCTCGCGCTGGGAAAACCGCGCGTACGATTTTGTTTGCCCCTCGAACGTGACGTACCCGTTTCAATGGCTGTGGGATTCCGGCTTTCACGCGATTGCGCTGACGCATTTCGACGTCGCGCGCGCACAGCAAGAACTGCGGTGCCTGTTGCAAGCGCAACAGCCGGACGGATTCATTCCGCATATGATTTTGTGGGAGCGCGAAAAATATCGCGCGCAAATCGCGACGTACAATATCGCGCTGCTCAACGATTATCTCACCGCGATCACCCAGCCGCCTTTTCTCGCGCAAGCGGTCGAGCGCGTGTACCGCGCGAGCGACGATGCCGCGTTTCTCGCGGCGGTGTTGCCGCAAACGCAAGCGTACTATCGCTGGCTCGCGCGGAATCGCGATCCCGACGATGACGGACTGATTGCGATCATTCAGCCGGACGAATCCGGCTTGGACGCTCTGCCCGCGTACGACGCGCTCTTGAAAATGCCAACGCTGGATCCGCGCGGCTTGCGCGCCGCGATGGAAAATATTTTTGCGGCGTACGCGCCATTGCGCGCGAGTCCAGCGCAGATTTTCGCGGCGGATGTGTTCGTCGTCGAGGATTTGTTGATGAATTGCGCGTACGCGCAGGGCTCGCGCGCGCTCGCGCGGTTGTGCAGGATCGCGCGCGACGCGGCGGGCGCGGCGGAATTCGATCGGCTCGCCGCGCGGGTTGAATTTGCGCTGGTGGAAAAATGCTACGACGAATCGCGCGGCATTTTTTTCGATCTACTCGGCGCGGCGGAGCAAAAATCCGGCGTCATCACGGTCACGTCGTTGTTGCCGTTGATGTTGGAGAATTTGGACGCGGCGATTTGTCATCGCCTCGTCCACGATCATTTGCTCAATCCCCAAGAATTTTGGCTGGCTTATCCCCTGCCGTCGGTCGCGGCGAACGAGCCAAGTTTTGATCCGGACGCGCGCACGCAATTATTGTGGCGCGGTCCGACGTGGGTGAATATGAATTGGCTCATCGCCGGCGGCTTGCGCGCGCACGGCTTTGCCGAAATCGCGGACGAGCTGGCCGCGCGCACCGCGCAAATGATTTTGCGCGGCGGTTATCGCGAATATTTTAATCCGCGCACCGGCGTCGGAGGTGGCGCGCCGGGTTTTGGTTGGACGACGCTGGTCGTGGATATGCTGGCTGATTCGTAATGACAAATCGAGGCATATGCTCGCAATAACGAGTATGCTATAATTCAGGTTACTATGACGCAAAAAATTTTGCTCGTGGACGATCACGAAGTCGTGCGGCTCGGCATCAAATCTTTGCTCTCACGCGATCCAAAATTTCAGGTCGTCGCGGAAGCCGGCAATGCGGCGCAAGCGATTGAAGCCGTCGCGCGCTTTCGCCCCGATGTCGTCGTGATGGATATTCGCTTGCCCGGCAAATCCGGTATCGAAGCGACGCGCGAAATCGTCAATCAGAATCCAGCCGTCAAAGTGATTATGCTCACGTCGTACGCCGAAGACGAATTGCTTTTTGAAGCGATCGCGGCGGGCGCGTCCGGCTATGTGCTGAAGCAGATTGGCAGTGGCGAACTCGTGCGCGCCCTCGAAACGATCGCGCGCGGTGAGTCGCTGGTGGATCCGTCATTGATGCAAAAAGTTTTTGACAAAGTGCGCGAATCGTCGCGCAAAGCCGAAGACGAATCGTTCGCGGCGCTGTCGAATCAGGAGCTCCGCATCTTGGCGTTGGTCGCGCAAGGCAAGACGAATAAACAAATCGGGCTGGCGGTTTCGCTCAGCGAAAAAACCGTGCGGAATTATATGAGTTCGATCTTTAGCAAATTGCATCTCTCGACGCGCGCCGAAGCGGCGGCATACGCGGTCAAGCATCGCATACAAGATCATCTGCCGACGAATTAGATGAGCAACTCATGTTACGCGGTGTCATCCTTCGGCTTCGCTCAGGACAGGTTTTCGAGCGAAGCGACGCGGAGCGTCTCGTTGTTCCAATAACGAGACCCCTCGCTCCGCTCGGGGTGACAATTGGGACTGCGTAGCATCAGTGAGTAAACCTGACAGGTGTCCCAAACCCGTCAGGTTTTTTTTGTTCGCATGTCGTTATTCAACCACCTCAATCGCCAGCCGGAAAATCGGCAGGCGATAACCGAGCGCGAGACCGGGCGCGTCCACCAACGCGGACAGAATCGGCATTTGATACAACCACGGCGCCTTGCCCTGTCCCTGATAAATCGTGGGCCAGAATTCGATCAGGTGCGTGCCGGGCGTGCCGGTCGCGGTCAGATTCAACGTAATGTCGCCGTTGCTGTTGAATCCGCACGCGTAACCGACGTACGCGTTATCGTACGTCACCGCGACGGTGTTGTCGAGTTCGGTCCAGCCAATGCCTTTGACGACAATTGTGAACGTCTCCCCAACTTTGACTTTTTTCGGCGTGACACTGACCAGACTGCGCTCGACAAAGAATGGCGTTTCGGTCATCACCTTGTTGTTTTGAACGAGTTTCACCACATGCCATCCGCCGAGATCGTCCGGAATTTGAAGATTCGCGCTGAGCGACCCATCCGCCGCGACATTCGCTTCGCCCAGCGGCATGTCAATCAGATTCCAACCGCTGGGGCTGACCCGATTGCCGCGCGCGCTCACCCAAAACATTTTAGCGGGAACATTCGGCGTAAGCCCTTTCGCTTTGAGCGTCGTCTTGGTCAATATCGCGCCGGTCGCCAGTGACAACTCGGCGGAAACGCCGGGCGCGGCAGTCGCATTGGACGATGCGGTGCGCGGCGCGGCATCGCCCATCAACGTGATGTTGTTCGCTTCGGGAAAGTCAACCGAATCCGGCGGCGCGCCATTGTCTTTCGTCACATTGAAACTGAATTGGAATTGCGGAATATGCGCGACCGGCGATTGCTGGATGTTCAAGTAGGTCACGGTCTTGTTCGCGTTGCTCACATCAATGATGTGCTTGCCGACCGGACCCGCCGCGCGAATTTGGGCGGTCGTCGTGCCACGCGTGGTTACGGCGGAAAGAAAACCGGTGTGCTTGTTGTCGTAACGCACCGCGACCGTGCTATCGTACAATCCTGCGCCCAAGCCGGTGACTTTGATCGTAATCAACGTTCCGACCGGTCCCTCTTTGGGACTGATTGTGACTTGGCGCATCAAACGATAGCCGGCTTTAGCAACATCCTGTCCATCGAGGACGCCGTAAATATCATGTACTTCGCCAAAATCTTCCGGCACGGTGAAGGTCGCGCTCAATTTTCCTTGCGCGTCGGTTGTCGCTTTGCCGAGCGGTACGCGCTTTTCCGTGAATTTGCGGTCGTGGAATTCAACCGTCTCCGGCATTGCCTTCATCACGTAACTGCCGTCGAAAGTCTTCCACATTAAAGTGATTTCTTTGTTCGCCGGCAAACCTTCGCCGGTCAGTGTAAATTTGTCGCCGCTGTACCCTTTTTCCGGTTGCGTCTTGAGCAATTTAATTTGCGCTGGCGCGGCGGCGGCGGCTTGTGGATTCGTCGCGGGTTGTTGCGGCGCGGCAACCGCCGGCGCATTGCTCTGCGGCGCGGGTTGAATCGCGGCTGGCTGTTGCGGTTGCAATGCTCACGCCGCGAGCGCAAGCGAGAGAATCACGATGCTGAAAAACGATTTGATCTTCATTTTGCACCTCTCCAACATGATGTAGGGGCGACCACATAGGATCGCCCCTACAAACTTCAATCCACAACCAGCACACGGGAGTCAATTCCGTTCGCGATTTTTTGAATCAACGCCGGGATTTTCCACGTATCCGTGCGTCCATCTTTGGTTGTCACGACGATGCTATAATCCAACGCGCCGAGCGGATAATCCGGCGGAATATCCCAGCCGGCTGCCCACATCCACGGCGCATCTGGCATCCCCGCGCCGCCGGCGCGTTGCGAAAAGCGTCCGGTCAGATCGTCTGCCTTGCCGGGAATCTTGATCTTGACGGTCGGAGCATCTTGTGCCGTCAACCGCTTGCCGGTGGACGTGTCAATGATTTCAAAGCGCCACACGATCTTGGTGCCCCGCTTGAACACGCCGCTCAACACGCAGGCGACCGTCGGTTCCAGTCCATAGATGCTGGGGTGCGCGCCGCTCGTCAGCGTTTCGACATAGTAGACGAATTTCACCGCGTCGTTGTACGACGCCGGCATTGGCAGTCGCGTCGGTACCGTCACGCCGGCGGGCAATGGAGTCGGCGTAGGCGCGGGCGTCCACGTTGGTTTCGCCGTCCAATTGATTCCCGCCTGTTTCGCCGCCGTCGGCTGAGCGACCGGCGCGGCGGGCGCAGCGGCTTTACTTTTCAAATCCGCGATTTCTTTTTCTTTCGCGGACAACTGCGATTGCAAAGACGTGCTCTTCTGATCCGCCGTAGTTAGTGCCTGCTTCGCCGCGTCGTAATCGCTCTGGGCCACACCGCCGCATGCGATCAGCAACGACGCGATCCCGAGCAACAGCGCCAACCCAAACAGTAATTTGATTCTCAAGAACATGGTTCCTCCTTCCATTTTCGATTTATGATTTTTCTCTGTGTTCTCTGTGGCTAACTGATTACCTCCTTTCGCGCAGGCGGAAAATTCCAAACACCTGCGACAATACGAACGTGTACGTCCCCCACACTGCCAGCACCACGCCGACTAGCACAAACGGCGCGGCGCCGCGAATGTCGTCCAGCCCCATCGATTCGAGATGATAGGCAGTTGAGGACGGCGGACCCGATTCTTTCAATTCGATAGACATCGCGCTGTCTGCGAAAATGCCCATCCCTTCAAATTGCGCGGTGATCGCGTGCTTGGGCAGGTCGAGCGTCGGGCGATAGTCCAAAAACGCGACGCCGTTCGCGTCCGTTTTTGTGACGCCGATTTCCATTTTGCCCTTCGTTCCGATAAATTCCGCGTCCACGAAAAATTGCACTGGCGCTTTGGCAACCGCCGCGCCTTTGTCGTCCTTCAGGACTGCCATCAGCGAAACGCTTTGACCTTTCGTCGTCCACGATGATGGTTCGAGCGTCAGTTTGGTCGCGGTGCGCGCGGCGGTCGTTGCGCCGCTCGCGCCGCCGCTTTTCACTTTCAAACGCCCGCTTTGCAAATAATCATGCAGGTCACATTTCAAATCACATTTGAATGTGAACGTGCCGGGCTTGTCCGCGATGAACTTGAGCGTGGCTTGGCGGTTCTGGGAGTCAATCTGGCCCCATTCCAATTTGTAACCTTCGAGCACCATCACATGCTCCTCATTGGGGTAACCCTTGTGCGCCCAGACGAAGGTGAGCTCGACCAACTGCCCTTGATCTACTTCGATTGTGAAATCGCCGGGCTTGCCATTGAAACCGGCATCGTCAATCGTGACCGTGATGTGCGTTTTATCGTGCGCCGCGGTCGCGATCTCCGGCGTCGGCATGAGCATCAGCGCAATGAACGCGAGGTTGAGCGCGAGGGCGATTATTTTTTTCATTTGCCTGCCTCCAGTGAATTCGATGTGCGGGTGATAGCCCAAGCGCTACTCCGCCGGCTGTGCCGCCGGCGCGCTTACTTCCGGTTTTGCCGCCACGCTCTGCGCGTGTTCCCAACCCTCTTGCACTTCCCACACCGAGATGATCGGAAAGAGTTTGGAGAACACAGTGAAGATCAGCGCAAAGCCGGCGAACGCCGCGAGCGTAATCGCGATTTCAACGAGGGTCGGTGTGTACACCGCCCACGCGGTGGGCGATAGCGGCAGCGCGAGCGAAGGGACGACGATGACGAAGCGTTTCAACCACATGCCAATGTTCACGAGGATCGACGCGAATGTGATCAGCGGAATCGTTTGGGTCCACGGCAGTGCCGTGATAAGCACGGGTACGAGGAGACCGCCGATGACGAAGAACCAAAACGGAAGCGCGTAGGTGCCGACCATCAATTCTTGCAACAACGATTTCTCGCCCTCGATCATCTTGTAGCCGGTCGTCAGATATTCGGCGAAGGTAAAGTACAGGTAGATGGCGCCGAACACGAGCATCAAGTAGCCGAGATAACGAAAGTGTTTTTCGGTGAGGTACGCATCCAGCTTGTAGATGCGGCGAAAGATGTACATCACCGTGATGATGCCGCCGATGCCGGAATAAATCGCGCCGATGACAAAGTACGGACCAAAGATCGTGCTGTCCCAGCCCGCGCGCAATGTCATCGCAAAGAGCCACGAGACGACCGTATGCACCGAGATCGCGATCGGGATGATCAGAAGCATCATGATCGAAATCGCGCGTTCGAGTTTCGCGCGCTGTTCGGGTAAATTGCGCCAGCCCATCGAAAGGAGTGAGTACAATCGCCAACGGAGCGGATGAATTTGCCCTTTGAGTCGGTCACGCGCGAGCGCAATATCGGGAATGAGCGGCAGATAGAGATAGATCATACTGCCGGTGAGGTACGTCGTGATCGCGACGAAATCCCAGATGATCGGCGAGCCGATTTGTCCGTACAGCAAGAGATGCGGAATCCGGTCGGGACGTCCGAGATCAATAATCGGCATCAAGCCGCCGATCATCAGCGCGACGACGGTGATGAATTCCGCGAGCCGCGTGACGGGACGCCGCCATTCGGCGTGCGTCACGCGCAAAATCGCGGAGATGAGCGTGCCGGCGTGGCTAATGCCGATGAAGAAAACAAAGTTGGTGATGTAGAGCCCCCAAATCACTTGATCGCGCAATGCGGTGACCGCGAGCCCGTTCTGGATTTGGTAGACGTACGCCACGACGCCCACCGCGACCATCACCGCGAGAAACGCCATCCAGACGTACCAACCCAGCGACGTGCGCGTCATCGGCGCGAGCGCGGTCGCTTCCAATTGCTTTTCTCGATTATCCATTACTTGCTCCCTTTACGCGGGTTATCGAGCGTTGCGCCTTGTTCTTGCCACGTGCGCGCGGGCTTGGGATGTTTGTGCACGCCGACATCGTGCCCGTACTCTTGCCCGTGGCCAGGGATGTACCATACGCGCGGACGCGTACCGAGATCTTCTTTCAATCGAAACGCGTTGTTTTGCGCGAGAAAACGCGAGAGTTGCACAACTTCCTTGCCGTTCGTCGCGACATCCTGCACGAGATCGCCGAGATAGATCGCGAACATCGGGCAGGATTCCGCGCACGCCGGTAGTTTGCCGTCTTTGGTGCGATGCGCGCACAGCATACATTTCTCGACCGTGCCGCGCCGGTGCGGGACTGGATATTCCGGCGAATAGCGCGCGAAGATCGCGCCGGGCGGATTTTCCGGCTCTTCCCAGTTGAACGAACGCGCCGCGTACGGACACGCCGCCATACACATTCGACAGCCGATGCAACGCTCGTGATTGATGAGAGTGACACCTTCGGAATTGCGGTAGGTCGCGGCGACGGGACAGACATTGACGCACGGCGGATTCTCGCATTGCATACACGGGCGCGGCAAAAAATAATTGTGCCCGCCGGGTCCCTCCATATGAAACACTTTAATCCATTCCTGCCCCTTGGGAACGAAATGCTCGGCGTTGCATCCTTCGATGCACTGCGGCGCGTCGTCGCGCGTCACGCATCCTTCGCATTTCCGCAGGTCGAAGATCATCATCCATTGGTGCGTCGCGCTCGCGGCGGCAGTCGCGTCCACGCGCGACACGAGAAATACGTCGCCCAGCGCGGCGGTCGCCGTTCCGGCGGCGAGCATTTTTAGAAACGCGCGGCGATTGATCGGGATTTTGTTTTGTGATTCTGCCATTTGTGTTTCTCCAAAATATGCGAGATTGGATCTGTTTCCCATTTCGTCAGCAATGGTGGCAATTCTTCGATGAGCACATTCTTTGCGATGTATGCCTCCGCGATCCGCCGCGAGTATCGCGCCGTTCGCTACGCGGAATCACTTGGCGAATGTCCCTGATATTCGAGGACATTCGCCACCTCACGCGCAGAGTGTTCGCGCATTAAAGTAAGCGCGGGTGATCGAGAAAGGAGGCGTTATGGATCGCATTTTTGTCCGCGATTGGATGACGCGCGAACCGATCGCGGTGGATGTCAAGACGACGTTGCCGGCAGCGCATCGCTTGATGAAAGAATGCCGCGTGCGCCGCTTGCCGGTGTTGGACGCGGCGCGCGGTAAATTGGTCGGCATCGTGACGTTGGGCGATCTGCGCGAAGCCAGCCCGTCCGACGCGACCACGCTGAGCATCTTTGAATTGAATTACATGCTCGCGAAACTCACTATCGGCGAAATTATGACGCGCAATCCGATCACCATCACGCCCGAGATGACGATCCGCGACGCCGCGCGGCTGATGCTCGAGCACAAGATTGGCGGCTTGCCTGTCATCGAAAACGGAAAACTGATCGGCATCATCACGGAATCGGATATTTTCCGCGTGCTGGTGAAAACGCCGGAGTTGGATGCGCAAGCCGAGATGATTAAATTCGAGTAAGCGACCGGCGATTGAATCAAGGCGTGACGCGATCAAGTGGAACAAAAAGCGGCGGGGCGGATTCGAGCGAATCTCTTGCCGCTTGAGTTTTGACCTTCATAACTTCTTCACACGTTCGTGTTACTCTTCTACCGAAAAATAGAACGCGCCGGATAAAGGCGCAAAGGAGAATCGAATGAACAATTACATCGTGTTGGGGGTTGTGTTGGGGATCGCGCTGACCGTCGCCGTCGGGTTCGCCGCGAATGCCGCGTTCGCGCAAGGACCGACGACCGCGCCCGTCACGCTGGCGCAAATGCAGGTGATGCACGAAGCGATGCACGGCGCGGGCACGTGGAGCGCGATGGTGCAAACGATGACGCAAGCGTTCGGCGCCGATTGGTTCAATCAAATGCATGGACCGAATAGCATGATGTCCCGCGGCGGGATGATGGGTTGGCGCTAACAAGACAAGTGCGACGCACCTCGCCGGTGCGTCGCACTTTTTATTTCGGAATCACGATCCCGAATCGCGATCCGCTTCCAACCTCGCTTTCCACAAACACCCGCCCGCCGTGCGCCTCGACCAATTGCTTGACGATTGCCAAGCCCAAACCGGATCCGCCGCTCGAACGCGCGCGCGATTTATCTGCGCGATGAAAACGCTCGAACACGCGCGGCAATTCCTCTGGCGCGATGCCAATGCCGCGATCCGTCACGCTCAATTCGATTTCATCACTCAGATCACGCACTGCCACGCTCACGCGCCCGCCGCGCGACGAATAGCGCCGCGCATTGTTGAGCAGATTTTGCAAGACTTGGATCATTCGATCCGCGTCCACGTTCGAGCGCGCCGCGCCCGCCGCGAAAAATTCCAGTGCGATGCCCTTGTCCGTAAAAACCGCGCGCGCGCCCTCCACGACGCCGCGCGCGAGCGTGCTCACATCCGCCGGCGCGCGTTTCAATTCCAATTGCCCGGTCTCGGCAAGCGACAGCACGCGCAAATCATCCACGAGCCGCGCGAGATGCAACGTCTCGCCATGAATTTCCGCGATCTGCTCTTGATTCAGCGGCACGACGCCGTCCTGCATCCCTTCCAAATTCGCGCGCAAGACGGCGAGCGGGGTGCGGAGTTCGTGCGCGATGTCCGCGATTTGATTTTGCCGCGCGGCGCGCATCTGTGCGAGCGCATCCGCCATCGCGTTGAAGGCGCGCGCCACTTGCGCGAGCTCGTCGTCGCCGCGCGTCGGCACACGCGCCTGCAAATCGCCGCGCGCGATCTGTTGCGCGGCGGCGGTGAGCGAATGCAGCGGCGCGGTAATTTGGCGAAAGAGGATCGCGCCCAAGCCCAGCGCGAGGATGCCGGCGACGAGCGCGGCGATTACGATCGAGCGAGTGACCGCCGCGAGAAAATCGCCGGCGGGCGAGTTGGGCACGGGCGCCTCGAGCGACGTGACGATCAGCGCGCCGACCGGAATATTATTCACGACCACCGTCTGCGCGCCGGAAATATTTTTGGCGTCGAGCGTGTGTCCGAGCCACGCGTCATTCGAATCCACGATGACGACGCCGCGCGCGTCGAGCAAGAGCACGCGCCAATTCATCATCGTCCACGCGTGCCAGCCCTTCAGCATTCCCTGTCCGCCCAGGATTCCGTGCTCCATCATACCGCCCATCGGCGCGGCATTGGATTGTAAAATTTCTGCGACGCCGTCCCACTTGCCTGTGCGCGCGTAATACTCGCCGGCGAGCGCGGCGAGTTGCGCGGCGGACTGTTCGCCGCTGCGCGTGACGAAAAATTGAAAATCGCTCGTGGTCGTGCGCGTCGCGACCCACGCGGTCACCGCGACGCCGACCAAAATCACGGCGGCGAACGCGGCGGTTAGCCGGAACAAGATACTTGAGGACATGATAGATTCTTACTTTTATTCGCGCAGGGGAGCAGGGGAGCGCGGGAGCGGGGGTGAACTCTCTCTCCCTTGCTCCCCTTCTCTCGCGCTCCCTTGCTATTCTTCCACAAACTTGTACCCGACGCCAAATACAGTCACCAATAGACGCGGATTCTTCGAGTCCAGCTCGATTTTCTTCCGCAAATTCTTGATATGCGCGTCAATCGTCCGGTCAAAGCCGTCGAACGCGTCGCCCGGCGCGGCTTCAATCAATTGCTCGCGCGTATAGGCGCGGTCTGGATTTTGCATCAACGCGGCGAGCAGATCGAATTCGGTCGGCGTCAGCGCGATTTCTTTTTCGCCGCGCGTCAGCCGATGCGCTTCCAAGTCCAATTCCAAATCGCCGGCGCGCATTACGCGCGGCGGCGCGACTTTGCCTTCTGCGCGGCGCAGAACCGCGCGCACGCGCGCGACGACTTCGCGCGGCGAAAACGGCTTGACGATGTAATCATCCGCGCCGAGTTCAAGCCCGCGCAACTTGTCCGCCTCTTCCGCGCGCGCGGTGAGCATGATGATCGGCGTCGCCCCTTGTGCGCGAATGACGCGCCCCACCTCCAAGCCGTCCAGCCCCGGCAAATTTAAATCCAAGACGACCAAAGCCGGCTTTTCATTTCGAAAAACATTCAGCGCGGTCTGTCCGTCGTACGCCACCAGCGCGCGAAAGCCGGCTTGCTCCAGATAGCCCTTGACGACCTTGACGATTTGTTTTTCGTCGTCCACGACGAGAATCGTTGTGCTCATACACATCCGTGGCAGGGCGTTTACGCCCGCTTACCTCTTCAAACTTTCTTTGCCGCGTACAACGCCAGCGTCCCGACGATACTCATCCATTCCCGCGTGACGCGCGGCTCGGCAAAACCGGCGCGTTGCAACATTGCCGGCAATTTGCCGTCTATCAGATCCGCGGTTTCTTCCAAGCGCCGCGCCCATCGTGAGATCACGCGCGCGCTGGCGCGATCCGGCGCGCCGAAATCAACGACATGCAATTCGCCGCCGGGTTTGAGCGCGCGAAAAATTTCGGCGAGCGCGCGCGCTTTGTTCTCGGTTGTCAGATGATGCAAGACCAGACTGAGCGCAACGCGGTCAAACGCTTGCGCGCGGTACGGCAACTTGAACGCGAATCCTAAATTCCAATCCAACGCGACGCGCGCGCGCGCGGCTTTTCTCTGCGCAAGCTTGAGAATTTCGGCGTCGCCGTCTAAACCGATCACCACCGCGCGCGGCTCGGCTTGTTTGATCAGAACGGTCAGTGTTCCCGTTCCGCATCCGAGATCAAGGACGCGCTGTCCCGCGGCAAAGCGCGCTTGCTCGATCAATGCGCGCCGAAAGCGCGCTTCATGCATAAACCATTTCAAAAACGGATCGAAGAGCGGCGTGAGCCGGCGAAAAGATAAAGCCGAGATATAGCGCGACGGCTTGGCGGCGGGCGGCGAATCCACCGGCGCATTATACCAAGCGCGCATTCCAAATACAATGGCGATTGTCCCTTTGTGAATTCAAGTTTCAAGTGCACCAGCCGGTTTCTTTATACATCACTTCAGAGGGCGTGTAAAAGCCCAAGCGTTTGCGTGGGCGATCATTTAGTTCGCGTGCAATCGTTCGTAGATCTACCAGC
>Ga0247727_10010819_pt1 | contig 16077 bp, 12 predicted proteins | sample WisWelCaveWW1625_FD_202498 | JGI IMG/M metagenome (GOLD analysis project Ga0247727, IMG submission 202498) | Biofilm microbial communities from Wishing Well Cave, Virginia, United States - WW16-25 | ecosystem: Environmental > Aquatic > Deep subsurface > Groundwater > Cave microbial mat | place... | reverse complement strand
CCGGCGGCGAGCCTTACCAGATGACCTTCGGCGAGTGGGACCACTTCGAGCCGCGCTGGTCGGCCGACGGCGAGTGGATCGTCTATGTATCGAACCAGCACGGTCTCTCCCAACTGCGGCTGCTGCGGGCTTTCGGCGGCGAGGACCGGCCGGTGGAGATCCGCCGGCGCATTCACCGCCGTCCCATGGGGACCCTGGAGATTGACGCCGGCGGGCCGGCGCGCCTCTACGCCCGGGCGGGGGACGGCAAGACCTATGCCCCCGCCGACGCCTACCAGCGCGTGGGCCGCCGCCAGGGGGAGCACTTCTTCCACACCGCCGGGCGCAGCCGCATGGAGGTCCCGCCGGGCTGGATCACCGTCGAAGCCACCCGGGGCTTCGAGCACTACCCGGCCTCCCGGCGCATCGAGGTGCGGGCCGGCGAGGTCGCCCGCCTCGAACTGCGGCCCGAACGCCTCACCAACCTCAAGGCCCAAGGCTGGTACAGCGGCAGCAACCACCTCCACATGAACTACGGCGGCAACCTGCTCAACACCCCGGAGAACCTGCTCTTCATGGCGGCCGCCGAGGACATGGACGTGGTGGGCGAGAAGATCTGCAACAAGGACCACCGCATCTTCGACCACCAGTTCTTCACCGGGCGGCTGGACAGCCGCTCCACGCCCGACCGGCTGCTGTACTTCAACGAGGAATACCGGCCGCCGTTCTACGGCCACATCTCTTTCATCAACCTGACCAAGCACCTGATCTCGCCCTTCACGACCGGCTACGAGGACAGCGGCATCGACAGCCTGTATCCCAGCAATACAGACATGTTCCGGCTGGCGCGGGCCCAGGGGGCCATCGGCGGCTACGTGCATCCCTGGTCGGGCGACCCGGAGCGCTCCGGCTACGCCGTGGCCCGCGGCTTTCCGGTGGACCTGGCCCTGGGAGTGACTGAGTACCTGGAGGTCTTGACCAGCGCCCTGCACGGCCGCCACACCGGCGCCGTCTGGCACCGGGCGCTCAACTGCGGCTTCCGGATCTCGGCCACCGCCGGCGAGGATTCCATCCTGAGCCTCCACAACACCCCCATCATCGGGGCCGACCGCACCTACTGCTGGCTGGGACCCAAGCTCGATTACGGCGCCTGGGTGGAGGCCATGCGCGCCGGGCGCACCTTCATCACCAACGGACCGCTGCTGGATTTTCGCCTCAACGGTCACATGCCAGGCGACGAGATCCGGCTGCCGGCCGGCGGCGGCAGCCTGGAGATTCAGGCCAAGCTCCAGACCGTGACGCCGGTCGAGAAACTCGAGCTGATCCACAACGGGCGCGTCATCGAGTCGGCCGACCCGGCGGCCCCAGAGATCCACAAGACCATCCGCGCCGAGCGCAGCGGATGGTACACGCTGCGAGCCCTGGGAACCAAGGTTCAGAAGCCCACCGACGATCACTTCCCCTACGCCGAAACCGGGGCCATCTATGTGCTGGTCGGCGACCAACCGATCCGCTCCCGCCAGGACGCCGAATACTTCATCCGATGGATCGACGACATCACGCGGCAGGCCGCGCAGCATCCCGGATGGCGGTCCGAGCGCGAGCGCAAGCACGTGCTGGGGCAGTTCGCGGAGGCCAGGAAGGTCTTCGTGGAGCGGGCGGGGGGGCGCTAGCCAGGCGCTAGCCTAGTCGCCCTTCGGTGTTTGCGCCTGCAACAGGCGGGTCAGGGCGTCGATGAGCCGCTCCATCTGCTCCGTGACCCGGTACTGCTGGTCCACCACCCTGTCGACCCGGCGGATCAGATCCTTCATGATGCCGACGTTCTTGTCGACGATGTCGCCGAAGGTGGCCATCCCCTCGGTGAGCCGGCCGAAGGTCTCCACCACGCGGCCCACGGTGTTTGTCAGTCCCGACATGCCGCCGGTAATCGCCGTCATGGCCCCAGCCATGCTAGTGATCGACTCCGAAAGGGAGTTGAACTTGTCCGCCAGCGCCTCGACGCGCTGCTCGGTTCGCTGCGTCGTCTCCACCAGGTATCCCAGGTTTCGTTCGATCGACGCCAGCATGTGCTCGTGGAACTCGAACCGATCCTCCAGGCTCATAGGTTCTCTCCGGGGCGTCATGATAGCAGGTTGTGGGTTGTCGGGGGTGTGGGGACCGCACCCACCCGACCCGCCCCTCGTCGCGCGGGCAATTCCCCGCCAGGAGGAAAACACAGGAGTGCGATGGTGCGGCGGTTTCAAGGTGGCGAACCGGTTGGATCCAAGGCCCGGCGTCGCCAGCGGGGCGACACCAGCCTGGATTACCGGCGCGGCTCGATGGTGGTGATGCCGGCCGGCGACTTGACCTGGGGGATGAGACGGCTGATTTGCGCGAGCGCGTCGGCCGTCTCCTCGACCAGGGTTACCGGCGGATGGATCTCGACGTGACGCATCTGCACCACGTGGATGAGGTTGGCCGCCGTCTGCTGGCCAGTCTGAACGCGATGGCTCGCGCGCAGGGGGCGCGCATCCACCTCAGCCATCTGCCCGGCAAGATCAGTGACTTGTGCACCGTGATCGCGATCAGCCGGGCCCACGGGGATCTGTCGCGGTAGGGATTCCCAGACTGAAGTTCACCGTCCAGGCGGGCCAGCCGTGGTCCGTAGCGAGGCGCACCAGATCCAGAGTCGCCGTCGGCAGCAGGTAGGTCTCCACTACCCGGTTGGATCAGCGACCGGAATTCCACCAACCGATCGCGGTCGGTCCCCAGGTACTCCGCCGCTGCCTTCAACGATTTTCTCTCATCGCTCCCCAGACGGCCTGCAGCCGGCTGTCCCGTTGGTTCATCACCAAGGCCGCCAGCAGCGCCTTGGGGAGGTCCTGACCGCGCCACTGGCCCCCCAGCGCCGCACGCTGAAACAGGGCATAGAGCGACTCCGCCAGCTCATCGCGGCAGCTCAGCCCGGCGCAGCATGAGCAGGTAATCGAGCAGGCGCTCGGGCCGGCGCCCGCGCGGAACCCTGTCCGGCTGGTCCTCGAGCAGCCTTGCCGCCCGGCGGGCGAACTCGGTTTCCAGCGGGTACCGCTCCGCGCCCTCGGGCAAACGGCGCAGCAGCCAGACATAGGGCTCCTCGCTGGAGCCCACCGGCGGCAGGCCCTAGCCCTGCAGCCAGTCGGCTAGATCTTCCGGTCGCCAATCCTGGCGCTCCAGCCAGGGGATCACCAGCCTGCGCATCCAGCCGAGCGGGCCGTCCCCGTAACCTGATTCTTCCGGCATCAGCTTGTGGGAACGTGGGACGTTCGGCTAGCGGCGGGCCTCCACCCGATCCAGGCGCGGGCGGGTCTTGATCTCTTCCACCAGACTCTCCCAGTCCATGAGATCGGAAAGCTCGTGGACCCCGGCGGTGTCACAGGAAACGCCAATGGCAAAAGATTCCAGCGGCCAACCGTACTTCCGCTCGTACTCCCCCATGCGGTGCTCGAGATCCTCGACCGGCAGCTGGCCGTACGCGACCTCGCTACGACCCTCCGACGATATGACGATCGACCGGCGGCTCACAGTTCGCTCACACCCTCGGCATCGTTCTCTCCCGGCGGCGGGATGCGCCGGGGCGAAAGCAGATCCCTCGCTGCGCTCGGGATGACATAGGCTGCGCTCGGGATGACACCGGCGCCGGCTTGCCTGGTCATGCCGACTCACACCCCCAGCAGCCAACCCTGGGCCGCCTGGCCGGTGATCTGTGATATTGCAAAAACATACCAGCGCAGCTGCCGGCGCCAGAGGTCCCCGCGGCGCTCGATCTCGGCGGCGGTTTTGAAGTCCACCACCGTCCAGCAGCCCGGCTCGAGGAAAGCCAGATCCACGACGCCTTCCAGCAGACCCTCGTCTTCCAGCCGGATCAGGAACGGCCACTCGCGGCGGCAACTCGGGGCGGCGGCGGCGCGGCGCAGCAGGGGGTGAGCCAACACCGCCCGGGCTGATTCGGCGGCCGCGTTCGCTTCCGCCTCCGGCGCTCCGGCCAGCCGGCCGTAGAAGCGTGCCAGGGCGCCCACCTCCTCCCCGCCGGCCGCCAGGTCCACATCGCGCAACACGGTGTGGACCAGGGTTCCGAAACGCCGGCCGGCCGGCCGGTCGCCGGGCCGCGGCATCGACTCCAGCCGAACGGCGCTCGCCGGAATGGGCGGTTCTTTCTGGGTTTGGCTGGCGGTTTCGGCCTGAAACGCCGGGCGGCGGCCGCGCTCGAGCGTTTCGGCTCGCCGTTTCTGCCACTGTTGCCAGCCCCGGACGCTCTCGGCCGCGGCCTTCGATCCCTGGTCCTCCGCCAGCACCGTCTCGAGCCGCAGGCCGAGGTTGGCCTCCACCTTCAGACGCAGCTTGGAGGGATCCCACCAGACCACGCTATGGTGGCCCTGCTGGGGCTGGTGCAGGCCGGGCCGGATGCAGAACTCGTCGCCTCCGCCGTAGTTGGGAGGCGTCTGGAGCACGGTAAGCTCCCCGAAGCTGGGGCAGCCGGGTGCCGGCTTACCGGCGCGCCGCAGCGGCCGCGGCGGGTACAAGGCCTTATTCATAGGTTCGAGCCAGCAGCCCGGCAGGGCTTCGTCGCCGACCGCCGGCGTCACCAGCAGGTCGCGTGCCCGGGTGGCGGCCACGTAAGCCACCCGCACCCCCTCGGCCCGGTCCCGTTCCTGCTCCGTGTGCCGGTGATCCAGCAGCTCCCAGGGCGCCAGCCCCACCAGCGGCATGGCGCACAGGCCGCTCTGGGGATCCACATACATGTCCGGGTTGTCGCGCGCCAGCCGCGTGGTGATGTCGGCCAGAACCACCACCGGAAACTCCAGGCCCTTGGCGGTGTGCACGGTCATGACCCGCACCCCGGCGGCGCCTTCCTCCAGCACCGGAGTCTCTCGGGAGGCCTGGCGGCCGGCCTGGGCCGCCAGCTCCTCTACCAAGCCGCGAAAGGAGATGCCGCCGCCCAGCTCGTAACCGCGGGCCAGGTCGGAGATGCGCTCGACGTTGCCCAGCACCTGGTTGCCAGCCGGGCGCAGGGCGAAGCCGGCATGGGCCCGGGCGGCTTCCAGCAGCGCCTGCACGGTGGCCGCCATCGGCCGGCGGTTTCGCTCCCGGTGGAGCTCCCCCAGCAGGTCCAGAGCCTGGACCACCGGCTGGAAGGCGGCCTCCAGCTGCTGGGGCGGCGGTCGAAAGGGATGCAGCCGGCCGGCCTCCTGAGTATATCGTAACAGGACACTATCGGGGATGGCGAACAGCGATCCCCGCAGGAGGGCGTAGACGGACAGCTCGTCGTCGGGCCACTCCACCGCCGTCAGGGCGGCCCGCAGGGTTTCGACCTCCTCGCGGCGGTGGAACGACTTGGCCCCCACCAGCAGATGAGGAATGCCGCGGGCCTCCAGGGCCCGCAGGTACTCCCGCGTGGTATCGGTCCCGTAGGAGAGGAAGTGCCGGAACAACAGGCAGACGTGCTGGGCCTCCACCGGGACCAGCCGGCCGGGGTCCTCGGGGTCCTGGACCTGCCAGCCGCTGGATTCCAGCAGCCACTCCAGGAAGGCGGCGACGACGTCCGGCAGGCACCGGCTCACGTCTCTCTTAGTGATACCATGAAACCCGTAAGGGTAAGGGGCCGGCAGGGCGATGACGCAGGGCTGGCCGGGACCGGCCCGCCGGTCCGGCTCCAGCGGCACGTAGGCAGGCTGGCCGGTCGAGTCATCCTGGCGCATTTCGGGCTCGAAGGCGGCGTTGACAAACTGCTGCAGGGGTTCCAGCGCCCGGAAGCTGCGGGTCAGGTGGACCAGCCCGACGCCGCGCTCCACCAGCGAGCGGCGCACCTGGTGGTAGAGCACCACGTCGGCCCGCCGGAAGCGGTAGATGGACTGCTTGGGATCCCCTACCAGGAACAGCTTGCCCGCCACCGGTGTGACCTTTCGCCAATCGGTCTCGCCCGGATCCTGGGCTGCCAGCAGAATCAGGATCTCGGCCTGGAGCGGATCGGTGTCCTGAAACTCGTCGACGAACAGGTGGCTGAAGCGGCCCTGCAAATAAGCGCGGACCTCGGCGTTGTCCCGCAGCAGGTTGCGCACCTTCAGGAGCAGATCGACGAAATCGAGGCCGCCGGCGCGGCGCTTGACGGTGTCGTAGCGCTCGACCACCTCCCACATCTCGGAGCGCAGCAGGGCGGCCAGGTCGGCGTCGGCGCGACGCCGGAATGCCTCGAGGTCCGCGATCAGCCGGTCGCGGGTCTCCACCACCCGCTCACGGATCAGCCCGGGGGCGAAGCTTCCCTTGCCGGACTTTTTGGCGCCGGAGGCCTTCAGCTCCCCCAGCAGCTGGATCAGGAGGCCCTCCAGCGAATCGTGGTCTCGCTGGCGGCCGCCCTCGGCCCGCTCCACCCAGGTGGCCAGATCCTGGGCCGGGCGAAGGTTCTGTCGCAGCGCATCCTTCGGCTCCGGGCAGCGCGCCGCGGCCGCCGCCAGTTCCCGGGCGCGGCCGACCAGGGCGTCGATCTCGCGCTCGCGGTCGAAGGCTTCCCGGCGCCACGGGGCGGGGAAATCGCGCCACTCAAACATTCCCGCGGCGGCGGCCTCCAGACGTTCCATGGGGGTACGCTCATCCCGGGAGCCGACCCGCGCCAGGCGAACCAGGGCCCGCCGGAGGCCGGGCGAGGAGCGTCCCAGGCGATCCTGAATCCAGGAGCGGAAGGCCTGGGCCTGCAGGCGCCGGGCCTCGGATTCCGATAGTTCCTCGAAAGCGGGATCGATGGCGGCCTCCACCGGCCGCTCCCGAAGGATGTCGGCGCAGAAGGAATGAATAGTGCCTACGCGGGCTTCCTCCAGCCGCTCCAGGGCGTCTTCCAGGCTGGAGCGGACGGCGTCATCGGCCGTCTCGCTGCGCGCCCGGTCCAACTCCTGGCGCAGGCGCAGCTTTAGCTCACCGGCCGCTTTGCGCGTGAAGGTGACGGCCGCCACCCGCTCGATGCGGGCCCCGCCTCGGGCCAGCACCGCCACGATGCGGCTCACCAGCTCGGTGGTCTTGCCGGTGCCGGCGGCGGCTTCCACGATCAGGCTTTCGTCGAGCGAGGTCCGGATCCGCTGCCGCGCCAGCCGGTCGTCAAACTGCAGAACCACGCCGGCGCTCACGGCATGCACCTCAGCTCGTTCAAAGCCTCCAGACGGTCCGGCCGCTTCTTCTTGACGCGCAGCTCCTCGTAGGGCCCGCACACCGAAAGATAGTCACAATACTCACAGGCCTCCGGGCGGGGCGCCGCCGGCAGAAAACCCGTGGTCACGGCCTGGTCGATAATCTGGAGAGCGCGGGCGGCCCAGCGCCGGGCGTCGGCGCTCAGCGGGATCTCGCGGCGCGTGAAGCGGCCCCGCTGGGTGGCGTAGAACAGGGCCCCCGACTCGCACTGGCAGCCCAGCAGTTGCTCCGCCGCCAAACCGTAGAGCACCGGCTGCAAAACCTCCCCGCCCCCCACAAAGCGCATCGGCCGGTCCGGCGCCTTGCCGGTCTTGTGGTCGGTGACCCGCAGGCGCCCTTGCGCGGCGTGCCGCTCGATCAGGTCGATGGAGCCTCGCAGCCGGATGCCGTCCAGCACCACGGCCTCGCCCGGAACGCTCCGGGGATCGCGGCCGGCCCGGCGCGCCAGGCCAAAACCGAATTCGAAGCCGGCCGGTTTCCATCCCCCCGACAAGGGAACCGCCTCGAACAGCCAGCCGCGCAGGTCGATGCGGATCTGCTCGATCTCGCTCGACCAGACGCGGGGAAACGCCGGGGCCAGCTTCTCCTCATGCTCCCCCGCCACCCGGTCGAGCACCCGGTCGGCGCGGTCCAGCGCCTGGGGCAGGCGGGCCGCGTCCACAGGCAGCAGCCCGCCGGCCTCCAGCTCCCGAAACAGCTCGAACTGCGCCTGGTGGAACAGCGCCCCGCGGGTCTGCGGATCCAGTTGCTCGATCGAGACGGCCTCCTCGCGAGGCCGAAGATGCTGGATGGCGCGCAGCAGAAACCGGTAGGGGCAGGCGGCGAAATGCTCCAGGGCGGTGGGCGAGTAGCTGCGAGCCTTCAGGCCCTGGGAGGCCAGCAGCCGGAGAGTCTCCGGATCCGGGTCGACGATGCCGTCGGCCGGCGACCAGGAGGGCTTTTGCCAGCGGAGCCAGCGGGTGCGCAGCGATCGGGCCAGGTGCGGGTTGGCCTCCAGCAGATAGCGGCCGGCGCCGCGACTTTCCTCCGGCGGCCGGTCGGCAAGACGCCCTAAGAAAGCTAGGTCGTATTCAGAGTCATCGAGAGCCTCCTCCGGGGAGGCCGGGGCCGGCCAACCCAGCCGGGAGGGGGCGGCGCGGGCGGCCCGCTTTTCGAGCGCCGCAATCACGGGCAGGCTGCCCTGGGCCGCCCGCCAGATTTCCAAGGCGTAGAAGGAAGGCACCCGCGGGCGGCCCTGCTCCACGTCCAGGCGGGGATAGGAGGCCACGAAGCGGGAGCGGGCCGCCGCCGCTGCGATGCGCAGCAGCAGGCGCTCGCGGGCCCCCCGCTGCGGCTCCAACAGCAGGCCGGCGTCGAGTTTTTCCCTCCACTGGTCGAGCAGCAGCGGATCTTCGGCCATCCGCCTCGGAAACATGCCTTCCGCCAGTCCTGGAAGGAAGACCACCTCGAAGGAGCGGCCGCGGGCCTCCTCGACGGCGCCCACGAAGATGCGGCCGTAGCGGCTCCCGTCGGGCTCGCGGCGCAGGAAGCGAAGGCGCTCCGCCAGCGATACCCGCACCTCCTCGATTCCCACGGGGCCGACTTCGGCCAGGGGCTCGAGTTCTGTGAGCATTGCCAGTACCGAATCGGGCTTGCGGAGAGAGGCCTGGGCCAGCTCTGCCAGGCATTCCAGCCATTGGCGCCAGCGCGCCCGGCGGGGCAGCGACGTCAGCCGCTCGATCAGCGGCAAGGCGAAACGCTGGAGATGCCCCAGCCGTTCCAGCTGCGCCTGGAGCCGCCGGCCTTGCAGATCGCCGGGATCCTCCAGGTCCCCCAGTTGCAGCCGAAGCTCCTCTTCGAGGCCCTTCAGTCTCCGCTCCCAACGATCCTGGCCGCCGATGACGGCTGCCTCCACCAGCAGTTTTTCCCAAGCGAAGGGCGCCCGCAGGCTCCCGGCCGGGGCCGGATCCTGATCGCTCTCGGCGCCCGGCTCGACCTCCTCTTCCGCCGCCGGCGCCTTGAGGGACGGGCCGATATCCTCTTCCGGGGCCGCCCAGCGGGCGGGGCCCGCGGGTGGGGCGCCGGAGGCCTCCAGGCGCGGCACCTGTCCTAGCGAGAGATACTCGGCGAACCGGGCGGCGGACAGATCCTCGGCGGCGCACGCCAGCAGAGCCAGAAACGCCCGGCCGGCCGGATCGGGCCGCGCCACACCGCGGCTGAACCAGCCCGGGATCCCGGCGCGCCGCAGGGCCTCCTCGACCAGCGGCAGGTATCGCTCCGGGTGCCGCAGCAGGATGGCCATGGAGTCGAACCGCAGGCCCTGGCCGGCGAGCAGCCGGGCGCGCCGCGCCATCTCGACGCATTCCAGCCCCTCGCCGGGCGCCGAGAAAAAATCCAGGCTCTCGTCGGGCTCCCCGGCCGGCGGCGCCTGCGGCGAAAAGATCCAGCGCCGCAGGCGATCCAGGGTCCCGGCGGCGCCGGCTTGCTCCAGCTGAGCCGCAGGAGTACCCAGAAGGGCTTCGAGCGCCTGGGCGGCCTCGGCATCGCCGGCCAGCGCGGTCGCAAACACCTCCGGCGATTGCATCGCCAGGGCCGAGAGGAAGGAGGTCTCGGCGGCGGACTCCCCCGCGGCATCCAGCAGCAGCAGCGGCAGACCTAGCAGGCGATGCCGGCCGCGCCGGGCGATTTCGGCGCCCACCGTGAAGCGGGCGGCCAGGTCGGCCAGGGATCTCTGAGCCAGCTCCTGGTTATACAGACGCAGCAGACGGGCCAGGTCCTGACCCGGCGCGCCCAGCCCTTCGAGCTGCTCCGGGGCGACCTTCTGGAGCCGCAGCTCTGCGAGCGTAGAGGCCAGGGCCCGGGCAAAGCCGGGCGTGTCGGCGACGGGCGCAAAATACCCCAGCTCCCGCTCGGCGCGGCAGGCAAAGACGCTGCGCGCCGCCAGGGCCTCCTGGCCCAGGCGGCTCACCGGCGCCAGATCACTCCCGGCAGCCGGCCCGGCTGCCGGCCCCAGAGCCATCTCCAGCGCCAGCTGGGCGCTGGTGGAGCGATACACCCCGCCCCGCGAGCCATGCTGGGCGCAGCAGGCGCGGGCGAAGTCGTCGGCGGCCCCGCGGGTGCGCGCTATCACCAGGATCTCCGGATGCTGGCTCCAGGCGGCCCACCGCCCGGCGGCCTCCCGCAGGCATTGCTCATAACTCCAGCAGGCGACGATGCGACGCACGGACCCTAGTGTAGTGTCCCTAGCGCTGCTTTACAAGAACCCGTGGCTCGTGTGGGGGCGCGACCTTGATTTCATGACGCTCGGAAACAGTTCTGGCTGGAACGAAAGCACTTCCGAGATGGGACCGTGCGCGTTACCGAGTCGCGCACCCTGCTGGTGTCATCCCGAGCGTAGCGAGGGATCTGTTTTTGGTTCCCACTGGGCGCGGCAAGAGCAGATCCCTCGCTTCGCTCGGGATGACACCCCCCACCCTAGCGAAAGTGCTCGGCGAAGTAGCGCGCCAGGATTTCCTTCTCCTTCTCGGAAACCGGGGCGCCCCAGCGCATCATCTTTTCGACCTCGCGGGTCCAGCGGACCGGGTCCATGCGCTGGCCGACGATAAGAGCGTGGTCGTGGCAAGCGAGACATTTTTCAGCGGCCAACTGGCGGGCTTCGCCTTCGGGCAGGGCCTCGGCGAGCTGGGGGGGCCGGTAGGACCGGCCGGCCGGGAGGCGGTCGGGTATGTTGTGCAAGTATCCGGATGGATTCCAGGCCGGGGTGTCGGGCTGGGTGCGGCCCTGGCTGTCGGTGGCTCGGGCCATCACGATGGGCGGCTCGCCGGCGCCTTGCTTCCAGCCGTAGCGGAAGCGCCGCCAGGCGAAAGGAGCCTTGTCGGGGCCGAGTTGGGCCTGGTTCCAGCTGCGGCCGCCGTCGGTCGAGACTTCAACTCCTGTGATATCGGCCTCGCCGGCCCAGGCCGCTCCCTCCACAGGTCCCGAGGACCGGGTGATCAGCGACTTCACCGTCAGCGACGTCAGCGGAAGCAGATCTTTGGCGTCGACAGCTTCACCAGGCTTCAGGGGCCGCGTCGGGTAGCGGTAAGCCGTCTTCATGAAGAAACCATCGGCCTCTTCGGGCGCCGCCGTAATCTTGGTCAGCCACTTGATCGAGGCGGCGCCTTCCCAGCCCGGGGTGATGACGCGGGCCGGAAAGCCGTGCTCCATGGGCAGCGGCACGCCGTTCATGTGCGTGGCGATGAGGGTGTCCGGGTGGAGGGCCTTCTCGACCGGAATGCTGCGGATAAAGTCCGGCGCGGTCGCGGTGGCCGTGTCGGCGCCGTCGAAGATCAGGTGCCTGGCCTCCGGTCGCAGGCCGGCCTGCCGGAGCACGCCGGCGAGGCTCACCCCGCGCCAACGCGCCGTGCCCACGGCGCCCTTGCGCCACTGGATGCCGGCCACGCGCGGCTCGAAGAAGGAACGGCCGTTGCCGGCGCACTCCATGGTCACGACGCGCTCCAGCTGTGGCATCCGGGCCAGCTGGACCAGCGGCAGCTTGAGAGGCTTTTCCACCAGGCCGCCTACCTCCAGGCTCCAGCGGCCGGGCTCCACCGCGGGGATATAGAAGTGGCTGCGCACGAAGAAGCGCTTGTGGGGCGTGATCCAGCTGTCGAGCAGCTCCGGTGGCGTTTCGAGGTCGAGGGGCCGGGGGGAATGGACGACGAGCCCCTTCTTGCGATAGAGGGCCTGGTCTTCGAGGGTTGGGGCGGGGCGGGCGACCGCGCCGGCTAGTGTGAGGAAGAGGGCTCGACGCGTCATGACCGTAATAGCCTACCTCACTCGACCCTGGCCACGCTGTTAGAGGAGAACGGCAAACCCCTCCTGGGCGAAGTGGCGGTCGTTGGTGAGGACCTGGCGGATGCGGAGCCGGCGCATAACGTTCATAGAGATGCAGTCGACCATGCTGTAGCCCTTGTCCATCCGCTTCTCGTAGAGCGCCAGCCCATCCAGAAAAGACCTGTGTGTCTGGTGAACCACCGTCACGCCGGCATCCGCAAGAACCGACCGGACGATTCCCGCCCCCAGCCGGCGGTTCGACTCGCCTTTCCCGGAGAGCGCCGTTAGAAACTCGATCAGGACCTCTTCGGTTGTCACCAGGTGCACTTCCTCCAGCGACGCCCTCAGGCGGATTACAGCGCCTGCCCACTGGTCGTCCGGCAACGCGATAGCAACCCAGTAGAACGTATCCGCAAAGAGTCTCAATATTTCTTGGGCCAGCCGTAAAGGTAGTGATCGTGGTTGGCGGACAAATCGGTTGGAAGCTTCCTCAGCTCGCTGCGAGGAACTTTACTGACCAGCGCCCGAATCTTTTCCTCGATGGTCATCTCCCGACCGTTTCGGGCTGCCGAGCCCTTGCGGATGGCCTGTTTCCTGGCTGCCGCCTTCTTCATACCTTCACTATACCTCACTGCTCCGAAACCGGCGTCTTCAGCGTTCGATCCGAGTCACTCCACACGCTCCAAGTATCCGCGGCGCCGGCCAGGTATCCGGCCATCTCCCCGAGCGCCCAGGCCAACACGAAGAGCACGAGCACAGGCAACCCCAGCAGGATGCAGTGGTCCTCGATGACGGCGATCCATTCTCCCTGTGCGGCCCGCATCCCCGGAGGTCCGGGATGGATTGGCCCACCAGCCCCGCCCGGAGTTGCACCCAGGGAAACCGTCGGGCGACGGCTTCGGCGGTGCCGTCGGTCCGGCGGTCGAGGACCAGCACCTCGATCTGGTTGCGGGCGGTCTGGGCTTCCAGCTTCTCCAGGCACTCCAGGAGGCAGTGCTTGCCGTTGACCGAGGCGATCACGACCGAGAGGCGAGGCGTCATCCCTGAGCCCACTGCGATACAATGTTGTACGAGTCCCTCGCCTGCCTTCGCGACCGCCCTCCAGACCTGCCGGCCGGCTGGTCCATATCTCATCAGGAGCAAACTATGACCCCTGCTGTGGCGTTCCTGAAGTCGATCGACCCGAGGAGTGTCTTTCCCAAAGAAGCGAGCGCCTTTACTCCGTGGCTCGCGGAAGAGAAGAACATTGATGTGCTGGGGGATGCCATAGGCCTCCGCCTCCAGGTCCAGTCGCGGGAACACAAGGTGGGTTCTTTTCGCGCTGACCTTCTTTGCCAGGACGTACAGACCGGCGACCCCGTGCTGATTGAAAACCAACTGGAAGGTTCGGACCACAGCCACCTGGGACAACTGCTCACCTACGCAGCCGGACTGGAAGCCGTGAGCATTGTCTGGATCGCGACGAGCTTCTCGGAGGACCACCGGGCAGCTCTGAATTGGCTGAACCAGATCACGGATGAGCGGTTCAACTTCTTTGCGGTCGAGCTGGAGTTGTGGTCGATTGCGGACTCACTACCGGCGCCCCGGCTTTTGGTGGTCGTGCGCCCCAGTGGATGGAACCGCAGCGTTAGAAGAGGGACCCGGGTTGCTCTTCTGCCCGATCCCGCGCGGAGACGCCTCGAATACTGGCAGATGTTTCTCTCCCAATTGACGCTGGAAGACAGCGGGATTCGGCTACCCCAACCCAATACTCTCGGAAATATCCGCTTCACCCTGCGGGGCAATGATCTCTGGGTCACGGTCTTCACCACAACCGAGAAAGGTCACCGCAGGGTCGGAGTTTTTCTGGTGGGACGGACCGGGGACTTCGAGCGGCTGAAGCGAGAACGTCGTAGCATCGAGGCGGAATTGGGCGAGCCACTCGACTGGAACCCGGACGAAGACGGAACGTCCTGGAGAATCGCGGCTTGCCGGGAGTGCGATCCCGAGGACAGGAGCGACTGGGCAGATCAGCACCGATGGCTGTCCGCGACACTCAACGGGTTCATCCGCGTCTTCCGGCCTAGGGAGCCGCCTGTCAAGCGATAGGAGCCGGTGCCGATGACGCCGGAAACCGTCGGGGAACATTTCGGCGTTGGAACCCGAGTTCTCACTGGCCATGACGACCATGGGTCCAAGAAGGAGGAAAACCCCTTTGTATTACTCTGTGCCCTCCGCGGTGAATTCATGCCTTGTCGGTTTGAGGCGCAGCCTGGTAGGAATCCAGCCCCAGCAGGCGCGCCGCCGTGCCGCCGTAGACCTTGTCCCAGGTCTGGCGGTCCAGGCCGATCCCGCTCATGAAGCGGTCGTGAAACTGCTTGGCGGGCAGCAGCTCCTCGACGCCCAGGATGTCGGTGCCGAACAGCACCTTGTCCCAGGCGTTCTCCCAGAAGAAATGATAGCGGAAAAACTCCGGGGTCTTGTTGGCGCGCCAGCCGCCCCACCAGGCGCCCGTCAGATCGACGTAGTAGTTGGGGAGCATGCGGGCCAGCATGGAGGCCTCCTCGTGCCAGGGAGCGCCGAGGTGGGCGGCCACCAGGTTCATGCCGGGGAAGGCGCGGGCCACGGCGTCGAGGCGCACCGGGCGCATCTTGTCGGAGCTGACGTCGCGTTCCTTGTCATGCGGCGTGCACATGACGATGCCGGTGTGGAACAGCACTGGCAGCCCGGTCCGCTCGATGCGCTCGTAGATGGGGTAAAAGGCCTTGTCGTCGAAGGGCGCCGCCGGGTTGTGGATCTTGAAGCCGCGGAAGCCCTGGGCGGCGTACTGATCGACGACCTCGGGCTGATCGCGGCCCAGGTCGAGAAACGCCAGGCCGATGATGCGGTCCGGGTGGGCCTGGAAGGCCGCCCGCACTTCCGGGTTGGTTACGTGCCCGAACATGGCCCCCGCCGAGCACAGGCAGATGCGGTCGATGCCGGCTTCCGGCATCAGCTCCAGCAGGCGCGGGAGGAAGTTTTCCTGGCACGGATAGTGAGCGTGGAAGTCGATCACCACGGCGGCTTATCTTAGCAGGAAGCCCCCTTGGGGGGAGCAGTGGCTGACCGATTGGGGCGGTCCCGCGCAATTGTCATCCCGAGCGCAGCGAGGGATCTGCTGTTGTGTGCCGAGCATGTTCGACAGCTGGGGGGTGAAAGTCCCCTTGACAACCTGATGGAGGTGAAGTCATGGCGAAGCGCCAGGGCGCCGTCGCGAGGCGGGGGAAAGAAGCGTGGAGCAAACGCGCGAGCCGATGTACAAGAAGCGGATCAGAGGGTGCCGGACGAGCGGGCAACTGACCGCGAAGTCCATATCCATCAAGGGCACGGTTGTGTATATCCGACGGTGGCGTGCGGAAGGCGGTCGAAACTTACCTCGGGAGATCTGCTGTGTGTCGTCGAATTCGACGACGGAGGGCGTCGCAAGGCGCTTTGACCTCACGGCAGAAGTCAGCCAGCCTAGGGCGTAGTAGCGTGGATAAGCGAAGGAGCGAAGGCCCGAACCGGGATCGGGAATGGTAGTGCGCGGCTCTCATGGATGGTCATGCCCAGCCAATCCGCTTCGGCGGAAAGGGTCCAGGGTCCATGCGGCGGCGTGCGCGACGTACTGCTACGCTCGGAGGCGGAGCTGGCGCCGGTGTCATCCCGAGCGTAGCGAGGGATCTGCTGATCGCCCCGCCGTATCGGGATAGGGGGGAGCCTCGCGGCTCCGCCCCTCCCACACCACCGGACATGCGGGTCCGTCATCCGGCGGTTCCGTGACTTGATCCCGTGAGGGCCGGATTCGTGTCACCTTTCGCCATGGAGGTTTCGCTGCTCCCAGGTTCCTTTCGGGCTTCACCATGGTGTGCTTAACCGTTTTGGGGGAAGCGGTCGTGGCGCACGCTTCAGCGTGCCGGCGTGGGCTTCAGCCCACGCTGCGTGGTTTCACCGCCGCCCTTCGGCGAGCTGAAGCTCGCCGCGGCACGCTGATCAGGCAAGCAGGACAGTCGCTTATTTGTTTCCGGCAGGATCGCTGAGAGGGGTAGGAACGTCGGCGGGCCTGACGAGGCGTTTTCAGGGTGGTTTATGACCTTTCTAGGCGCCAGCACCGAT
>Ga0247727_10010818_pt1 | contig 16078 bp, 15 predicted proteins | sample WisWelCaveWW1625_FD_202498 | JGI IMG/M metagenome (GOLD analysis project Ga0247727, IMG submission 202498) | Biofilm microbial communities from Wishing Well Cave, Virginia, United States - WW16-25 | ecosystem: Environmental > Aquatic > Deep subsurface > Groundwater > Cave microbial mat | place... | reverse complement strand
TCTACCGGTGGGTCCAGCGGTTCGCGCCCGAGTTCGCGGAGGCCGCTCGGGCCCGTCAGCACGTCATCGGGGATCGCTGGCACGTCGATGAGACCTACGTCAAGGTCGGAGGGATCTGGCGCTACCTGTTCCGGGCCATCGATCAGTTCGGCCAGGTCATCGACGTCTTCCTCTCGCCTCGGCGGAACACAGAGGCCGCACGGCGGTTCTTCGCCCGAGCGATGGGCCGGACCCGGGTCTCACCAGTGGAGGTCACCACCGACCGGTACCGGGTCTATCCCCGCGTCCTCGATGAGCTGCTCCCCGCGGCCTTCCATGACACGGAGGCATACGCCAACAACCCCATCGAGACCGACCACGGACGCCTGAAGGCCCGGCTTCGACCCATGCGAGGGCTGAAGCGAGACCGTACCGCCAGGGTCATCGTTACCGGGCATGCCTTCGTCCAGAACCTCCGCCGGGGCTTCTACGATCTTGGGACCGACGTGCCTCCCTCCGCCCGGGTTGCCGACGCGTTCACCGAACTGGCCCTCGTGATCTGATACGCGTCCGAGGGTGTCGGTTCACCTCGCCCTGGCTTCGGCCAACGCAACAGTGCCTGACTGAGCCGAGCAGGGGTCGCCTCTGTTACCAGTGTGATCGGAAGGTCCGAGGTCTCTCGGGGTTCGAGCGGCATCATCTCGGGAGATGGCGCGTTCCCGAGATGGAAGTCCGCATCCCAGCGAACCTGCATCGCGTCCTCAGGGTCTTCCAGGACTGGTGGAAACAGGCGGGCGTCGGCTCGGCGAGCCCTCTAGCGGTTCGGCTCGACTTCGTGTTCCTGCTAGTTGTGGGCAGCCGCTGGACGGCGCCGCGTAGCACGAGCAGCTAACGTTGTCACGCCGCCCGAAAGACACTCGGCCACAGCCAGATGCGGAGACCGCATTACGCGCCCATACCGAGCCTCCGGGATGGAAACCTAAGGGAGGATCGCGGTATCCCTCGCCACGGGCGGCGCTCGTCTTGCACACGGTTCCGAAGGACGAACCAGGGGAACCCATCGCCTACGGGCTGTGGGCGGAGCTGTACCCCGAACCCGAGGAACTGCTGGGCGGCGCCGGCGAACGGGTGCTTCCGAGCCCAGAGCCTCACACAGTTCAGGTCTTCGTCCCGGACGACGCCCCCGAGTCCGCCGTAAGGCAGCTCGCTTCAGAGTGTGCTCACCTCGGCCTACCCGAGCCCGTGCCACGTCGGGAACTTGCGTGGCAGATCAAGCGACTCTGCTACTGGGACCGGGCAGCGCGGCCTTCGACCTCCTCGACGCGCTGGGATTGGTGACGGTACCCGCGCCGAAGCCATCCAGCAGTTCAGTCTCTCGCGGCGGATTCTCGTGCATCCTCAGCACGCACCCGGGAAAGGCCTCGAGCAAGCGCCCCCTGCTCACCAACGGAGAGGTTGAGGACGGACACTTTCCGCGGATCGCCATCAGAGGCATCGACGCACGGAGGGCATTGATCTCCTACCGGAAACCGGGCGCCGGGAAGAAGGACCCCAAGACCGGCAAGCCTCGCCCGTCGGCTCGGAAGCACTGGATGGGAGTGTTCGTCTCGCTCACGGCGCTCGCCGACGCGCTCGGTGCTGAAACGCCGGGCGACCTTGCGTCGGCCTGCTCGGCGTTCGAGGTCGACCTACCGCAACCCGGCAAGGGCTTCGAAGCCGAGGTCGAGCGGTTGCGCGCAAGCTGTCGCCTCTACCGGAGGCTTCTCGAACTCCACCGCGATCTGTGTCCCGACCGCCCGCCGAATTCCGCATCGTCATCCGGCGCCTACGCGCGGGCGCTGCTCCGAAGGGCAGGGCTGAAGCCGCCACTTGTCCGATGGCCCGGCTTTGACCGAATGATGCTCGACAAGTGGATGAAGGCTTATCACGCGGGGGAACTTGAGACGCACGTTCGGGCACCTGACCTACCAGTACAAACGCTGGACCTGGGTGGCGCGTACGGCGTCTCGGCCACGTTGTGCGGCGCGTTCGAGCTGCTCGCCGCGGAGGAGGTCGACATACGCGACGAGAACCCGCGCGCCGTCTCCGCCTTCGTTTCGCGACTGTTCAAAAAGATCCAAGCTTTCGCTGCTGGCTTCGGCCCTCCTCCTTCGTCGAGAGGCTGAACACCACGGCGTGGGCCGCCGAGTGCGGCAGCGTCGTGACGAGCGCGTAGAGCTTGCGGTGAGCGCCCTTGCCGACCGGGACCTGGCGCCCGGGCTCCCACCAGTCGGCGTGGGCGAGCTCGCCGGGCAGGTAGGTGGTGCGTTGGAAGCTCCGGGCCGCCAGGAACTCCGGGCGGATCTTGCCCAGGTGGTCCTTCAAGATCGTGATGCCGCCCGGGTAGCCGAACCTGCGCAGGTGCTCGAGCACCACCGTCGCCGGCACCTTCGGGTCTCGGTCGAGCATCGCCGCGATCTCCTGGCGATGGGGGTCGAGCAAGGAGCCCTTCGGGGATCGCTGATAACGCGGCGGCTCGGAGCGTGCGAGCAGCCTCATGACCGTATTGCGGGTCATGCCCAAACGACGGGCGATGGCGGACCTGGACAGCCGCTCGCGGTGGTGGAGCCGGTGGACCTCGGCCCAGTCCTGCACTGAGAACACTCCTTCCCTCCTCCGGTCGGGTGGTCCTCCGGAGGGTCGGTCGAAAACGTCGGTCAGTCCCGGAACTGCTCAGTTTTCGACCGGCGGAAAGTGCTCAGTTTTCACCCGGCGTCGACACATGTCCCGGGACATCGTTCCACGTTCATGCCCGCCCGTGCGGCTGGTAGTCCCGGGGACCCTGCCATCAAGATCGTCAGTCCGTCTCGATTGAGAGATCAGATCGGTGGTCCCCCCTCCAGGCGGCCACCCTAATCCAACGTCAGGGGCCGTTCGGCTTCCTCACTAGGTGGTGTCCACGTCCATACGGGCGCGAACCTGCGTGAGAAGGGCACCGCGTCATCTGGCAGAGGCACTCGGGCATTGGGGTTGTCAAGTCTGAAGACATGGAGGCCCCCAGCGGAGAGGGGGCCATGCTGCTCGATGATCAGGACGGACGACGTGCCGGTTGCTCTGGCGTCCATTGACGTCGGGTCCCGTCCATAAAGGCCCTGAACCTCAGCGGGAAGCGCCAGGGCGATGGGATCGTCTGGTCGGAGACTCAGGCGGTCAGGTCCGTAGAGGGCGTTCATCCATTGGTCGGTAGTGCAGAAGGGGTCATGGATCAGCGCCGCAACCACGTACGGGCAGTCTCCGAGGTCGTACCTGCGAGCCCCTTTGTCGCGCAGGGCCTCCTTCAGCCTGATCCCCGAGTTGACCATGCCGCCCATGGCTGGCCCCATTCCAACGATCCTCGTGGCACCTTCCTCGTCCGGCTCGATTGGTTTGCGCAGCGGAAGGGCCGCCACCTGCATGAAGATGCCCTCCGCTTGGTATGTGGTCGTCGGAAGCGGCCTTCCTGCCTCAAGAGCAGCCGAGACCTCAGCGGGAGGTGGGAGGTCGGCCAGGAACTGCTCAACGAATTTGGCAAGGGCATTCAACGATGGGGGTGTGGACACTCGAAGCTCGACGATGTCGAGCATGTATCCCTGTCCACCTTTCACCCGCTCGTCCAGGGCGTCGACAATGACGTCATGCTGCCGCTCTTCCGAAGTCCAGTCCGCCCTCTGAGCGAGAGCCATAACCTCCAAGGAGAGAACAAGTTCGTCGTCCTGATACACGCGGAAGTCAGGAGCTCCAGGAGCCTCCTCGTACCGGACATCTTCATGGCGGCTCCGAAGCAGCCGGTGAACGATGACCTCCGCGACCGCCGGGTAGTGCTGATTGTTTAGCTCACTTCTCAGCCTTATGGCCACGGTCCCGTCGGAATCGGGCAAGCTGCGATACCAGTCATTGATCGTCGCCCGATCAGCGATTGCTTCAGGCCTGGTGATCTGCGTGTACCAATGAACGCCTGGCTCGCTCCGCCCAAGAGGTCCGGTACGAGGCGTGTCGGGCTCCGGGAAGAGAACGCTCTCCGTGTGTTCGTCAGGCACCTACGACGACTCCTAGGGTCTCGATCAGCGGTGTGTCGACGGAAGCAGATGAACTCGCGCCACAATCGACCGTCAACCGATCAGCCTCACTCCGTCGATGCCTGCAACTTGGTCCCTGAACGCCTCTGAGGGCTCCACCCTTGACGCCAGGGTCCGATCCGAGCCCTCAGTCTCGTCGACAACGAGACGAATGACGGTTGTCCCAGGGTACTCGCGTGCGATCTCCTCCAAGACGTGTGAGATTCCCTCCGCATCGGCCCCTCGGTGAAGGTCGATCCTGATCTCTTTGGTCTCCTCCGCACCCAGGATCCGGAGGCAGAGGTCCACGAGCCGGAGGATTTCGTCGGCGCTCTGGGCGTCATGCTCGATGAACCTGTGCGAGGCCGGATTCCGGAACACAAGGAATGCCCCGAGGAAGAGCTGAAGGATCCCATCCATCTCGCCGCCGGTCCTCTCCTCGCCCGGCAGCCGAAGACGCTCCTCGCTCGATGGGTTGAGCAAACGTTTTACCAGTGGGACTGCCGTGATCCCCTCCGAGGCTGAGATTCCTCCTAACCCCCGCAGCACCTGCTCGAGATACACGAATGCATCGCGGACGACGTTGACGAAGTTTCGGTCCATCCAGGACCTCGCCACGGCCTCTGCGAGACCCGGGGACAGGAGTCCGCTTTCCCAGTGGGCGACCGCATCGATCACTCCTGGCAGATCTCGCTCGTTGATGTCGACGAGATCACCCTGATAGTTCGTCGGCTGGTCGCGGCTATGCCAGTAGCCAATCCAGTAGAGGTGGCGGAGGAGCTGACCAAAGGGTTCGCTATCAACGGCGCCGATGGTCTCGCCGATGCGGCGAACGCGGTCGCTTGCCGCCTCGATCAGGAGGTCAACTTCCGAACTAGCGGCCCCACCGGCCGCCCGCGACTGGATCAGATGAACGTACCTGATCACGAACGACAGGTCCCTGTAGACCAGCGAGCTGAGCACTCAAGGAGTATCGCAAGTGGCAGGAAGCGATCGCCGGCTGCGACCGATGAACCCGCGTATCGTGATCGTCGACGTGACTCAGGATCTTCGAGTGGGGAGGGGGAGACACGTTCGCTCAGTCAAGGGGCAGCCTCCCTCCGACGCGCTTCTCTACAGGTCGACTTCCTATAGGGCCACTTCCGCCGCACCAGCTCACGGTGCCACCGGAGAAGGGTCTCGGGACTCACCACGAAGGAGGCCCAGGCCGGGCGGGGAAGCGTTCGGCTGGCCGCTGCAAGCACCACGCGGTCGAGCTGGCGAAGCCGGGGCCGGCCAGCCTGACGCCGGAGGACCTTCAGCTGATGGCGCAGGACGAGGATCTCGACGTCCTTTGACTGGCTCCGTGACTCGGAGCCTCCAGCGAAGCCGAAGAGTCGACGCAGCACGAGGTGAACCAGAGCGAGCAGCCATGGGCGCAACCCCTCTCTAAGGAGGGGACATGCTACGCGAGGCCCCAGCTGGAACTGGTTCGCCGCGTCGTTCCCGATCCGAACCGGCCGGGAGCCCCGGTAGCCCTCAAGAGCCCCAAGCTCGACCTCCGGCAGCATCCGTTCCCCGCCCACCCGTACATCACCTGCAGGTCCTCCGGTCGTCCGCTCAAGCCACCGCATGAACGCGTGGGCCTCGTCGCTGTAGCCCAGGGCGAACAGCGCGTAGAGCTCGAGTGCGGAATCGCGGAGCCACGTGGACCGGTAGTCCCAGTTCCGGGCGCCGCCGATCTCCTCGGGGAGCGAGGTGGTGGCGGCGGCGACGATCGCGCCCGAGGGCGCGTTGGTCAACGCCTTCAGGGCGAGCGCGCTGCGGAGCACCACGTCCCGGTACGGACCCTTGTAGGAACAGCGCTCCGACCACTCCCGCCAGAACCGGGTCGTGGCCTCGATCCGCCGCGCCACCTCCCGGGCATCGAGGCGCGCCACCCTGAGCTCGTGGGGCAGGGAGTAGGTGAGGACGGCGAACGCCTCCTCGCCTTCGCGCAGCTCGGCCTCCGCGCCGCACCCGCAGAGATCGGTCTGCGCGACCGGGAGCCACCAGCGCCACGATTCCCAGCAGCGCCAGCCCTCCGAACAGGAGCACGCCCAGCAATGCGTCCATCTCGCCTAGTGGAGGAAGCCGTCCGGGACTCCGAACGAAACAGCCAACTCGTGCGCCGCCTCGTCGGCGGGCAGCATGCTGCCGCAGCGGGAACAAACGGACCACACCGAGCGCTTCCCGACCTTCCCTCGCGTACTCGAGCGCTTCTGAAATGGCCGAACGAACCACGGTGAGCCGAACCCACTGAAGTTCCCCATGATCGTCCGGTACTCGTCCTGGGGGGTCTCGTCGGCACACTTCGGGCATCGCGATGAGACACGCCCGATGTAGTCGACTGGCGCGCCCCGCTGCATCCAACCTTCGGAGATCGGGTCCCGTACCGTCGCATCCTGCATGATGATTGCCTCCTGTTTCCTCGGCCTAGGAACAGCACTCGGTGCAGATGCTCGAGGACTTGAGCGCCGGCCGTGGCGACCTACGGTACCCACGCCCGGGAGCCAGCCAGTGACCGGCGCCGCGCCCTCTGGAAACGCTTGCATGCACCCATCGCCTAAGGATCGGCAGTTGAGCCGCTGCCCGGCTTGCCGATGAAAGGGAAGATGAACACCGAAGGGAACGTCACGCCCCTTCCTCATGTCGGCGCCGACTCATTGTCGGCCGGATCGCTGACAGCAGGAGCCTCAAAGGAACCGAAGGGAGGCGGTCGATCGGGCAAGCGCCTGGCACTCAGCGGGGTCCTGCTTCTCGCGGTTGCCGGCCTGGCGTTCGGCGCCTTCCTCTTTGGTGTCGCTCGAGGCGATGCTGCGGGGCATGTCCGCGGAGTCGCGGAAGGCTACGACTCGGGACACGAGACCGGGTTCGCCGAAGGTCGCACCGAGGGTTACGCGTCTGGACGCGAGGTTGGTTACGACGACGGAAGGGCTGACGGGTACTCGAGCGGTTACAGCTCGGGCAAGAAGGCCGGCTACGCCGACGGGTATAAGGACGTCAGCGCAGGGCCGACGCGCCGGGCCGTCCTGGAACTCGCCATCGTGGCCCGGCGGTTCGCGTCATCGTACGTGTACGTGATGGTGCCGTTGGGGCCTTTGTTCACGGTCCTTTTCCCGATGTCGTGGATGCGGCCGAGGAGCTCCAGGTTCCGGCGTCCCGAAAACCGCGGATGGAGCGCCGGCGTCTCGGCCATGGAGCCCACCCGCCGGATCACGTTCGGGAGGTCCGCCGGGACGTCGGAGCCGAGCAGCTGGGCTGACCCTAGGGTCGGTCGTATCAGCCCGAGCAGACAGCGGATCGTGGTCGTCTTGCCGGCGCCGTTCGGCCCGAGGAACCCGAACACGCCGCCCTCGGGCACGGAAAGGTCAAGCGCATCAACGGCGAGTGTGCGGCCCCCGCGCAAGCGCCGGTACTCCTTGTGGAGCCCCTCCACTTCGATGACGGCCATTCCGCATCCTCTCCTGATCCAGAGGGTAGGCATGGCTTGTCGCGACTCCCATCCTGCCGATACCACAGTTACCGGGTCCTGGCCCTCCCGTCCCCCCCGAGCGGGTCGTTCAGGTTCGTAGCGCCCCGGTGCAGCCGGTGCCTGATGATCGTGCCGCTCGAGGCTGGGATCGGAGCGGTGCCGGAGTACGAGGCGAAGGCAGCCGCCGTGGAGAACCGACCTACGTCGCGGACCTCTCCCAGGATCTTCGCGGCGACGAGCGGGCCGACCCCGCAGATCGAGAGCAGGTTCGCCGGCACCGGCGTCACGTCTGCAAGGAGCACCCGCACCTGGCCACGGTTCCTGACGACAAGCTCCCGATGCGTCACCGGCAAGCGCACGGCCGAGGCTACACGTGTCGGTTCCACTACCCTTAGCCTGAGCTGTCGTTCCCCGAGTGGTGAGGCTGCTGCTGCTTCTGCTAGGCGGGACTGCTGCTACGCCAATGCATCAGGTCCGCTCGGTCGTTCATCCTCGTTCGGGTCACGACGTTGAGAGCGCGGCTTTTGTGGCTTCCCTAACGGTTCCAACGTGAATCGGGTGGAGTACGTTAGCGTGCCCGAGGGACCACACGGTGAAGCCCTCGCCGGATTCCCGCTGCGGCTGATCATTCCAGTGGCCGCGCGAAATCAGTCGGACGAGCAGATTGAGTTTGTCCATTGGGTGAGGCTCGACGGCAAGCAGTTTCCGCCCAAGTTTCGATTCGAGGATGTGTTCCCCCGTGGTATCCAACGCGAAGACGCTACCCCTCTTCCACACCAGGAAGTCGGGGTAGAACGACTTGCTCTGGCCAGGTGAGAGAAGCGGAATGGCGAATCCACTACGAGACGGATTCCGACACCAGGCGTGCTTGAGTCTGTCGAGTTCTCTGGCGAAGGGCAACTCAAGCGACTTGTTGAGTCCACTGTACGCAGCGTGGAGCGCATGTGTGAAGATCTCGGCGCTCGTTGGGTCGACGAGAATCTCGCCGACCACGTACGGGTTCTGGAGGCGCTGCTTCAGAACAACCCGTTCGAGGTAAATCCTCACGACTTCGTCGGCCGCCTTGCGCATGACCTCGTCGGCAGGGCTCTGTAGCTCGATGCGGGCGTCGAACTTCGGATCATCGGATCGGGTCACCTCGAGCGCGAGGGGAAACTGGCGGCGGACAGCGGTCTGGAAGATCCATCGCGCGGAGACCGCGTTCCCGTGATCTCTTTCGATCCACTCGACCTCCGAGCTCGCTCCCTCGCCGATCCGCTGCTGCACTAAGGCCTTGGCACCGCCGCCGCGCACGTTGTCGCTCGTATCGCCACGAAAGTCGACCAGCTTCTTGATGACGTCGTCGATGGGATCCTTCGCGGCAGTCGGGTCACGGTAGATGTGGGGAACACTTTTCTTGGTGCGCTTGGGGGCATACGGTACCGGGCGGTTCTTCTTTCTGGCGTCGTAGCTTGAGATCTCGATCTCGGGTAGGTCTGACGCGAGGCGGGCCGCAACCTCCTTTGCGATTTCGGTGAAGACGGTCTTGGCATCGACCCGAACGTAGAAGCCCGCGGTGTTGAGCGCCTCGGATTCATAGTGGTGGACTCCTGGCTGTCGCAGAACCCGGCCGATGACCTGCTCGACTTGTATGTTCGACTGCATGGACTTGTCGATATAGGCGAAGTAGCACTCCGGATCGTCCCAGCCTTCCTGCAGACCGAGGTTGAAGATGATGTGCCGGTAGTTACCAGCGATGAAGTTCGCGTAGTCCGTGTCGCCGCCTTTGAAGTGGATGAAATCCGCTGGCGGCGGATGGTCCTTGTCGAACTTCAGAGCGCTCGTGTACACGGCGATGGTTGCGGGGTCGACCCCCTTCTCATTGACGAGGTATTCCCAGATGAGGATGGGGGGCGCCTGCCGCTGAGAGAACGGCCGCTTCGGGTCATCCTGCTGGTTGGCATTGCCCTCCACGATGTTCGTTCTGCACACGTAGATTGCCTTCGGGGTAATGGAGAGACCCAATTGCGACACGGCCTCGTCGGCAGTTCCCATATCGGCGAGGAGGTCGTCGATAGTCTCCGCCATTTGCGCCTGATAGCCACCGAGCAGCACCTGGCGCTTCACGAGTCCGGCCTCGACCACGTCCTTGCTCGCCACGTAAGTAGTGAGGTCGGTGTCGGACCAGTCGAGGGCCTCCTTCAGGTCGTCGATGATTCGGAGGATCGCCTGCGGTAGCTTCGGCGTCGCGCTGGCAAGGAGCAGTGCGTCGGGCTGGAGTTCCATCAGCAGGTCGGTTTGCTGGTCGGTGAGGTTGTGAGCCTCGTCGTACACGACGAGCAGTGGACGGCGCGTCCCGCCTCCTGTCATACGGAGCTTCAGGGCGTCCCACGTGGATCGATCGGCGTTGTCAATCTCGCTCTTGAACAGCTTCAGCTTGCCGGCGTCCTTGTCCTTTTGGTTGAAGGTGCCGACGGTGGCGATATAGATGAGAGCGAGATCGCCATCTTCGACTTCTGATTGGTCATACTCACCGAGGAGGCGGATTTCGTACCCGGAGAGAAGATGACGGTACTTGCCGCCGTCTTGCAGGTTTGTATAGGTCTGGTCGACGACTACCCGGCCCTTGGACAGCCATATCACCACTGGCCTCTCCGGCAGAATCGGGAGGAGTTCCGTCACCACTTGGGCCATGATGACGGTCTTGCCGGAAGCGGTGATGGAGGCGAGCGCTTGGTAGAAGGGGATGAAGCGGGTCCTAGTGCCAACGATCTTCCCTGGCCGATTACTCCAGTAGCTCGCGAAGCGGTCTGTGATCTCCGCCACCGCGCGGAACTGGAAGTCGAAAGGCTCGATCACCCGTCGTCCGACCCGCTGTTGAAAGCGTCGTTGATGTCCAGACCGAAGTCGATGAGGATTTGGTCGGGGATCTGGTAGAAGCGGACATCATCGGACTGGAAGAGATTGAAACGCGCGTAAACGTGATATGTGGGTTTCAGGCCCGCGCTGACCGCCTCGTCTACCACCACCCCGTACACGCTCTCATCGAAGACCGGCGGCTCCGCTGAACCGTCCCACACCAGGTAGAACCCCTCGTCTGATGAGTTTCGAGCGACGAGATAGCTGTAACCCTCGGTGGTCATGAGAACGAGGCTCGGCCCGCCGCGGCGGTTGACGTCGTAGTGGGAGGCGATCACCGCGTCCGTCATCTCGTCTCGCTCCATCTCGAGCAATGCCTTCGCGTCCACCTTCTTCTGGAGCTCGATGAACCGATAACCGCCTCCCAGGGGATGCCCTCCGCCGTTCTTCCAGTCCCCGTCGATGACGCGTCGAAGCCGGCCCGCCAGGAGGCTGCGGGCGTAGGGGTCGCCCTTCTCGGGCCGACCTTGCTCGATGAGGATGAATCGACGGTTCCCCCCGCTCCTAAGGTTGAGCGAAAGAGTCGCATGCCCGGTGGTACCAGATCCCGCGAACGGATCCAGTATGAGTCCGTCGGAGGGGCACCAAAGCTGGATGACCTTTTCGAAGAGCATCAAGGGCTTGACCGTCTCGAAACCATGACCACGGCCCACGATGGCATTCAGCTCCTTCTGACCGATGTCACTCGTTCCCGATTGACGGTGCGCCCAAGACACAGCGCCCAGTTCGAGAACGTCGAAGTCGTCGGCGGCCCAGAACGTCATGGGCACGACGCCCTCCCTGACCTCGTCCTCGTAGGTCTTGTATCGCAGCTCGCCTTCACCTGGCCTCCGCTGACGGTCAGACCTCCAGAAGGCTCGGGGCCACGCTCCAGCCCCCATGCGCGCGATCGCTGTCTTGCGCGCAGCCCTCACCGCGGGTTGGCGCTCCGGATTCGCCGCGAACGAGTCTGCGCCCTTGATGACGAGCGCTGGTCGCTTTCCATCATCGAGGTCCACGTCTTCGTACCGAACGCCCCACTCCTCGACAGCCGCCTTCATTTTCGCTCGCTCGTTCCGCCAGCATCGGCCTTCCTGTGGGTAGTGCAGCCGACCCGTGAAGGGGTTCTGGATCGCGTAGACCTGGCCCGGATGGGTTGATGCACCCATGAGGGTTGAATCCGATGGTGCCCATGGACCACAAGGGTCGTTGTCCGGGTTCCTGTATCCCCCCGCCGTAAGCTCCGACCGCTGCGTCTTGCCCGTCTGGACTCGCTCGGCGTCCCTGGCGTAGACCAGCACGTATTCCGTGGCAGTTGAGACGCCTCGGTCCTGGTTCTTGACGCCCGCCATCTTCTGCCAGTTGATGACAGCGAGTCGGTTGGACTCGCCGAAGAGCTCATCGAGCATCTGTCCAAGCCGGAAGAGCTCGCGGTGGTCGATGCAGATGGCCAGGACACCCTGTGGCTTGAGCAGGTCCCGCATGACCTTCAGCCGGGGCAGCATGAACTTCATCCACTTGGTGTGCCGAGCGCCGTCGTCTTCTGCAACCAGATCGCCGAGGCCGGGATCGTTCGGATCCTGGTCCCAGCGGTCGTTGTACCGGAAGTCTCGTCCCGTGTTGTATGGGGGGTCGGTGAGGATGAGGTCGACCTGACCTCGCTCGCGGTAGAGCGTGACCATCGCTTGGAGGTTCTCGCCTTCGACTACAAGATTGCAGGCCTGTTCCTCCTCGCTGCCGCACGAGTACCTCGCCAACCGACGGGACGTCCTCGGCTGCACCTTCCTGGCGAGTCCCCGGGCGATGTCCTTACCGGAGAAGCTGATCCGGATGCCTTCCTCTTGCGACCGAGCGACATCGAGAAGCTCGTCCCGGGTCATCTCCTCGAGTGGTTTCGGTGTGCTTACTGCCATGTCGTCACGAATCATAGAAGGAGGCGGGGACAGGGCTCAGGATGACCGGGGAACGGCTCTCGGACCGGCGACCAGTTGCTCAACTGCACCCGCCTGCGGAAAGAAGCCGTACCCGTGGCCGCGCCTCGCAATGAGGAAGGATGAGTTGGAGGGTTCGCCGAGACGAAGTCGCCACCGATACATCGCTTGATGCACCTTGTTGGGGTCAGCCCACGGCTCCCCCCACACATCTTCGAGGAGAGTGCGGGCAGGAGTCAACTGGCCGGTCCGAGCGGCGAGATATGCAGCGAGCGCGAGCAGCAAGGGAGAGACGCTGAGTTGCTCATCCTTCCAAACGAGCCGGCGACCCTCGGCGCCTTCGGCGCTGGATCAGGGGGCAGGACCGGGCGGCCATGACCGAGGCTGACCTGATCGATCGCCCGCCGGTGGCGAGGTGCCATCCCCACGCGCTGCTCGAGGAAGAGCGACTGTCGACCGGACCTCTCCAAGCACCTGGTATGCGACGTAGACCCCATCGGGCGTCTTCGCATAGCGAGTCTCGGGAATCATGCCGGTAGTCTCTGGCTACACCGTGTCGCTGCGCAACCTGGCTGTCCAGGTGAAGAGTCGGGGCGCGACGGCCGCGACCATCCAGCAGGGTCGCTACCTAGCTGACCTTCGGATGATGACCTTCGCTCGCGGGCCGATCCCTCCTCCCCGAGTTCAGCGCATTCGGCATCGAGTACGAGGGGAAGACGGGACTCTCGACGTCCGAGTTCTCGCCGCTTCCCCAGCCAAAGGCGGGCACCAGCGATGCGGGAGAAGTCAGTCTCCTGCAAGATGTGCCTCGAACGCGGCCAGGAAGGCGTCCATGCTCTGGATGTGGCAAGCGTGGTCGCCCTCGAGCTCGAGGACGGCGGCATTGGACAGCCGATCACCGAGGACGTCGACCACCCGTTTCAACCAGTCCGCGGTGACCGTCCCCTTCACCAGCAGCGTGGGTACCGCGACGGAGACGAGATCGTCGACCGTCCGCGCCGGATGGTCGAGCTCCTCCCCTTGCCACGACAGCGCCATGCGGTGCGGAACCCACCGGTCCCAATTCGGGTGGGATCGCGCCTCGCTCTGACTTGAGACGAACCCTGCGAATTCGAGGAACGTCGCGAGATCGTCTTCGGTCACATCACGGCCGAACAGCGGATGGATGAACGCGTTCAGCTCGTCGACGACTTCGTCACGGTCGCCGAGCTGTTCCAGGATCCAGTACGCGGCCGGCTCGACGAGGGTCAGCGTCCGGACGCGCTGCGGATATTCCGTCGCGAACTCGAGCAGTGCCTTGCCCCCGCCGGACCAGCCCGCGAGGTGGGCCTGCTCCAGCCCCAGCTCGTCGAGGGTCATACGGAGCGCCTCGCGCTCCACCTCCACCGTGTACCCCGATTCCCCCGGCTGCCCTGCTGAACCGAGCTCGTTGTGGATCGGCTGCACCCGGATCACGCGGTGGCGGTCCGCTAGGCGCTCTTGATGCGGGATCCAGGAGAACCATCCAGTCAACCCGCCCGGCACGAGTACGATCGGTTCGCCCTCACCCTTGCCGTCGTAGCGGAGGACTCTCGGGTCCAGTTCAGATCCCTCCCCGACCCATCGAGCGAGTCTCTGCGAGAGACCGGCCAGGATGCGCCCAGCCACGCTATCATCCGGGTCCTGTCCAGCGCTGGCGGATCGTCGGCGGCGGAGACGAGAGGGGGCCCGCTCCACCCCGAGCATCTCCCCGACCAGAGGCCCCAGCGCCCCCATCGGGCCTCCCAGCTGCCCAGAAAACTCGGTGCCGACCGTGTAAAAGGGTGAGCGCCCGAGCAGACAAGAAATCCGGTACGTACGCGCTCCCGGCCCCTCAGGCCTGGGTAGGTGCTGCTAGAAGAGGTGTACCGCCACACCTTCACTCGTAGCAGGGAGCAACAGGAAGAGTGCCCGCCCCCGATCGATCTGCCCGACCTGGTGGCCCAGCCACCTGACGGCTCGGATCACGAGGCCTCGAGCGTCGCTATCGACGCGATCACCGCGCGCTCAACACCCTTCGCTTGTACCGACCCACGAGCGTCTGTCCGATCAGCAGGACCACCACCGCGATCACCGGCACCGTCACCTGCGGCATCGGGAGGTTCAGGGCCGGGAGGATCAGAAACCCCATCCACAGCGAGATGTAGGTGAAGTACACGTGGCCGATGTAGTGCCCCTCCCAATCCGGCTCGCGCGAGGAGGCCACCCGGACCGCCAGGACGATCCTCAGCACCATCACGGCTGCCAGGCCGGCCAGGGCGGTGAAGGCGATGCGGGCCGTGGTGTCGAGGCCTTCCCAGTCCACGGCGACCAGCGCGATCAGCGTCACGAACATGACCGCGATGAGCGCGAGGTAGGCCCACCGCACCCACGATCGGCCGTCAGCGTCTCGCGGCGGCGCGAACGACCCGAGACCCGCGACCAGGCCCGCGATTCCGGCGCCAGCGTGGGCCACCACGAGGACGGTCCTCATCACATCTCCTTCTCCCTGCGACGTTCGTCACCCCGATCTCGATCATGCGGTCTTCCATTCGGGCCCGATCGCTCTCTACGGCCGGTCCAGCCTCTCGGGGATGGGGACGGCCAGCCGGGAGGCGGCCCCGGCGGCCGGACGCCCCGGTCCGTCCGTCGGTAGCCGAGCTCGTCAACCACACCCACGACACCATCCACTTGATCCACCACTCGCACGAGGATCTCCTTCGTGCTCTGAAGGTCCACTTCGCCACGCAGGCGCACCACCCCCCGATCGACCGCCACGTCGATGGTGCTGGGGTCGAGCCACATCGCATCGAGGACGACGTCTTCCACGATCTCCCGGCGAAGGTCCTCGTCGCTCCGGAGGAACGGCTCCAGCAGGTCACGTCGGCTGACGATGCCCACCATCCGGCGGTCGGAATCGACCACGGGTAGCCGCTTCACCCCGGCTCGCAAGAGCCGGATCACCGCTTCGCAGACCGGTGTCTCCGGTTCCACCGTGACCACCTCGGTGGTCATCATGTCCGCAGGTCATCGTGCGCGTGACGCCCTCGACGGTCTGCATCCCGTGCTGGACCAGGTCGGCGAGCTGGGCGAAGTCCTGCACCTCGGCCAGGGCGACCACGTCGAAGGGGCCGGTGACGGCGCGGGACTTCGTGACGCCCTGGAGCTTGCGGATCTTTTCGGCGACGCGCCCGGACCGGCCAACCTCGGTCAACAGCAGAACGTAGGCCTCGATCATGGTCGTCCTTAACTCCCTCCGTCGCGCGCGTCGACCGCCGAGGTCGAATAGTAGAGGGGTGGCCCGGGTCTTGGGCGCCGTTCCTGACCGCTCTGCCGATCATGTTCGAGGGCGACCCCCAGACAGCGCACTCCAGCTTCGTGGCGAGCGAGGTTCTCGCCGGGCGCCCGCGAACATGCATCTCGCGTGCGGTGCCGAGGGTGTCGCCGAACACGTCGTTGATCTTGTCCCGGGTCGTGAAAGGACCGCGCAGGCGCCTTCAGCCAACCGCCTACCTCGGTCCCCAGACCCTGTCGACCTGAGAATTCGTGGCGCCGGCTCGGTAGTCATCAGTGTGCGACACTGCTTCCCGCTGCACCGGTTGCCATTACTGGTCCACCCTTCTCGAGTGAAGCTCCCAAGATCGGCCCGCTCGAGGGTGCATGCTTGGAACACCTCGGTGACCGGCGGGGGGAAGGCCGCGTGCCATCGCCCTTCGAGGGCCAGACTG
>Ga0247727_10010817_pt1 | contig 16078 bp, 17 predicted proteins | sample WisWelCaveWW1625_FD_202498 | JGI IMG/M metagenome (GOLD analysis project Ga0247727, IMG submission 202498) | Biofilm microbial communities from Wishing Well Cave, Virginia, United States - WW16-25 | ecosystem: Environmental > Aquatic > Deep subsurface > Groundwater > Cave microbial mat | place... | reverse complement strand
GCGGCGCACAGATCGTCATCGGCCACTCAATCACGAACGAATTCGCCAAATTTATTCTCCGTCAGATTTCTCGACTCCGCTCCGCTTCGCTCGAAATGACAAAGGGGATAACAGCTTTTCAAAAAACAGAATTGAATTCTTCAACGTGCCGTTGTGCTTTTGCTTCAGATAACTGGTGATGGCCATCACGAAGAAACACAACAAAAAAAGCAGAGCGTAAAGAGTCATCGTGACAAAATCACTGGAAGCGCCAACGAAGATCTGTTTCGAGGCGCTCCATATTTTCATGAAAAAATAAATGCAGCCAATGAACGCTATCGCCTGCACCAGCCAACGCAAATTGATTTTCATTCGTGCGCTTCCAACCAGTGTTCGGCATCGATGGCGGCCATGCAGCCCATTCCCGCCGCGGTGATGGCCTGACGATAGTAGTGATCCACCACGTCGCCAGCAGCAAACACGCCTTCGACGTTCGTCATCGTGCGGTGTTTGGTTTTGATATAACCCACTCCGTCCATGTCGATTTGGCCTTTGAAAATTTCCGTATTGGGCTGATGGCCGATGGCGATGAAAACCCCGTCCACCGGCTTCTCCATTTTCTCGCCGGTTTTCAAATTCCTCAGCGTCACGCCGCTGACGTTCTTTTTGGCCGGGTCGCGAATTTCGTCTATGGTGCTGTTCCAAATGAAACTGATTTTGGGATTTTTGAACGTACGCTCCTGCATGATTTTCGACGCCCGCAGTTCCTCGCGGCGATGCACGATTTCCACTTTGCGCGCAAACTTGGTGAGAAAATTCGAGTCTTCCATGGCGGTGTCGCCGCCGCCCACAACCACCAAATCTTTGTCGCGGAAAAATGCGCCGTCGCACACCGCACATGTGGAGACGCCGTAACCGAGCAGCTTCTTCTCCGATTCCAGTCCCAACAATTTTGCTGAAGCCCCGGAGGCGATGATCACGGCATGAGCCTTGTGCTCTTTCTCTCCCACGAAAACCGAAAACGGTCGCTTTGAAAAATCAACCTTTGTAACCGCATCCCAAATCACTTCCGCGCCGAAGCGTTCCGCCTGCAGCCGCATGGCTTCCATTAACTCCGGCCCTTGAATGCCTTTGGGGAAACCCGGATAATTTTCGACCTCTGTAGTCATTGTCAGTTGTCCGCCCGGTTGCGGACCGGCGAATATGAGCGGCTTTAACATGGCGCGGGCGTTGTACACCGCCGCCGTGTATCCCGCTGGACCGGAACCTATGATAATCACTTTTCTCACATCTGAATTTGACATCTGTTAAATTCCTACCTTTCAAATTTATTCGTGGGATAAAAATAGTTTTTATTAGAGGGAAATGCAAGGGAAAATATTTAAGATGCGTAAACTGACGAGCAGTGAGGAAATCTTTTGGTTGACTGCAGAAGGTTTTTTTCTATATTGTGAATCACCGGGTTATGCGACAATCGGTGATCAGATTTCTCGCTTTTATTATACAGGTGTTATCGTCGGATGCAATGGGAAAAGGGGAATAAATGCTTACCATGGATTCTGAGACACAAACGTCGTGGGAAGACTTCTTAAATCCGGATGTCATGCGCAATCGTCTTATCGCAGCGTCGATTTACATCGCTGGGTTTGAGGGACTCAAAGACGCAATCATTGAGCGCGTCCGTGAGTTCTTTGGTACCAGTTTGAACAACGAAATCAGCCCAAAGTATAAATCAGAAGTCCTCAGCCGCAACAGGAGTGAGAAGTTCGCATGCATTGATTGGCTCAATGAGATGGCTGTCATTGATAAGGCCGACGTCGACACCTTTGATCGTTTGAACGCCTGTCGGAATCGTCTGGCTCACGAACTCTTCTCGTTTTTGGGCACCAGAGGTATGCCCCCCGATTTTGAGCAATGTTTTCAAGAGATGGTTGCTCTTCTCCGCAAGATCGAGGTCTGGTGGATTGTCAATGTGGAGATTCCAACGAATCCAGATTTCGACGGCAAGGAGATTGACGAGGACGAGATTATGCCTAGAAGCTTGATTCGCCTACAACTTCTGTGCGATATCGCCCTCGGAGATGAAAAGAAGAGCCAATTTTATTTCGAAGAGTTTCACAGGCGAGCGGGGCACTGAAGGTCAGTATGTGACGGCACTGCGCAGATGGGTAATCGAGCTTAGGGGGTCCGAAGAAAGTATAGCAATTATTCATAGTTCAGCGCTTCGCTACCGCACCACCGAGGGTTAAGCACGAGTGGAAATGAAGATCAATACTGAAATGTCGGATGTCTTTGCCGCATACGGTCGGGCAGCGTACTACGCCCAGCTTCTGGAGTACGACTTGGTGTCTGTGTGGATGATAGACTCTATCACGCAAGGCGTATCCTTCACACGAGAAGACCTTGCGCAGTTCCAGGGACAATGGAGCAAGAAGACTCTTGGCAAGCTTCTGCACTCGCTGATAAACTCAGTATTGATTCCAGACGATCTTAAGCAGTTCCTCGAAACCGTCAGGACAACACGAAACACGCTTGCCCATGATTTCTTCCTCACAACGGCTGATGACCTTCGGTTGTCAGATGGTCGAGAGAAGGCGACAGCCAAGCTCGTTGAGATGGGATCAATCCTGCAGAAGGGACAGGAGCTTTTCGTCAACGTGCTAAAAACATACAGTAAGGATTTTGGCATCGACTACGATGCCATCCGCAGGCAACTCCTAAACCAAAACGGCGCGGATGCCGAACGACCACCTGAGCGCGGTACGTGAGGTGAAGCCTTAACCTTATCATGAGTGAAACCCCATCGTAACAACCCTATGGACCTAATAAAAAGCATCCTTTCCCTTTGCAGTCTCGTTGCAGTAGTCTTTCTTGCAGGCTATGTCCTTCAACTGCTGAAACTCGCATTCTTCTGTGTTAAAGACAAAACAAGATTTGAATACCAAAAAACAAAAATCAACCCCGTTGGCTATTTTAGATCATTAACGGATAGAAATCCCGGGACAGAAAAATTGCTCGGCATAGTGGTTATAGCTGGAATTTTGGATTTGATCGGGTCTCACTTTTTGAAGGAAGATCGAATTGGAAGTTTTTATGAAAACAATGAGTATACAGCCAAATACTTTGTAAATGTTTTTCCCGAAAACGGTAAGTCTAAGAACTATAGGGTAGTTGCAGAAATTAGAGCGAGCTACAACGAATATTGGGAGGAAGATCAAGATGGAAATTCTCATCCCGAATATGAACGAGTATATTACTTAAACAAGGTGTATTTTGACAATAGTCACACGTTAGATTTCGATGAAGAAGAATTAGAACTGAACAAAAGAACATTGGTCAGGGATAATAATGGAAAATCGTGGTATGTGGAATTAACAGATAAGAAAGTAGAATAGAAATAACGCAGGCGGCCAACTTGCTGTTTTCGAATCCTCCTTTTTACCGCAACAATCTTTCCTTAAGCAAATCAAATACATCCCGCTTCATGTGGATGATAGCGTAAATGAATACGGCCTTACCTGCAATTTCATACCATTATCCGATAGGCGCCGCAATGAATTTCGTGGTAATCGGAGACATCGAGTAATTCAAACTCATGAGGAGTGTGACCGCGTTTTGGGAATTTTGCTAAAGAGGAGCAGGCAGACTTCAAACGAGCACTGAGTTTGTCGGCGTACGCAAACGAGTTTTCCGCAGCATTGTAACAGTAAAACTCAAACAGATCTTCATTGGCGTAATTCGTGAAATGAATCTCAAATCGCGCCACTATTCTTCCTCAACCTTCTCTTTCAGTCGCGCAATTTTGATATCTAATTCTTCAAAGGCAGTTTTGATGGGTTTAGTCTTTCCCTCCCGCACCTGCCGCCGCCCCAGCTCCATCACTTTTAGCAATGCCATTGCCTCTTGAGTTTTTTCGTAAGTAACGATGTCCTGTAACACGGCTTTGGCTTTGCCATTGTGTGTAATGACGATCGTGCCCTTGAGCTCGTTGACAACCTTATTGGCATTCTGTTTTAATTTGCTTACAGGCAAAAGTGATTTACTTAATTTCATCTTGATTCTTCCTCGGTTTTTGACTTGGGGCCAGAATAGTAGACAAAATTTTGGCCAATGTCAACTTTCACCACCGCCTCGGCGCGTTCATCACCACACGCACCGTGTCGCGGGCAATCAGCAGCTCTTCGTTGGTGGGAATGACATACGCGCCCAACTTGCTCTCATCAGAGCTGATTTTGCCGGCGCGCCCGCCAAAGAGAGTTTTGTTGATTTCAGCGTTAATGGTGAGTCCGAGACATTCGAGGCCGTGGCAGATGCGCTCGCGGATGACGGGCGCATTTTCGCCGATGCCGCCGGTAAATACCACTGCCTCGGCGCCGCCCATGCCCGCAAAGTAAGCGCCGATGTACTTTCTCACTCGCGCGCAAAAAATATCGATGGCCAGCCGCGCCCGCCGATCCTGATTTTCGTGTTCTTCTTCAATCAGCTCGCGCATGTCGCCGGTCAAACCGGAAATGCCCAGCAGACCAGAGCGCTTGTTCAGCAAATTGTCGATCTCGTTGAAGTTCATCCCTTCTTTATAAAAGAGAAATTCGAGAACCGAGGGATCGATATCGCCAGCGCGGGTGCCCATCAACAATCCTTCCAGCGGCGTAAAACCCATCGAAGTGTCAAACGACTGGCCGTTTTTGATCGCGCAGGCCGAGCAGCCGTTACCTAAATGCAGCGAAATAATATTCACCTGCTCCGGTTTGAGGTGATTGATGATCCGATACCGATAGGCAATATAGCGATGCGACGTGCCGTGAAATCCGTAGCGGCGGATTTTGTAGCGACGGTAAAACTGGTACGGGATACCATAAATGTACGAGGCCGGTGGCATCGTGGAGTGATAGGCGGTGTCGAAGATCGCCACCTGCGGTACGCCCTCGCCCAACAACTCGAGCGTGGCGCGAATACCCTTGAGATTGGCGGGATTGTGCAGCGGCGCCAACTCGATGCAGTCTTCAATTCCGGCGATGACTTCCTGATTAATCTTTGCGGACATTTTGAATTTCTCGCCGCCGTGCACGACCCGATGGCCAACAGCGTGAATGTCCGACATCGATTTGATTTCCGCGATCTTCGCCTCCGGAGAGATGATCCAACGCAGAATCGTATCGACTGCCGCGCGATGATCGCGCAACGGGGCATCCATTTTTACTTTCGGCTGACCCTCTGCTTGAAACGTGATCAACCCGTGGCTGCCGATGCGCTCGAGAATGCCGCTGGCAAGGCGGCGATCTTTATCCTGTTTGATGAGCTCGAGGTCGGTTTCGATGATTTGAAACTTGACGGTTGATGAACCACTGTTGAGGACTAATACATTCATTCTGTTACCCTTTCATTCTACGTGTCAAAAAATTTCGTTCATGATTTCTAGAAGGCTGCTCGGAAAATAGTTAATGGCACAAATTCATGGTTCGACTCCGCTCACCATGAGGAGACTTGGGCTTCATCCTGAGCGGAGTCGAAGGATGCTTTACTCGCACAATTCATTTTCCGACCAGCCTTCTAAGCTACTTTTTCCACTCAGCAAATTTGAGTGTTTTCACTTTCTCCAATTCGACCAACGTAATTTTGTCCGAGCGCGCGCGACGGCTGTAGATTTTGTACTGCGCATCTTTTGCAGTCGAGACGCGGCTTTTGAAATCAACCAACTCCTCCACCAGACGCATCAAATCCGTTCGCCGCACCATTACAAACGAATCTTTGGTTTCGAAGGCAATTAGATCTGAACTGCCGCCGTACAGCCAGCCCGCGTCGTTTTTACGAACGCTGTGCAACTCGATCCAAATCCAGTCATCCTGAAATTCTGAATCGCGGCGGCCAATGCGTTTGCGCGCCTTGACATCGACTTTAAATTTCTGGTTGCCTCTTTCGATTAGAAAATCCCAGTGTTCGTTGCGATCGCATTCACCCGGCGCTGCAGTGACTTGCCAACTTTTCCGCCGCGCGATTTCCGCGAATTGGCTTTGGGCGCTCTCGCCAATTTCCAGCGAATCTTTGTAATCAAATTTATTGCGTTTGCTGTTCACCAAATTAACTTGCGGTGGTGTGAAAAGGATGATCACTTGGGAGGAAATCAAGTTTATTTAAGGAAGATCTCGACAAATATTCATTTCGCTTTCATGGCTCGGGCGCGAATTATGGCATGGTGCGTCAAATCAATGATCAAACGAAAGTCCTGCAGCAAATGCGTTCCCGCAATGGGTTCAATGCCCTTCGGGCCAATCACGACCGTGCCATTCACAATCTCGCCGTCGTATTCAAACTTGCAAAGACCGTATGGATACCTTTCAATTTTACCGTTTGCGAGTTCTAGTGGAACCTTTCCGATGGTCTTAATATTCAGTTCTTTTGCCACGTCCGCAGGAATCCACGCGCGAGTCGCTCCAGTGTCGGCAAGGAACTGCACTTCGCGGTGTAGTTCCGGATCCGAATCGTTGATAACATTTACGTCGAGATAAACGTCGCCCATTTTCAGTCCCCTTCATCTTTTCTCAAGCGGCACGTACTCCGCTTTGATTGGTCCGACATACACCGCACGCGGACGGAACAGGCGATTATCGGCGAGGTACTCGAGGGCGCGCGCCGTCCACCCTGCCACCCGGCTCACCGCGAAAATAGTTGTGAACATCGCGGGATCAATTCCCATTGCGCTGTAAATGATTCCGGAAAAGTAATCTACATTTGGGAAGATTTTTTTCTCAGCGGACAACTCACCGCACACCACTCGTTCCAACTCGGCAGCGGTTTGGTAAAGCGTGCGAATCGCGGGATTGCGTTCGGCCATCAATTTGGCGATGGGGCCAAAAATGCGCGCGCGCGGATCGTAGGCCCTATACACCCGATGCCCGAAGCCCATGATCTTGCGTTTGCCTGCTCGCGCTTTCCGATACCAGTCTTTCACGTTTTCAGGACTGCCGATTTCCTGCAATGTGTAAACCACCTGTTCGTTCGCGCCGCCGTGCAGCGCACCTTTCAGACTTCCGAGTCCGGCCGACACCGAGCTGTACATATCCGAAAGCGAAGAATTGACTACCATTGTGGTGAAAGTCGAAGCATTCATGCCGTGATCGGCATGGAGAATCAGCGCCACGTCCATCGCGCGCTCGGAGAAAGCGTCGGGTTTTTGGCCGGTCATCATGTAGAGCAGGTTGCCGGCGTGGCTCAACTCGAGATCGGGCGCAATCGGCGACCGCCCCTCACGAATGCGGGCGATTGCGCCGGAAAGCGTCGCAAATTGCGCAATCAGCTTGATGGCAATTTCAGTTTCGCCCACTGCGGAGGTGTCGTTGGCATCCTCGTCGAAATTTGCCAAAATGGAAAGGCCAGTCTGCATCGCGGTCATTGGGTGAGTGTGCAGCGCCATGATGGACTTCAAAATCTCCAAGGCGCGCTGCGGCACCCGGCGATGGTTATTCAGCTTTTCAGTGAAAGCCTTCAACTCGGCAGAAGTTGGCAGTTTTCCAAACAGCAGCAAAAAAGTGGTTTCTTCAAACGTAGCTTTTTCGGCAAGATCGAAACAGTTGAACCCGCGGTAAACCAGCCAGCCTTTGGCGCCGTTGACGTAGCCAATTCTCGTGGCATTGGCGATGGCGCCTTCGAGGCCTTTGCCAATTTTAATTTCCACCGGCCAGGCCGGTTCTTTTGTCATTCCCGGTTCTGGTTCATCATTGGTTTCTTGCGCGGCCTTGGCAGCCGCTAGTCTTATCAACTCATCGATTTCCTTTACACTCATTTATTCCTCATGTGGGTTTATTGTGGTAGAGGGCTATCCAAAAAGTAGGAAATGTCATTCTGAGCGCAGCGAAGAATCTCCCTGATCGTGCGTAAATGAGGAGATTCTTCGGCAGAAAGCGCCTCAGAATGACAGGCGCCTTCTGCTTTTTGGATAGCCCCTCGAAAAATCTATTTCTGAAATCCGCTCCACCGTTGCTCGAGCTTTGGATCCTGAATCGTTTCCATCATGTAATCGGCAAATTCTTTTGAGGTCGCGCCGTCCTTTCTGCCGGTGATCACTTTCTTCTTTTCAAAAACTCCGCAAATGTCTAGCGCTTTTTCCAATTTTTCGCCGTTGGCAACATAGCCGATGTGGCGCAGCAGCATCACAGCGGCGCGCATCATGCTGGCGGGATCGGCGTAGTTCGCTCGTCCCTCATCAACCATGCGCGGGGCGCTGCCGTGAATAGCTTCGAACATGGCGTATTGCTTGCCGATATTGGCGCTGCCAGCGGTGCCCACGCCGCCCTGAAACTCGGCGGCCTCGTCCGTCAAAATATCGCCGTACAAATTGGGAAGCGCAAATACTTTAAATTCCGTGCGGCGTTTGCGATCCACTAATTTCGCGGTCATGATGTCGATGTACCAGTCGTCGCATTTGATGCCGGGATATTCTTTGGCGATGCGATAACCGATGTCCAAAAATTTGCCGTCGGTGGCTTTTACGACGTTGGCTTTGGTGACCAGCGTCACGCGACCGACGCTATTCTTTTTGGCATATTCAAACGCCAGCCGAATCAGCCGTTCGCTGGCCGGCGAGGTGGCAACCGTGAAATCCACCGCCAGATCGTCCGTGACGTTGACGCCGCTGCTGCCGAGCGCATACGCGCCTTCGGTGTTTTCACGGAAGAACACCCAATCGATGCCTTCGGAGGGAACTTTCACGGGCCGGACATTGGCGAACAGGTCCAATTCTTTGCGCATGGCGACGTTGGCGCTTTCTACGTTCGGCCAGGGATCGCCTTTGCGCGGCGTGGTGGTCGGGCCTTTCAAAATCACGTGGCACTTTTTGAGCTCGGTCAGCACTTCGTCGGGGATGGCTTTGCTCACCTCGGCGCGTCGCTCAATGGTCAGGCCGTGAATAACTCGAAACTCGACTTTTCCCGACTTGGCATCATCCTTCAGCGAAAATTCCAACACCCGTTGCGCTTCCGCCGTGATGATCGGGCCGATGCCATCGCCACCGACGACGCCAATGATAATGGGTTTGAGTTTCGAATAGTCCGTCCAGTCGCTGCCCTTTTTCATCGCCTCCACTCGCTGAAGTTGCTGCTCCAAAAGTTTGCCAAAATGCTTCAGGGCCGTTTCAATGTTCGCGTTCGCCATAACATGGTCTCCTGTCTTTAAATTCTTGACTCAAAAATCGGGGTGAATAACGTTCTCACGGGAAATAAAATTACGCTATAAGACGATTTTGCGCATAAATTTAGGGTGTAATTTAAAATTTAATCCCTATACAATCAAGTAAAATCTCGGACATTTAAAGCGGCTTCATCATTCGAGCGCTTGATTCTTGTCCCAGTTTATCTTACACTCACGGGGGCAACTTTCAACATGAAAAGGTAAGCAAAACGGATGTCGTTTTATCGCCTAATTCACGAAGACCCGGGTAAAATCAAGGGTCAGATTGTATCAATAATCGGGGGAGGTGGAAAATCTGCTCTATTACAAAAAATCGGGCGGGAGTTGGTGAAAGAAAACCTGCGCGTCATCCTGACCAGCACCACCAAGTTTCAGCCGTTTCCGCAAACGGGATTCGTGCTGGTGAAAGATGGGCGAGATTTTTCGATCGAACTAAAAACTCTCCTGTCTGAACTCAAACTTGCGCAGGTGGCTAAAGATTATTACGAGCACGATCGTTTCATCGGAGTCAGCATCCCCGTGGTTCAGGAGTTGTCCCGATTTGCAGATGTAGTGCTCATCGAAGCCGATGGCAGCCGGCAACGTTCGCTAAAAACCCACAAAGAGTCCGAGCCGGTTATCCCGCCCTTTTCTACGACAGTTGTGATCATTTGCGGCTGCGATGTCGTGGGCGAGCCGCTCAACGAAAAAACCGTCCACCGCGCTGAGCTGTTTTCCAAAAAGTGGGAACTGCCTTTTGGCGCCACTCTCACCCCGGAGATCATCTGCAAGGAATTGCTATCCCCCCTGAGTTATTTCCGCAACGTTCCCCTTCGCTCCGCTGTACGATTGTTTATCAACAAAGCGGACAGCAATCCTATTGGCGGCAAGCTGCTGGCCGAGCACTTGATGCGAAAGTGCGAGCATCGGGTATTTCTGGGGAGCCTTCGTGAACATACCCTGACTTTGGTTAATAGGCCGCTTCAGGAAGCATAAGCAAAATATGAGCGTCATTCGTACAAAACCTTTCAAGAAGCAGTTAACGGCGCTGAAGAAATCCGGAAAAAGCGCGATCTACAAACAGGCCGTAAAGATTCTGGGAGAATTGGAGCTTGGGTTGGATGCTTGCCGGAGTTTTCAAAGCGACGATAGAATCCCGGAATGCTATAAGTTTGAATTACCGGACGGCTATCAAATCGTTTTTCAAAAGAGCGGCGAGGACTTTCTCGCCCTCATCGTGGGCATTTATGATGAAACGGAGAATTTCCTCGACAACAACCGCGGACATGTATTCGATCCGACGACTTTTGGCGCCAAAGACAAACCCTCAGATGCCACTTCGTCAAGCGCCCCAAAGCGCCGCCAGCGAAAAAAGAAAGAAAAAGATCTGACCGATTTGATTGACTCCACTCCGGATTCCCAGCTTCAGCAAGAACTTCCGGACAGAGAGTCTCTCGGAACAAACGAGCCGGCGCAACCCGGCTACTCCGCTATCTCGCCACACATCGAAGCCGATTTCGTGTTGGGGAATTTTTTAGACGCCGTGATCTCGAAAATCCCGCGGCAGCCGGCAGCCGGTCCCGTTGTAATCGAACCGCAACCGCCTGTCACCCCGCAAGATTCAGATATCGCAGACTTCGATTTTGAGGATATTTCCGACTCTGCCATCGCGCTGTTCCTCAAAAGACATTTGCCGGCGTTGCGCGCCGAAGTGGATGCCAGACAAGAGGACTCCTCGTCAGGTGAAACCAAAGAACCGGCCGACATCCCTGCGGTTGACGCGCAGCCCTTTCCTGAAACCACCACCCCACCGCCAGTCCATTTAAAATTAGACGAACCGCCTTTGCGGGCCAGTGAATCGGAGAGTTCCCTCGAAATTTTGTATGAACTGAACAAGCTCAATTCCGGAGATGAAGCGCTGCCTATCGAACCGCTGCTCAAACCTATCTCCCATCCGGCGGTTCCGAGAATCAAAGAAGAATCCGTAACGGAGGAACCCGCGCCGGAAGAAATCGAAAGCGCGGAAATGAGGGATTTGTTCAAGGAGGAGATTGCCCACGAAACCGCAGAGACGATAGAGCAAATTTTGCAGACGAATACCCCGGAAGAAACGACGGACATCCCGGCAGTCGACAAAGAGGATTCAGTGGTCGAGGAAACTGCAGCCGCTGACGCGTCCTTCGAAACCATCTTCGGCTTGAGTTCGGTTAAAGAAGAAACCACCACCATATTTGAGCTTCCCACCCTGCCGGAGGCCTTCACGACAATCCCAAGCGCTCCACAGCCCATCGAGCCAAGACCCGCGCCGGGGCCCATTCCCATCAATGAAAAAGCTAAGCTCTTCAGCCACGCGATTTTGTTGTACCGCGATAAGCACTACGACGACGCGATCCTCGAGTTGAAACAACTTTTGAAAATCGATCCCGGATACGCTATAGCTTATAAAATTCTGGGCAACGCCTATTTTAAAGATCGCAAATATTCGGAGGCCCTCATCGCGTATGAGCAATACAAAAAACGTGAACCCACTGACGCTCTTTTGCGCGAGAACCTCGCCATCATCTATTCGAGACTGGGGCTTTTGCAGTTGGCCCTGCGCGAGTGGCAGGCGTTGTTGGACCTGCAGCCAGAGCGGCAGGACCTCCAGCGCAGGATAGCCCGCGCCCGCCAGAGCCTCGATGAACAAACAAAGCCGCGCCCGCAGGTAAATGGTAAGCTCTCTCTACTGAACCAGGGAATTCTACATTACAAAAACAAAAACTATGACCAGGCCATCAAAATCTTCCACGAGGCTCTGGCGCGCTATTCCGAAAGCATCGACGTTTACAACTTTCTCGGCAACGCCTATTTCAGAAATCAGATGCTGGGCGAAGCGGCGCAGGCCTACGAAAAAGTCAAGCAAATGGACAGCAGCTGCGTGGCTGCCTACGAAAATATGGCGGTGATTTTCTCCCGGCAGGGCGCTCACGATCGCGCATTGCAGGAGTGGGAAAAGGTTCTTGAGTTGAATCCGCAGCGCCAGGATGTTCAGGAGAAGATCAAAAAAACCATTCGAAAATTAAGGGAGGCCGCCTCCCTTCCTCCCTCCGTCTGATTTCGTCCGGTAGAGACATTGCATTCAGCGTCTCTGCGCCACCGCCAATTAACACTTGCCAGTCTTTGTTGAATGCTTTATATTCCTGCCATTCCAAACCACTTCAATCAATTGATTTAGGGAGGCGACGGTGGAGCTGACCTTAAAGGATTTGATACCGGTTCTTCAAGTGGCCATCGGACCGGTGATCCTGATTTCCGGTGTGGGTTTGTTGCTGCTCACCATGAGCAATCGTTTCGGTCGCATCATCGATCGCTCGCGGATTCTTTCACTCGATCTGCAAAACAGCGACACCAACCTCCGCAACCGGGCGCTGGCGCAAGTGCAAATTCTTTCTAAACGCGCCCGCTTAGTGCGCCGCGCCATTACCCTGGCAGCAATCAGTGTGCTTCTGGCTGCCATTCTCATCATCGTGCTATTCATTCTCGAACTGTTGCGGATAGAAGCTGCCTGGCTCCTCATCGTCATTTTTGCCGGCAGCATGACCGCGCTCATCGCCTCGCTGATAGCATTTATTCAAGACATCAATTTATCGCTGATCGCACTCAAGTTGGAGTTGGGCGAAAAAACGGAAGTCGAATTCTAATTGCAGGCATTTGAATAATTTGAATTTCTCAAGGTGGAGAGACACGATGAAAGTTTTTATCTCCTCGACGTTCATTGATCTCAAAGAGTACCGGCAGGTTGCGATCACGGTGGCGAATCGCTATGGATGCTCGCCGCTGGCGATGGAATTTTTTATGGCGCAGCCGGAGGAACCAACCAAAGTGTGCGACAAAGAAATTCGCAAATGCGATATTCTGATTGGCATTTATGCGCACCGCTTTGGCTTTGTTCCCGCTGGACAGACAAAGTCCATCACGCAGCAGGAATATGAATTGGCCAAATCATTGGGCAAAGGCTGCTTGTGTTTCATCGTGCAAAAAGGTTTTCCGTGGAATCCGGATTTCATCGAGTTTGACAGGCAAAAAGATTTGAAAGACTTTCTGGCACTTGTTCAAAAGGAAACGACGGCCGCCAACTTCACCTCTCAGGCCGATTTTGACAGCAAACTTTCTGCTTCTCTCGGCAAATTGCTTCTCGAAAAAAAGAACAAAACTGACGACGAGCGCCAGAAGCTCGACGGCAAAAGACTCATCCCAATCGCGCCCACGCCGTTCATCGCGCATCCCTACCCGCTGCCGCCACATTTTACTGGACGCGAAGCGGAAAAGGCGCTGCTCTCCAACTGGCTGCACAATAGCCCGGAGCCGATGCTGGTGTTAGAAGCCATCGGCGGCATGGGCAAAACCGCGCTGAGCTGGGTGTGGCTGCAACAGGAAGTGCTGGCGAAATATGCCGAGTTAGATGGCGTGCTGTGGTGGTCGTTATGACGAGCCGTTCGAGTCTTTCATCGAGAGCCTGCACTTTTATGTCATTGCGAGCGTAGCGAAGCAATCTGCCGCGACATCAATGGGATTGCTTCGGCGCGGTGCGCCTCGCAATGACAGCAAGATTGACCAGCTCAGCTTCCTGCATTCCATTTTGTACAACAACCGCTTCCTGCTCATCCTCGACGGCTTCGAGCGTGCGTTGCGAGGGTATGCCGGCATGACGGCGATGTATCAGCAAGAACCCCTCGACTTCGCTCGGGGTGAAGATGCCTCCCTTCATGCTGAGCGGAGTCGAAGCATGAAGCAGAATCAAGCGTTGCGGGAGGAAGAATGGGACAGACGGCAGCGCGAACCGATGCACCCGCAAGCCAGCCAGTTTCTGCGCCGACTCGCCACTGGCAAGTGCAAAACTCTGCTCACCACCCGACTGTTTCCCACGCCATTGGAAGAGGTGGCCGGCGTGCAGCATGAGCGCTTAGCCGGACTCTCTGCCAGCGACAGTGTGCGCTTCTTCCGCAGCGAAGGCCTCACCGGCACACGCGCTGAAATGGAACGCGCCGCCGGGGTGTATGGCAACCACCCGCTGATGCTGAAGCTGCTGAGCACCGCCCTGCGCCGCAAACGCGCGAAGGATATGGCCGACGCCTTTAAATTAAATTTGATCGACCAGGAAGAGCCGCAGAAAATTCTCGCCACCAGCTTTAACCTGCTCAGCAAAGACGAGCAGCAGGTGGCCACCACGGTGGCGGTATTTCGCAACAGCTTTGGTTTTGAGGCCGCGAAAGCGCTCTTTCCTGAGTCACCCTTCGACTTCGCTCAGGGTGAAGACGCCTCCCTTCATGCTGAGCGAAGTCGAAGCATGAAGAAAACTCGCCATGAAAATTTTCAAATGAGCGAAGAGCGTTGTGGGAAATCTTGCAGGGCTTGCAGCAATTAGGCTTTTTATTTTATGATGAAGCCCAACAGCAATTTGATTTTCACCCCATCCTGCGTTCGTTTCTCTACGACCATTTGACCACCAGAGACGCTGTGCACCAGCGGGCAGTGATTTATTTTCAAGCCCTGCCCGCGCCAGAAAAAGTGGTGACGCTCGCCGACCTCGCGCCGGTGATTGAGCGCTACCACCACTTGATCGGCGCAGGCAAGTTTGATGAGGCATTTAAGCTTTTTCAAGATAGGTTGGCTACACCACTTTATTTTCAACTCGCAAACTATAATTTGCGAATTGAGTTGATGCGCGCTCTGTTTCCAAAGGGCGAAGATCACCCGCCGCGCCTGCAAAAAGAAGCGGATCAAGCGTGGACGTTCGGTTCTTTGGCCAATTCCTACTCGCTCTCCGGCCAGCCGGCGCAAGCGGTGCGGTTGTATTTGATGGACAACACATTGCGAGAAAAATCTGATGACAAAAGCAATCTTGCCATCAGTCTCGGGAATGTCGCTCCGAATCAATATTTGATCGGCCAACTCTCCACCAGCGTCGGCCATTTGCGGAAAAGCATTGCGCTCAATCAGGAAATCAAAGATGAGCACTATGAAGCTGTCGGCCATCAGGGATGGGGGCGCGTTCTGGCCTATCAGGGCTGTTGGCAGCAAGGCCAGCAGGCGAATCGTGCTGCGGCAGGTGAATCCATTACGGCGGAAAGTGAATTGGTAGAAGCATTCGAACTATTCGAGAAGAATGACACTATTTGGTTTATGGGGCAAGTTTTCGCTTATCGTTCACTGACTTCCTTGCAGCAAGCGAAGTTTTTAGAAGTTCATTCTAAGGCATCGGAGAAAACGGATAATCTAATTTTACAAGCTTTGCATCAAGCATCAAAAGCCCTTGAATACGCAGAGAACACTGCCAAAAAGCTATACCCTCTCCCTAGAGATTTCGTCAACGCCTACTGGCTGCTGGGCGAGGCGCTGTTGCAGTGTGGTAGTCGTAGAGCCAAGACACCACTACTGAAACACAAACTCGAAATTCATTTCTACGACGAACCGTTTCAACATATCACCGAAACGCTGCGGTTGCAAAAAGACAATGCCCTGCATGTGGCGGAGCGCTGTTTGAGCGAGGCCTTGCGCCGCTGCCGCATTGTGAATTTGGTGGAATCGGAGCCGGATTTGTTGCTGGCGTGGGGGAGGTTGGAGTGGCGCAAGCGCGTGGAGCGTAGAGCGAAAAAAGCAGAAATAACTTTGGAGAGTATTGGAGAATATGTGAAAGAGGCGCGGGAGATTGCAGAGCGGGCGGGGTATCGCTTGGCGCTGGCGGATATTCATTTGTTCTGCGCCGAGGTGTTGCTTGATTTGCATGAAACCGTAGGGGCACGGCGCGCCGTGCCCCTACTCGGTCTCGCCATTCCGGAACATCTGCAAAAGGCCAAAGACTTCGCGTTAGATGTTTCCGAATTCAAAGACTTGTACCAATCCCCAAACCCGCATTTTTACGACGGCATCCCGGAATACGCCATGCTCAAACGCGGCA
>Ga0247727_10010816_pt1 | contig 16079 bp, 11 predicted proteins | sample WisWelCaveWW1625_FD_202498 | JGI IMG/M metagenome (GOLD analysis project Ga0247727, IMG submission 202498) | Biofilm microbial communities from Wishing Well Cave, Virginia, United States - WW16-25 | ecosystem: Environmental > Aquatic > Deep subsurface > Groundwater > Cave microbial mat | place... | reverse complement strand
CACTCAACGTCTGATAAGGCAGCGTGGGGTCACTCCCCTGATGTACCAGTATGGCGAGACGGTGATCACACAACCGAAAGAGGTGGCCCGTGCCGTCCGTCGAAGCAACCTGACGCTTGGTCAAAAAAAACCGTTCCCCGAACAACCCGTAGAAAGTACGCGCGTTACCGCTTCGCCCAATTCCGACATGGCAGTCTTTTTGAACCATGCGTCGCCCCGAGTTCATCCGTGCCAGTGGTTGGCCTCCATTCTCGCCCAGCCGTCGGCTGCGAGAAGTTCGTCGAGTGTTGGTGTAGGGTCGAAATTGTGGGAGGCCAGAATGGCCCGGCAAACTCGCACGATATCGGTGAAGTGAATCTCGCCGGACAGGAATCGTGCAACAGCGATTTCGTTGGCCGCGTTGAGAACTGCACCGGCCGTGCCGCCGCGTTCGGCAACTTCGTAGCCCAGCCGCAAGGCGGGGAACCGGTCCTGGTCTGCCGGCTCAAATCGTAAGGAGCCGACTTTCGTCAGATCGAGCCGCGGGGCAGGGCAGGGGAATCGGTCCGGATAGCACAAGGCATATTGGATCTGAAGTCGCATGTCGGGCGGCGAGAGCTGCGCGATCACTGACCCGTCCACGAATTCGACCATCGAATGTACGATCGATTCCGGGTGCAGCACGACCTCGATCTGGTCCGGCCGCAGCCCAAACAGCCACTTGGCCTCGATGATCTCCAGGGCCTTGTTCATCATCGTGGCCGAGTCGATGGTGATCTTTGGCCCCATCTGCCAAGTGGGGTGGCGAAGCGCTTGCTCGGGCGTGGCTTGTTCCAACTGCTGGCTTGACCACGTGCGAAACGGGCCGCCGGAGGCCGTGAGCAGAATTCGCCGCACCTCGTTGTGCCGGCCGGCCTGCATCGCCTGAAACACGGCGCTGTGTTCGCTGTCCACGGGCAAGATACGTGCACCGCTTTGGCGGGCGAGATCCATGACCAGCAGGCCGGCCATCACGAGCGTTTCCTTATTCGCCACGCACACGGTCTTGCCGGCCTCCAGCGCGGCCCACGTGCCTCGAAGCCCTGCCGCTCCGACGACGGCCGTCAGCACCGTGTCCGTCTCGGCACTCGTCACGATCCGCTCGATGCGGTCGGCCGACACGAGCAGTTCGGCACTGCCGTCCAATCCCGGGGCATTGCCAGCGACCTGCGCTAACCCCTCGTTGTCGGTGAGCGTGACCCACCGCGGTCGAAATCGGCGCGATTGTTCGCACAATTGGTCCCAGTTCGTGTGGGCCGTCAAGGCGACCGCTGCCAGCCGCTCAGGAAGCGACGCAATCACGTCCAGGCAGCTCGTGCCGATCGAACCGGTCGATCCAAGAATCGCTACTCGTCGCATGGTCGGAGTATCCAAGAATCCAGAGCTACCGGCAACAGAGACCCCAATCGAGTTGCTCACACGTGCAAACTCGAATCACTAGCGTCTAACAAGCGACGCCACTGGGCTTGTCCCAGTGGTTTAGCGGCTTCTGCACTACTGCTCCTGAAATCTTGAGTGAAGTTCGTAGTAGTGCAAACGCCGTTGAACCACCGACGCGAGGTCGGTGGCGGCGCGATCATTCGTTTGTTTCCGGATTAGGCCGTGCGAAGCGACCGGCTCCAACGATTACGCGGATTGTAGCCCGGCCGGGCCGGTATCTTTTGCCTCGCAGCCGGCCTGTGCAGTTGACCTATGACCTGCCGGGCTTTAGATTTGGTATTGCCTTATGACTTCACAAGCACCCTCGGGCTGCTTCAACTAGGATTGACCGCATGGAAAACAGGCCCAAAGGACCGGACAAGCCTTTCTGGCGATCGAACTACTGGGTGCTGCTGCTCGTCGGGTTGCTGGTCGTGGTGGCCCTCCATTCCCTGATCTTTCCGCAACAGCGCGAAGAACTGGCCTACTATCAGTTCAAGGCCGAAGTCAAAGCTCGCCGTGTTTCCGAAGTGAAGGTCGGCCCATCGGAGATCAGCGGCAAGTGGGAAAAGTCGCCCGGCGAAAAGGTCTCGTTCTACACGCCCAGCCGCGGACTCGATCAGCGCGCCGACGGGCTCCTCCCGCTTTTGGACGAAAATGGAATCGACTATGGTGGCGACACCGAGCCGTCCGGCTTGCAGGCCGCACTGCTCTATCTGATTCCAACCGCCGTGTTGATCGGCTTTTTCCTGATCATGCTCCGCCGCATGGGGGGCGGTTCGGCGATGGCGTTCGCCCGCAGCCGTGCCCGCATGTACGGCGAGAACGAAGTCCAAATCACCTTTGAAGACGTGGCCGGCATCGACGAGGCGGTGGACGAACTGCGCGAGGTCGTGGACTTTCTCAAGTCACCGGAAAAATATCAAACGCTCGGCGGCAGGATTCCGAAGGGCGTCCTGCTTGTCGGGCCTCCCGGGACCGGCAAGACACTGCTGTCGCGGGCGGTGGCCGGCGAGGCCGGTGTGCCGTTCTTCAGTCTGTCCGGCTCCGATTTCGTGGAAATGTTCGTGGGCGTCGGAGCAGCGCGAGTGCGCGATCTGTTTCAGCAGGCCGAGCAGAAGGCCCCGTGCATCGTTTTCATCGACGAACTGGACGCCCTGGGCAAGACTCGCAGCGGCGTTCCAGTTGGCGGACACGATGAGCGCGAGCAGACGCTGAACCAACTGCTGGTCGAAATGGACGGCTTCGAATCGGATCGCGGCGTGATCATCATGGCCGCGACAAATCGACCGGAGACGCTCGACCCCGCGCTGCTTCGCGCGGGCCGGTTCGATCGCAACGTCGTCGTGGACCGGCCGGACATCAACGGGCGCGAGGCGATTCTGAAGGTCCACACGCGAAATGTGAAGCTGGCCCCGGAGTTAGACCTGCGAGCCATCGCGGCCCTGACGCCCGGCTTTGTCGGTGCGGACCTGGCGAGTCTGGTGAACGAATCGGCCCTGATCGCTGCACGGCACGGCAAACAGTTCGTTGGCAAAATGGAACTTGAGAACGGCATTGAGCGGGTCATCGCGGGCCTGGAGAAGAAGGCCCGCGTCATGCTGCCGCAGGAAAAGCTCCGCATCGCCATTCACGAAGCGGGGCACGCCATCGTCGCGGCCGTGCTGCCGAACACCGATCCCGTACACAAAATCTCCATCATCCCACGCGGTTTGGCCGCACTTGGATACACGCTCCAGCGACCACAAGACGACCGCTACCTGGCCACGCGATCGCAGTTGGAGAGCGAAATTCAGGTGCTGCTCGGCGGGATGGGCGCCGAAGAGTTGATGTTGGACGAAACGTCCAGCGGTGCCATGAACGATCTGGATCGGGCAACCAACATCGCCCGCCGCATGGTCAAGAACTACGGCATGAGTCCGCGGCTCGGACCGGTGAATTTCCAGGATTCCGGCCCCGTCTTCTTGCCGGGCAGCACCAACACGGGCGAAGAGAAATCGTACAGCCAAGAAACCGCCCGTGAGATCGATGAGGAAATCAAACGCATCCTGGACGAATCGCAGGCAAAAGTTCGCGGCCTGCTCGTCCGACGCCGCAGCGCACTCCAAGAGCTCTCAGATCGACTGCTTGCAAAAGAGGTCATCGAGTCAGCCGAGTTGGCCGAGGTTTTGAATCTGTTCCCTGAATTGCCACTCAGCCCTTCCACCAACTGAGTCGGGTTCGATTTCCGGTCTCAGCCCAAATCGCTAGGCAGCCCGGCAACCACTCCGTACACTACCGGAGCAGTACTGAGAATCGTTCCAACACGCTGAGGGGTCTGCTCATGCCTAAGGAAAAATCCGCGCGAGGCTCCAAGGGGGCCGTCAAGTTTTCGCTTGTCCTGGAGGGCTCCGACGCCGCGTGGGGTCGCATGGTCGAACGGGCTGCGAAGGAGCAGGGCAAAACGGTGGAGCGAGCAATGACCGAGGCCCTGCGCGATTGGCTGTGGCAGGCCTGCGGGCTCAAGCGACTGTTCGAGCAGATTCGCGAATCGGGCGACATCATGACTCGGTCGTTTCAGGTCGAAGGCATGCTGGTCGGCCTGGCCAAGAGCGGCGGCATTTCGCTCGGGCAACAAAGTGATTACCTGAAGCGAGCCCAAGAGGAACGCGAAATGTACAACGAACAACGGAGAAAGTTGATTAGGCTCGTCCGTGAAATCCGCCGCGTCGCCGATGAAACGCGCCTGCCCGGCGCCGTCGAAGCCGCCGAGAAACTCGTAGTCCCAGAGTAACTTCGTGGCTAATGCGGTCGTCGTAACGAAGCACCTTGAATCGCATCCACGCGAAAAGGATTCCGTGCATGAGCGCACTTGCAAAACTGATTCTCATGTCCTGGCTCGTCCTTGGTCTGACAACCACAGCAATGGCGCAAGATTGGAAACCCGCCGCCGGACCGCTCGTGACTCGCTGGGCTAAAGACGTTTCGCCCGATCGCGTGCACCCCGAATACCCGCGGCCGCAGATGGTGCGTGAAGATTGGCTGAACCTGAACGGCCTCTGGGAATACGCCATTCGCCCGAAAGAAGCCGGTCGACCCGACGAGTTCGACGGCCGCATCTTGGTGCCGTTTCCGGTCGAGTCTGCTCTGAGCGGCGTGATGAAACGAGTGGGGGCCGAGAATCGGCTGTGGTATCGCCGGACATTCGATCTGCCGGCGGGCTGGTCGGGCCGGCGATTGCTGGTGCATTTCGGGGCGGTCGATTGGGACACAACCGTGTGGGTCAATGGCCGGGAAGTGGGCAGGCACGTCGGCGGCTACGACCCGTTTTCGTTCGACATCACCGACGCATTGCGAAGCGCATCGCAGGAGATCGTCGTTTCAGTGTGGGACCCAACGACCGCGGGCTTTCAGCCGATCGGCAAACAGCACCTGAACCCTCACGGCATCTGGTACACGCCGACAACCGGCATCTGGCAAACTGTGTGGCTGGAGCCAGTTTCAAAAACTCACATCGCATCGCTGCGAATTGTGCCGGACGTCGACCGTGGCGAAGTGGAGGTGTCGGCCAATCTGGTCAGGGCGGGCGAGCGGGCAGGAATCACCGTGGAAGTCATGAGTGGCGGCCGAGCGATTGCCACGAGCCGCGGCGGCCGCGACCCGCTGCGAGTGCGAGTGCCTGACGCTCGATTGTGGTCGCCGGACGCCCCGTTCCTCTACGATCTCAAGGTGAAGCTGGACTACGCCGGCGGGTCGGATGAAGTTGCAAGCTACTTCGGCATGCGAAAGTCGTCGTTGGGCAAGGACGCGGACGGTGTTACTCGGCTCATGCTCAACAACCGGCCGCTCTTTCACTTCGGCCCGCTCGACCAGGGCTTCTGGCCGGACGGGTTGTATACCGCCCCGACCGATGCGGCGTTGAAATACGACATTGAAGTCACGAAGCAACTCGGATTCAACTGTGCCCGCAAGCACGTGAAGGTCGAACCGGCCCGGTGGTACTACTGGTGCGACAAGCTCGGACTCATGGTGTGGCAGGATATGCCGAGCGGCGACAAGCACGTCGCGCCGGGCAAGGGGGAGATCGAACGATCACCGGAATCGACCAAGAACTTCGAGCTCGAGTGGCAGGCGATCATCCGGTCGCTGGTCAACCATCCGTCGATCGTTATGTGGGTGCCGTTCAATGAAGGTTGGGGCCAGTTCGAAACGAAACGAATCGTCGACTTCACTCGCAATGTTGACCCGACACGGCTGGTGAACTGTGCGAGCGGGTGGAACGACGTTCCTGAGACCGGCGACGTCCACGACATCCACGTTTATCCCGGCCCTGGCTCGCCCAAGCCCGAGGCCACTCGCGCGGCCGTGCTGGGTGAGTTCGGCGGACTGGGGTTGCCGCTGGCCGGTCACACTTGGCAATCGGAAAAGAACTGGGGCTATCGCAGTTTCACCACACGTCAGGCGCTGACCGACGCATACCTCGACCTGATCACGCGATTGCGCCCGATGGTGCGATCGCCCGGCTGTTCGGCGGCGATCTACACCCAGACAACAGACGTGGAGATCGAAGTCAATGGCCTGATGACCTACGATCGGGCGGAGATCAAGATGCCCGCGGATACGATCGCGGCCGCCAACCGCAAACTCTATCTGCCGCCGCCGCTGATCACGACTATCGTGCCGACATCGCGAGAGCAACCGCACACCTGGAATTACACCTTCGACAAACCGGCCGACGATTGGTTTCTTCCCGACTTCGACGACCTGAAGTGGAAATCTGGCCCGGCCGGCTTCGGCACATCCGGCACGCCGGGCAGCGCTGTGCGAACTGAATGGAAAACTCCCGACATCTGGCTCCGCCGCACATTTGAGTTGGCCGCCGGCTCCCCGGCCGACCCGCACTTGCTCGTCCATCACGACGAGGACGCGGAGATTTACTTGAACGGCGTTCTTGCCGCATCCGTCCGGGGTTATACCGTGGACTATCAGATCGTCTCGATCAGCTTGGCCGCCCGTGCCGCGATCAAACTCGGTAAGAACTCGATCGCCATTCACTGCAAACAAACGAGCGGCGGGCAGTACATCGACGCTGGCCTGGTGGGAGTAACCGAACAAACGCCAGCGAAATGAAGAGTGCGCCGGCAGCGGCCGCCGATCAAAAGTCTCCAGCCGGAAAATCCTGAATCCGTGGCCGTTCGCCGCGGAGTTTTTCATTGTCTTACTGTTCGCGCCCTTCCTATACTCTGTACTCAAGAATTTTAGGGACTATTCGTCGATTGAGGTAACGCAGATGGGCACGCTTCGTTTTGCGATTGAGCCTCCACAACTGGCCGATGAGCGAAACGAATTGCTGTTGGCGTACATCACCGGCATGGATCGCATGCCATCACGCACGCACGTCGAAGTCGGCAAGGGCCTGCTCACGTGCAGTCGCAATTTGCCCGAAAGCGGCACGCTCAACGTGCCCTGGCAGGTTGACGAATTCGGACAAGTCATGTTGCGCACGGCAACACTGCGCGAACGGTCCGAGCCGTATCACCTACAGGTCGAACTGGCACGCGGCAAGGTCAACCAACTTCGAAATCAGGCCGCCGATTGGGAGCTGATGGGCCTGAGAGTTCCCGACCCGCTGCGCAACGATCTACGCGACGTGATGCACCGATTGACCCCGGCCCTGACGAGCCAGGCGACGCCGGTCGAGGCGGCCAAGTCAGCAGATGTTGCCCTCTCGCACACGCTGCGCACCGCCGAGGAATTGACTCGCGCCTACACCGAACAGGTTTTTCAATACCGACATCAGCAATATCCACAATTCAACACGCTGCTCGGTTGCCGAGTGGGTAAGGACGCCAGCGCAATCTGGAACTCGCCGGATTTCTGCCGCGCCTTCAACGCCGTCACGGTCGATTTGAATTGGAAAGACGTGGAGCCGGCCGAGGGGGAATACAACTGGGAGCCGTTCGATGCACTGGTCGATTGGTGCATCGAGAACAAGCTGGTGATCAAGGGTGGGCCGCTCGTGCAGTGGTCGCCGAATTCGCTGCCCGCCTGGCTTTGGCTCTGGGAGGAAGACTTCGACAATCTGCTCAATTTCATGAGCGACTTCATCGAGACGGTGATTTCGCGCTACCGCGGCCGTATCCGGCTCTGGGAGGTTGCCTCGCGAACGAATTACGGTGACGCCCTGTCGCTGGACGAAGAGAAACGAATTCGGCTCACCGTGCGGGCCCTGCGCGTCGCACGCGAGTTGGATCACGAGGCAACTTACCTGATCACGCTCGGTCAGCCCTGGGCCGAATACATGGCCCGCCGCGACTACGAGTATTCACCGATCAATTTTGCCGACGCACTCATCCGCGCCGACCTGGGCCTGGGGGCCCTCGGTTTGGAAATGGCGATGGGTTACGAAAAAGACGCGAGCTATTGCCGCGACCTGTTGGAAATTTCCGAGATGCTCGATCGCTACGCAGTCCTGGGCGTGCCGCTCCACGTCTCGCTGGCCGCCCCGTCCGGCTGGTCGGCCGACGACAAGGCCTCGAGCGGTTGGTCGTACGGTTGGGGCATGTGGCGCGACAGTTGGAACGAACAGACGCACGCCGATTGGCTTGAGCAGGCGTTGCGGCTCGTGACCTGCAAGCCGTTCGTTCAAGAAGTCAGTTGCAGCCACTTCTCCGACGCCGCCCCTCACGAATTCGCCTTGGCCGGCCTGATCCGGGCCGATGGCACGCCCAAGCCCGCTTTGGAACGAGTGCTCCGACTGCGCGGGGAACACCTGATGTAGGAATGGCGAAGCACGAAGACCGAATGTCGAAGGAATCACGAAACCAGAATGACGAATCAATTCGAGATTTGTGATTCGGCAATCGTCGTTTTCTCGTCTACGCGTTGCGGCCGAAGCAAATGAGGGTGATGTCGTCGCTCTGGTGGCGGCCAGCGGCAAATGTGCGCACCTCGCGGATGACGGCCTCGCCCGCCTCCGTCGGATTCGCCGGGGCCTTCTGAAATGCGTCACGCAGTCGATCGAACCCGAACAACTCGCCCTCCGGATTCATCGCCTCGCTCACGCCGTCGGTGTAAACCAGTGCGGTCGTGCCGGGTTCCAGTGCGTAGTCCAGCATCTCGTATTCATAATCCGGGTCGGGTGCGACGTTGAGCGGCAGGCCGGCCTTTTCCTCGCCGACCTCCAGAATTTCCCCGTTCTGCTTGCGCATCATCACCGCCATGTGTCCGGCATTGACGATCGACAGAACGTGCTTGCTCGGGTCGAGCACCAAATAGAGCAGCGTGACAAACTTGTCGTTTAGTCCCGCCTCACTGAGCGAGCGGTTTACCGACTGAACGGCGGCTGCTGGATTGGGCGCCGTGATCGCCGAAAATCGAATGTCGCTCGAAAGCCGCGCCATCAACATCGCCGCCGGCATCCCCTTGCCGGACACGTCGCCCAAACTGATCACCAGCCGCTTGTCGGGCAGATCAATGAAGCCGTAATAATCGCCACCGACACTGTAGGCGGCGTCGTAATAAGCGTAGAAACCGTAGCCGGGCAATTCGGGCCAGTCGGCCGGCAGAAAGCCGCGCTGCACATCGGCGGCGAATTGCAACTCGCGCTCGATCCGCGCCTTGGCCAGGCTCTCTTCGTGCAGCCGGGCGTTCTCCAGCGACATCGCAGCCGTGCTGGCCACGCTCAGCAAGAGGTCCAGGTCTTCCTGAGTGAACTGCTGCCGGCGGTCCTCGGTGTAGATCTGAATAATCCCAATAGGCTTGCCCGATTGACCCGGCAGCGGCACGCACATGATCGATCGAATTCGGAAATCGGAGATCGACTGGCTCATGTTGAACTGCTGGTCGCTGGACGCATCGGCCAGCAGCATGGCCTGGCCGTTTTCCATAACCTGCTTGACGATCGTGCGGCTGACCTTGAGCGAATCGTCCTCCTGCTCGCGCCGGTTCTTGATCGCCTTGGGAACGAGCCTGTTCTTCTCCTCGTCCTTGAGCAGGATGAAGCCGCGATCGGCCTGAGGGAAAATCTTGAAAAGACTGTCCAGAATCTTGGGTAACACCTCGTCCACAAGCAACGTAGAGCCGATGTTCTTGCTAATTTCGAGCAAGGCCCGCAGTTTCACTTCGGGCCGCACCTCGACGATCAATCCGCTCAACCCGCTCGAGGTCGAGGCATCGAGCGTTGACATGATCGTCGCCGAATCGCCCTTGCCCTCGGTGACGATCAGATTGATCGCGGGCTTCGACGGCGGCTTGATGACGTCGGAGTGGAACGTGAACAGGTACTCGCAAACCTTGATGCGGGCGTTGTCCGCCAGCGTGGTCGGCTCGGTGATGCGGTTGCCGTTGACGTAGGTGCCGTTGCGGCTGTTCAGGTCTTCGATCACGAAGTTATTGTTCCGCCGCACGATGTGTGCGTGATGCCGCGAGACAGCGCCGGTATCGAGCACCATGGCGCATTCCGGACTGCGTCCCATGACCGTGCGATCGTTGGTGAGATCGATGCGACCGGGTTTGCCCCCCTTGAGAAGCTGCAAAAACGCCATGAGGCCGTTTCCTTACTTGCCAAGTGTTCCGTTCAAAAAATGAGACGCAAAAATTCCCTCTACGTCTTGGAGGGACTCACAAGATTCTACCTGAGGCAAAAAGCGGAAGCAATCACGCTATAATGCCGGCCTATGTCCACCAAGCCGCGCTTGCTCTACCTGATCCGCCACGGGGCCACCGAGGCGAACACCCGCCGCCCCTACGTACTACAAGGCTGCCGTTCCGATCTCCCGCTTTCTGACATCGGCCGCCGCCAGGCCGAAGCGGCCAGCCGCACGCTGATGGACCGCAAGTTCGCCAGGATTTTCTCCAGCCCGCTCCGCCGTGCACTCCAAACGGCAGAAATCTTGGCTCAGCCACATGGTCTGCCCGTGCAAATCGCTGATGGACTCATCGAATGCGACGTGGGTAACTGGGAGGGCCTGACCTGGGAGCAAGTTCGCCAGCTCGACGAACCGTATTTCGCGTCCTTCGAGACCGATCCCGGCCGCGTCCCTTACGCCGGCGGCGAATCGTTCCAACAAGTCCAAGACCGCACCGTCCCCGCCGTCCAGCAACTCATTCGCGAAAACCCGGATGGCGATCTCGTCGCGGTCACGCACAACTTCGTGGCCCGAGTCTACATCGCCCATCTGACCGGCATACCCATCGCCAAGGCCCGCACACTCCGCCAGGACAACGCCGGAATCACCATCATCTCAATCACCGGCCAAAACGAAAAACTCCTCACCTTGAATTCCGTGCTTCATCTCGATGGGCTGCTGTTCGATTGAGTGACTTTCCGGAGACTCTTAGCGCTGCTGAACTGTAACCTTCCTTGGATCGCGCCACTCCCTTTTTTCCATTACTGGGAGTGTCTTTGTGATTAAGACTTCCGAGACAGCCTTTTCTAGCTGCTTCTCTTGATGGGGGTCCACTGCTTCTGTTAGCACTCATGTCATCAAGGGGGGTTAAATCATGAAACCTTGCCTCAATTGGGTTTTGGCAGTTCTTTCTGCAGCAGTGTTTCAGTTCATAATTGCGTCAAACTCGATGGCCCAGTTCATTCCTAACGTACATGGCGACTTTCTTACGAACGGAACTCAGGCGATTAATCACTTTTACCTCAAGAGCGGGTTTGAAAAGTCTAAGGCGAAAATGATGCGCGACGCTGCTGGGGCGTACTTGAATGCCTCTCCAAGCATGTCGCCGGAAGATTGGGCACACCGGTGTGCCGCTCAAGCCGAGAAGTATCTAAGAGGAGCGATGCTTGCGCATGAACTGGGAAATGTGAAAACCTCAATCCAATTGTGTCGTCGTGCAATCATTGCGGCACGAATGAGTCCGCATGCGGTCCCATATGTCAATGATGCCCGTGATTTCCTTAAGGAGTATGAAAAGGATGCCGAAGCGAAACTGGATTTAGCACAAACTCTGTCGGTCGATGGAAAACATGATGAGGCCTTACAACTACTCGAAAAGCTTCGGAAGCATTACTCTGACTTGACCATATCGGCAAAGTTCTCAATGGCGATCACCAAGGTCAGATTACAAAAGGCAGTAGCTTAAGTGTCATCGGCGACACCTGAGCCAGAGTAGGAACTCCAGCGCAGTGGCTTGTTTTACACCGCAATCTTCTACATAAGCACCAAATGCTGCGTAAGTAAACCATGGAGTAGTGTTCGTACCGACAAATTAAACGCTTCCATGATCGAACTTGGTGGCAATTGAGTGAGGATTTTGTAAGAACGGTTACGAGGCTGGTGTATTTCGACAGCGCGAGGTCTGATCGGCGTACTGCACCGAGCCATTTCTTTTGAGGGCATAAAAGAAGCCGTTCCTGACACCTTTTCTCTTACTCTCTTACGCTCACGCCCAGTAAAGTCAGGGTTGCAGCCCGATTCCCTTTTTGGGGCTAGGCTCGGTTGGGGATGCGGATGATTTGGCTTTTGACTTGTCGGCAGCCGAAGTGGAACCGGGAGTCGCGTCGCCGGCCTTCTTGGTCTGGCCGGATGCTTGGGTCTGCTGCAAGATCAAGTTGAGCTGCTGGTACAGGGTGTCGGTTTGATCTTCGATCCGGATACCGGACGGCGGTTCAAAGATGAACAAGGATTCCGGCAGGTCCACGCCGATCTGGGGATTGAGAAACTCCACCGTGATTTTGGTCGTGGTTCCCAACACCTTCTTGTGTGATTCCATTTCGACTTTGTGCAGCCAGCCGTCTTCGCGACCGATCCAGACGGTCGACTTGTTGGGGATGAATGGATATCGCGTTGGCAGGTCCGCAAAACTCAGTTGTTGTCCGCGAAACGTCGCCTGATTGATCACCTCTTCGCGCCATTGTCCGTGGAGAACATTGACTGGCTTGTCATCCAAGGTGTCTTCTTCGTGCGACTCGAACTTCTGCGAGTCGCGCAGGCCCTTCAGCATCGGAACGATGCCGCTGAAACCTAGCTGGCCGGTGAGCTTGTCGCGAATATCCTTGCTGAACTGTGGCTTGTCGAGCACTTCGCGAATCTTCTTGACGTCGGTCTTTATCAGTTCCTGGGTATCCAGCACCTTGTGATTCCGCCAGTGCATGCGGCCATCGCACACTTCTTTGATCGTGCCTGTCGTATCGGTGAGTTGAACCTTGAGTTCGAAGAGCATGTGGAAATCGGGGGCAATGGCATATTGGCCGTCGGCGGTGAATCGATAGCCGAGCATTTCGGTCACTTGCCGTACGTCGGTCCGGAACTGTGTGAGCGCTTCCAGCTTAGTGATCGCTTGATCGAGAAGTTTTTCGGATTCGGTTGTGACGCCAAGTTTCAGGCCACCCTCGGCGGCCGGCTTGTCGGTGGCTTTGGTACCGAGAGTCACCAGTGCCTTGCCGGCGGGCTTCTCGCCCGGTTTTTCCGGGGCCTCTTGGGCTGGTTTGCCCGCGGCCTTTGTAGATTTTTCACCGGGTGCCTGGGCCAGGGCGAAAACGCAAGGGATCAGGGAAAACGAGGCAAGACAAAAGAGTTTGTTCCGCATTTGACGGTTCTACCGATTTTTTTGAAAGTTCCTCGGACGAGGTAGCCGAGTATATCGGTAGCAGCGAACTCAGACAAGCGAACCAGTGATAACCGCATGGTTCAAAAAGGGGTCGGGTATCGTTGTGCAGAGCACCCTGCGGGCCGTTTCGGCAACGATACCCGACCCCTTTTTGAACTACGCAAGGAATAACCGCCGTCTCCATTTTGACGAGATGGCCCAACGCCGGGCCGAGGGAGAAACGATGAAACGCATTAGTTGGATCAGTTTGCCGCTTGTGTGCGTGCTGGGGTGTCACCACAACCTACAGCCAGAGCCGTCGTGCAAGTCCTGCGGCCCGAAGCACGGTCACGGCGCCGCCGCCGACCCCGGTGTCTCGGGTCCGCGACGATTCGCCAACTCGAGCACACAGATCACGTTTGTGAGTCCGGTCGGCATGAAGATCGGCTGGGAATCATCCATGGGGCAGGGGATGAAGAATTTTCTGCCGGCCCAGTTGACCGTGCCCGGCCGCTACAACTTTGCCCAGGGAGCGATCTATCGGTTGAAGGTAACCGAGGTGCCCGCGCACCCTGGCGTGCCGTTCTACCCAACGCTCGAAGTGGCCCCGAGCAGCCCGCGCACCGACGCCTACATCACGCACAACGCGGTGCCGATTGAATTCACCGACGAGGATTTCGATCAGGTATCGTCCGGCAACTTTGTCAGCAAGGTGATTTACTTGCCCGACCCACAACACCAGGAGCTGGCCATCGCCGGAGTAGAGACGCTCGTCTCCACGCGGCTCGATCCGGGTGTTGATCCCGTCGCCGAAGCGGACCGTCGCGGCACGATCCTGGCGATTGTTCGGCTGGGCGGAATCGATCTGGAGATGCCTCAGCAGATGAGGGCGCAGTCAGGCATGATGCCCTGCCAGACGATCCAAATGACGCAGCACGGAATGCCGATGTTCTCGCAGATGGCTGCGAGCGATCAGAGCGGCCAAGCGATTATCCAACGTTGGTAACGATTGTCGAAGAGCGGTTGTCAGTCGATGCGGGATGCGAGAAGCGAAGGCGGAATTGCCTCTCGCCTCGCGCAGCCCGCATCGCTTTTTGGTGCTCAGGTCATTCCAGGAATTGCCATGAAACAATCAAGTCCGGGCAATCGAACGAGGATCAAGCGGAGCTTGCTTCGTTGGTCCGTACTCTGTTTCAGCGTGATCGTTGCCGGACCGAGGCCGAGCGAGGCCCAATCGACCGGTGCATACCGACCGGCCAGCCATTCAGCGCCGGCCGCTTCTGCGGCACTTCCCACCGATCTTGGTTCGCTCATCCGATCGGGCTGGGTTCAGGTGGTTCGATTCGAGAATCCGATCGGGGCCACGATCGAAATTGCATCAGGCAGTGGCCTGGTTTCAGTCCCCGTGCCCGGACAGGTGGGTCTGGCACTCGGGCAAACTTACCGCCTTCGTGTGTCCGCAATTCCAGACAAGCCGAACGTGATCGTGTATCCGACGATCCGGTTGATTGGCTACGTGATGCCGCCGGCCCAGGTCGATCCGGTCGAATACCCGATTCCCATTCACTTTCTCGATCGCGACTTTGCAGACGCGGCCGAAGGGCGATTGGTCAGCAACGTGGTCTTTTTGGAAGATCCGGTCTCGGCCGTTCCGCTGAAATACCCGGCCGGCGAGTTGCCGATCGTGGACATTGCGCCGAACGATGACGCACTCAAGCGGGCCAGCTCCCTGGGCCGGCCGGTCGTCTTCATTCAGCTCGGCAATCGAGTGCCGCTCGACGGACGCATCGAAAATGGACCCGGCAACCCGCCGGTCTACATGATTCCGGCGAGTCTTCGCACGCATGCGGTTGGCGCGACGATGGGCATCATGCCTGCGAGCGGTCAAAATCACGCGGTCACGGCGCATGCCTGCGGGCCGGCGGCGGGTTCTCAGGCGTCCAGACCGGCTTGCTGTTTGAAGGATTCTGTGATTCGGTTGCCTTACAAAGTTCACCCTCGGATGCCGCACGATGAATATCTCTGCGACGGCGGCGACGAAATTCCGTACGCACACTTTACGGCCTACGACACGATTACGGCGGTTGGGGCTGGCGAGGCCGTAGCCCAATTCTCTCGACCGGGCGAACGGCCGCGGCTCGTGGCATCGAATCAGGTGTGCGTGTATGCACCGCGGTTTGGGCTGGTTCGCTCCAGCGCCGTGTCGATCGCCGAGCATCATCTGGACGGGCCGCGCGGAGTGGACCACAGGCTCCGCCGCGCTTCGGTGGAAAATCGAATCTCGCCCGACCAACGCACTCAAAAAGACAAGACCCTCGCGCTGCGACGTCGCGAACAACTCGGCAGCGTCGCGATGCGCGAGCCGCTGGGCGCGCTCGACGAGCTGCGTATGATCGCCGCCGTGTACCGCGATGAAGGTTCGGACCGCGTCTTCGGCCAGATCGGCACCGGCAAACTTGGCCAGTCGGATGAGGCGCGAATTGCGATGACATTGCAAACGGCAAAGGCTTGGAGTCGCGATCAATACCCGATGTACACGGCCATCAAGGAAGGTGGCGGCCAAATCACCGGCACCTTGCAGACCGGCGAGATCCAACAGATCAAGCAACCGTTTCGAAAACCCGGTGACCTGCTGATCTGGAAAACTGTCTCGGTCCAGAATGCCAGGCAGGGCGACGTGATCGAGTTTGCCATCTACTATCGCAACACCGGCCAGCGGTCGATCGAAAACGTGTCCATCATCGACAGCCTCACGACACGGCTGGAGTATGTGCCAGACAGTGCCAAGACCGATCGCCGCGCCATCTTTACCGCCGCCCAAAACGACGTCGAATCCAGCGAACTACGCTGGGACATCTCCGATCCCGTCCCCGCCGGCCAACAAGGCGTCGTCTGGTTCCAGGCTCAGGTGCGCTGAGCTGAAATCCATCAACACACACAAGGCGGCGGACGTTTCTTCCCGGTTCAATGCGTAACCATAGTTAGCCCGGCCAGATTAGTCCTTAAGCAAGCATCCGCGGCTTGTGTTCGCGGCGATTATTTTTGAAAAACTTGAAATCCTTCGGCGTTTTCTGGGGTCTAAGGAATAGTGAAAAACATTCCTCATTCCCAGTCACGGAGGA
>Ga0247727_10010815_pt1 | contig 16081 bp, 18 predicted proteins | sample WisWelCaveWW1625_FD_202498 | JGI IMG/M metagenome (GOLD analysis project Ga0247727, IMG submission 202498) | Biofilm microbial communities from Wishing Well Cave, Virginia, United States - WW16-25 | ecosystem: Environmental > Aquatic > Deep subsurface > Groundwater > Cave microbial mat | place... | reverse complement strand
TTCCCAATTTTTTACGATGAAAAAAAAGGCAGCGCTGAACTCCGTTCAGCTGGTCTTTTTTTCTTTGTGAAGGAAACAATATGAAAGAAAAAAAGGTGCAATCTCCTAGTTCGATAAAGACATACAAACAATGTCCAAGAAAGTACTATTACGCGTACATAATGGGGTTAGAGCAGCCGCCAAACATTCATACATTAAGAGGAAACATTGCGCACTCTGTGCTCGAACATTTCTTTGACATTGACACCAGCTTTATGACAATGGACGATTATGGTCCGCATCTGAAATTAATAATGCAGCAATTACTGCTGAAAGAATGGCAGCACAACAAGCCAAAACTTGACAAGCTGGAGTTGACACAGGCCAAGCATATACATTATTTTGAAGAAACATTAATGATGCTGTTCAATTGGCTGGAATTGTTCTGCAAAAAACTTGAGAACAAGGAAGGAAAATTCCAGGAGAGATTCAAGCAATTGACGCCGATGCGCGAATTAATGTTTGTTTCTGAGAATTATCACGCAAAAGGCATCATTGACGCAATAGAGCATAACGGGGATGGGACAGTAAGGCTGATGGACTACAAGACATCCGCAAGCGAGAATTTGAATGAGCATTTATTGCAATTGGGAATTTATTCATTGCTTTATCTTGACAAGCACGGAGTCATGCCAAAGCAGGTCGGAGTGTATTTTTTGAAAGGCAAAGAAGCCTGCATTGAAGTTGACGAAGAATTAATAGAAATGGCAAAAAGGGAAATAGCGCACATTCATTCAGTCACACAGACGCAGGACATCAATCATTATCCCAAAAGTCCAAGCCCGTTGTGCAAATACAGCACAGGACAATGCCCATTCTACGATGTCTGCAGGCCGTTTGAGTAAGCTTTTTAAAAGACAATCCGATAGTTAAGTGCATGGCATATCAAGAGGTGTTTCAGTGGCTGGTAGATATCGGCCTTGTTGACGTTGTCCTGCCATTCATTCTCGTCTTCACACTCACATTTGCAGTGTTGCAAAAGACAAGAGTGCTTGGTGAAGAGGACAAGAAGCCAAAAAGAAAACTGAATACGATGTTGGCATTCGTGATGGGATTCTTTGCAGTGCTTGCGACCAACTTATTGAACGTGATTAATGTCTTGATGGCATATATGGTATTACTCCTGATTGTGGGCTTATTGCTGGCGCTCATATTAGGACTTTCAGGAGCAGAAGGAGGACATACGAACAGGTTTTTCATCGCAATAATGATAATATTGTTTGCGCTGTTCCTGTTTTACGGACTGGCAAGAGCAGGAGTAATAGACGAACAAAGATTCTTCAGCTCAATACTATGGCCGGTGATTGCAATTGGAGCTGTCGCATTAGTCTTGTATTTTATTCTAAGGAAGAAACCTGCACAAGCACGGCCGCCACAACAGAGAGGAGCGCCCCAGCAGCAACAAAGAAGGTCTGCTGAAGAACCCAGGGAAGTCTAGGCAGCTTTATCGTACACAACTTTTTCGTGGTCTTTCCACTTGTATGGAAGAATGCCATTTGGCACGATTTGTTTTGAATCTGTATCTATATCTAACACGTAGAATACTTCGTCTGAAGAACGAACACCCTGGTAAGAGTAATCTTCATAAACCGGTTGTCTTAATGTGAGACCCTTGCCGTGGATGTGGCCTCCAAGAATGACTTTTGGACGCGCGACGTGGCGCACCAAGGCCTCAAGACCAATGCCTGAATCATAATGCATGCGCTTTGCACGCTCGGTTGCCAAGTTGTGCGGACCTTTATGCGTGACAAGAACATCAAACTGCTTGTCTTTCAGACGCTGGAACGGCGCTGTTCTTTGCGCAAATGATGATGGCACTGTGCCATTCTCCCACTGTTCTTTTTCCTCTGCAGTGCCCTCGGCTTCAAGCAGTTGTTCAAAAGCGCCAGTATGCCCGCCCCACGGAATGTCCTTCTCCATCTTTTCATAGAATTCCTTAGGCATGTCAGAAAGCCTCTCATACCAGTTAGGAGCGCCTGCAAACTTCACGCCTTTTATGTCAACAACGCCTTCCTTTTCCAATATTTTAGCATTTTTCCACTTAAAATCATAGAAATTGTCAGTTTCCCAGTTGCCACGGACAAAATAAACAGGAGCTTTAATCTGGCCAAGAATCTTGTCCAGCCTTTTGAAGCGCTTTTCCGTCTGCTTGTCAATCTCAGGCTTTAATTTAGCTATTTCTTTCTTTACAAGTTTGTCGCTGTAGTTTATCGCTGTTGAATTTCTCTCAATAGCCACCTTAATCTGCTCATATTTCATTTCGTACTTTTTCAGGAGTTTCGTATAAGCTTTTCTAACATCCTCGTCCTCAAGCTCAGGCGAGTTGATAGTTTCTAAAAGACCTCTGGGACCGCCTAAAATCTCTACCTGCTGGTGCAATTCAAGCAAGGAACGGTCTTTAGAATTAACCCAGCCCATAAGACGCTCCATAGATTCGTGCTGAACGCGCATAACCCTGTGCGATTCCTGTTTGTAGAACAAGTCGCCGTTCAGAATTACGGCATCTACTTTATTCTGGTTGGCAGCATCACGGATATACTGGTATTTATCCAAAGTCTTGTTACTTGTTTCGTGAATGTCCGAAGCTTGGAGTATTTTTAGCAATGCCATTTTTCACTCTCTTTCTATAGTCAGTTAAAGGCATTCATCCTTTATAAATCTTTCTATTTTTACTACTTTTAAATAGTGAATTTTTAATACATAACCTTTATAAATACCTTATTCGTCGATTACTCGGGGATGGCAGAACTTAACTTCAAAAGCACAGCAGAAATCAAAGTACCAGAGAAGATAATAGACCAAGTCATAGGCCAAGATGAAGCCTGCGCCATAATCAATAAAGCGGCAAAGCAGAGAAGGCACGTTCTATTGATCGGAGAGCCTGGAACTGGAAAAAGCATGCTGGGAATGGCATTAGCAGAACTACTGCCAAAAGAAAAGCTGCAGGACATTCTTGCATTCTTCAATCCCAATGATGAAAACCAGCCGTTGATAAGAACGGTAGCAGCAGGCAAAGGAAGAGACCTTGTCGCAAAAGCAAGAATACAAAACATGGGCTGGTTCAGAATACAAAACATCATACTGGTAGCACTGCTCATAGCATCAATGGTTTTTCCGTGGTGGGCAAGAGCAAAATACAACAGCGACGTAATGTTCGCAGCATTCTTCCTAGGCGGCATGATATTTTTGGCTGCATACGTAATGTTCATGAGCATGCGAAGGCCGTTTGGAAACACAAGAGTTGAAGCGCCAAAGATCATTGTCGACAATTACGGCAAAAAACAGGCGCCATTCTGGGACGCAACAGGAGCGCACGCAGGCGCACTGCTTGGAGATGTTCTTCACGACCCATTACAATCAGGAGGCCTTGGAACACCAGCACACGAAAGAGTGGTTGCAGGACTGATACACAAGGCAAACATGGGTGTGCTTTTTGTTGATGAAATAGCAATACTTGACCCAATGACACAGCAAGAATTGCTGACCTCATTGCAGGAAGGAAAATACTCCATCACCGGACAGAGCGAAAGAAGCGCAGGAGCAATGGTCAGAACAGAGCCAGTGCCATGCAACTTCATTTTAGTAGCAGCAGGAAACTTGGAAACAGTGCAGCGAATGCACCCTGCATTGCGAAGCAGAATAAGAGGATACGGCTACGAGATATTCATGAAAGATACCGTGGCTGATACGCCAGACAACAGAGAGAAAATTGCAAGATTTGTAGCACAAGAAGTAACACGCGACAAGAAAATACCGCACTTCAGCAGAGATGCGGTTTTAGCCGTAATAGACGATGCACGAAGACTCGCAAACAGAAAAGCACATTTGACCTTAAGATTGAGAGAATTGGGCGGCTTGATAAGAGCAGCAGGAGATATTGCGGTTGAGAAAAACTCGAAGCTTGTAACAAAAGAACACTTTGCAGAAGCAAAGAAAATAGCAAGACCGCTTGAACAACAGATTGCAGACAAATTCATTGAAAGAAAAAGAGAATATGAAGTCATTGTTACAGAAGGCAAACAGATTGGACGCGTTAACGGACTTGCAGTCATTGGAGGAGGCGGAACTTATTCCGGCATTATCTTACCAATTGAAGCAGCGGTAGGACCTTGGGGCAAAGAAAAGGAAATTGTGGCCACTGGAAAACTTGGAGAGATAGCAAAAGAGGCAGTCAAGAACGTGACTCCGATTGTCAAGAAATACTTTGGAACAGACATAAAGGATTTTGACATTTACGTGCAATTCTTACAGACATACGAAGGCGTTGAAGGAGACAGCGCAAGCATTGCGGTTGCAGTAGCGATAATAAGCGCATTGAAAGAAGTGCCTGTAAAACAAGATACTGCAATGACAGGTTCGCTAAGCGTACGCGGAGAAGTGCTGCCTGTAGGCGGAGTATCTGCAAAAGTCGAGGCAGCGATTGAGGCAGGCATAAAAAGAATCATTGTTCCGAAGTCAAACTTACAGGACATTATTGTAGACAAGGCCAAATTATCAAAAGTCGAGATTATTCCAGTAGAGCACATCAACGAAGTACTGCAGGAAGCACTTGATTGGAAAGGAAAGGAAGCAGTTCTAAAACAATTAAAATCGTCTTCAAAAAGTATAGAAAAAGACGTATAGGTGTCTTTTTCTGACTAATAAAAGACATAAAACATAGCAAATTGTGTCTTTTATTAGTGAAACATAAAGATTAAATACCCTTACTAGCGGCAACACGCTTATGGATGACATCAGACAAATCAAAGAATGCCCAGACTGCGCGAGCTCAAACATCGTGCACAATCTGGAACGCGAACAGGTCGTCTGCAGGGAATGCGGCTTGATTTACGAGCCGTTAACCCCTGAAGAAGAAGCAAAGTTTGAAGAAGCACACGACCTGACAATGCCAAGGCCAAAAGGCATCAAGAACGCATTCAAGGCAAAAAAGCCAAAGGCCACGGCAAAAGCGAAGAAGAGAAAACGGTAAACAGAAATTTTCTTATTTTCTAAGACGCAGCCCTCTCCATTGAAATTTCCACTATTATTGGCTTGACAAATTTCTCCCAATCCGTTCTTTTCATCGTCATACTGGTGTCGTGCAAGCCTGCATTAAAGTCAATCTCTTCAGCCAAGTCCTTGTCGCAGTAGACAGGAAGATTGAATACGTTTCCGAAAGGGGGAACAGAGCCAATTTCACAATCAGTGACTGTTAATACCTCTTCTGGCGATGCGAGCTTGACCTTTTTTGCATTCAAAAGCGCTTTTACTTTTTTAATGTCGACAATTTTATGCGCCGGCACGATGCATTGAACGTATTTGTCGTCAACTTTGAAAATCATTGCTTTAGCTCCTCGCTTTAAACCCTCCTCAATCCCTTTGCCGCGCATTCTTGCAGCCTGCTCTGAAGTGTAAACCGGCTCGTGCTTGAGCAGGTGATAGGGGACTTTGCCGTCGTCCAGTAATTTCTTGATTTTTTCAAAAATAATTTGGCTCATCTCCACATCACCTCAACTTCATCCACTCGTTCGTACGGATTAATGTTGGCGTTGTCAGGGTCAACAACATTATTCTTTTGCAATACTCCCTGCCAAGCAATCATAACACCTTGGTCGCCAGAGTATTGCAAAGGCACTGCAAAGAATTTCGCTCCACGTTCATTGCACATAATGTTTAACATTTCTCCAAGACGCTTGTTTGCTGCAACACCGCCGATTAATAACAGTTCTTTCTTGTCAGTATGAGCCATAGCTCTTTCGGCAACTTCTGCAAGCATTGCAAACGCGGTTTCCTGCAAGCTGAAGCACAGGTCTTCTTTTGGCGTGCCTTGCTTATAGAGTTTTAACGCTTTTGTCAGCATTCCAGCGAAAGAAACGTCCATACCCTTTACGGAATACGGCAGCTCGAGATAATTCTTCCCCTCCTTTGCCAGCAATTCTATCTTTGGACCGCCGGGAAAGCCAAGACCGATTTCTCTCGCAAATTTATCAAGCATGTTGCCCAGGCCGAGATCCAATGTTTCGCCGAAAATACGATATTTTCCGCCAGCATATGCGATAACTTGAGTGTTTGGGCCGGAGACGTACAAATAAACAGGATCTTTTGCGCCGCAGATCAAGTCGCCGATAGTTAAGTGGCAGATGCTGTGATTTACGCCGACTAATGGAATGTTGTGTTTTTTTGCAAGCTCTTTTGCGAATTTCAAGCCGACCAACAGACAAGGAGGAAGGCCAGGGGAAGCAGAGTAAGAGATTAAGGAAATGTCTTTCATAGTTAATTTGGCAGATTTCAGCGCGCGTTCTAGAATTTCATCCTTTAGCTTATCGTGGTGCTTTGCAACATCACTTGGAATAAGGCCTCCTTCAGTTGTTGTGAAAGTATCTTTCTCATTTGCAATGATTTTACCATCGAATGATACAATTCCAACGCCGAAGGTGTGCGCAGTGCTTTCTATGCCTAAGCAGTATTTTGTCATTGAAAAATCAAGTTTCCGACGGCTATTTAAAGCTTTATCAAAAGCTTACGAAAACAACCGCAAGCTTTCCGGTTTCTTCGCCGATGAACATAATAAACTCCCGCGTCTTATACTCCACATGGACTATTACGTTGATACGTGCATTTGGCTCAATTTGTTCAAAAAAGAAGGCGACCCGACAAAAGGCAAGCCGTACTGGCAGATGGCTGAGGAATTCCTGAAAAAGGCAATTCTCACTGAGAATTGTCACGTATTCTATTCGGCAATCGTATTAAGAGAATTGCAGCTAAAACTTAGCAAAGAAGAATTTGAGCTAAAAGAACGGCAAATGAAAGCAGAACCCAAGTTTATCGAAATCGATGCTCTAACTAGCGACAAGATTGAAACACGAAAACTCGAATCACATTACGATTTTCAAATAAGCTATTATGACCTGCTGCACCTAACAATTGCTAAAAGATTAAATGCAGTCCTTATTACCAGGGATAAACAGCTCATCTATGCTGCTCAAGAACAAAGCATTATTGCAAGAAAGCCTGAAGACATTACAAACTATTAATCTAATCCAAATCCGGCTCTTTTGAAAGTTTCTTTCTTATTTCTCTCACTTCTTCAACCGAGTCGCCCGAATTTGGAATAGACCCGATTACTTTATCGAAGTCAAATCTGATTTTTTGCTTTTGAACTGTAGTTTTTTCCATAAAAACATGAAAGAAGTTTGTCCTTATAAGTTTTTGCATGGAAAAATTGGAAAGTTTACGGATTACGCCTGATTCTTGCTAACTTTTGCGCTCCAGAAACTTGGCAATGACGCCTGGGCAAGACCTTCAAATTCGGCATCAAAGATGTAGCAGTATGGCTTTCTTTCTTCTGCAGGGATTTTAGACAGAGCAGTATTTGCAGTTGTGTACAAGTCCTTCATAACACTGCGCTCCATCTTTTCCTGCAATAAGGAGCCTTCTTTCAGAACAACAGTATCGCACAAATTCAAGACATTCTTGTCAATCATTCCAGTATTTTGAGTTATGAAGATTAAAGTCAGGTCTTTGTGGCGGGCTATGGCTAACAAACCGCCAAGGCCCCTATTGCTCTTGCTCATACTTTCGCGGCTGCTGAAAGAAATAGCGCCTTCGTCAACAAGAACTACGCCTCTGTTGGCTACTTGATTGATTTCTTCAATTGAAGTAATCCAGGAAGGCAGAACTGACTGCTTGACGCCTAATGCAAAGCACGGCCTGTCTGTTTTTGCGTGAATGTTTTCCATAATCCTGAAGCCAAGAACAGATTTTCCGCTGCCGCGCCTGCCGGCAACAGCTAGAATCAGGCTTTCATTAAGCAAACGCTTTTCAAAAATGCTTAATGAGCCTTTTATTGCCGTTGATTCTCTCAAAGCATCATAATTTGCAGGAGTTTTCGGCTGTTCTGCACGAACTTTTGCCTCGTGATGCGCTTTAGAAGCGGCATGCGCAGTTGCCTTTGTGGCTGCCTTAGCGCCCTTGAACAGGCCGACTATCAAGAACCAAATAGCCTTGAAAATATTGACTATAATCCAGGCTATTCCCTTGCCGATGCCGGTGAATATCGCTGCAGTTACTGACTTTTTACGCCCCATAAATACACGAGAGAATATAGGTGGTTAAAAAACTTATGCTGCCTTGGCAGTTGGAGGCGCAGATGCAAGCGCAGTAGCTTCAGCACTCATACGCGCAATCAGACTACGAAGTTCTGGTATGGAGACTTCCTGCAGGCGCATGACAAAACGTTTGACTTGTGTTTGATCCTCACCTTTCCCTTCTGCTCTCAATCTCTCAATACTGTCGCATACCGGTTTGAGAATCATTTCTTTGCCCAAAACAGCGTTCACAATTGAGATTGTTTCGTTAATCTGATTTCTCGAAGCATGGTCCATCTTGTCGCCATAAGCGCCAACAGCGGTATGCAAATCATCCCTTAACTTTTCCAATTCTCTTATTGAGCCATACAGGGTTGAATAGAAAGCGCCCCATTGGCCGCGCTTTTGACTAAACCAGGTGGCCATCGCGTTGCCAGACATTTTCTCAAAATCAGTCTTCTCAATTGATTCCAGCAACGTTACAAGTGCGTTCAAATGCTGGCTGACTTTAGCCATTTCAGAATATGCTGCTGTCTGAGCTTGGCCTGCCGATGCCTTTTCTCCCTCTTCTTTAGACAATTCGCTTAAAATTTCATCAATTCTTGAAGAGAAACCTTTTACCTGCTTTTCAAGCGCTTCATATTTCTTTATCGCAGAATCAATCGGCGGCTGAGCATTAGGCAATGACACGAGAACAGTCTTCAAAGGATCACCGTGGCTTCCAAGAATCCTGTCAACCTCAACTAGCAAGGACCTGAGATTTTGCAGAAGAGTCTTGCCAGTCGCAAGGTTTGCCTGGTCAAGCCCCTGCTTGTTCCACGTATCAACAATGTTGTCATAATCTTCCATTGTCTTGTTGATAGAATCAAGAACTCTTCCCAATTCATCAGAAATTCTTTTCAAATCATTAGAGTCTGAAGACAAAATAGGGAATGTTGGCTGCAATGCGTCCGTGAACTGCCTGCCGATAATCTCTGCTTCATCCATTGCCTTATTTATTTCTTCGTGCAGAGCCTCTGCTTTCGGCAGCAGACTTGGAGAAGACTTTGCGTTTTGAACAAGCTCCATAGCGTCCTTGTCCATTGCCGAAATATTTTTCTGCAGTTCAAGGCCCTGCGCAGATACCAATCTAATGTCATCAGGAGCAGATTTCAGCGATGAAGCTATGTTTTGGAAGTTCTGGATTTCGTCGGCAAGCGAATTCATAGTATTGTGCAGTTCATCACGCATTTCATACATTAATTTGGTGAATTCCTTTGATTCTTTAGGAGTGATTTCTATAGGAGCTGTGGGAGTTGGAGCAGGAACAGGCCTTCCAATACGCAATGGGCAGCGAGAATTAAATTCAGTAACTGCTGCCTCAATACGATCTTCTGCTGCACTGGATGAAATCATGATCTCATATGAAACATCAACAATTTTGTGAATCAGACCATCGGCGAATTGAACTGCCACCAGAACTGTTCCATCTCCTGCATGCTCGCCAAATCTCTTTATCGTTCCATCAACTTCATAGTCCATATTTAACTTAAAGATTGGAATTCCCTTGCCAGTAGCACTGCCTGTGGGAAGCGAGCCAGGACCGAGAAGCTCGAACAACATTCCGCCTGGATTAGTTGAAAACATCAAGTTTACGTTGTGGGCAACAATCTGGCTTGCGGCTCTGCCGCCTCTTGCTGGAGTAATAACTGGACCAGGAGGCGGTCTAGGAGCAGGACCAGGAGGAACAACAGGACCAGGAGGCGGTCTAGGAGCAGGACCAGGAGGAACAACAGGACCAGGAGGAACAACAGGACCAGGAGGCGGTCTAGGAGCAGGACCAGGAGGAACAACAGGAGGAACAGGCGGACGTCCTGCGAGTGCCCTCGTTATTGTTTGAATAATGCTGGCAGGAGTGCCCTGTGCTTGCAGTGCAGCTCGAATATTAGCAGGAGAATGGCCCTGCTGGAGCATAAAGCTTGCGGTGGCCATAGCCGTGGCAAGAGCAAGAGACTGGCCAAGGCTTGCTATCGTGTTTCGCAGATTCTGGATGACGCCCTGCTGCTGACGCGCTGCCCTCTGAGTATTAGTCCTCAAATTGTTAAAATTCCTGTTAACCTGATTAAGAGCATTGGTTGTCTGCCGGGCAGCCTGCTGAGCCTGCCTGCCGCCACCGCCGCCTCCACGCCCAGCTCTCTGCGATGCCTTTACGCTGCTAATCATATTTGCAATAATCAGCAAAAACAACAGCAGGCCGAAAGTTCCTGATATAAAGTCATTTCCTCCAAGTCGCGAGTTAACCTGGAAACTGCCATAAGTCACGGTTGCCACAAGCACAGTCACAGTCCACCTGATTGCCTTGTTCTTCCACCACGAACTGGCAAAATTATATGTCAGCATACCAACTATAATTGCAATCGTCAACGGGAATATTTCGCTCCTGAAAAGGCCTCGAAGACTGACCTTATAGACAGTCATCAGACCAATAGTCATCATCAAACCAAGAACAATGGAAATAAGGCCTTCCATTGAGAACATTGTTTTTCTATCGCCTTCAGAAAGCTCAGACATCAATGCCTTTGTGAACTTCTTGGTCTTGACGGCCATTCGCCCCCTAATCCAGGCCAGTTTAATGAGAAGCGTCGTTAATATCCAGATAAGAACGAAGTCGACCTGATTAGGGTAATTCGCATAAAATGCTAGGAAATCAAATATTTGTGCTGGCATTAGTACATCCCTTTTTACAGGATTTACACTAATCCGGCTATATAAATATTGCCCTGCCAAAATGCCTTTTAAAAGTAACCACTAAATAGTGGTGAAAAAACGAAAGATTTATATAGAAATACGTTCTAATAAGCCATAAATGAGGTAATCAACATGGGAATAATCCAAGATTTCAAGAATTTGGGCAAAGCAGGACAGACATTCGTAATAGGCGGACTGACAGCAGCTGCACTAATCGCAGGAGCTTCTTTTTACGCATCACGCTCAAAGCCTTTAGAAGACAGAGTAGAGGATACTGAAACACAAAATGTTGACCCGGAAACAGGCAAACATTTCTACAGATTCATCACAGGAGAATTCCCAAGAGAGGAGAAAAAAACCTATTTCGAGAACAAAAAAACATTTGACGCGTACAATGCATTCTTAAGACAGTGGGTTACAGACAACAAGGAAACCTTGAAGGGCAGAAAATATGCCGCACCTTCCGAAGCACTCCAAATTGCAGAAAGTATCGACGACAAAAGATATGCTGCAGATATTGGAGAAATCACGGAAATAGAGATTGACAATGCAGCCAGCAAATACAAGAATGACAAATGCGCATTCAAAATCCAGATAGACAAGAACGCACCTATTCTCACACCTGCTGAAGAAGAGGCGCTTATTGAAGAAATAGAGAAAGAGTACGCAAAAACCGAGGCAGACCAGGACAGATACCTGGGCATGGCCCAGAACAAGATAGACACAAGGCGTGAAAGGCTCGACCACTTATGGCGCATAGGGGAGCAGATGTACGATACAAAGCACAGAAAAGACCCTGATTTCCAGAAGCAAAAGGCCGTATTTGAATACAATAAATAGGAACTACTCTAAAGTAGTGAAAATGTCGAAAGATTTAAATACCAAGTCGATAGGACTTGTATAATATAGGGTGGACAAATGAAATACGACCAAAAAACAGTAAAAGCACTCGCAAAGAACTACAAGGCAGAAGAAGCGGATATTAGAAAGCGCGAGCCAGCATACGGAACAGTAGGCGTATACAAGCCAATAGTAAACATTCTCATCAACTCTGTAAAAGAGCTTAACCTGAACAAGCAGGACATATACAATGCAGTAAACAGGGGTCCAAACGCAGTCAGAACATACATCAACAACCACAAAGACTACATCAAAAACACAATAATCAACCAAGTCAGAGTTCTCGGAAACCAGATGTACGGCAAATTCGACAAGCTGTTGAAACTCATTGAAAAATACGAAAAGTTAACTGACAAACAGGAAAAAACAATCGACAGACAAGACAAGACAATTGACAAGCAGGACAAGAAAATCGACAATTTGGAAGCAAAAATCGAGAAAGACGCTCCATTGCTGAAGAAAGCAAGAGTGTACAAGGCAAAAGCGGACACTTTAGATGCGTGCGCACAAACGGCAAAAGGCTATCACATTCCAACAACGCCAAAACTGAGCGGACACACAATGAAATACCTAAGAGGAAAATAAAATGGCAAAAACAAACAAAGTTCGCAATTACATTCTGAATGGACTTTACGTAGCAGATGCTACAAAAAAGGACTTAAGCAAACCAGGTGTTGACTCGTTCCTTAGAACACTTGATAGATTAACCGACCTTCAAATTGGCGCTCACGTAGCTGCAGAACAGCTTGAAGACTTTGAAGAAAAGCACAAAGACTTGAAAAAAGAAGCAGGACAGCTCAGAAAACAAGCAAAAACAGACGGCAAGAAGATAGTTGACTTGACAGGAAAGCACAGTCACGAAAAAGGACAAAGAGAAGTTTATGAAAACCAAACAGTTCCGCAATATAATGCAGAAGTTACACACTTAAGAGGACAAGAAACTGCATTGCAGACACAAGTAACAGGCCTGAACGGAAACGTAGCAAGATTGTCAGGAGATTTAGGCACTGTAACAGGCGAAAGAGATGCAACATTAGTAGAAAACACATACTTGAAGAACTGCATCAAATACGTAGCAGGCTTCGTAGCTGCTGCGACTTTACTGGGCGGAATTGTATTGGGCGCAAGAGGATGCTCAGGCGCAGGTGCAGAAACGCCAAAGAAAGCAGAAACCTCAATTGACGCTAAAGTTGAAGAGCCTGCTGAACCAGCAGTGCCTGGAACTGAAACAGCCCACAAGGGAATGTACACCATTGAAACACGCGAAAGCGGCAAGACATATGCTGTCATCAGCGGAAAATCATTGGGAAGAGAAGAGAATGTTGAGTACTTGATTAAGCAGGAAAACATAGAAATGCTTAAAACATACGTCGAAAAAGCAGAAAAACACGCTAAATTACCAGATTCAAGAGCACATTACATTCCAACAGAACTTGAACAAGAATTCAAGAACCTGGCAGGAAAAACAAGTGAAGGCGACAAATACGAGATAACAAAAGAAGATCTCGGAAAAGCACTGAAAGACATGGGGGAGTAAAAATGGCATTTTTGGACAACGTAAAAACAGTTGCAAAGCATCCATATACGTGGATTGGATTGGCTCTTGCAGGAGCTATCGGAGGCTCAATTTATTTAATATCGAGCAGCAGAAAAACTCCAAGCCTTGAAGGCAGAACAAAAGAAGAGAAAGTTTACTTTGTGAATTTCGGCAGCGAAGACAACTACAAGAAAGGAATGGCAGTTGTTGAAGGCTTGGAAAACAAGCACAAAACAAAATTCAGCGAAGCTGCAAAATACTTCTTCATCCAGCAATACATGAACAAAGACAATGACGGCCAGGTTACACCGCAGGAAATATCAGACTATGTTGGCGGCAAAGACAGATTCGGAAAAGACAGAACCTGGACAAAAGACCTCAAGCCGGCAGACGTCAAGGGAGACGGATTCAGATTTATGCTGAAATTCGACTACAACCCTGCAGAAGCAGACCACTTGAGACAAATAATCGAGAAACACTCAAAAGTCGAAGGCGTGGAAAACAGCGAGCCATTCCAGATTTACATGAAGGACTGGGCAGCTGACAAATTCGCAAAAGACAGATACTTGAACAAAGAAGCCATTGGCGGATACGACACAAAAGTCCAAAAATGGGAGAAAGGCGAGTAAAATGGCTACTGATCCCTTAGGAATATTAAACGATCCTGAAGAAAGCAAGCCAGAAGATAATAAGCCAGGGGAGACAGATGCAATAATCATTGAGCCGGCAGAGGCACAAGCATATCGGGAGGCAAAGAAAATGGGATTTTGGAAAAAAACAGCATACACCGCATTAGGATTAGGCATGCTCGCCGGAATAGGTTTTGGCGGATACAAGGCGATTGACCATTACAACAAGCCCAAACCACAACCGGCTGCAGTAAAACCAATAGATAAGCCAATAGAACACCCGATAATTCCGGAAAAACCACAGGAACCTCCGAAGGAAACACCTAAAGAAACTCCGAAAGAGACTCCAAAAGAAACGCCAAAAGAAGTTCCAAAAGAACCAGTGTTCAAGCCATACACAATAGAAGCAACAGCTAACTTTGCAGACGGCGTAACATATGCACTCGCAGAAGCATACACTAATTTGCGTGCAGATTGGAGAAAAGCTGCAGGCAAAAGCGTGCAAAATGAACAAGAAAATTTCTATGACTTGAGCGTCATAGCAGGCGAAGACAAAATAATACAGCCAGAGGAAATGAGCAAAGGAATTGATGTTCTTTTGGGAAGAATAGAAAATACCAGAAAAGAAACAGGCAAACCATTGGAAGAGCTTGTCATCAAGAACGTTCCATACTCGGGCAAAACATCAAAGACAACCAGCTACACTGCAAACTTCACAGAAGAACAGGACAAAATATGGACTGAACAAGTACTGCCATTGAAGGCGGACAACGCGCTTGTGACAGTAATGCTCTCATTGAACTGTGACAAAGACGGCAAAATTCCAAAAGCAGACTTTGACAAGACAGTCAAGTATCTCAAAGAGACATACGGAGGCAAAAAATGAACCTCGCACAGAGATTAATGATTTTGGGAACACTGGCAGCAGCAGGATGCTCAAGCTATCCTGATTACGAGGCGCCAAAGAAAAGAGACAAGCCGGTAATAGAAGACAAAGTTGAAGTAGCCGTAAAGATTGAAACTCCTGTAAAGGTCGACCCTCCGAAGGACACTACAACGCCTAAACTGCCGGAAGATGCGCCAAAGCCAGCATACCAAGCAGTTGCTTTTGAAGTTGTTTACAATGTGCAAACAAAACAAGTAGCGGCAATGGTAAGAGGGTTTGCCAAGATGACAGGCAAGTCAGAACTGGAAACATCTGTCGGCCTTGACACAGACAAAGACGGCAAGATAACTTCTGTTGAAACGGACAATGGCTTAAAGGCATACAGCGCAAGCACAGGCATAGTAACAATCAACCTGCCATATGTAAAGGACGGCTCTGACATAAAATACGCTGTAACTTTAGACATTCCAAGCGCAGAAGCAGAAGCCATAAAGAGCAGATTTACCGGCAATGCATACAACAGAGCAGAAACGGTAAAAGTGCTCGAAAACGTCTACAAAAAGCACGTTGACAAATAATTATTTTTTATTTTCTTGAAATCCTGCAACTATCAATACACCGATAGCTAAAAGCGCAGAACCAACGCTCAATATTGTTCCATTTGTGATTTTCAAAACACCGCCTGTTGCCTGGCCGGTAAGCCCGGGGCCTAAAAGACCGATTCCTAGAATTGCAACGAATGCAAGAATTACAATCCACGCAGCAGGGCTTAACTTCATCATATCACCTTTTTACAAGCAATCATACACCACTCTATAAAAAAGTTTTGCAAAGCAAATCTATTTAAATGCCCTTTTATAAGCTTAAATGCATGGAAGAAAAGAGGTTTTGCTGCGAGATATCAAAAAAGGTGAAAGCACCCACAGTAATCGAGGGCTTCCCAGGATTTGGACTTGTAAGCACGATAGCAACAGGATTCTTGATAGACCACTTAAAATGCGAACAAATAGGAAAATACTGGTTTGAAGAAGGACAGCCCACAATAGCAATACACGACTGCCATCTTGTAGACCCAATAGGAGTTTATTACAACAAAAAATACAATCTTGTCATAGTTCACAGCATCTCGCCATCAGCAGGCATGGAATGGAGAGCAGCAGACATTGTATTGGATGTTGCGAAAAATGTCGGCGCAAAGGAAATCATTACTCTTGAAGGCGTCGGAAGCCAGGAAGCAGAACAGACAAGAGGATTCTTTTACACATCAAACCCTTCCCACAAGAAAAACTTCGAGAAA
>Ga0247727_10010814_pt1 | contig 16081 bp, 20 predicted proteins | sample WisWelCaveWW1625_FD_202498 | JGI IMG/M metagenome (GOLD analysis project Ga0247727, IMG submission 202498) | Biofilm microbial communities from Wishing Well Cave, Virginia, United States - WW16-25 | ecosystem: Environmental > Aquatic > Deep subsurface > Groundwater > Cave microbial mat | place... | reverse complement strand
GACCGATCTGCTCGTCATCAACGGCGAGCGCGACAGCTTCGTCGTCTTTCTGGGAAACGGCAACGGAACATTCCAGGACAGCAAGGAATCCGGCGCGGACGCGGGTCCGGTGCACGGCGTTGCCGGCGACTTCGACGGCGATCGGATGGCCGATGTCGCCATCGTCAATATACAGTCCAGCAACCTGTCGCTCCTGTTCGGTCGTGGCGACGGAACGTTTAAATATCCACCCAAAAATTACCGCGTGGGTGCCGGCCCTTTTGCCGTCACGCCCCTGTCGCTCAAACCCGACGCCTCGGAGCCGCCTGGGCTGGCGGTCGTCAGCAACGGCGCAGGAAGCGTGAGCATTTTTCTCCATCAGGGCACGCGTGCGATCGCCCCGCGGACGGCCTCCTAGCTCCCTGAGCGTTGTGCCCGGTGACGCAACGAACGGATAGACGGACGTGAGAACATTCTTCTGGTGGTTCGGCATGGGCGCGTTGATGACGCTCTCCGTCCTGATGATTCAGGGAGGCGTGCACGATCTGTTGTATCAGACGCATCCGACGGGCAGCGCCAACGCCGTGCTGACCTTTACGATGACCATCCTGGGCGGAGGCATGCTGGCCGGCTGCGTGGCGCTGATCATGAACCGGCTGCGGTAATCGCTCCGCGGCTTGACAGCATCTGGGACGCAGGGTACAACCACGAACAGGACGCCGTTGCGGCGGACGTCGCAACGGCCATGTATATATAATACGGACAGACCATGCAATGTCTCAAATGCAATGGATGTATGATGGTGCAGCGGCACTACACGCTTCTCAGCCGCCGTCTCTACGCGCGCTGCCTCAACTGCGGATTTTGGCTCGACCTGGCCGATTTGCTGCGATTCTTCCACAAAGTGCTGGACAACGGGTGGCGTGGCGCGAAAGTTCGCGAAACGATCACGCTGTGAATCCCCTGCTCGCACCTGCATGAATGCTCTCCGTACCCGGACTCTCAGATTGAATTTTCTGATACCCGGAATCCTGGGCTGGGGCCTGCTGTGGTTGATCACGCCGGCAGCCGTTTACGCCTCGCATGCGCCGGCATCGGCGACCGTGGTGCCGGCTTCCGCGCCAGCCGGTGAATTCAAGTCCTTCGCGCCCTTTCGCCGCCACCAGATGCAGGCTCAGAGCATCCTGCTCAAGGATCTGTCCACCGGCCGCACGCTTTACGAAGTTCGCGCGAACCGGCGCGTGGCCCCGGCCAGTCTGACCAAAATCATGTCCGCCCTGGTCATCCTCGAATACGGCCAGCTGCGCGACCTAGTGACGGTCAGCCGCAGGGCTGCGTCGGCCCGCAAGATCCATCTCCGGCTCCACGCCGGACACGTATTCCGCCTGGAGGACCTCCTGAAAGCGATGCTGATCACCTCGGCCAACGACGCCTGCCTGGCCGCCGTCGAGCACGTGGGCGGGTCGGAGGAGATGTTCGTGGCCATGATGAACAACAAGGCGGGCCGGATGGGCTTGCTGGACACGCATTTCAGCAACGCCTGCGGATTCGATTCCCCGACGCACTACACGACCGCGGCCGATCTGGCCACATTGAGCGAAGCGGCCATGCAGGACCGCACGTTCCGGTCACTCGTCCGCAAGGAAGTGGACATGATCTTTCCCCTCAACGCGAACCGCTCCTACTGGCTCCGCAACACCAACCGGCTGCTGGGCCGCATCCCCGGCATCGAAGGCATTAAAACCGGGTTTACCTCCCAGGCCGGACGCTGTCTCGTGGCCAAGGCCTCTCAAGACGGCAGAGAGGTGCTGCTCGTGCTCCTGCACGCCAACCGCCGGTGGGACACCGCCTCCACGCTCCTGCGTCAGGGCATGCAGTCTCTGCAGTAATGCCCCGCGCGCCGGCCTCGGCGCGATGCGCACGCACGGAATCACGACAGCCCGAATCCTGAAGGATGGTGTGGAATTTTTCCGAGGAACTCCCGCGTGGAGCGGGGAGGGAACCGCCGATCAGCAGCCGCCGGGAACAGAGAATTCGACGTTGACGTCCTTGCCCAGATAATTGATGAGCACGCCCTGCTTGGCATAGTTCATCGCGGCGCCCATCACATTCTCGTCTCCGCAATCCTCTTTGCCGAGCAGCTTGCGAATGTCATCCGGGCTCTCGCTGTTGAGCACGTTGCGGAAGAGTCCGCGGACTTTGTAGGCGAAGCGGTTGTTGATGAAAATCAGGTCGACTTTCCCGTCGATGAGCCGCACGCCGGCCATCGGCCCCGTCGGCTTCCGCGCGTCCAGCAACAACAAAAACGTGCCTTCCTGCTCCGTTTTCACGCCGGAAATTTTCTCATTCACGAGCAGGTCGAAGGCCTTGCTCTCCGGATCACCGAGCTTGACGCCATACAGCGACACCTCAGGACTCTTGATGCCTTTCGGATCCATCACGTCGTTCCTGCTCAATTCGTAGGGCTCCGCGCCGGCCAGAGTCGCCGCGCCCACCACGGACGCGAATCCGATCGACATGAGCAACAACCGCCATGACTGCACGTCCATTGAGTCCTCCTTCATCACGCCGGATAAAAAAGACACGGCATTGTAACGAACGCCTCCCCGCACATGCAAGACAAGCGGCGCGTTTTTCTCCCGGCAACACGATCTTTATCGGGACATCTCGAGGAGCGCACCGGCGAGCGCCCGCAGGCGGGTAAAATACTCGCCGGCTTCTTCCGGCACGTCGGGCAGCAGCGTGTCGAGATCGTCGAGACAGTTTCCGAGCATCGCGAGGCGCGGAGCGTCCAGGTTCTGCTCGTCTAGATAGTAGGTGGCGCACCCGCTGATGACCGTATCCAGCGTCATCAGCTCTCCTTCGATGGGACTCGAGAATTTCGGCCAGGCGGCCGCGCGATGCTGGTCCCAGAGAGCACGAAGGTCCATTTATCTGCCCATCCGGATCGCATCGATCGCCAGAAGCGTCGCCAGCGAGACAGTCATGAGGCCGGCCAGCCGTTGAAACCACAGGGGCCTCGCACACCACCAGGCAAGGAGCCGGTCGCGGTGATGCGCCGGGAGGCCGAGTAGAATCAGCGCCTTGGCCGTTGCAAGACTTCCGACGGCGATCCAAAACCAGGATCGCTGCTCCACGGACGAGCCGAGCACGACCAGCACCCCGGCCAGCGCGGCTCCCTGCAACAGAAGAAATCGTGAAAAGGGATCGGCCAGATTCCGTTGTATGTGTCCGCTCAACCATGCCGGCGCCACGATCATGACGATCCCAGCGGCCAACCAGATCAGACTGATGAAACCCAGGACCAGCGTCGTCCGCATCGGTCACCGGTTCCCGATCCAGCCGAGCGCGTGCAGCAACAGCACCGCCAGGGTGCAGAGGCCCAGCCCCCAGAACCGGTAATCCACATCTTCGCGCTGCAGACACCAGTCGACGAGCCCGTGCCGCCAGAGATCGGGCCCCATGGCCAGAAACAGACCTTTGAGGATCATTGCCGCGCCGGTGACCATCCACAGCGGCTGGTAATGGATCCCCTCTGTGCCCAGCAGCAGCACGACGCCCAGGCAGGCCGCGGCGCCTTCCCATCGAAGCAGCGAGGGTACCAGCGCCACCGCTTCCCGCACGCGCGCCATCACGTAGCGGGGCGCGACAAGCAGGGCCAGCCCATCGGCCATCCAAATTCCCGCAATTGCCGCGAGTACGTAGGTCATGAGTTGCCCCGTGATCCGTAATCCGTTATGCGTGACAAGTATAAAATCTCATGCCGTGTTTTTTCTCATCACTGATCACGGTTCACGCATCACGTCTTTCACGGGTAAAGTCCGCGCGCCAGGTGCGCTTTTGCGACCTGATCAATCCCGCCCATCAGCGCGGCCATCCGCATCGTGGTCTTCTGTTTCGTGGAGAAGTCCAGCGTCCGGTGAAAGGCCGACGTGATGATCTCCTGCAGCCGGTCCCGAATATCCTGCTCTTTCCAGAAAAATCGCTGCACGTCCTGCACCCATTCGAAATAGGACACGATCACGCCGCCTGAATTGGCGAGAATATCGGGGATGATGAAGATCCCCTTGTCATGGAGAATCTCGTCCGCCTCCAGAGTCGTCGGGCCGTTCGCGCCTTCTGCGAGAATCTTGCACCGGACCTTCGCCGCGTTTTTCTCCGTAATCTGTTCCGACAGGGCGGCCGGTACGAGCACCGTGCAATCCAGTTGCAACAGGTCTTCGTTGGTCATCCGGTCGCCGAGTCTGGTCTCGCCAAGCCGGCGGCCCTTGTCTTTCGACGCGGCAAGGAGTTTCGGAATATCCAGGCCGGTTTTGTTGTAGAGGCCGCCGGTGACGTCGCTGATTGCGACGACCTTCGCGCCGACCTCGTGCATGATGCGCGCCGTGTGCGATCCGACGTTGCCGAATCCCTGGATCGCCACGGTGGCTTTCTTCGGATCCAGACGGCGATGCTTCATCGCCTCGAGCGTCACATAGACCACACCGCGTCCCGTCGCTTCCTCGCGCCCCAGGCTCCCGCCGATGGACAGCGGCTTGCCGGTCACCACGCCAGGCGAGGCGAAGCCGACCTGCATGCTGTAGGTATCCATGATCCACGCCATGACCTGGGCGTCGGTACCCACATCGGGAGCCGGCACATCCTTGTCGGGTCCGATGAACGGCAGAATCTCGGCCGCATACCGCCGCGTCATCCGCTGCAGCTCGTCGCGCGACAGCCTTTTCGGGTCCACCCGCACGCCGCCCTTGGCGCCGCCGTAGGGGAGACCGGCCAGCGCGCATTTCCACGTCATCCACATGGCCAGTGCCGCGACTTCGCCCAGGTTCACCTCGGGGTGGTAGCGAATGCCGCCCTTCGACGGCCCGCGCGAGGAATCATGGATCACGCGATAGCCGGTGAAGACTTCCACGCGGCCGTCGTCCATCCGGACCGGCACGCTGACGACCAGCGACCGGTCAGGCAGCTTCAATCGCTGCCTGAGGTTCGGATCGAGCTTCATCAGTTCCGCCGCACGATCGAACTGCGCCACGGCGAGCCGGAACGTATGATTGTCCATCTCGTGCGGGAGGGTGGGTGTCGTCATGATGCGATCCACTCAAGTCCGAACACAGAGGCGAATTGCTCCGCCACGCAACGACGGACCTCGGTCAGGTCCACGGGGCGCAGCAGCACTTCCGCCATCGACGTCACGCGGCAATCCGCCAGGCCGCAGGGAACGATCCGCGAAAACGGCGCCAGGTCGACGGTGACGTTCAGGGCAAACCCGTGCAACGTGATTCCGCGCTCGATGCGCGTGCCGATCGCCGCGATCTTGGCCGGCTGGCTGTCGCCCATCCAGACGCCGGGCAATTTTTCCAGGCGTCGGCCGACAATGTTCCATTGTCCCAGCGTGCGAATAATGACCTCTTCCAGCATCCGCACGTAGGCCTTGGGGCCTTCGCAAAACCGATTCAGTTTTAAAATTGGGTATCCGACGAGCTGTCCCGGGCCATGATAGGTCACCGAGCCGCCCCGATCCGTGCGATGCACCGGAATGCCGGCCACGTGCGACCTCTCGTCGCCGCCCCAATGCTCCGCGCGGGCCGTCCGCCCGGCTGTGAAGACCGGCTCGTGCTCCAGCAGGAGCAGCGTGTCGGAACACCGAACAGCCAGCCGGTCCTCGACCAGCCGACGCTGGAGCGCCCAGGCCGTTGCGTAGTCCAGGCGTTCGCGCTGGATCAGGGCGCCGGGCGCGTGCGCCACAATCTCATGTGAAGACACACTGCTCGGCCCGTTCATCGGTTCACCGGTGCCGCCGGAGACCGCGGCAACGAGAGCGAGAGTTTTCCTTTTTTCCCGAACACCGTCAATTGCGCGGACGCTTTGTCGGCAGGACTCAGATACGCATGCCAGAAGTCCCCGATATTGTAGATCTCAATGCTGTCCACGGCGGTGATCACGTCACCGCTTTGCATGCCGAGCCGCCCCAGATGCTTGGCCGGATCGAGCTGGGCGGCCAGCACGCCACGGTCGATCTCCAGATTGAAGCTGGCCACCACGCTCGGCGTGACGGTCACCGGCACAAAGCCGATATCCGGCCGCAGGACCGTCCCCCGAACCAGCATCGATTGAATATACGGAGCGGCGGCATCCATGGAAATCGCGTAGCTGATGGCCTGTGCCGATGGGGCCGCCGCCGTGTTGATCCCCACCACGCGGCCCGACAGATCCACCAGCGGCCCTCCGCTGTTGCCGAGGTTGGTGGTGGCGTCCGTCTGGATGAGATCGTAGAGCGTTTCGCCATCCGGGGTCAGGATCGAGCGGTCCACCGCGCTGACGACGCCGACCGTCACGGACGAGCCGCCTTTCAACGGATTGCCGATGGCGACGACGGTCTCGCCGATCTGGAGCAGCGACGACTGGCCAAGTGTCACCGCGACGAGATCGGTGGCCGAAATTTTCACGAGCGCCAGATCCAGCAGGAAATCTCGCGCCACCACGCGTCCCGGCGTCAACCGTCCGTTTGGCAGCCCGACCACGATGCTTTTCACGCCTTCGACCAGATGGTTGTTCGTGAGAATGTAGCCTTTCTCGTCGATAATGAAGCCGGAACCTGAAGGGAATCCGTGCTGAGCCGATACGGGCGGGACACCGCGGGCGAGGATGGTCACCACGGACGGCCTGACCGCCGCCACCACCGCGGGGATAGACCAGTCCTTCGGTTTTGCAGGGGGAGCGCCGTTCTGGGCGCGCGCATCTGTCATGGGAAGAGCGGCGAGCCACGAGAAGATCACGGCCCCGATTACACACGCCGCCTGCCGACTGTCTCGCGCCATCCCGGCTCTCCCTTGCAGTAGACCGGCGCGCATTCTCTCACAAATCCAATGGTGGAGGAAGGGACTTCCGGGGCCTGAAACAACACGGGCGAGGCCGAGGCCTCGCCCGTGTGCGTCGCGCGTGCGACACGCTTACTTGCCCAACTTACTTGATGGATGCGAACATCTGCCTGATTTCCGGCGTCTTGAGCTTTTTGAGCGCCTTGGCCTCGATCTGCCGGATCCGCTCGCGCGTGACGGACAGTTGCTGGCCAACCTGCTCCAGGGTAAACGGCTCATCCTGCCCGATGCCGAACCGCATCCGGACGACGAGCTGCTCGCGCGGCGTCAAGGTGGACAGGATCCGGTCCATCTCGCGCGTCTGCTCGATCCGGTTGATGTGTGCGTCCGGCGGCAGCGCCTGTCCATCCGCGATCAGGTCGCCCAGCTGGGTGTCGCCGTCGCCGACGGGATTATCCAGCGAAACAGGCTCCTGGAACGGCTGCAGCGTCTCCTGGATCTTCTCCGGGCGCAGACGGAGCGCCGCGCTGAGTTCCCCGATCTTGGGTTCCCGCCCGAGCCGCTGGACCAGCCGGCGCGACGTCCGAAGAATCCGGTTCGACGCCTCGGTCAGGTGCACGGGGAGCCGGATGGTCCGCGACTGGTCGGCCAGCGCGCGCGTGATGCCCTGACGAATCCACCAGGTGGCGTAGGTGCTGAACTTGAACCCCTTGCGATACTGGAACCGCTCGGTGGCCTTCATCAATCCGATATTGCCTTCCTGCACCAGATCCAGCAGGCCTAATCCACGGCCGTTGTAATGCTTGGCGATATCCACGACCAGCCGCAGGTTGTAGCGCACCATTTCGTCCTTGGCGCGTTCGAATTCCACGCGCGCTTCGCGGATCTGCCGCCGGCAGCGGCTCAACTGTTTGACCCGGTGGGCCGAAATTTTTCCCGGTCCCCGGGCTTCCTGCAGCACCGCGAGCAGCGCGACGTCCGCCCTCTCCATAGCCATCGCCGAGAGGCCGCTCAGCCCGCGCACCTGATGCAGTTCGTACATCGCCTCCCGGAGCTTGTCCGTCTTGCGCATGCGCGCGGCAACCGCGGCCACTTCCCGCAAGGCAGCGCGGATGGCATGATCGGCCCGATCGATCTGTTTCGCAAGCGCGACTTCCTGCTCGCGATTCAGCAGCGGCCGCTCGCCGAACGAGCGGAAGTAAATGGATTCCAGTTCGAAGGGCCCGGCCGATCCCCGGTCGGCGGACGAGGCCTTTCCCTTGACCTTCTCGACCTTCTCTTCCGGCGCTTCGTCCTTCTCAGCCGATGCATCGTTGCCGCGCTCGATACGTTCGAGCACGTCCCCCGCTTCCGGATCGTCCTCTTCAACGGCCAGCCCCGCCGCCTCTTCTGTTTCTTCTGTGTATTCTTTCTTCATGGCAAACCCTCCCGGCCTCAGGACCTCCTGCTACCCCTCTTCCGTCCCTCTTTTATCTCTATAGTCGTTAGAGCCTCGCCCAGCCTGAAAGATTCGCTCTTTATTAGATCGAGCTAAAATCCATGTATTTATAATGACTTATGTCTCTGCAACCCAAAAAAACCTTACACAAAGACTACGCACCTGTACTTGTGCCGGATGTGTAGAAATGGAATTAAGGCTGCCGGGATGGAAATCAAGGGCCGGGGAAGAAAAATTTCTGCAAAACCCCTTGATGCAAAAGAGATTTTCGAGCGTGCGTCTATTCTTTCTTCTCGAAGTACTTCATGAGCGCAGACAGCACATCGATGGGGACGGGGAAAATCGTGGTCGAGTTCTTTTCCGCGGCGATTTCAACCAGGGTTTGAAGATACCGCAATTGCAGCGCCGCCGGGTTCTGGCTGATCACCGCGGCCGCATCGGAAAGTTTCTGCGCCGCCTGAAATTCTCCCTCCGCATGGATGACCTTTGCGCGCCGTTCGCGTTCGGCTTCCGCCTGCTTGGCAATCGCCCGCTGCATCTCCTGCGGCAGGTCCACGTTCTTAACCTCGACCGCCGACACCTTCACGCCCCAGGGCTCCGTCTGCTGATCGATGATGCGCTGCAGTTCGATGTTGATCTCTTCCCGTTTCGCCAGCAGGTCGTCGAGCTGGCTTTGCCCGAGCACACTGCGCAGCGTCGTCTGCGCGATCTGGGACGTCGAGTAGAGATAGTCCTGCACCGCGAGTATCGCTCGCTGCGGGTCTACCACACGCAGGAAGATCACCGCGCTCACTTTCACGGACACGTTGTCGCGGGTAATGACATCCTGAGACGGCACTTCCATCGTGACGGTTTGCAGATTGACCCGGATCAACCGCTGGACGATCGGCAGCACAAAGACCAGTCCGGGTCCCTTGACCGTCTGGAATTTGCCCAAAAAGAACACCACGCCTCGCTCATACTCCATCAAAATCTTGATGCTGTTATAGATGACGACGGCGATCAGAATGAAGGGAATCAGAAACTGCATGGCGGTCTCTCCTTTACGCGCATCACTTGTGACGCGGGACGACTTTCAGCGTCAGCCCGTCCACGGATTGCACTTCGGCTTCGTCGCCCTTCCGGATGGGCGTCTCGCTCATGGCCTCCCACAATTCCCCGTGCAGAAAGACCTGCCCGCGCGGCGCCACGTCGGTCCTGGCCATGGCGATCTCGCCGACCATGCTTTCCCTGCCGGTCACCGGTCCCCGCCGCCTGGCTTTCATCGCCAGCCAGGCCATGCCGAACATGATGGCCGCGGCGGTGACGACCGTCGGGAGCAGGAACGACAGCGACACTTGCATAAACGGCGCGTCGGTCTTCACCAGCAGCAAGCCGCCCAATGTCATGGCGGCAATCCCGCCGAGCGTCAGCAGGCCGTAGCTCGTGACTTTAATTTCGAGCACGAAGAACACGATGCCGAGAATAATCAGCAGCAGGCCGGCATAGTTGATCGGCAACGATTGGAGCGAATAGAAGGCGAGAATCAGACTGATCGCGCCGACGATGCCGGGCAGGATGGCCCCGGGATTGTACAGTTCGGCCAGGATGCCGATCGTGCCGATCGTCATCAGCAGCATGGCGATGTTGGGATCGCTCAGGGCCTTGAGTGCTTCCAGCCGCCAACCCATCGGAAATGCGCGCGCCTCGACCCCTTTGGTCTGCAGCGTGACGGATCCGTTCGCAAGCGTGACTTTCCGGCCGTCCATTTTATCGAGCAACGCTGAAATGTCCTCGACAACCGCATCGATGATCTTGAGATCCAGCGCTTCCCTCTCCGTGACCGATACGCTCTTGCGCACGGCGTCCTCCGCCCACTTCACGTTGCGGCCGCGCTGCTCGGCGATGGACTTGATATAGGCCACAGAGTCGTTCTCGACCTTCTCCTTCATCGTCCTGTCCATTTCGCCTCCACCCATCGCCACCGGATGCGCTGCACCGATGTTGGTCCCGGGTGCCATCGCCGCCACGTGTGCCGCCATCGTGATGAAGACGCCGGCCGAGGCGGCGCGCCCACCTGACGGCGAGACGTACACCGCGACGGGAATGGACGCGTTCGTCATATCCTTGATGATGAGCCGCATGGAGGTGTCGAGCCCACCCGGCGTATCCAGCTTCAGGATCAGCGCCTGCGCATGGCTGGATTCCGCAAAGGCCAGCGCGTCGTGCAGGTATTCCGCCGCGACCGGATTGATGACGCCTTCATACGTCGCCACGACGACGTGCGACCCGGCGCCGGAGGCGGGAGCAAGCCACGGGGCGCCGAGGCTTAGCAGCGGCCCGAACAGCAGACTGGCAATGAGAGACAGGCGACAGGAGAGACAGCGCATGGGCGACTCCTTAGCCCGCATAATTCATGAGCGCTTCTGCTGCAATCGCGGATTCGCGGCTGCGACAAGCCGGCATGCAGCTTGTGCGGCATGCCGGCGGACGGGCTCGCCATTCAGTCGGTCAACATACTGTTTCAAGTATGCCTCCCTCCTTTATGGCTCCGCGCGTCCGTCTCGCCAGGCGACTCCGCAATTTCGCGACGAACCGTCATGAATAATGCGGGCTCGACTTCCACTCGCCCGGATGAGAGCTCATGCTCGCGCGAACAACTGCACGCGATCATACGGCCCACCTGGAATGGAGTCAAGAAACAGAAAACGAGATGCTGACAAGTAACAAGCTGACAAGTTTGGCCCTGTCAGCTTGCAACTTGCCGGCTTGTCAGCCCATGTGCTCCGTGTTGCAAAGCCCGCACTGGGCCTCTAGAATGCCCACTTATGAGTGTATTGAAAAACGGCGAGCGGATTCACTTCGTGGACAAAAAGGGGCGGCAGTATGCCCTGACGCTGAAGGCAGGGGAAACGTTCCAGTTCAGCGGCCAAACGATCGCGCATGACGAGTTGATCGGCAAGGCCGACGGCTCGCTGGTCGCGCTGTCGCGAGGCAAACAGATGCTGGCCTTCCGGCCCACCCTGGGCGAATATGTGCTGAAGATGCCGCGCGGCGCCCAGGTGATCTATCCCAAGGATCTGGCGATGATTACGATCTGGGCCGACATCTATCCCGGCGCGCGGGTCTTCGAGTCGGGCACCGGCTCCGGCGCCCTGACGATGGCGCTGCTGCGCGCGGTCGGCGAGCGGGGCTCGGTCGTCAGCTACGAAGCGCGCGATGATTTTGCCCGGACGGCCATGACCAATATCGAGCGTTATCTGGGGCCCGCGGCCAACCTGACCGTGCGCAAGCGCGACACCTACGAGGGTATCGATCCCGCCGATGCGCCGTTCGACCGTATCGTGCTCGATTTGCCGGAGCCCTGGCGCGTTGTGCCCCATGCCGTGAACGCCCTGCGGTCCGGCGGACTCTATCTCAGTTATGTCCCGACGGTGCCCCAGGTCATGCAGACGGTCGAAGCCCTGGAGCGTACGACGGTGTTCGGGTTGATCCAGACGTTCGAAACGCTCCTGCGCACCTGGAACATCCAGGGCCGGAGCGTACGGCCCGATCACCGGATGGTCGCGCACTCCGGATTCATCACCGTGGCGCGCAAAGTCGAGGCGGGCTTATGGACCCCCGGACAAACGGCCGTGTCATCGGATGACGACGCGAACGAACCGGACGACGAGGAGCCCGGCGCATGAAACGGCTCGACGGCAAAGTGGCGCTCATCACCGGCGGCGGCACCGGCATCGGCGCGGCCTGCGCACGGGTGTTTGCGCAGGAGGGTGCAGCAGTCGTGATCACCGGCCGCCGCAAAGATGTCTTGGAAGCCGTCGCCAAGGACATCGAGAAGGCCAAGGGCCGGGCGCTGGCCGTCGCCGGGTCGGTGACCGACGAGGCCCACGCACAGTCGGCAGTCGCACAAGCCGCGCGGACGTTCGGAAGACTCGATGTGCTGGTCAACAATGCCGGCGCCCTCGCATTCGGCACACTGCTCCACGAAACGGACGAAGCCACGTGGAACGACATGCTGGCGGTCAATCTTACAGGGACATACCGCATGATCAAGGCCGCCGTGCCGGAGATGATCAAGGCGGGCGGCGGCTCCATCGTCAATGTCTCCTCCATCGCCTCATTGGTCGGCATTCCCATGCTCGCGGCCTACAGCGCCTCGAAAGGCGGGATGGACGCCCTGACCCGCTGCGTGGCCATGGACTACGCGCAACAGAAAATCCGATGCAACTCGGTCTGTCCCGGACTGGTGGATACGCCGATGGCGTCGGGATTGATTAATAATAAGGACGCGCTGGCCCAGATCCTGACCGCCTATCCGCTCGGCCGGCCGGGCACATCGGAGGAAGTCGCCAAGCTCATCCTCTACCTGGCGTGTGATGAATCGGCCTGGATGACCGGCTCGGTGATTCCCATTGATGGCGGCATGACGGCTCACTGAGACGCGGAGGAGGGGAATGATGCATCGGGGTATTCTGGCGGTCATGTTGACAGCCTGTGTCGGCATCATCGGCGCGCCGGCCCTTGCGCAGAATGCCGTGGACTTTCCCGGCACGGTGCTGAAAGTCGATGACACGGCCGGCAAGCTGACCGTGAAGAAGGAGGGCACACGGTTCACCTTCGTCGTGGACGGCCGGACCCAGTACGCCGGCGTGAAAGCGCTGAAAGAGATCAAGACGGGAGACGCCGTCACGGTCACCTACATCGTCATGGGCAGCCAGTACATCGCGCAGAAGATCGCAAAGAAATAAATGGAAATCAACGCCCACACCCAGCTCTGCGGCCTCCTCGGCAACCCGGTCGAGCATTCCCTCTCGCCCGCCATTCACAACGCCGCCTTCGAAAAGCTGGGGCTGAACTTCGTCTACCTGGCCTTCAAGGTCGAAGATCTGCCCGACGCCGTCAAAGGGCTCCGTGCGCTCGGGAACCTGCGCGGCTTCAGCGTGACGATTCCGCACAAGGTCGCGATCATGCCGTTGCTGGACGAAGTGGAGCAGACGGCCAGGAACATCGGCGCCGTCAACACGATCGTGATCGAGCACGGCCGGCTGATCGGCTCCAACACCGACGCCTCCGGCGCATTGCGGGCGCTCACCGAAGCCGGCGCGGCGCTTCGCGGAGAGAAAGTCGTGATGCTCGGATCGGGCGGGGCGGCCAGGGCCATCGCGTTCGCACTCGCCGGCGGCGCCGGCGTCGCCAAGCTCACGCTGCTCGGCATCGACGAGAAGGAGCGGACCGGGCTGGCAAAGGACCTCAAGGCCAAAACCTCGCTGCAGCTTGCGGACGGCACGATCACCGACGACGCGCTGCAGCGCGCGATCGAAGAATCGACGGTGCTGCTCCACTGCACGCCGCTGGGCATGCATCCGAACGTGCACGAGAGCTGCGTGCCGGCCTCGTTGCTGAGGCCGCATCTCACCGTCATGGACATCGTCTACAACCCGATCGAAACCAAACTGCTCGCGGACGCCAGGGCGGCCGGCTGCAAGACGATCCGCGGGTTCGAAATGTTCCTCAACCAGGCCGTCGGGCAGTTCGAACTCTGGACCAGGCAAAAAGCGCCCGCCGACGTGATGCGAAAAGTCTTGGAGTCCCGCTTCGCGTGAATATTGTCCTCATCGGTTATCGCGGCACCGGCAAGAGCAGCGTCGGAAAACTGCTCGCCGAGCGATCCGGTCGTACGCTCATTTCCACCGACGCCGAAGTCGTCCGTCGTGCCGGACGATCCATCCCGGAGATCGTCACGCAGCATGGCTGGGATCATTTTCGGGATCTGGAGTCGGAGGTCTGCCGCGATCTGGCCGGACAGGATCAACTGATCATCGATACGGGCGGCGGGGCGATCTTGCGGCAGGACAACGTGGATCACTTGAAAGCCAAAGGGATTGTGCTCTGGCTTACCGCCGAGGTGCCGACCATCAGCCGGCGCATCGGCGGGGACACGCAGCGGCCGTCGCTCACCGGCGCCAAATCCTTCGTCGAGGAAATCGAAGAGGTCCTGCGCGAGCGCACGCCGACATACCGGGCCGCGGCGGACCATACGCTTGCGACGGACCGCAAGACCGTCGTCGAGATCGCCGACGCCATTCAAGCCCTTCTGCAGACTTCACAGTGTTGATCGGGGTAGGCCCTGTGCGCCCGTAGCTCAATGGATAGAGCATCGGACTTCGGATCCGAGGGTTGGGGGTTCAAGTCCCTCCGGGCGCACCAGCAATCTCATAGGCGAAGGGAGCAAGCCATACCGCACTTCGTGTGAACCGGAAGCTGCTCGCGATTTTTAGCAATTGACGGCAGCAGACAAATCCCTCATCCTGTCGTTCTCTTATCCTCTCACCCAGGAGGTTCTCATGATACGCAAGGCCGGAATCAAAACATTGGTCGTCGTATTCGCCACACTGATTGTCGCCGTACCGATTGTCCGCGCGGCTGACTCTTCGCAAGAGGCCGCTGCGAAAGCCGTACTGGAAACGATCAAGGCGGTGCGGACGGTCTACAGCAAACAGATCATCGAGCAGGTGAAGAAAGCCGGCGTGAAGCCGAGCGAGAAGTGGCAGGGCGACGATCACGCGGTGATGCTCAACGCGCAGTTCGTCAAGGCGATCGGGGCGGAGATCAAAGGTTTCGAACTGGGCCTGGTCGGCCTCCAGCCGATCTACAAGTCCAACATGCCCAAGACGCCGGCGGAAACAGATGCGTTAAAAAAACTGGCGGCCAATCCAAGCCAGCCGATTCTGACGTTTGCGGACGGCAATCAGGTCAAGGGCCTGGCGGCGGACTTTGCGGTCACGAAGGGCTGCGCCGATTGCCATAACGCGCATCCGGACAGTCAGAAGAAAGACTGGAAGCAGGGGGACTTAATGGGCGCCGTGATTGTACGGTTCAACAAGTAGCGGCAGCGTTCGGACAGAAAAAAGGCCGGAGCGGATTCATGTCCGTTCCGGCCTTTCTGTGTCCTTCGTCCAATGGTCGTTAGGGTCCGAACCGCATTCCGAAGAGGACCGACACGCTGGTCGTGTCCCGATCCAGCGAGGGAGACATCCGGATGTCGTGCAGGTTGACCATGATGGTGTTCGAGAACGCGAGCCTTGGCGTGGCCTGATATTCGAACGACACGCCGAGGGGAATATATTGGCTGGTATCGCTGTCCGAAATGCGGCCAGCGCCACTGCCCTTGTCCAGATCGGCATGAATGAATCCGATACCGGCAAAGGGCACGATGTTGAATCGATCGTTGACGTGGTAGTGATACCGGAACGCGCCGGCAAAGGCATATTGCTTGAGATCGCCGGTCGGCACCCATTGAAACATCGGCCCGATTGAAAACTCCTTGGCCATGTAATAGTCGGCCTGGAAGTTCAGCGCAAAGACCGTGTCGTTCGTCGTTCCGGTGATGAATCCCACATCGGTGCCGAAGCCCCAGCCTTTTTCTTCCGCCTGTGCGCAGTCCCAGCCGCCCATTGCGAGCGACAGCATAAGCACGGCCACGCCGGCGTGAATCTTCCCTCTCTCCATTAGATGATCCTCCTGCGTATAGACAATCCCTGTCCGATTGTATACCACACGATCTTCAGACCGACAAGGTGACCGGAAGCTGGCGGTTGCGTTATGCTGCGCCAGTTTGTGAGGGTCACCGATGCCGCGATTGTCGCCGACCGACGCTGCGCAGAATTTCCATACGATTGTCTCCCGCGCCCTTTCCGGAGCCGCCCTGGAGGATTATGGCCTGTCCGTGTCTCGCGAGCGGGGCGATCAGATCCTGCGCGAGCTGCTGTCCCTGTGCCTCTTCTGGGCCTGGTCGGCGCTCGATGCGGGATTGTCCGACACGAACCGCGACCGCGCGTGGGACGCGCTCGTGCAACGCGTGAGGAAG
>Ga0247727_10010813_pt1 | contig 16081 bp, 12 predicted proteins | sample WisWelCaveWW1625_FD_202498 | JGI IMG/M metagenome (GOLD analysis project Ga0247727, IMG submission 202498) | Biofilm microbial communities from Wishing Well Cave, Virginia, United States - WW16-25 | ecosystem: Environmental > Aquatic > Deep subsurface > Groundwater > Cave microbial mat | place... | reverse complement strand
CCGCGTCGCTGAGGCCGAATTTTTTCCGGCTCCACTCGCCGCCGTGTACGAGAATATCCGCCACCTCCTGCTTGGTGATGGCATCCTGTTCGTGCTCCAAAACCGGAATCGTCGCCATCAGCTCGCCAAAGAGCGCGTCGAGCACTCCGCCTGGCAGAGTCAGCTCGCGCACGTCAATCTCCGCGCGCACCAAGCGCATGCCGCAGCAAATGCCGGTATCGATGGCGCGCGGCACGATGGCATTTTTCGCCGCCACCACCGTGCCGGTCGGGCTGAGGTTGCGGCTTTTGCGATGAATATCCGGCAACACCGCGACGTGATGCGCGAGGCCGTGCGAAGCGGCAAGCCGCTCTAATTGCGCCACCGTCTCCGCATCCGGCATCAACTCCGGCGTCAAAAAAAATTTGATCGGCAAGCCGCCGTTTTGAGGCGCTTTTTCAATGGGCGAGCCGTGCATGATGTCAAACCCTCGGTTTAGTCAATATAGTATTGCTTTGAAAATAACTTTCGTAGTAGACCCTTCAGGGTCACACTCCCGGTGCCTGAAGGCACTACCACGAAATATCATTTCAAGGTTTTTCACTCGTTTCGGCGACCGGCGCTTCTCGCAGCGCCTCGACCGTCACGCCGGGCTGAATTTGCAGCTCCCACAAATCGTGAAATTTGGTTTTGAGTCTGGCATCGCCGCCCCAAAGAATCATACGCTGGCTTTGTGGATCATAAATTGCCTGATGGTCGATGCGCGGCTGCGGGCCGGGCGTGATATTGATCCAAACCTCATCCGTGAGATCGAAAGCCCAAACATCGTTCAAATAACCTTCTTCGCCAAAACCTCCGCAAACGATAAACCAGTTTCGCGCCGAGTCATAAACGCCCACGGCGTGCCGCCGCTTGGGGGGATGGGATTTCTTGGTCTTGATCTGCTTCCATTGCCGCTTGTCTAAATAAAATGTCCAGGTGTCGCCCAAGTATTCCTTATTCTCTTTATCCCAACCGCCGTAAACCACCATGCGATTTTTTTTGCCGTCAAAAACCGCCACGTGATCCGATCGTCCGGGCGCATGTTTTTCTTCCACGGTCAAATTTTGCCATTTCTCGAACGTCAGCGCTTGGGGATCGAGATCGAGCGCCCAGATTTCATGAATGTTGATGTAATCAAAAGTAGAATCATGGTCGCGGCCGCCAAAAATAACCATGCGGTTGTTCCGGCCGTCAAAAATGGCCGTGTGATCTTCGCGCGAGGGGGCGGTCGAGTCGGTCATGTTGCGCCAACGATTGGCTTTCAAATCAAACGCCCAGGTTTTGTTGGTGGTCAGGCCGTCTTCGCCGCCGTGCAGAATAATGCGATAACCCAGAGGATCATAGATGACGGCGTGGTCTTCGCTCGGCGGCGGCGTCTCACCTTCCACGGCGATCTTTTGCCAGGCATTCTGCTTCAGATCGAGCGACCAGACTTCGTTCAAGTTTTTATTCTGGTCGTCTTTCCCGCCGAACAAAACCAGGCGATGTTGCGCCGGATCGTAGATCATCGCGCAATCTTCGGCTGCCGCCGGCCTCGCCGATGATCGGCTGCTGTCGGGCGTGCGATCAAGCCATTGGCTTAAGGTGTGGCCGGTGACGCCGTTGGCGTTTGAGGATGCCGGCAACGATTCCCGGACAACATTCGCAGTTTGTGGGGCGGCCACGCCGGCGCAACCGAATACGCTGGCAATGGCCAGTTTTACGCTCACCGCTTTGACAAATTTTATTTTCATAGAAACGCTCCATTCCCGTTTAACATTCGATAATGATGGAAATGGGTTCGTCGTGACGCCTGCAGGCGTTGTCTTTGCCGTTACCGGCGACGCCTAAAGGCGTAACGACGAACTTTATTTCCACAAAAGATCTGCGGTTAATTGACAGCGCCAAGAATATCCTCGACCACCGCTTCCACTCCGGCGGAGCGGTCAATGCCCAATTCAAAACAGCGCGCCTGCCCGGCCAATCGGCGCAACACTTCGAAGCGTTGAGCCGCTTGGCCCGCCCGGGGCCAGTGCATGTCGGGCGCCGCCGCATACCAACCATAATCATCCAATTCGCGCGTCAAACGGTTCATCGCCGCCATTTTTTCCGCCGCTAATTCCGGCGTCAACGGCGTCAAATAGCGCTGCGGCGAAAATTGCGGCAGAAAGAGCGCCGCCGGCTTGACCTGCTCCGAACGCCCATGCGCTTGCAAATGAAAGAGCGCTTTGTCCTTCAAGCCTTCGGGAAACGTCATGGGCGTCAACCCTTTAAGATCGTTGCCGAGCATCGCCAGGCTGTTTTCGTCGAGCCGGATGGGTTCATAGCAGGGATAAACAAATTCGCCGTCGGTGAAAATGATATTTTCCGCCACCAGTTCGATGCCCGGACGCTGCATCAGCGCCACGCAAGTGGTGGTCTTGCCGACGCCGCCAAGTCCGCCGATGAGAATGCCGCCGCGTGCGCTAGCCAATGCCGAGGCGTGAAACACCGTCCAGCCGCGAAAACTTTCGAGATGCCACATCAGCGGATAATAAACCAAATAGCTCATCAAACTGAAATATTTTTTATACTCGTACTCCGGCACATTTTCGATCTTTTCTTTTTTGGGATGAAAACGATAAGCCACCTCGAAAAGCCATTGTCCGCTTTCGCGGCGGAAACGAAGCTGCAATCCTTTCATCCGCAGCGTATCCAGCCAGATGAGGTCCTCGGCGTTGCCGAGCATGCGTTTGCCGATGACGTTCATGGCCGCCGGCGTGGCAAAGGGATTCTCTTCAGGGTCCCATTCGCCGAGCGACCAATGGCATTGCACCGCCAAATCCGGCGTTTGGCGCGGCGCTTCCACCAAACTGTGCAGATGCTCGGCGGCATATTCGATCAATGGCGAATGATTTGATTCAAGCGTCAAGCTGACGCCGTGCATGCGCACGCCGAGCCGGTTCTTCATTATTTGTCGCTCGTTGTTGGTTCCTGGTTGACGGTTCATTTTATGCTCTTTATCTTTTTTGACTCACGGGCTGCTTACGGCTTAGGCTCATTCTCAAACAGGTACCCGGCGCCGCGAATGGTTTTGATATAGCGCGGTTCATCAGGATCCGGCTCGATATGCTTGCGCAGCCAAAGAATGTGATTGTCAACCGTGCGCGTCGTGGGATAATTTTCGTAACCCCAAATTTCATTCAATAGGCGGTCACGCGTGATCAGCTCGCCGGGGTGATGAATGAAGTATTCCAGCAAGCGAAATTCCCGGTTCGTCATTTCCTGCAACGTGCCGGCTTTGTAAACTTCGTGCCGCTTGAAATCGACCACCACCTCCCCGAAGCTGAACTTCTCCATTTTTTTTTGAGATGCGGGTGGATTGGCGCTTTCGTCCCGGCGCAAACGCACCTTCACGCGCGCCATCAGCTCGCGTAAACTGAAGGGCTTGGTCACGTAGTCATCGGCGCCCAATTCCAGGCCCAACACCTTGTCACTCTCTTCGGCCTTCGAGGTCAGCATGATCACCGGCGTTTTCATGCCCTCGTCGCGCAAACGTTTGCAGATCTCCAGGCCGCTCATGCCCGGCAACATTAAATCCAACACGAGCAAATCCGGTTTTTGCTCCTTGGCGAGGCGCCACCCGTCCGGGCCGGTGCGCGCCGTGAGTGTCTCGTAGCCCTCGCCCTGCAGCGCGCCTTCCAAGCCCAGCACAATGGCGGCGTCATCTTCGACAATCAGGATTTTCTTCATAAAAAATTGTTTTGGGTATTCGGATTTGCCGAATCACCCGGATGATTTGAATGTATGTAGTGACGCCTTCAGGCGTTCAACTTTTGTCGGAAGTCCGACGCCTACTCCGCTCCGCCTTTCCTTGTTTCATAAGAATGCGGGGCGAAGAAGGCGAAACCACGAACTTATTTTCATAGCGCGGTTTCAGCATGCTGCTCGGCTTCTTTGGCTTCACCATTTCTCGACGCGGCCAACTCGTCGGAGGGAATCGGCAGCGTAAAGGTGAAGGTCGAGCCTTTTCCCACTTCGCTGCGCACCGTAATGTCGCCGCCGTGCGCGCGCACGATGTGGCGAGCCAATGTCAGCCCCAATCCCATGCCGCCCTGTTTTTGCGCGCTCAAGGTTTGGTCGACGCGATAAAAATCGTTAAAAATTTTCGGAATCTCGGCGGCGTCGATGCCGATGCCGCGATCGGCGACCTCAACCGCGACCACGGTGCCGTCGCGATAGGCACGCACATAAATTTCCTTCACCTCGTCGCTGTATTTCAGGGCATTGCTCAACAAATTCAGCACGACCTGCGAGACGGCATCCGCATCGAGGCGCAATTCCGGCAAATTCTCCGCCACCTCGACCGCCAACACAAACCCCTGCGCTTCGGCGTGGGGGCGAAAAGATTCTATCGCCATGTGCAACACTGCGGCCGGATCTTCATATTCAAAATTATACTGCTTGAAGCCGCGCTCGAGCGTTGAAAAATCCAAAACATTCTCGATCAGCCGGCCCAGGCGATCGCACTCCCGGCGAATGACGCTCAAATATTGTCCCGCCTTCTCTTTATAATTTTCCAAAGGAGGGGCGGGGCGTCCCGCCAGTTGCATCTCGAGCAGCTCGGCCAGCATCTTGATCGAGGCCAACGGCGTGCGCAGCTCGTGTGAGACGTTGGAAACAAACGTCGATTTCATTTGCGAAAGATAAGCCTGGCGGCGCGCATGCCGGATGAAAAAAAACGCGCCGAGAAAAATGCTGAGCAACAGAAGCGAGATCAGCCAAAGCCCCAACGCCGTGCGGAAATCCCAGCGCCGCGACACCCTGTGGCTATCGCTCACATAAACCGCGACCTGCCAAAAATCAAAAGGCGCCGAAAGATTCTGCGTGGTGATGAGCGTGTGATTGGGTTCGGGCTGGCCAATGACGGCATCACCTTTTTCGTTGCGAATCGTCAGCATCGCATACTCGCCGGATCGTAAATGGCGATACACGGCTGGCAACAAGTGCTGGCGCAAGCGATTCAGATCGATCTGCAGCCCCAACAAGCCGGACACGTAATTGCGGCCGGCATCCGGCAGAAAGTGGTAGGCCAGCAGAAACGGCTCGCGGTCCGTGTCATCGGAAATATAGCGAAACCGGGCGCGATAACTTTTGCGTTCGACCACGACTTTGCTCAACTGCCGGTCCAAAAGCTGCAAAAAATATTTTTGGCTGAGGCGTTTTTTATTTTGCTCTGCCAGCGCCTCGAACCGCGCCTTGTAGCGCGCCGCCTCCGGCAAATCCGGCGCCACGAGCAGGCGCCTGGCCAGGGTTTGAATTTGCCCGAGAAAATCGGAATATTGCTGCCGGCTGATCGTATCGCTGCGCTGGAGCAAATCCTGGTTCAAGGCCAGCAAAGTCTCGACCGCTTCGCGATCCCGTCCCATATTTTCAAGGCAGACGGCGATTTGATATTGCGCCAAAAAGCGCAGATACATTTGATACAAATCCCGCACTTCGGCATATTCGGCCAAGAGCTTTTGGAACGTGGTCAATGCCGCCTGCCACTCGCCCTTTTTCTGCAGCGACCGGCCAATGTAGCTTGCCGCCATGCCGCGCAACCGGGAGTCGGAGACTTTCGACAAAATTTCACGGTAAACGGCGATGGCGCCGTCCAAATCGTAAACGCGGTATTCGAGCTCCTCGCCGGCCGCCGCCAGTTTTTTGAAAAGCTCGTGCTCGCGCACCAGTGATTCGCTTTGCAACGGCTCGAACGCAGCGCCTTCATTTTGCACAACCAGCCCGGGAGGATACTCAACCCGGCCCGGGGCTGTGAGCAAAAAACATGCGGCAATCAAAGAATCGTTCTGCGCCAGCCGGGCGAGATCATCGACGCCGGGACGGCGATCATTTTTCTTAAAAATTTCCCTGACGGCGCTGCTCCAGCGTTTCTCCACGCCTTCCAACTCAAGATCGATCTCCCGGGCAGCCAGGCGGGCAAATTGATGGTAGCTTTCCTCCAACCGCTCATGCGCCAGCAATTTTTCGTTTTCGATGGCGCGCCAACTGAAATAGCCCAACAACCCGCTGGGAACGATGATCAGCCCCAGAAAAACGAGCGCCAGGCGAATCTCACTTCGCCTGCGCTTGAGCGTTTTGATAACAGCATTCAGCATTTTTACGGCAGCACTTTCCATAGTGCCTCGCAAGTCAAATTATCCGGCGCTTGCCGGCACGCCGCAAAAGCGGCTTCCGCCAGGGCCAGCATTTGCCGCACTTTTTCTTCACGGTCCTCGTGGAAATGCGTCACGTATTTGTTCGCCTGCTTATTGAGCAACAAGCTGGCTAAAAACCACAGCACCGCTGCCGGCGGCATGCCGTGCGGCGCTTGGGCGGCGTAGCCTTCGAGAAAACGGCGCGCAATATTCCGCCGCAGTGACGGATCGATGCGCTCCTGCGCTTCCAAATAATACAAAGAAGAAAGAAAATTTGCAACATCATAAGCCGGATGGCCCATGCGCAAGCTGTCAAGATCCAAAAGCGCCAGCTTGCCGTCGTGAATGAAAATATGGTTCAAGCGATACGTCCCGTGCAGCAGCACGTTCGGCGTCGCGTCGGGCCAATAAAAATTCCTGAACGGCTCGAAGAGTTTCCGCAGGCGCGGCCGCAGCGCCGGGAACGCTTTGCCGAGGTTGTGCAAGGCCTCGCGCACTTCCGCCAACTCGTTCCTGCGGGTCACTTGCTTGCGCACGCGCTTTTGCGCCCGATGAAAATTCGCCAGCAACTCCCCCACGGCCGGCATGACCCGCGCGATATCGATCTCGAAAAGAACCTGCTTTAAATTGTCGCCGGGAATGTATTCGATGTAAACCACCGCATTTTTTTCATCCAACGCCAAAGCGCGCGGCAGCCGCACCGGCGGATTGGCGTCAACTTGCGCGCGCGCGTCCGTGCCATTGCCGGCCCAAGCCTTGCGAAGCGAAAGCAGATGGCGGTACAATCTTTTGGCCCTTTTGACATCATTAATTTGTTTGGCAATGAACCAAATCTCTTTTTCCAATCCGTCGGCGGCTTTGAGAGTGGCTTTGCAATGCGCCGTAAAGCGCTTGTCCGGAATGTAGCGCAGCATTTCGACTTTCGTCGCCTGCACCTGCCAGCTTCTGTTTTCAAGCGCGCCGTCGGCAATATCGTGCAAGTTTTCCTCGAGCCACAGCCGCAGCTCGGCCGCGGAAAGCAGGCGCATTTTGCGGTCGTTGGGAAAGGCCAGCAAGATCAAATTGGTCTCCGGCACGAGCGCGACGGTGCGGCCAACCGGCGGCGGAATTTTTCCTTTTTTGAGCGCGGCTTTAAACTCATCTTTGAGCTTGTCCTCCGGCACGACGTAACCAACATACATTTGCTCCCGCGCTGGCTTGTTGTCGCCGTTCAGCGCGACGCGATAAAGCACGGCCGCACCCTTCTTGGACTCCCGAACGTGTTGGATTTCAACCTCGCCGATCTCGCCGGGAGCTTCGTGCTCGCGCCAGAGATAACGCGGCAAATTTTCCTTTAACCAATGCGTATCCAGCGCTAGGGAAAGTCGAGGTTTGGAGTTGCCGGTTTCAGCAAGCTTTTTCATTAAAATTCATTTTCAGGTTATCCGATCACCGTCTTATAAACTTCCATCCACTCACGAAACTCCCGCTCCGGCGTCATTTGGCTTGCCGTTTGGGCGGCGTTCGCTGCCAGGCGTTCGCCCAGCGCCGGTTCACGCCCCAGCGTTGCGACGGCTTGCGCGATTTCTGCGGAAGAGCCTGGCGCCACCAACAGCCCATTTTCGCGGTCGCGAATAATTTCCGGAATCGCGCCGGTGCGGCTGCCGACGATCACTTTCTTCATCGCCATGGCTTCGAGCATCGAGAGCGGGCAGCCTTCCGAAAAGAGCGAGGGAAAAACCAGAATATCGAAGAGCTGCAGATAATCCGCCATGCGGTCGGGCGCTATTTTTCCGGTCACAATCGTGCGGTCCGTCAAGCCGCACTCGCGCAGGTATTGCAAATGGGTGCCGCGGTCTTCCTCTTTGAAATAATCGCCCGCCAGCAAAACCGTAAAATCGAATTTTCCATTCAAGCTCTGCAACGCTTTGAAGAGATAAATCAATCCCTTTTTATAACGAAACAACCCGGCCGTGCCGATCACCGTTCCTTTCAAATTCAGCTCGGGTCGGGCTTGCGGCCGCAGCTTGGCGAGATTGACGGAATTGAGAATCGTTTTGGCTTTCCTGGCAATCGGCGTGATGGCCCGATCGGCCAATTCCGTCAAGCTCGTGGCCACCGAAGTCACGTAGTCGGCATTTTCCAGCGCGGAACGAATGAACGGCAATCGTAGCGGATCGAACGCATATTTCCCCACGTCATTGCCGCGAATCGACGCGATCATCTTGACGCCGTGCAGCCGCGCTACTAATCCGGCGACGAAACCCGCCGGGTAGAGAAAAAACGCGTGCAACACCTCGTACCGATAACGCTGCTGAAAATACTCGAGCGCCTGAAACATCTCGCGATTGTAGCGCGTCAGAATTTCCGTCTCCGAAGGATTCTCGGCGCCCATATTGGGATGAAAAACTTTGACGCGGTGTACGAGCACCTCGCCCTCCGGCGTGCTGGTAAAACTTTCGTCAAAAGGCAAAGGGCTGGCATGTTTTTGAAAAGTGACGACGTGGACTTGCAGGCCTTTGCTCGCCAGCAAATTAGCCACGCGATACGCCGAATGTCCGACGCCGCCCACTTGCGGCGGATACTGGCCGGTGACGAGGCAGGTTTTTATCTTCATACGGATTGTTGGAGTACTGGATTGTTGGATTGCTGGAGTATTGGATTTTTGGATTATTGGGCTACTCTGTACGCATCAATCCATTAATCCAACGATCCAGCACTCCACTGATCCAACACGCCATTACTCCTTTCTTTTAAGAAACTCGTGCGCCATCTCGATAACCTGCCGCGCATTATTATCCCACGTTCTTTCTTTTTGAACCCACGCTTTGGCGTTCTCACCGAGGCGGCGGCAGAGCGTTGCATCGCCGAAAAGCTTGGCGAGCGCGGCCTCGAGCTGCTCGATGTTGCCGGGTTCGAACAACACGCCGGTCTCGCCGTCAACAATCACTTCTTCCACCTGGCCGATCTTGCCGGCAACCACCGGTTTGCCCATGATCATGTACTCAAAAATCTTGATGGGCGAATAATAAAAATTCTCCTGCGGCTTGTACGGCGCCACGGTGATATCCATCGCGGCGATATAATTTGGAATATCGTCGTAAGGAACGTTGCCGGTAAACGTCACCGCGCCGTTCAGGTCGTTGGCGTGCGCATACTTTTCCAAATCTTCCCGGCCCGGGCCGTCGCCGACGATCAGCAGATGCGTTTGCGCGGCTTTCTCGTGCAGCGCGCGAAACGCTGCAAGCAAAATTTCTGTGCCGTGCCACGGCTTGAGGCTGCCGACAAAACCGATGACGCGCTTGCCCTCGAGCCGATGTTGCGCGCGGAACATCGCGCCATTTTTTGCGCCGGTGAAACGTTGCGGATCCACGGCGTTCGGCAGCACGTGAATGCGCGAGACCGGCACGCCGCGCGAGGCGACGAAATCCTGCAGGCTGCGCGAGACGACCACGACGGCATCCGCTTCGCCAAAAATGCGGCGCTCCATTTCGTGCGCGAGATGCTTCATCTCCAGGCCGCGCATTCTCTCCTGCTCGTCCGCCAGCGGCGCATTCACTTCCAAAATATGCGGCACGCCGAGCTCTTTGGCCAGACGCACGCCGGCGCAGTTGAACAGCGCGTAGCGCTCGTAAATTAAATCCACCGGCCAGGCTTTCAGCTCGTCGCGCAACGTTTCATACAGCACGAGATTGTACAACGCATTGCGCAGCTCGTGCCGCACGCGCGTTTTCACCCCCATAAATTTATCGGCTTTTTCCAGCTCCCGGAACAGCGCGACGTGCGTTTCGCGCGGCTGCAGCGGCAGAAAAGACAAGGGCGCCGCATCCGGCAAAGCAAACGGATGAGCGGAAAAGTGCGCAAGCGGCAAGCCGGGAGAATTTTCTTTATTCTCTCCCCCTCTCCTACTCTCCCCCACTCCCAAATTGTCACCTTCTTTCGTGCCAATCGCCGGCGAGACGATGCAAACGGCGTGGCCGGCTTTGCACCACGCCGTGACCATCTCGCGAACGTGAATGGAGGCGCCTTTGTAACCGAAAATGTGAACGCCGAAGTCGGCGCTGATATAAGCGATGTTCATGCTAGTTGCCGGATGTTTGTCGCTAGTTGCAGAACGGCTTCTTCCCGGGACAGAGACGTATGCCACAGCGCTTTCGAGCCGGCGCACACCTCGTCATCATCCCGTCACTTTACGAGCATAACTTTTTTGGCGAGCATCTGCCCGTCGCTCTCCAGCCGGAGCAGATAAGTGCCGCTGGGCACCATCGTGCCGTTATCGTCGCGGCCGTCCCAAACCCTCGTGTGTTCGCCCGGAAAAAGCTCGCCGTCAAACAACAGCCGCACCTGTTCACCGAGAAGATTGGTGACGGTTAATATGGCGCGCGCCGATTTGGCCAGGCGAAAGCGTACCGTGGTCGAAGGATTGAAGGGATTGGGATAGTTCTGCTCGAGCACATAATCCAGCGCGCTTTCTTCCGCCGCCTCGTCGACTTCAGCCCGCACCTCTTCAACATTGCTGATGACAAAGAAGCTGTCGGCGACGACGCCGTCGATGTCCTTAAAATAAAACTTCGCCAGATTCGGCACGCCGTTGACGTTGAAAACGCCGAAGAGCGCGCCGTAGTTGGCGCCCTGGTTCGAGGCATAAATCGACGCCCATTCGCCCTTGCAGCCATACGGCGGCGTCGCCGGCAAACACCGCTCCTGATCTCTAATGCTCTCGCCTCCCAAGCCGGAGACAAAAACAAAGCTCCTGCCCTCGTCGCTGCTCGCCGTGCTCGTGTTGTCTTTCGTGAGCACCAACGTGTCAGAGGTGCTGGCGACGGTTTGGTTCTGGCAACTGCTCAGCAGGTGGGTTCGGCTGTAAGAGTGCTCGTGGCCGGTGGCGATAATGGCGCCGCCTTTTCTCGCCTCTTCATAAACGCCCCATCCCGCCTCGTCCGACTTGCCGCCCACTTGCATGGCTTTCATGTTCTTGTGCCAGCTACAAATGCTCCAGATGGATTTATCCGCGGCGAGCTTATCTTTGATATAAATATCGTGGCCCGTGCCGATGACGTCGGGACCAACCAAAACGATATAGATGCCTTTATATCGCAGGGTAGATTTCACGCCGAGATCTCCTTCCCACGTTATTCCCAGCCGATTGAGGCGATTGACCAAATACTGTTGATAACCGTTGGCGCCGCTCCACGCCTTTTCGTCATGGTTGCCGATGGACGCGAAATAGGGAAAGTTCGGTCCGAAGATGCCGTTGATTTGAGCATCCCACGCTCCCGGGTTGTCATTATAGTCAAAATCGCCCTGGTGCATCATCAACTGCGCGCCCTCGGTTTTGATCAAATTCAAAACCGCAACTGAATTTGACCCAACGCCCTGATCGCCGATGAAAGCGATTTTGAAATTTGGCGGCGTGTCGTTCGGGGATTGCGCCAACAGCACCGGCGTTGCGAAAGCGAAAAAAATCGCCGCCAGCCTGGCATACAGCGCCGGCCATTGGCCCAAGCAAAAGTAATGGTTTCTCATCACGCTTTTCTCCTTGATCTTGTTTTCCTAAAATATATCCGGCAAGCCTGACAGCGTGCGGCATTCGCCGGTTGATTTGGCATGATTTATTCTCTTGTATCTGCGGCTTCCTTGTTCGCCACATACCAGCGAATCGTCTTTTCCAAACCCGCGCGCAGCGAAGTCGGCGGCTGCCATTGCAGCGCTTCTTTCATGCGGCGCACGTCGAGGATTTTCTTCATCTGGCCGTCGGGCTTTTCCGCATTCCAGGCCAGTTTGCCGGCAAAACCCGAAACTTCTTGTATGGTCTCAGCCAGCTCGCGAATGCTGGTGCCGATGCCGGTGCCGATATTGATCGGCTCGACCTCGTCGTATCTTTCCGCCGCGCGCACGATCGCGGCCGCCGCATCTTCGACGTAAAGAAATTCCCGAATGGGGCGGCCCGTTCCCCACACTTCGACCGCCGGCGCGTTTTTCTGCTGCGCTTCGACGAATTTACGAATCAGCGCCGCGGCCACGTGCGACCGCTCCGGATGAAACGTGTCGCCGGGGCCGTAGAGATTCGTCAGGATCAAATGAATGCCGTTGAAGCCGTATTGCTTTTTATACGCCCAACATTGCACCGCCATCATTTTTTTGACGCTGCCGTAGTTTCGCACGCTTTCGTGCGTCTGGCCGCTCCACAAATCATCCTCTTGCAAATCGCCTTCGAGATAGCCCGGATAAGAGCAAGCGGTACCGACGCCCACGAATTTTTGCACCCCGCTTAAACGGCACGCTTCGATGACGTTGGCGCCCATCACCAGGTTTTCGTAGTAAATTTTTCCCGGATGCATCTGGTTGATCCAAATGCCGCCGTAATACGCCGCGCCATGAATCACGACTTCCGGGCGATGCTCCGCCAAGCAGCGCAAGCCGTCGCCGAGGTGAATCAGATTGTAATCGCGCCGGCGCGGCACAAAAACTTCGGCGCCGTGCTGGCGCAGTATTTCAACAATATGGCTTCCCAGGAAACCGGCCCCGCCCGTCACAGCGACCTTCCGCGATTTCCAAAATGACATTAAAACTCTCCTTTAAGCTTGAAATCCGCCGGCCTCGGCGAAAACAAATTTTTGTTCGTATTTCGCCGCCACGCCGTCGCCATCGCGGCCGGCGTGCGCGGCTTTTGACAAGTAACCCATTTCCTCGAGTTGGCGCACGATTTTTTGCGCGCTTTCTTCCGGCGTTTCTTTTTCCGTCTCGCAAACCACTTCGGGATGGTCCGGCGGCTCGTAGGGATCGCTGACGCCGGTAAATTCCTTGATCTCGCCGGCCAGCGCTTTTTTGTATAATCCCTTCACGTCGCGCTGAATGCAGGTTTCGAGCGAGACTTTCACATAAACCTCGACGAAGTCTTTGATGAGGGCGCGATTTTCGTCGCGAATATTTTTATACGGCGAAATGGCCGCGGCAATGGCGATAACGCCGTTGCGCGCCAGCAAATGGCAGACGAAGCCGATGCGCCGGATATTGGTATCGCGATCTGCTTTGGAAAATCCCAGGCCCTTGCTCAAATTGGTGCGCACGACGTCGCCGTCGAGCACTTCGACCTGGCTGCCGCGCGCCTTTAACAGGGGAACGAGATGCTCGGTGATCGTTGACTTGCCGGCGCCGGAAAGGCCCGTAAACCAGATGGTGCAACCGCGAGATGATGAGGTCATGGTGTAGTTCCTTCGTTGGGTTGTTGAGTCAATGTTGCTGTCATATATTCGTGTAACGTGAAACGTGTAGCGTTCTTAAATTGCAAGTCTTTTTACTCAAGGCTTGTTTCCAAATTAAAAACCAAACCTTCAAACACAGGGCGTTACACGTTTCACGTTACACGATAAAACGCACTAAGCAGCCGGGCCGACGGCGTTACGGAGGCCGTCCCTCAAAATCGCCGCCACTTCCGGGCGGGTAAATTCGAGCGGCAGGGCTTCGCCGCGCGCAAGCATCTCGCGAACCTGGGTGCCGGAGAGCACCACGTGATGCGAAACGTCGTGCGGGCAGGTTTTGGTGGTGACGATGGCGCCGCACTTTTTGCAGTAAAAAGAATTTTCAAAAAACAGCGGCGTGATGCCAAGCTCGCTGGAATTGAACGCCGTGAAAATCTTCTGGGCATCGTACGTGCCGTAATACTTGCCGACGCCGGCGTGGTCGCGGCCGACGATGAAATGCGTGCAGCCATAATTCTTGCGGCACATCGCATGGAAAATCGCCTCACGCGGCCCGGCGTAACGCATCGCCGCCGGAAAGACGCTCAACAGAACGCGCTGCGCCGGATAGTAATCGCGCAAAAGGCGCTCGTAACTGACCATGCGCAAATCCGCCGGAATGTCGTCTTTCTTGGTCTCGCCGACCAGAGGATGCAACAAAAGGCCGTCGACGATTTCCATGGCGCATTTTTGAATATATTCGTGGGCGCGATGAACCGGATTGCGCGTTTGAAAACCGACCACCGCGTTCCAGCCGCGTTCTTGAAAAATTCGCCGCGTCTCTGCCGGATCGCGGCGGAAATTGGCAAACGCCACATTTGAAGGGCGGTTGACCATCCACACCTCGCCGGCGAGATAAACCTCACCCTGATTCATCACACGCGCGACGCCGGGATGAGCGGTTTCCGTGGTGCGGTAAACTTCCTTCGTTTCGCGGGTTTTGTCGTACTCGAATTTTTCCGCGATTTTCATCAACCCGAGAATTGCGCCGGCCTTGCCGTTGGTCGAGCCGTTGCTTTCGACCAAGGCGATCTCTTCACCGAGCCGCAGAGCGGCGGCGCTTTCTTTTGCAACCGCCAGCGTAATCGGCAACGACCAAACCAAGCCACTTGCCAGCCGCATGTTCTGCACGACGCTGTCGTAGTCGGCTTTGGCCATAAAACCGGTGAGCGGGCTCATGGCGCCGTTGGCGATCATTTCCAAGTCGGCGACGCCGACTTCGGAAAGCGAAATTTTCTTTAAATCCGCGGCGCGGCGCAAAGCGGCTTCGCGCTCCTCGCCGCGCAACATGCGGTCAATCAATTTCCCGCCGTGAGGGGTGCTGAGAGACATGATGAGGTGCTTTCTCCAAAAATGTTTGGTCCAATAGAATTATTAAATCCTGGTCCGGCAATTTTAAATTGAAAATTTTCAATTTAAAATTTTAAACGATTTGTTTTCGCAAACCCGTTTCGGAAAACTCCAAACGCAGATCGGCGAGCAGCCTTTTTACTTCGGAATTCTCTTCAACGGCGCGCAGCGCCTCGCCGCCGAGCTTTTCCTTCCAGCGGAGATCGACAAAATTGCTCTGGCGATTTCCCGTATAAAACTGCCGGTCGGAGGTCCGGGAATTTTGCAAAAACGCCGCGGTCGCGCCGTTCTCTCCCGGGCCGTGGTGCTCAAAATTCCAATATTCTTTCTGCGCCGGCTCGTAGGCTGCGCCGATCCAATCACACAAGCGCAGCAGCGTGGCGTCGGTCTGCTCGGCCAATTCATTATACGTCAGCAAAAATGTGTCGAGTTCGTATTCAGCAAGAAACGCGTCGATTTCGCCGTGGCGCCGCGCCCACTCGCCAAACTCTTCGGCGCGATTGCGGATGAGCAGCGAGTAGTAAATGGCGCGCGGATCTTTGATCAAATGGACGAACTTGTGCCGATAGCTGCCGTCGCCGAGAAAGCGATAGCTCCACTTGATTCGTTTTGAATTGTCGATCAACATCCGCTTGCCGGTGCGCTCGAACAGCAAATTGTGAATCTCGCTGGGATGAATCTCCTTGACGTCGAAAAAATACGGGCACACCTCGCCGCGCTTGTCGCACACGGCGCAAGGCATGGGATACTTTCTGGAATAAAACTTATTCAGCTCGCCGAGATAAAACGCCTGCGAGTGGCTGCCGAGCAAAAGCGAAAGCCAGGTCGAGCCGCTGTAGTTGTGCGAAAGAATGAAGACGACGGATTTGCGCATGGCGTTCTCCACAGGTTGCTTCAGGCGTAGCCCAGTTCTTTTAAAAGCGGCGCGCCAATCGCAATCGCGTCTTTAAACTCATCGCCGTTTTGTTTCCATTTGCCCATTCTGCCCGCCGAGGCGTTGGCGATGATCCATTCCCGCGCTTGGGGGCGATATGGAACTTCCAAAAATTCAAAAACCCGCCCCAACGTTTCCGCCGGACGCGAGCAGAGGTCTTCGTACAAAACTTCCATATAGCGGCCATCGTACATCCGGCCGCGCATCCCAAAGCGCACCGCCGTCACCCAATGCTGCATCTCGATCTCGTTGCGCAGCGCCTTAATGGTTTTCTTGGTCAACGGCCTTCCCTGAAATTCCGCGGCATTCTCATCCCCGAAAACGACCAGCCGATTCAAAGCATTGTCCAAGCCGCTCATTCTTCGGTTCAACCGGGACAACATGGCATCGCGCCCATCCCG
>Ga0247727_10010812_pt1 | contig 16081 bp, 12 predicted proteins | sample WisWelCaveWW1625_FD_202498 | JGI IMG/M metagenome (GOLD analysis project Ga0247727, IMG submission 202498) | Biofilm microbial communities from Wishing Well Cave, Virginia, United States - WW16-25 | ecosystem: Environmental > Aquatic > Deep subsurface > Groundwater > Cave microbial mat | place... | reverse complement strand
AAGCTATCGCTGAAGATCAAATTGATATTACCCTTGGGGGCTGGGGTCAAGACGGTCACATTGCCTATAACCAGGCCCGCCGTCATCCTTTTAGCCGCATCACTCTCGATGAGCTGCGCAACGCCTCAATCCGCGTTCAGGACAATAATCTCGACACCATCATAACCTTAGGCCACCGCTCCTTTGGAGCTGGTTATCAGTTTGTCCCTCCCATGTCCGTAACCCTCGGTGTTAAAGAATGTCTTTCGGCTAAAACGGTCCGGATTTTCAGCGATACCGGATCCTGGAAGCAAACCGCTCTCCGGGTTGCTCTCTTTTCTCCTCCGACTGTAGAATATCCGCTCACCCTATTACAAAATCATCCGGATGCGATGATCATTGCCACGGCAGAAACCGCGGCACATCCTGTCAGCGATAATCCAAACTGGGATTTTTTTGGCACTTCAGGCTTTCACCCTTCTTAAGAAGGATGCAATTTCTCTGCATCAGTAAAGATCTTTAACCGGTAATTCCTTTCATCTCAAACCGGAATGATGAAAGAGAATCATCGCAACAAAAATATTAAGCGGGCTCTTTCGGTGCTTTCTCGTAATCAGAAGACCGAGACCGAGAGTTTAGTTAAAGTAACCGCTCTGTAATAAAAATGATCCATCAAATAAAAATCAAAAAAATCTTTGGCACAGGCGGAATCGGCTCTGGTATCATTTTTAAATTGGAAGGCAACCACGATCTGGGTCGTAACGAGACCCGTATGGCGGCACGCTCAGAACAAAGGGATTATTGCAAACAACACATTATTCTTCATTACCTGACTCGGCTCATCCGCGATCTTCGCCTTCAAATAGAGGTTTTTCCCATTGGTGCGGTAGGCAACGACAACATCGGGTTAAAATTATTACAGGAAATGCAAGCCGTCGGAATGAATTTAAGATATGTTAAAAAATTTTCAGAATACAAAACATTATTTGCGGTATGCTATCAGTTCCCTGATGGCAGTGGCGGAAATTTCACAGAAAAAAAAAGTGCCTGTGACGGAATTTCCCCAATCTTCATTCAAAAAGCAGAAACAGATCTCCGCACTGTGAGAAACAGAGGATTAATCTTGGCAGCACCCGAAGTCCCCCTCAAGAGCCGAATTAAACTTTTAAAACTGGGAACAAGATATAATGCATTCAGGGTGGCCTCTTTTATTTCAGCAGAAATTCCGCTTGTTAGAAAATTTAAAATTCTTAAAAATGTTGATTTGATTTCACTAAATGAGGATGAAGCGGCTGCACTTGGAGGCATTGCAAGAAAGCGCCCGATTCATGAAATTGTCAGAGCCTGTCTCCGTTTCGCAACTTCTCAGAATCCTGAAATTAAAATTTTTGTGACTCATGGTGCCCAGGGGGCATTTTGCTGTATCGGTGAAAAAATTGAATTTCAGCCAGCTTTTAAAGTAAGCGTCAAGAATACAGCCGGTGCCGGGGATGCCTTCTTGGCCGGAGTTTTAATCGGATGCCTCCTCAATTTTCCCTGGATTTCAAAAAAAAATAATTCCTGCCTATTACTGGGTTCTCTCTTAGGTTCACTTTCTACAACCTCTCCCGATACAATTAATTTTGATATTCGCAGACGAAGTATAAATACATTCGCCCATCGGCATGGGCTGAATCTTTCTCTTTAATTCTTCCTCAATTCAGGCAAAAGTTTTCCAACAGTTCCTTTCCGTTCAAGTTTAATAAACCCTTCCGCCCTCTCTACCCCAGCCTCCATACCCCGGAATTTGTGCATAATCTCATTAGTCTCCCAAATCTTATCAGGCTTTTGACTTTGGTGACAGAAAATCGCTTCCTTCTTCTTAACATAAGTTTCTGAAATATCGATATAATGTGTCGGATGAAAATGCAGCGACTGGAGTCCGGTAAAGACTTCGTAAAAATAAAATTGGATATTCCACTGCGATTCTTGAAAAATATCAAGACTCAATATTCCTACGTCTCGATGGTCCGGATGCGTATCCACCGGCCACTGGGTAATAAAAACATCCGGTCGATGTTTGAGAAAAACTTCTCGGAAATGCTTTTTATGCTCAGGGGTGCTGGCCAATGTGCCATGGGGATAATCCAGAACTTCAACCTGCACGCCCATCACCTGTGCCGCAGCCTGCGCCTCTCTACGGCGTACGTCCATCTCCGGCTCATGATTAATTTGCCGCTCATGTCGCCCGGGCGTACAATGCACGATCACAACTGGATGCCCCGCCTGTGCACAATTGATTATTAATCCGGCACAACCGCTTTCTGCATCGTCCGGGTGGGTGCTGAAAACAAAAAGTTTCATAGGGTCTCCTATTAATGGGTTGGCTGGTTCATCGAATAAGATTTTCAACAAAACCGATTATCAAAAATAAATTATTGACTATGGAAAAACAATTTTTTGGTTTAAAGCCATTAAATTATGTAATTTTAAACAAAAATATGTTCAATCGAATTTCTAATCGTTCCCAGGAAACGCTAGTCGCTTATTTTTTTTTAACCCCGTGGATCATTGGCTTTGGTTTGTTTATCTTGGGAGCGATGCTCGTCTCTTTCCTGATCAGCCTGTATAAAACTAACTTTTCAAATGTTTTTGAATTTGTTGGGTTTGAAAATTATATCAGTCTTTTTGGGGATCCTCTAACGTACAAAAGCTTGGCGGTCACAGCCTATTATACCTTTATTTCAACCCCGCTGCAAACGATTTTAGCCTTATGTATCGCTCTCCTGCTCAATCAAAAAATAAAATTTATAGGAATATTTCGGACTATTTACTACCTTCCTACTGTGGTTTCTGGTGTCGCGGTCATCTTGCTCTGGTGGTGGATTTTTCATCCCGATCTTGGACTCTTAAACAGTTTTTTATCGAAACTAGACGTTTCCCCTCTCCCGCGTTGGCTCTATAGTGAAGAATATGCGATGCCCGCCATTATCATAATGTCCCTGTGGCTGAACGGTGCTGGAGCAAACATGTTAATTTTTTTAGGGGCACTCAAAGAGATCCCCCAAACGTACTATGAAGCCGCGAGCATAGATGGGGCCAATGCCTGGTCCAAATTTATTCATGTCACATTACCCATGATTAGCCCGGCGATTCTATTTAATCTTATCATAAACCTGATTGGCTCATTCCAAGTCTTTAATGCATCCTACATCATGAGTTTAAATGGAGAGGGAGGACCCAATAACGCAACCCTCACCTTCGTACTCTACTTGTATCGTAAAGCCTTTATTCAACTTCAATTCGGTTATGCCTCGGCGCTGGCCTGGGTCCTCTTCTTTATTATTTTAATTTTTACGGTCTTTATCATGAAAAAATCAAGTGCCTGGGTTTATTATCATTCGGAAGGAAGAATCTGAGACAGATGCCTTTACATAAAATTTTAAATAGAATTTCTATCGTAGCCATTTATGTATTAGTCATTGCCGGCGCCATCGGTTTCGTTTTACCGTTACTCTGGATGATTAGAACCTCGCTCATGCCCCTCTGGCAGATGGATATTTTCCCACCCCAATGGTGGCCTCAGACATTCAACTGGCAAAGCTATCTTCAGCCTTGGATTGAATTGCCTTTCGATGTTTTTTATTTAAACAGTTCGATCATCGCCGCCTTGACCATTCTGGGTATATTATTTTCAGGATCCATCACGGCATACGCGTTCGCCCGCCTTCAATTCCCGGGACGGAATGTTTTATTCGTTATTCTTTTGAGTACGATGATGTTGCCGTCCCAAATCACTTTAATTCCAAAATACTTTTTATTTTCGAAAATGGGATGGATCGATACCCTCAAACCTCTGATTGTTCCTCATTGGTTTGCCGTGGATGCCTTTTATATTTTTTTGATGCGCCAATTTTTTATGAATATTCCGCGCGACTTGGAAGAAGCCGCACGCATCGATGGAGCCGGTTTTTTAAAGACATACTGGTATATCATTTTGCCCTTGAGCCGGCCCGTCTTAGCAATTTGTGCCATGCTCATCTTCACCTTTACATGGAGTGACTTTTTTGATCCTTTAATTTATCTCAATTCACAGGATCATTACACTGTCCCACTCGGCTTGACGAGTTATCAGGAACGCAGTTATGAAGGTCCTAGCAATATAGGCAAACTCATGGCGATGTCACTGGTTTCATTGCTTCCCGTTCTGATTTTATTTTTTTTCGGACAACGTTACTTTATAAAAGGGATATCCATGCAGGGAGTCAACCGTTAATTTTAGAAAAGCCCCTATGATTAAAATAGGAAATATTTCGACTAATGCAGGTGAATTAAAATGGGGTAATCTGCATTGCGGTTTTTTAGCCAATGGTCAGGCTGTTCAGATCCCGCTCTTTATCGTTCATGGCTCAAAACCCGGACCCACTCTTTTTCTGAACGGTGTGATTCATGGCCGCGAAATACCCGCCATTGAAATTCTGCGAAAAATTTGTCGGGAAGAAATTAATCCTCAGAATCTCAGCGGCACAATACTCGCTGTCCCGATTTGTAATCCCCTCGCCTTTGAAGCAGTTGAACACCACGCTTTACAGGATGACAAAAATATGAATATGGTACGGGGGATTAACCCGAAAGGAAGTATCACTGAAAAAATGATTCATGTTCTATTATCAGAAATCCTTTTCCGCTCTGACTATTTAATTGATATGCATTCCAACTATCATTTGGGCATTGAGTTTAGCGTAGTAACACCTTGCCGGAACAAAGCGGTTCTAGAACGATCTCTGAAGCTGGCCGACCTGTTCGGCTACCCTGTTGTTGAACTTAAGCGTTCTCAGTTTGGTTTTGAAAATAGCCTGATCGCCTACGCTCAGGACAAAGGGATTCCAGCCTGCATTGTAGAATTTCTTGGGACAAATATCATAATTAAAAAATCAGTTGAATCCGGGATATTAGGAGTAAAGAATGTACTACGGCATTTAAAAATGATCCCCGGCCCGGTACACGTTTCAAAAGACAATCCGGCACAGGGAATTTATTGTTATTTTTATAATATCCTTGTTGAAAACGCCGGAATATTAACTCTAGATGTAAAACCAGGAGATTTGGTTAAAAAAGGCCAAACATTAGGTGTCGTAAGAGACGCTTTCGGCAATATTCTTGAAAACATTATTTCGCCTTATCTTGCCTACATTCGGAATATTCCAGTTATACACAAAATTAATTCTGGCATGTCGCCCCTGGTACTACTCGTTATCGAACCCAAAAAGAATTTGTGGAAATAAGGATGCCGAAGATATTGACGCCTTGCCCCTTGTTCCCACTCTAAGCAAACCGACCGTTCAGTCTAATCCATTTAGGTTTACATTTTGAATGTCCATGATTTTTAACCTCAATCTGACCTATTCTAAAAAATCGCAATCTGACGAGCAGACTTTTGTCAAAAACCGTGAAATCTTAGCTCTCCAATCCAGCGAAACCGGTTTATTGTTAGTCGATGTCGCTCTAGGTAATCAACGCCACAAAACACCTGCTTCTTTCCATCGAGATGATGCAGATTGGCTCTGGGACAGACAAATTATTCAAGCCCTGACCCGCTCCATCAACGCCTGTCGAAAAGCCGGCATTCGGATTTTTTATGTTCAGAATAGTTCACCCCGAATTGCGACCGAAAAATCTGAGTTTGGCGCCCATGCACGAAGGAGCTGGAATTGTGAAATCGCAGGCCTCTTTGCAGAATCAAACGTAGATCAGAATGAATATAGTCATGATAAACTGAAAAAAAATGAATTTCCAGACCCCCTGCGTCCTGAAATTCAGGATATTTATATCCGCAAACACGCCTACAGCGGTTTTTTCGCAACCCGTCTGCAGTCCGCTCTGCGATATCATGCCATCCGCACTTTGATCTGCGGTGGGATATGGGCAAATGGCTGCCTTCTTTCAACCAGCCTCGATGCGTTTTTCAGAAATTACAAAGTAATTTGGCTTGCCGATGCCACCCGCGCCTCTGAAAAGCCTCTTGAATTTAAGAACAGGAAGAATACAAACCGCTTTTTGGAATGGTTTGAATTTCAAATCGGTTATACCCTGACCTCCATCCAACTCATCAAGGCACTGAACATTTAATTTATGAAAAACAATCAGCAATCCTTCAAACTTAAACTTCGTTATCAGTGTCGGTCATTCATGGCAGGCCGATTCAAGGCAAAATTGATTTTAGATAACATCCCCTTCTTCAACTCCGCCTTATTGCTGATCGACCCATTCCTTCCCCAAAAACCTAAAATCAAAAATTCTGACAGAATGATTTCCCTTGTTCAAAAAATCAAAAAGGCATCCAGCAAAAGAGGAATAAAAACAATCTATGTGCTGTCCAGCGCTCCCCGGATCGGATTGGAAAAAAGCGAACTGGCTAAACATTTCCGCCATACTTGGGATATCCCATTGACAAAGTATTACCAACTACCGATTGGAGATCCCCAAGAATACCATTTTAATAAGAATCGTTACTTTTCAATACCAGAACCCTTACAGCCGCAAGCGGACGATTTCTGCATTCGGAAACACGCCCCCAGCGGTTTTTTTGATACCCGTCTGGATGTTCTTTTGCAGAATCTAAAAATTAAATATTTATTTTGTATAAGCCTTTCATCCGATTTATCATTATTGGCAACAACCTTGGATGGTTGTTCTCTGAACTATCGCGTCATTGCACTAAGAGAAGCGACTTGTTGTTTTTCGTATCTAAAAACAATTCCGCAAAAAACATTGTTGACGACCCTGGAATCAACCGTAGGATATACAGTGAACATGAAAGACTTTTTAAATGCTCTGTCTTAAACAGGAGGAAATCACATGAAAAAAATCAGCCGCAGGAAATTTATTAAATTATCAGCACAGACCACTGCCCTGACTCTACTGCCAGGTTGTGTTAAAAAAGTTCGCGTCGGCGATAAAGCCACGATCCGTTTGGTTGATGGCATTACCCCTGCTTTTACAAAAATGATCCGTGAACTCCTTGAAAAGTTTCATCAGGAACACCCCAACATCAAGGTAACCCACGAACCTTATGGAACCTCTGGTTTTGAAGATAAAGTCTTGACTCAGGCTATTGCCGGCACGGCTCCCGATGTCTTTGCCGGAGGCGATAAAACCTTTTTTCGCTTAATCGAGATGGATCAGGCCCTCGATTTAGAACCTTTTATCCAGACCGATTTGTCTCAGGAAATAAAAAACGACTTTGCACCCACTCAATTCAACGCCTATTTATCGGATGATGGTAAGAAACGATTTGCCATTCCTCGAACAATGGGAGTTATCGCTCTCTACTACAATAAATCCATATTTCGGGAAGAAAAAATTTCCTTTCCGGATGGGAGTTGGACGCATGCGGATTACCGCGAAAACATTAAAAAATTTGTCAAAAAAAATGCTGCCGGACGCGTGATTCGCTGGGGAGGCTATGGAATGCTTCCTCAATGGGATCGATTAGATGCCCATCTTCATTCCTTTGGAGGTTCTTTCCAAAATGGAAGGTATCAATGCACCTTGGGAGACCCTAAAACTCAGTCTGCTTTAGAATGGCTACGATCCCTGATCTGGGAGGATAATGCCTGGCCACAACCCAGCCAAATGGAAAATTATTACTTCCCTCCATGGACTACTGGGAAACTGGCAACCATTGAAGATGGTAATTTTATGCTTTCTTATTTTGTGAGGGGGATCGACAATCAATTTGAATGGGATATTGTTCCGTTTCCGATTGGCCCGGCAGGAAACTATACATCCATGAACGACGATAGTTTTATGGTCTATAAACAAACCAAATATCCCGAAGCTTGCTGGGAACTCATTAAATTTTTGACCAGCCGCGAGTTCTTGCTCGGACAATGTCAAGCCGAAGGGCCTCCGCCTTCCCGATTCTCTTTGATGGATGAGTATATTCAAATCATGCAGGAACAACATCCCGTACTAAAAAAAGTTAACATTAAAATATTTTACGATCAATTAAGAAGTAAAAAGACGGTTAAATACCCTTATTTCCCGCAATTCGGGAAAATTCAAGAGATCATTAATCCTATCTTTGACCAGGTCTTCATGTTGGGAAAGGCCCCCGTCAGTAAATTCACCGAAGCGGCTGAGAAAACCAATCAGTTCTTAAGTGGATTACAACAAAAATTGACAAGCTAATTGATGAAGCCCATTTCTAATAATCCACAAATCGAAGAAACCACTCTTGAAATCGGGCGTCGGCTCCTATTGGAGACGCGTTCCCAGTCAAAATCTATTTTCAGCAGAGACCGCTGGCAATCGAAATTCATGCAATGGTGCATGACAAACCCGGATCTTAAAATAAACCTTCTCAGGCTTGTCGAAACTTTTCCTGTCCTGAAGAGTAACGATGAGATTGTTGCACATTTATTCGAATTTTTTCCTGACGAAAAGGATCTCCCACCTTTTTTCCGGATGGGATTGGCTTTAGGAAGCGGCGGAAAATTAGGTAAATTTGCTTTGGGTACTGCTGTCAAAACAGCCATTCAACTCATGGCTCAGTCCTTTATTCCTGCCTCAAATCCAAAGGATGCAATTGAGCTAACCCAAAAAATGAAAAATGAAGGATTGCTCTACAGCCTGGATATTTTGGGAGAATATACCACCAGTGAAAAGCAAGCCGAAAATTATACACAACAATACATTCAATTGATTGAGAGCCTTGGACAAGCTCAAACCAAAGGGAACATTCCCATTAATATCTCGGTAAAACCATCCGCCCTTTCCTCTCAATTTAGCTCTTTAAATTACAGCGAACTTCAACGAAGCATGGTCCCCCGCTTAAAAAAAATTTTGCAAGCCGCTCAACATCATAACGCTTTTGTTAATCTAGATATGGAACGTTTTCGGGTCCGCGATTTAACAGAAAAAATTTTTGCGGCACTTGTATTGGATCCGGATTTAAAGAATTATCCACACATCGGAATTGTGGTTCAGGCCTATCTCAAAGATTCGGAATCCCATTTGCATCATTTAATCAAAATTTCTGCCTCCCGCCCTGTACCTTTTCAAATCAGACTTGTAAAAGGAGCTTATTGGGACTATGAAACGGTAACCGCTATCCAGAATCATTGGCCGGTTCCTGTTTACTCACGCAAATGGCAAACCGATGTAAATTTTGAAACGTTAACCGGAATCCTTTTAACCCAGCATCAATATATCCGCACGGCCATTGGAAGCCATAATATTCGTAGTATTGCCTACACCCTGGCGCTGGCCGACTCTCTGCGCGTCCCTGCAGAGGCATTTGAATTTCAGGTTCTCTATGGAATGGGCGAAGATATTGCGTCTGCGCTTATAAAAGTTAATAAAACGGTTCGTGTCTATACTCCCTATGGTGATCCCGTACCGGGGATGGCCTATCTTGTTCGCCGGATTCTGGAGAACTCCTCTCAGGAATCCTTTATCTTGCAATCAACCCAACAAAAAAAAGATGATCGTGAACTATTAAAGAATCCGGTTCAGCCTGAGCAGGACACTTCTGTCGTCTCTTCCCCAGTCTTCTCCGAGAAAAAATTTTCTAATATAGCGGACATCGATTTTTCAAAATTTGAAAATATTGAATTGCAGAGCCAAAAATTAAGGGAAATTCGTGAACAGTTCGGCCGAAGCTACCCTTTAATCATCAATAATGAAACTGTTAAGACCAATGAATGGATGGACTCGCTAAACCCAGCCCGTCCACAGGAAATAATCGGTAAAATTGCGAAAGCAACACCACCGCAAGCCGAATCGGCGATTGCCTCTGCCCGTGTTGCATTTCCCCTATGGTCAGCACTCTCCTCCAGAGAGCGGGCGAATTATCTATTCAAAGCCGCCCAAATCATGCAATCCCGACGCTCTGAACTGACCGCATGGATCATCTATGAAACCGGTAAGGCCTGGGCCGAATCAGATGCCGACGTTTCAGAAGCAATTGATTTTCTGAATTATTATTCATGCGAAGTGATCCGACTCGGTGATTTTTTTTCAATGTTCCAGGTACCGGGAGAAACAAACGATTATCATTATACTGGCCGAGGGGTTGGAATTGTCATTTCTCCTTGGAATTTTCCCTTGGCCATTATTACCGGAATGTCTTCAGCAGCCTTAGCCGCAGGAAATTCTATCATCATTAAACCTGCTACCCAGTCCGCAGTCGTGGCTTCCAAATTAATGGAAATATATCTGGACGCCGGTCTCCCTCCCGGTGTAGTTAATTTTTTGCCTGGGCCCGGGGGTAAAACCGGCGAACACCTCGTACAGCACAAAGATTCTGCCTTCGTCATTTTTACCGGATCGAAGGAAGTCGGATTAAGAATTAATCAATTGGCTAGCCAACAGCAATCCGGGCAACGCTTCGTTAAAAAGGTGGTCGCAGAAATGGGTGGTAAGAATGCGATTATTGTGGATAATGACGCCGATCTGGATGAAGCGATTATCGGAACGTTGTCCTCAGCCTTTGGCTTCCAAGGACAAAAATGCTCTGCTTGTTCACGGGTCATTGTCTTGGAAAATCTCTACACCGCCTTTGTTGAAAGACTCATAGACAGTGCAAAGGATATTCCGATCGGCCTTCCTGAAGATCCGCATTTTATCATTGGTCCACTCATTGATAAAAACGCACAACAGCGGACATTACAGTATATCGAACAAGGAAAAAAAGAAGCGCGGCTTATGCTACAAGGATCAATTCCCGAACGCTGTCAGCAGGGATTCTATGTGAGTCCCACAATATTTTCTGATGTCCCTCCGCATGCAGTCATCGCTCAAGAGGAAATTTTTGGCCCTGTCCTGTCTGTGATCAAAGCCCGATCTCTGGATGAAGCTCTGACCATTGCCAATGATTCAGAATTCGGACTGACTGGGGGAATTTTCACCCGTTCACCATCCAGTATCAAAAAAGCCATTAACCAAATGCAAGTGGGTAACCTCTATATTAATCGGAAAATCACCGGTGCCGTTGTAGGACGTCAGCCCTTCGGTGGCTTTAAAATGTCCGGCATCGGCTCAAAAGCCGGGGGACCCGATTATTTACTACAATTTATGATTCCCCGCACTGTCACCGAAAACATCTTGCGTCAGGGTTACGCGCCGATCGATCCCTCTTTGTTGGAATAACAAATGAAAGACAATATCCTCTCTTTCGAATCTATTCTTAAAATTGATATTCACGCTCATATATTTTTTGAATCACAAAAATTTATCAACTGGGCTAGAGAATCTGACTTAAGATTTATGAACATCTGTGCGTTTGGTCTTCATTTGGGCCGTATGGAATTTATGGAAGCACTGGCCGAACGATTGTGGAAAAAATATCCGGAATTGTTGGCCTTCTGTTCTACATTTGACCTGACCCGCAGAGAGGATCGTCATTACCATGATCATGTGAAGGATTGGCTGAGTCAGAGTTACAAGGCCGGCGCCTGCATGACCAAAATCTGGAAGGAAGTGGGAATGGAAATAAAAGACAAGACAGGTCAATACCTGCTTCCGGATAACCCGCTGTTTGATCCGATTTACCGGCATATCCAAGAATACGGAAAAATTTTAATTGCCCACCTCGCGGAACCCATTGATTCCTGGCGGCCCCTCAATAAAGACAGCCTGATGCATGGCTATCTGACCCGTTATCCGGAATGGCACGTACATAACCGCCCAAATTTCCCACGTTATGAGCAGATCATCGCCGCGCGGGATCATATTCTTTCTAAGCATCCAAAACTGATCATGATTGGTGCCCATCTTGGAAGTATGGAACATGATTTAACAGAAATTGCCAAACGCTTTGACCAATATCCAAATTTTTATGTCGATACGGCCGCCCGAACCGGGTGGCTGACGCTCCAACCTTCAAACAAGGTTCGTCAATTTTTTGTAAAGTACCAAGACCGTATTCTGTTTGGAACAGATTATAATTCCGGAATTCCTGAAGATACTGAAAAAATCGAAGAAAAAGTTTTTTCAGACATAGAAATTGTAGAAGAAATCAAAAAAACGGATAGCCGCTATCGGAGAGACTTTCAGTACTATACAGGCCAGGGGACCATGCTCTACGGGAACAAACAGATTGAATGTTTGAATCTTCCTCAAAAGACTTTGGATCGTTTTTTTTACAAAAATGCTCTTAACATCGTTCCAGGACTCTATCCGGATTTAAAAATATGAAAAAAGAATTACAAGTCAGAAAAATTTCGGCTCGGCCGGGAGCCCGGGCTTATGGAATTCTACCCTTCGGGAATCTGCTGGATGGAACGCCGATCGGTTTCCATATTATTTTGGTCAATGGGAAATTTCCTGGTCCCACTTTCGGTTTGTTCGCCTGCATGTATGGGAATGCCATGGAACAGTCTTATGAACAGGGAATTGAAATTATTCGTCGGATAACCCGTGTTGATGTTGATCCGGCTCAGCTTCACGGTCAGATCATTGCCTGTTCGGTGATTAACCCAATGGCTTTCAATACACGAACTATTAACGCTGTAGAAGACGAGATTGACATGCAGCAGTCCTTCCCTGGTAATGCCCAAGGCTCTTTAACACAGCGCGGCACCTTTATCTTATATCAAGAGTGTGTTAAGCAATGCTCGGTTGTTATGAATTTCCACGCCAAGACCGAAATCGATTGGTCCGTTGTATTTTCACATTCCAATAAAAAAACATACAAACAAAGCCTTTCACTTGCGGAATCCTATGGGACTCCGATCATGATTATGCCGGGAAGCATTTATAATAAAACGTTATGTGTTTCCGCAATGGATCTGGGGATTCCATCCTTTCTCTCAGAGCCAACCTGGCCGCCGGTGCATGGGTCCTCAGCAGGCCCCAGTGTTCGTGGGATGTTGAATGTCCTGAAACATTTAAAAATGATCGAAGGAGAGATTGAACCTCAGCATGACAATTTAGTACCCTCCGGCTACTATGAGAGAGTCAAACTGATGTCAAGTTACTCTGGTATGTTACTCCCCTTAAAATTGCCTGGAGATCCAGTTAGAAAAGGTGAAATAATCGGAATTATTCATGATCTCTATGGACATGATTTAGAACAGATCGCGTCCCCAGCTGACGGCTACTATCGGGTAACCTATTTAAATCGGCGTGTCCAAGCCCAAAAAACCTTTGGTGAAATCTTAGAACCGAGGAAGAAACCAAGGGTATAATTTGTTAAATGACTAATTCGAATTTCTAAAATCAAAATAGGTTTGATAATGAATACCCCCCCAGTAACCCCTCCCCTACCGCTCCTGATTGGCGGTATCTGGGATCATCAAAAACTTTCTGAGTTTGTCAAAACTGGCTTGGGAAATCTGGTTGTTCTGGATGTCCCGTTGCGTGAGAAAGAAAGAACCGAACCTTGGATAGAAGTCGCCCGGAATTGCCGTAAAAACAAATTGTATTTTTACTTTATTTACACCCAGCAGCGCAATATCCCGCCGGACAGTGAAACCTGGTTAACCCCAGACATCGTATCTGCTTTAAAAAAAGAGGCGGGAAAATATTTTTTAGGCGATTCCCTCGGAGAACTCTCCGCATTGGTTAGTTGGTTCGAGACCTATTCTCCGGAATCCGATTCCTGGGCCCAGCGATACAAGATTGGCAAAGTTCAGAATCTCGAAGAAGCAGAGAAGACCTACGTCGAAAGACTCCGCAAGGCAATACAATTGGACCGTACCGCCGCAGTTCCCCTGGTTTGGAACGTGGATGAATCCACACTCACTCATCTCCACTTCCGCGCCGGTATCGATATCGCTACAACGGAGCTCTTCACCGGAAATGCTGAAGTCAATATTTCGGAATTACGCGGATCAGCGAAAGCCTATGACCGCTCCTGGGGCGTTTGGTGTGCTGTCGGATGGTATGGGGGGTACAAAAATGAAGATCCGCTTAAATTAAAACGCTACAAAGTTAGCAACTGGATATCCTATCTTTCCGGTGCAAAAATTATCATGATTGAAAGTGGCCATGAGGATTTAAAGAGTTTTGGGTATCAATTTGATCATCAACACCCTATCGTACAAGGTTATCGCCGTACCTTAGCTGAACTGAATCGCTTCACCCGAATTCACCAGCGCCCGCAAAGCGGCCCTAGAGTGAAAGTTGCTTTTTTAAGAGGACGCCTCGACGGCTGGACAGGCTGGGGGTTCTGTTCCTCTCAGTGGGGACAATGGAATAACCCGGAATATGCATACGGAGAACCTGAATTAGGATGGGAAAAACTTCTGCAAATTCCACATTCGGCTGTCCGCTGGACCAATAAAGAAAATTATGGACCGGACGATGAGTCAGGCCACCCTCCCTATGGTCAGTATGATATTATTCCTGCCGAAACCCCGCAAGCATTACTCAATTCCTATTCAGCCATTATGGTGCTCGGCTGGAATTCGATGACTTCCGAATTTTGTGAAAAACTGCGCCAATATGTAAGTCAGGGAGGGCACTTATTTATTTCCGTCCCCCATCTGAATAAATCAATCTGTCGGTCTGAAGATTTGATGTTGATTGAATCTCATCATTACGAAGATTTTTTAGGCTGTCGGGTGAAGGGGAAAGGACTAACCAACAACTGGGGATATAAATTTTTACAGGAATCGGATCTTGCATCTTACCGCTTCCCGGTAACGAAAATCCCTCTGGATTCTAAAGAATTTGATACAGATCCGATTGCGGCGCGCGGCAACGTAACCCTAGCCGAAATAGAACTGACCACCGGAAAAATCCTTGCTTCCACTTCCAACTCCGTTTATAAAAAAAATCAGCACCCTGTTCTTATTGAAAACAAATATGGCCGGGGTTATTCCTTTCTTCTGAGCACATGGAACTGGCCCGGGCATCCTGCTCTTTCGGCTCTTACCGAAATAATCCTAAGAACCATTCTGGCTGGAGAGCAGGGTGAAACCAAGCTGCTGGGAAGCGACAAATTATGCTACGGGGTTTTCGAGAAAGTGAAAAAATCAAAAAAAGACATAACAAAAGTATATATTGCCAATTCGGATTTTCATGTTCAGCAAATTGGCCTGCTAAAACATGGGAATTTATCCTTGCCGTTAACGATTGATTCTTGTGGGATCCGGATGGCAGCGATTCAGGAAGACTTTATTATTTCTCCCCGTCATCCTGACGTGGATATACGTCAAATTAAAACCAGCAAACAATCGATAGAAATTTTTCTAGAGGGGGAAATAAAGACAGATCTTGATTTTGTCCTTCCCCTACTTCCTCCCCAAATTAAAAATGGGAAAGGAGAAAAACTCAAGATTCATCGAAAGGGAAGCGCCCAATTTCTTACAATCGACTTAAAAAAATCAAAAAAAATTATTTGCAATCTCAAACAATAGGATTCTTTACTTTAACAATAAAACAGTCTTGGTCTGAATTAGATTGCCTGTCTTAAGCTGTATAAAATAAACTCCTGCCGGGAGATCCTTCGCATTCCATTCGATTGTATGATTGCCGGGTAGCAAATTCTTAGAGATCAGGATATTTTTTTCTCGCCCCTGTAAATCCAGGACTTTCATTTGAACCCTTTGCCCCCGAACAAGTTGAAACTTAATTTCCGTCTTCGGATTAAAGGGGTTCGGAGCCACCGTCCATTGATCATTCAGGGTTCCCTTCAAGACAAGCCTTCTTTCCGGTATACTGACCTCCTCGGATGTGACTGGAGGTAAATTAAGCGAAACGAACCGAATTGCATCAGCCAGAGAAAAAATATTACCGATATTCCATTCGCTCACCACAACTTTGCTCGAGCCGTTTAAAGTATAGGGCACTGTCCCCAGCCGGTTCCAGTAGATATTTCCGTTGTCATTCGCATTTTTATTTTGATCGACATTAAAAATCTGACTCCCTCCGCTATGCGTGAGCGTATATTTAGCTACGCAATTATCATATCCGCTCGGGTAAGTAATATCAATATGGAATGTTCCCGCAGGAGCTTTATAAGTTACCTCTCCGCTTGTCCCGACCACTTTGATTAAACAATCTCCATTGTAATCGCTGGAACCCCAGCCGCCAACGGCCCAGCCAGTCATATGGTTATTGGTAAAATTTGTAACCGTCACATTAGAATCTTTATTATCAATAACGACATCTA
>Ga0247727_10010811_pt1 | contig 16082 bp, 14 predicted proteins | sample WisWelCaveWW1625_FD_202498 | JGI IMG/M metagenome (GOLD analysis project Ga0247727, IMG submission 202498) | Biofilm microbial communities from Wishing Well Cave, Virginia, United States - WW16-25 | ecosystem: Environmental > Aquatic > Deep subsurface > Groundwater > Cave microbial mat | place... | reverse complement strand
GCCGCCTCGAGCTCGCCGAGATGATCGAGCATGAGCGACGCGCTCCAGATCGCGCCGCACGGATTGGCGATACCGCGCCCGGCGATGTCGGGCGCCGATCCGTGCACGGGCTCGAAGACGCCCGGCGTGTCTGCGCTGTCAGGAGCGATGTTCGCGCTCGCCGCCATCCCCATCCCACCCTGGATCGCCGCGGCGAGGTCGGTGAGGATGTCGGCGAAGAGGTTCGAGGCGACGACGACGACGAGGCTCTCCGGATCTCGCACCATCCGCGCCGCGAGAGCGTCGACCAGTACCCGCTCGACGCGGACCTCGGGGTAGTCAGCCGAGACCTCGTCCACGAGCTCGTCCCAGAGCACGTACCCGTAGCGGGAAGCGTTGGACTTCGTCGCGCTGGTCAGAAGCCCGCTGCGGGACCGCGCAACCTGGAACGCGTGCCGAACGACGCGCTCCACCCCGGCACGGGTGAAGACGCTCGTCTCGAGCGCGACCTCCCCGGCGAGCCCCTGATGCGCTCGGCCGCCCACTCCTGCGTACTCGCCTTCGGTGTTCTCGCGGACGAAGAGCATGTCCACATCTGCGGGCCCACGACCTGCGAGCGGGCCTGGGATGCCGGGAAGCAGCCGGCACGGACGCAGGTTCGCCCACAGGTCAAGGCGCTGGCGGATCGCCAGGATCACCCCCCAGAGCGCAACGTGGTCGGGGACGGATGGGTCGCCAATCGCGCCGAGAAGCACCGCGTCGTGCGCCTGCAGAGTGTCGAGGCCGTCCTCAGGCATCATCCGCCCGTGCTCGTGAAAGTACGTCGAGCCCCAGGGGAACTCCGTCCACTCGATCGAGAGGCCCAAGGCGTCGACCGCCTTCCGGGCCTCGGCGATGACTTCGGGCCCGACGCCGTCCCCCGGCAGGAGGGCGACGCGGTATGTCACGCCGGCGCGCCTACCGCCGTCGGCACGCTCGCAACATAGGCGAGCGCCTCGTCAAGCGAGACGACGTCCGCGTACTTCGCCTGGATGTCGAACATGTTCGCGTCGTGCGGCGCCTGCGCACGGTCACCGACACACTCGCGGGGAACGAGGGTCGGGTACCCGTACTGGACGAGGTCGATCGCCGTCGCGCGGATGCAGCCGCTCGTCGTCGCGCCGCAGAGGACGACCGAGTCGATGCCCTGCGAGATCATGATCGCGGCGAGGTTCGTGCCGAAGAAGGCCGAGGCCCCCTTCTTCACGATCACCGTCTCGTCCGGCCGCGGCTCGAGCCGAGGGTCGATCTCCACCCAGTGCCCACCGAGCTGGAGATCGCCGAGCGAAGGCACCTTCTGCAGCCAGAGGCCGCCGTCCTTCAGGCTCGGCTCGAAACCGATCGTCGTAAAGATGACGGGCAGCCCTTTCTCACGGGCGGCATCGAGCAGCTGGCGCGTCGCCTCGACCTGCGGCGTCAGGTCGGAGCCAAGCGTGCATTCGGGATCGGTGAAGCCGCAGGAGAAGTCGACGACGAGGACGGCCGGGCGAGAGCCCATGGTGACGCTCTCGCCCAGTCGCGCCTTGGCGTAGATCTCGCGCGCTTCCTCGTCCGACATCTCAGGCGACCGCCCTCGCCGCCGAAGTGAGCTCCTCGCCGACGCGGGCCCGCTTGAGGAACTGGCCTGCGCCGGGCTGCGCCACGAGCTCGTCACCCTCGACGATCACCTGACCACGCACGAGCACGACCTCGGGCGCCCCTTGCACCTCTGTGCCCTCGTACAGGCTGTAATTGATGTTCGAGTGGTGCGTCGCGGCCGAAATGGTCAGCTTCTTCTCCGGATCCCAGACCACGATGTCGGCGTCCGAGCCGGGCGCGATCGTGCCCTTGCGCGGGTAGAGCCCGAAGTACCTGGCGACGTTCGTCGACGTCAGCTCGACGAGCCGGTTCATGGTGAAGCGACCCGTGCGGACGCCGAACTCGTGGAGCAGGTGCAGACGATTCTCGATCCCCGGACCGCCGTTCGGGATCTTCGAGAAGTCGTCCTTGCCGAGGCCCTTCTGCTCCGGCCAGTTGAACGGGCAGTGGTCCGTGGAGACGACGGAGAGCACGTCGGCCTCGAGAGCCTTCCAGAGGTGCTCTTGATTCTCCTTTGGCCGCGGCGGCGGCGTGTAGATGTACTTGCCGCCTTCGAAGTCCGGCTGGTCGAGATAGCTGTCGTCGATGAAGAGATACTGCGGGCACGTCTCGCCCCAGATGTCCCACCCCTTCTCGCGGGCGAGGGCGATCGGCTCGATCGCCTCCTTGCACGAGACGTGAACGACGTAGAGCGGCGCCCCGGCGACACGGGCGAGTTGGATGGCGCGGTTCGTCGCCTCGCCTTCCGTCTCGGGCGGCCGCGTGCGCGCGTGCCAGACCGGCTCCGTCTTGCCCTCGGCGAGCGCTCGCTTGACGAGGATGTCGATCGCGTCGCCGTTCTCGGCGTGCACCATTACGAGCGCGCCCGTCTCGGCCGCGACCTCCATGGTCTTGAAGAGCGTTTCGTCATCGACCATGACGGCGCCCTTGTACGCCATGAACAGCTTGTAGCTCGTCACTCCCTCGTCCGGCACTTTCGCCAAGTCCTCGAGGGTGCCGCCACCCTTGAGGTCGGTGATCGCCATGTGGAAGCCGACGTCGATCACGGGCTTGCAGCGCTCGATCTTCTCGTGCCAGGTCTCGAGCGCCTCGGGGAACGTCTGGCCGGGCATCTGGAAGCAGAAGTCGATCAGCGACGTCGTCCCGCCAAACGCCGCCGCCACCGTGCCCGAGGTGAAGTCGTCGCAGGTGACCGTGCCACCGAACGGCAGCTCGATGTGCGTGTGCGGATCGATCGCCCCCGGGATCACGTACTTGCCGGTCGCGTCGATCGTCTTGTCGGCTGAGACGTCGAGAGACTCGCCGAGCAGCGAGATCGTCCCGTTCTCGACGAATACGTCTCCGGTGTAGTCGTCGGCGGCCGTGACGATCCGGCCACCCTTGATGAGTACAGACATGAGATCACACCCCTTTCAGGCGCTGTCAGCCTCTTGTATACGACGCTTTCCCATCGGCGTCAAACGCAAGCGTCGGGCGACGCTCATGCCAGTCCATCGCCTCCTGAAACGCACGGCCCGTCCGCAGCACGGTGGCGTCGTGGAAACGACGTCCGACGAGAGCGAGCCCAACTGGCAGCCCCTGGACAAAGCCGCACGGCACGCTGAGCACCGGCAGTCCCGCGAGGGTCCAGGGCGAGTTGAAAGGCATCAGACACAACCGGTACGGGATGCTCTTCGCGTTCACCTCGACCGTCTGCTCGCCGATGCTGGGCGCGACGATCGGCATCTCCGGCGCGGCGAGCAGGTCGAAGCGGTCGAAGAGGCGCCGTAGCCCGTCGCAGTACCAGCGGCGCGCCCGCTGACCCGTGACGTGGGCGGTCGAGGGTAGGAGGAGGCCGGCAAGCAGCCGCGCGCGGACGTCGGCACCGTAGTCCTCGAGGCGCGTCCGCAGCCACCCGAGATGGGCCTGCGCAGCCTCTGGGAGCATCACCGCCTGCAGGATCGTCGCGGCCTGCTCGAGCAGCGGTGCCTTGGTCCTCTCGAGCCTCACGCCCAGCGCCGACAGCTCATCCAGCGCCATGGACGCAACGGCTGCGACATCTGGGTTCGCCCGCTCGAACAGCGCCTCCACGACGCCGATACGCAGACCCCGCACACCCCCCTCCTCGGGCCGGTACCGCGGAGCGATCGCTTCGAGTAAGAGGCTGCAGTCCTCGGCGCTCCGCGCGATGGGCCCGACCGCATCGAACGTCCACGAAACGGGAACGACGCCGTCGTTCGAGACGAGCCCCGTCGATGGGCGGAGTCCGGTGACGCCGCAGAAGCATGCCGGGATCCGGATCGAGCCGGCCGTGTCCGTGCCGAGCGTGCCGGCTGCCAGATCGGCGGCGGCCGCCGCCCCGCTGCCACCGCTCGAGCCACCGCAGATCCGATCGGTGGACCACGGGTTGCGCGCCGGCCCGAAGCGCGGGCTCGTCGTCGTCGCTCCGAACGCGAACTCGTGCGTATTGAGCTTCCCGAGGATGACTGCGCCGGCCGCACGAAGCCGGGCGACGCAGTCGGCATCATGCTGCGGGACGTTGTCAGCGAGGATCCTCGAGGCCGCCGTCGTCGGCGTCCCCGCGACGTCGATCACGTCCTTCACGGCCAGCGGCACGCCGTAGAGTGCTCCACGCGGCGCCGATTCCGCCTCGGCGAGGGCCTCTTCGGCACGCACGGTGATGTACGCGTTCAGGTGCGGATTCGCGCGCTCGATGCGCTCGAGGTACGAGGCGGTCGCCTCCCGCGGCGACAACTCACCCACCCGCAGCCGTTCGGCGAGGCCAGCGAGGCTCACGACTGCGAGACCTCGGCGGGCGCGGTACCGGGCGGAAGCGTGCGTTCGAGCTCTTCGAGGGCGGGGACGATCGCCTCGAGGAACGGCAGAACCGCCTCGAGATCCTCGTCCGTGGGGAACACGCCTTGCCGAGCGGCGAGCTGTCGGAGGAGATCGAGCGAGCTAGACTTTGCGCCCATGCCGATCTACGAGTACCGGTGCGAGAAGTGCGAGGAACGGTTCGAGGAGTACCTGTCCACCTCGGACAAGCCGGCTCCACCATGCCCGAAGTGCGGATCGGCCGAGGTGGCACGCCTATTGTCGACGATCAACACCGAGTGGCTTCCGAGCGACGTCGCCTGGGACCGCGTCGGCCGCAGCTGGGACTGACGCCAGCACTCGACGAGAGCCCTGGTCGTCGAACGGGCTGATGAAACGTGATCCGCATAGCGGCCTCCGTCGTCGCTTGGTTCACGTTGGACAATAGGTCAGACTTCGGCCTTCGGGTCAAGGCGGAACTGAGGAGGAACGATGCCGTACGCGCAGCTCGAGGGAGGGATGAAGCTGTACTACGAGCTCACTGGCCCGGAGGACGGTCCTGTCGTGCTCCAGTTCGGTGGCGGGTTGTTCGGCCGCGGCAACTTCGGCTTCGTCAACGACGGCTTTCGAGAGGCCGGGTTTCGCCTGCTCTCCTTCGACGCCCGCGGCTACGGGGCCTCAGACCACCCACGCGAGCAGTACACGATCGAGATGTGGGCAAACGACGGCGCGAAGCTGCTCGACGCCGTCGGTCTCGAGCGCGTGTTCGTCCACGGAACGTCGATGGGCGGGATGATCGCGATCGCGTTCGCGGCGCTGCACGGCGAGCACGTGATCGCGACCTGCGCGGACGTCGCGTTTGCCAAGCCGGACGTCTACCGCAGGACGCTGTTTCGCGTCTGGCGGCGGATGGCCGAATCGATGCCCTGGGACGACTTCTCCGACCACGTGACGACTCAGGCTGTCGGAGCGGGGTTCCTCGAGACCGAAGAGGGCAAGGGGACGTTCGACCTCGTGCGCACCGTGATCGGTTGGAACGACCCGTACACCGTCCGCCAGGCGTGCATCGCGATGGAGGAGATGGACCTCTCGCCGCTCGTGCCGCAGATCTCGACGCCGCTGCTGATGACGAACGGCACCCACGACATCCTCTGCCCGCCCGAACTGGCGCCGTCGGGCCTCGGCGCACGCCAGATGGCGGCCATGAACGAGCACATCACCACGCACGAGTTCTCGGACATCGGCCACGCCGACCTCCTCGAGTGCCCGGCCGACGCCGTGCGGATCGTGTCGGCCTTCTTTCACAAGCACCTTGGCTGAGCTCTAGGCAGGAAGCACCGCCGCTGCGCCCGGCCCCGCGCAGGGACGCTGTTGTACGCTCGGGCGTCACAACCCCCGAAGGAGGATCGGCATGAGCACGGCAGCAGCCACCTGGACGCATGAGAGCCTCGCCGCCGCCCCGCAGACGTACTTCGATGCCGTCGACGCGATGGACCTCGACGGCGTCCTTGCACACTTCGCCGAGGACGCGACGCTCACCGTTCAGACCGATCACGTGACGTTCACAGGCGCCGCCGAGATCCGGCGCATGTTCACCGACTTTTTCGGCGCCTCCGCGTGGATCCGCCACGAGTTGCGCAACGTTGTCGTCGAGGAGGCCGCCGGCAAGGTCGCAACCGAGCAGGGCTACATCGGTGAGTTGAAGGACGGCTCGAAGAACGACATGCACAACTGCAACTTCTTCTCCTTCGACGCCGACGGGAAGTTCAAGCGCGTCATCATCTGGATGGCGGGGACCAACCCGCTCAAGTAGACGGCAGCAGGTGCCGTTCCCGCGTCGGTGGAGCCGCTGACCGTGGGCGGGTCATGAGGATCGCGATCGTCGGCGCCGGCGCGATGGGCTCCGTGTATGCCGGCCTGCTCGGCAGCTCCGGCAACGAGGTGTGGGCCATCGATCCGTGGGCCGAGCACATCGCGGCGATCCGCGAGCACGGTCTTCGCGTGGAAGGGGCGAGCGGCGACCGGGTAGTGCTGGTGGCCGCGACGTGCGACCCCGCGGACGTCGGCGCCGTCGATCTTGTCGTGATCGCAACGAAAGCGATGCACGTCCGCGCCGCGGCTGAGGGTGCGCGAGCGCTCGTCGGCTCGGGGACCGTCGTGCTCGCGATCCAGAACGGGCTCGGCTCGGCGGACGTCGTTGCGGAGGTGCTCGGAGATGACCGCGTCGTGATCGGTGTGGCGGGTGGTTTCGGGGCATCGATGGTGGGGCCGGGCCACGTGCATCACCACGGCCTCGAGCTCGTCCGGCTCGGTGAGCGCGCCGGGCCCACGACGCCCCGCGTCGAGCGAATCGCGGAGGTGTGGCGGGCCGCCGGGTTCACCGTGCGCACCTACGACGACGTCGACCGGCTCGTATGGGAGAAGCTCGTCTGCAACGTCTGCTTCAGCGGTACCGCCACGGTGCTCGGTGCGACGATCGGCGGGGTGATGGACGACCCGCACGCCTGGTCGGTCGCCTCGGCCTGTGCGGTGGAGGCTCACGCCGTCGCGATCGCGAGCGGGGTCGCTCTGGGGTTCGACGATCCCATTGCTTACGTACGTGCGTTCGGCGAGCGGATCCGGGGCGCACGTCCGTCGATGCTCCTCGACCGCCTCGCAGGCAGGCCGTGCGAGATCGACGTGATCAACGGCGCGATCCCTCCGCGCGCCGCCCTCGTCGGACTGCAGGCTCCGGCGAACGCAACGATCACCGCGCTCGTGAAGGCGCTCGAGACGGGTGCCGGTGTGTCAGACACCGGTTAGTAGGAGTGTCTGACACCGACTGGCAGGCTCCGACTGTCAGTGGGCAGTCGCGACGCTCGCATTGACGCGGCTCTCGAACGGCTCGATCCCGGCCAGGTACTCCAGGACCCCTTCGAGCGACTCGACGTCGCCGAACTTCGCGTCGATGTCGAACAGGTTCCACTCGACGACGCCGGGGACGCGGTCGCCGACGGCCTCGCGGACGACGATCGGGCGGAAGCCCTCCGCGATCGCGTCCTCGGTCGAGTGGCGCACGCAGCCAGCCATCGTCACGCCGGTGATGATCACTGTGTCGACCCCCTGAGCGTTCAAGTAGCTGGACAGATGCGTTCCGTGGAAGCCGCTCGCCCGCTTCTTCACGATTACGAGCTCGCCAGGCTCCGGCGCTATCCGGCTGTCGATCTCGACCGCCTCGGTGCCCAGCTTCAACAGCTCGACCGGGATCTTGTGCACCCAGAGGCCCATGTCCGAGTTGGGGCCCTCGACGTCCTCGTACGCGGTGGTGGTGTAGGCGATCGGGATGCCCTTGGCGCGGCCGGCCTCGTTCAGCGCCTGCACGGCGGGGATGATCGTGTCCATCCCGTCGCACGAGAAGGCGTGACCAGGGCGGGTCCAGGCGTTTGCGAGGTCGATGTGCACGAGCGCCGGTCGGCGGCCGTAGCCGACGCGCCGCTGGAAGCCGCGCTCGCGGTAGATGCCGGTGTCGGCATCGAAGATGGTGCTCAGGGCGGCAAGGACTTCGGCGTCGGAGCTCACAGGATCTCCTCTCATCGGGGCGGCGGCGGGTGCGTCGCCTGCCAGTGTCGCGCGATGTCCGCGCGCGTCGCAACCCAAACGTCGTCGCACGCGCGGACGTGCTCCAGGAAGCGCGCAAGCCCCGGGGCACGGCCGGGCCGCCCCACGATCCGGCAATGGAGGCCGACCGACAGCATGCGGCCACCCTCGGCCCGCAGCTGCTCGAGCGAGTCGATCAGGTACTCGGTGAAGTCTCCCGCGGTGACGAAGCCGTTCGGGAGCAGGAACTTGAAGTCGTTCGCGTCGAGCGTATACGGGACGACGAGGTGGTCGCGCCCTGCGACGTCCACCCAGTACGGCAGCTCGTCCGCGTACGAGTCCGAGTCGTAGAGGAAGCCGCCCTCTTCGGCGACCAGGCGCCGGGTCGCCTCCGTGCCCCGACCGGTGTACCAGCCGACCGGACGGACTCCGCAGACCTGCTCGATCGCCTCGATCGCGCGGTGAAGATCGGTGCGCTCATCCGCCTCGGCCATCTCTCCGTAGTCGATCCAGCGCCAACCGTGGCTCGCGACCTCCCATCCGGCATCGATCATCGCGCGCGCCGCGTCCGGGTTTCGCTCGAGCGCCTGGCCGACCGCGAACACGGTGAGCGGCAGCCCGTGCGCGGTGAAGATACGGTGCACGCGCCAGAAGCCCACGCGGCTCCCGAACTCGAACATCGACTCGGTGTTGAGGTTGCGACGACCCTCGGTCGGCGGCGCGCCGACGACCTCGTGGAGGAATGCCTCCGACGCCGGATCGCCTTCGAGCGGCGTATTCTCCCCGCCCTCCTCGTAGTTGAGCACGAAGCTGAGCGCCACGCGCGCACCGTTCGGCCAGCGCGGATCGAGTGGCTGCGCTCCGTACCCGACGAGGTCCCGAGCGGTCACTTCGACGGCCCGAAGACGCCCTCCTCGGCGAGATCGCTCACTTGATCCGGCGTGTAGCCGCAGAGACTCTCGAGCACGGCGCGTGTGTGCTCGCCACGGTGGGGGCCACGCTCCGGCTCACGCTCGAGGCGCTCTCCGCCGGACGCGAGGCGGAGCGGCGTCCGGATCGAGCGGACACGTCCGAGCGTCGGGTGGTCGTGCTCGACGATGTCCTCACGGGCGACTGTCTGGGGGTCGACGAGCGCCTCCTCGACCGTGTTCACCCGCGACGCAGGAACGCCCGCGGCGACCAGCACGTCGATCCACTCGTTCGTCGAGCGCGCGCAAAACGCCTCCTCGAGGATCGGCAGCAGCTCGTCGCGGTGGGTGTCGCGCGCCGCGCGGGTCGCGAAGCGCTCGTCCTCGTTCAGATCGGGACGGCCGATGACGTCGCACAGGCGCTCCCACGCATCCTGCTTGACGCCGCCGATCACGATCCAGCCGTCGGCGCTGGCGAAGTTCTGGAACGGCACGATCGACGGGTGCGCAGAGTTGCGCCGCCGCGGCGGCACGTAGCCGTGGGTCGCCGCCCACGGACCGATGTACATCAGCTCGTGAAGCGCCGTCTCGAACAGGGAGACGTCGCAGTCGCACCCGACACCGTCGCGACGCGCGCGCCAGATCCCGGCCAGCACCGCGATCGCCGACGCGTAGCCTCCCGACAGGTCGACGAGCGACAGACCCGACTTCGTCGGCGGCCCGTCGGGGTCGCCGGTGAGCATCTGCCAGCCCGCGAGCCCTTGCATCATGTAGTCGTAGCCACCCTCGGCGGCCCGCGGTCCGGTCATGCCGAAGCCCGACAGAGAGCAGCAGACGATTCGTGGGTTGACGTCCCGGAGCTGCTCGTAGGTAAGCCCGAGCCGCATCGGCTGGTCGCCGCGCAGGTTCGAGTAGACGCCGTCGCAGACCCGCACGAGGTCGTGCAGCACCTCGCGCGCCTCCGGATGGCGGAGATCCAGCGAGATGCTCTTCTTGCCGCGGTTGAAGGTCTCGAAGAAGAGGGAGTCCTCCCCCTCCTGAAACGGTGGCACGTACCGACCGACGTCGCCGCCGGCAGCCGGATCCTCGATCTTGATGATCTCCGCGCCGAGGTCGGCGAGCTGCAGCGTCCCCCATGGTCCGGCGCCGTACTGCTCGACGGAGATGACCCGCACATCGGCGAGCGGGAGCGTCACGTGCACACCTCACTCACGGGCGAAACGATGGTCCGGAGCCGCTCCACCTGCGACAGGAACCCGTCCCCGTCGACCGCGGGATTGAGCGCGAGGTGGGAGGCACCAGCGTCCGCATAGGCCTGCACGCGCGCAGCGCATTCCTCGGGCGTCCCGGCGATGCACAGGTGCTCGACGTGATGCGGCTCGAAGCGCATTCCGTAGCGCTGGGAGAGGTGCTCGCGGACGGTCTCCCGCGCTCGCTCTCCGTCGTCGTCGACGTGGGCGAAGGCAACGATCCCGTGGCGGAGCTCCGTCGGGTCGCGGTCGACCGCGAGCGCGTGAGCCCGCACCTTGTCCACTCCCGAGGCAAACGTGCGCGGCGAGACGAGATACGGCAGCCAGCCGTCGCCGAGCGTGCCGGCTCGGCGCTGCGCCGCCTCTAAGCGTCCGCCCACGAGGATCGGCGGGCCTCCGGGCTGCACCGGCGCCGGCTCGATTGACACATCCTGGAAGTGGTAATGGCGGCCCGAGAACGACGCTGGACGATCCGCGAACAACCGGCGCAGCGCGGCGATTCCCTCGTCCGCGCGGGAGCCGCGCTCCGCGAGCGGCACGCCCGCCGCCTCGAAGTCCTGCCCCCCGTCGCCGCCGACGCCCACGCCGAGCACGAGCCGCCCCCCTGAGACGTAGTCGAGCGATGCCGCCTGCTTCGCGACGAGGCTCGGGTGCCGGAGTGGGAGCAGGACGACGCCAGCACCGAGCAGGATCCGATCGGTCACCGCGGCGAACACGGACAGCGCGACACCGAGATCGAGGATCGGGTTGTGGAACGAGAGGTGCTCGCCCGCCCAGATCGAGTCGTACCCGAGCTCTTCCGCGAGTTCCGCGACCGCCCGGTAGCGGCCGGGGTCGGGCGGCCCGTCGGTGAGCTGGCCCGAGCCTTGGATCCCGATCTCCATCACGTCTGCCTTACCGTCACCGCAGCCGGGGAGCGCGCCGCGCGTTCCGCCACGCCTTCTCGTAGTAGGGCACGAGGAAGGCGAGGTGGTCGTGCATCTCGCGCGCTGCGCCATCCTCGTCCCGGGCGCGCACGACCTCGACGATCCGTGCGTGATGCGCATGGATCGACTTGTGGAAGTGTCGCCCGAGGCCGGACCGCGAGAGGCTCGTCTGGAGAGCCGAGAAGACCGGCCGCGCCGCGATCTGCAGCACCCTGTTCCCACAGCATTCGATCAGCGTCGCGTGGAAGTCGCGGTTGTGGACGAACTCGGACTGGACGTCGAGCGGAGGCTCGTCCGCGGGGATCGCGCGCTGCAGCCGATCGACGTCCTCCGACGCCCGGCGACGTGCTGCGAACCGGGCGGCAGGCACCTCCAGCAACTCGCGCGCCTCGATCAGATCCTCGAGCGTCAAGTCGCGCGCGTCGGCGAGCAGGGCGATGTTCGAGCTGAGCGAGTCCGAGATGTGGTCGACGGACGGCATCGTCACGAAGCTGCCGCCGCCTGCCCCCCGCGAGGTACGGATCAGGCCCTGTGCGGCGAGCAGCCTGAGTGCCTCGCGAACCGTCGCCCGGCTCACGCCGACCTCGGCCGAGAGGAGCGTCTCCGTCGGGAGCCGCTCCCCCTGCGCCAGGCCACCCGAGACGATCAGCTCGCGGAGCTGGTCGGCGAGCTGCTCGTAGCTCTTCTTGACACGGCTCAGTGCCGGGTACGGGACAGCTTCCTCAGTCCGCTCGCCGGGGGCGGACGGGGCCACCCCCGGCGCTTGCTTGTCGTTCCTCGGCATCGTGGCTCGGCTGCGCTGCTCGCGCTAGCTCATCGCGAACTCGGCATTCCCCGCGACGGATACCGGCTTGTTCTCGATCGGCAGGCCGCGCTCGAAGTACGTTGTGAGCGACTTCACCGGTGGGCTGGCACGAAGCTCCGCGCGGAGCGCCTCGGTCGCGGCGTGGTCGATCTCGAGCGAGACTTCGTCCGCGAACACGACCCCGTACGCCTCACGGGCGAGCTCGATGGTCGTGAAGTCGTCGAGGACGTCTTCCCGCACGGCTTCGGCAGGGCGATCGAGCGGGTCGCCGTAGCCCGCCGCGTTCGGCTCCCGGAACTCGATGAACTCGCCGGCGCCGAAGGGGATGCCGGTCACTTTCGCCGGAAGGATCTCCTGGCGCTCGGTGTCGGGGTTCTTGCGGCAGGAGGCGACGAGTCCGTCCCAACCGCCGAAGATGCCCCGCGGCGGGTCGTACTGCCGATCGCCTTCGCACGAGTACACGCCGTCGACGAGGAACCGGTTGCGCCGGACGATGCCGATCCCTCCACGCCAGCGGCCGGGCGAGGCCGGCTCCGGCCGGAGCTCGTACTGGTCGCACCTGATCGGGAAGCGCATGTCGAGCTCCTCGATCGGGTTGTTCCGCGTGTTGGCCATGAGGTTGTCGACTGAGTCCATGGCGTCCTTGCCGTAGCGCCCGCCGTACGACCCCTCGTTGACCTCGAGGTACAGCCAGTACTCGCCCATCTCCTCGGAGAAGCCCGAGTACGCGCAGAAATGGAGGCCGGCGGAGTTTCCTGCCGTCACGCCTTCGGGGAGAGCGTCCGCGAGCGCGAGGATGGTGTTGTCGACGACGCGCTGCACCTGGCAGAAGCGCGAGAAGCACGCGCGCGGGAAGGTCGGGTTGTAGATCGTGCCCTTCGGAGCGATAACCTTCACCGGGCGGAACACGCCGTCGTTCTGGGGCACGTGCTCGGGGAACGTGGCCTCGTCGAGCAGGATCGTTCGTACGGCGTAGTACGCGCCGACGAGCAGCGAGCCCTCGTACGGAACGTTGTAGCCGGTGGGCACCTCCGGATTCGAGCCGGTGAGGTCGATCGTGATCTCGTCACCCTCGACGATGACCTTCGTCTCGACACGGAGCGGGATGCCGCGGTTTCGTGCGTCGTCGTCGAGCCACCCGGTCGGCGCTTGGTACACACCGTCTGGGAGCTTGCGAATCTCCTCGCGCAGCATGCGCTCCGAGTAGTCCATCCAGTCGTACGCCGCGCTCATCACGACTTCGACGCCGTAGCGCTGCACGAGCCGCAGGAACCGCTCCCGTCCCAGCTGGCAGGCGGCCATCATGGCGTTCATGTCACCGCGGTTCATCGTCTCCGTGCGGACGTTGTCGAACACCATCTTGTCGAGGTCTTCGTTGAGCTCCCCCGCGCGGTACCAGCGCAGGCTGTCGTAGATCTTCGCCTCCGCGTACATGTCGAAGCAGTCGGCGTTGATCCCGGGGAACGAGCCGCCCACGTCGAGCACGTGCGCGGTCACGGCCGTGAAGCCGAGGTGCTCGCCCTCGTGGAAGACGGGCACGGCGACCGCGATGTCGGGACTGTGGGAAGCGCCGTAGTACGGGTGGTTGTGGATGATCACGTCGCCCTCCTCGAGCTTCCCCTCGAGGTTCCGCATGAAGCCGCGGATGTACCAGGGCAGCGAGCCGATGTGCATCGGCGTCGAGTCCGACTCGCAGAGCTCGCGTCCCTCTGCATCGAACACTCCCGCACCCAGGTCCTCCGACTCGCGGATGATCGAGGAGTACGACATCCGGAAGAGCACGCCCGCCATCTCCTTGGCGATCGCATGGAAGGCGCCGCCGAGGACGCGCAGAGTGATCGGGTCGACCTCGACCCGCTCGCGAGCGGGCGGGCCGGGGTGCTTGCCAAGCTCGTATTCCAGCACGGACATCTCCACGCCTCCTATCGCCCAGTCACGGCGGACATCGCGGCCACGGCCTGGGCCTCGGCGGATGCTCCGACCTCGATGATGATGTTCCCGAAGCGGTCGACGGTGGCCCAGATCCCGGGTGGGATCACCGTCGTCGAGTCGTACTGATTCACGATCGCGGGGCCTTCGAGCCGGTTGCCTGCCTGCAGGGCGGCCCGGTCGTAGTACCTCGTCGGCACTTGCTCGAGGCTGCCGTCGACGACGAACCACGCCTCGCCCTCGTGGCGCACTGCGGCATCGGGCGACTCGTCGCCGGCCTCCAGCTCCGGCGTCGAAAGCGCGGGCATGAGGCCGATCCCGCGTACGCGGATGTTGGGGATCTCGATGTCGGAGTCCTCGAACCGCCGCGTGAACTCGCGCTCGTGGATGTCGTGGAAGTCCGCACGCACACTTTCGACCCAGGCGTCGTCGATCTGCCCGGAGGCCACGTCGACACGCAGCTCGTATCCCTGGCCGAGGTAGCGGGCGTCGACGATGCGCTGGATGACGACGCGATCGGCGGGGATCCCGTCGTCCTCGAGTTGGCGGACCGCCTGCTCCTCGAGCGCCTCGAAACGTCTCTGCAACGCCGGAACGTCGAGCTTCGAGAGCCGCTGGTAGGTCGTCGCCGCGTACTCGTAGACCATGTCGGTCGCGATCAGGCCCATCGCAGCGGCGATGCCCGGGTACGGCGGCACGATCACGTGCGGCGTTCCGACCTCGATGGCGATCGGCACCGCGAAGAGCGGGCCCGCGCCACCCTCGGCGACAAGGGCAAAGTCGCGCGGGTCGTAGCCCTTGCGCACCGAGTTCTCCTCGATCGACTGCACCATCGAGTGGGAGAGGATCTGCACTGCGCCCATCGACGCCTCCTCGACGGTCATGCCGAGCGCCTCAGCCGGCCCCTCCTCGAACGCCTTGCGCGCTCTGTCGCGGTCGAGCGACATGCCGCCCCCGAGGAAGGCCTCCGGCAGCAGCCAGCCGAGGTTGACCATGGCGTCCGTCGCAGTGGCCTCGGTGCCGCCGCGGCCGTAGGCCGCCGGACCAGGCACCGCACCCGCCGAGCGTGGCCCGACCCGGAAGATGCCACCTCCGTCGACGTACGCGATCGAGCCGCCGCCCGCCCCGATCGTGTCGACGTCGACCATCGGGATCATCGCCTGGTACGGCCCGACCTTCGTGTCGAGCAGGTGCTTCATGCGCAAACGGCCTTCCTGCGCAAGGCCGATGTCCGCCGACGTCCCGCCCACGTCGAGCGTGATCACGTTGTCGTAGCCGGACTGCTTGCCTGCCCAGATGCCGCCGACGACGCCGGCCACCGGGCCGGACATCAGCAGGGTGACCGGGCGCTTGATCGCGGCTTCGGTGGTCGCGACGCCCGAGGCGGACGTCATCAGGTGCAGGCCGGTCCTGACGCCGAGTGCGTCCAGCTCGTCCTGCAGCCTGGCGACGTACGACGACACCTTCGGCCCGATGTACGCGTTCAGCCCGACGGTCGAGAAGCGCTCGTACTCACGGTACTGCGGCAAGACCTCGGAAGAGACCGAGAGGAACGCTTCCGGAAACTCCTCCCGTACGATCTCCGCGACCCGCTGCTCGTGAACCGGGTTCAGGAACGAGAACAGGAAGCAGACCGCGACCGCGTCGACCTGGGCCTCCTTCAGCTGACGGACGCGCTGGCGAGCCTCGTCCTCGTCGAGCGGCACGAGCACCGAGCCGTCGCGCAGGATGCGCTCGGCGACGGTGAGCCGATGGCGGCGCCGCACGACCGGATAGCGCTGCCAGGGCAGGTCCTGGTAGTTCGAGAAGTTGAGCGGCTTCTTGTGCCGCGCGATGTGGAGGATGTCGCGGTAGCCCTCGGTGGTGATCATCCCAACCGTGGCGCCCGTGTGCTCGATCACGATGTTGGTCGCGATCGTTGTGCCGTGGAACACCTGGTCGAGGGCCGAGGGATCCTCGCCCGCTTCGGTGGCGATCTCGCGAATCCCCTGCACGGTGCCCTGCGACGGATCCTCGGGCGTCGTGGGCAGCTTGTGCACGCGGATCACCCCGGACTCATCGTCGACATAGATGAGGTCGGTAAACGTGCCGCCGACATCCACCCCGACGCGCTTCACGACGCAACTCCTGGCAGAAGCACGATCTTGCCGAAGAACGAGCGGCTCTCCATCAGATCCATGGCCTCCTTCGCCTGCTCGAGCGGGAACGTCGCCGCAACGAGCGCTTTCACGAGCCCGCGCCGCGCCAGTTCGACGGACCGGGCCAGCTCGCTTCTCGTGTAGGTGAACGACCCGATCAC
>Ga0247727_10010810_pt1 | contig 16083 bp, 19 predicted proteins | sample WisWelCaveWW1625_FD_202498 | JGI IMG/M metagenome (GOLD analysis project Ga0247727, IMG submission 202498) | Biofilm microbial communities from Wishing Well Cave, Virginia, United States - WW16-25 | ecosystem: Environmental > Aquatic > Deep subsurface > Groundwater > Cave microbial mat | place... | reverse complement strand
CGAAATTCGTGGCCACCGCGATGCTCTCCACCAAACACAGCGGCCTCGAAGGCTGGCTGAAAGAGAGCACGCACGGCCAAAAAGGCAACATTCTCATTCACACGAAAATCATCATCACCGATTTTACTTCGAATTCGCCCACCGTGGTGAGCGGCTCGCACAATCTTTCGCAGGCCGCCTCGCAAGGCAACGACGAGAATTTTCTCGTCGTGCGCGGCAACACCGACGTGGCCGATTGCTACGGCTGCGAGCTGATGCGCTTGTACGATCATTACCGTTTTCGCTTCCACGTCGCCGAGCGCCTGGGCAAACGCGGTCCGTGGTTCACCCTGCAGCCCGACGACAGTTGGACGAACGCCTACTTCGGCAAAAACCCGCTAAAGACGGCGGATCGCCTGCGCTTTGCCGGCGAAGACGTTTGATTTCCCCGTGCTGTATCGCGTGGCGCAACATTCATGTTGCGCGCCTCTGCTTTTTATGTGAACAAAAAATTTTACTCTTTTTAAAAAATAGTGTGAGTATTTCGACCGTTTTTGTGTCTATATAATCAGTGGAGGGACATGGGGGAATGTGGCGGGACCAAATCATCGCAGTTGCACGGACTGGTTGAAGAAAATTTCAGCTCGTCCGGCAACTGCTCGGGGCGGGGGATTGAAAGTTGTGGAGCTTTGTTATCTGAAAGGATAAAACTCAAATACCTCGGACTACCGAAAAGGCGATTGTATATGCCGGATTTAGTTTTTGACAAAAATGGCAAGTTCCGCGAAGATGCTCATGCCGTCATCATCGGCATCAACGAGTATCGCGACGACAAAATTCCGAATTTGAATTTTGCGCGCGCCGATGCGGAGAGCATTTATCAAGTTTTGATCGACCCGGAATTGGGGCGCATGCCGCCGAAAAATATCGTTTTGCTCGTCGATGAAGAAGCGACGCAGCGCAATATCCGCTCGGCGATCGGCACGAAACTTCCCCGCCGCGCCGGCGAGGAGGACGTGGTTTATCTTTATTACGCCGGACACGGCGCGCCGGTGATCGACAAGCAAAGCAGCTCGCGCGACGGCATGGAGAAATATCTCGTCCCGTTCGACGCAGATTTGGACGATCTCTTTGCCACCGGCATATCCATGAGCGAAATCCAAACGTTTTTTAACCGCCTCGAATCGAAGCAGGTATTATTTTTTATCGATAGTTGCTACAGCGGCGAGGCCGGCGGCCGCAGCTTTCAGAACCCGGTTTTCCGCGGCCGGCATATTTTGTCGACGGAATTTTTGGACAATCTCGCCGGCGAGGGGAGATTAGTGATCACGGCGTGTGACGTCAACGAAGTCTCTTTGGAGGCCGACAATCTTGGGCATGGCCTGTTTACCCATTATTTCATGGAGGGGGTAAAAGGCCTGGCCGATAAAGACCAGGATGGATTGGTGGCGGTTCACGAGCTTTATGAATACGTTTACGAAAATGTTTCGCAGCATGCCCGCAAGGTCGGCGGCAGCATGCATCCCATTCAAAAAGGCTCGATGCGGGGAAAAATTGTTTTAACGCAATACGAAACCGCAGCGCAAAAACAGGCCAAGGCGTCGCACTTGCAAGCCCAATCTCTTTTTGACGCCGAGAAATTCGACGAGGCGGATAAGCTGTGGCAATCCGTCCTTCAGCTCGCGCCGGAACATGAGCCTGCCAAACTCGGCATCGCCATGATTCAGGGCCGGCGCGAAGGAGCGCAGCAGGCCTTAAAGCGCAAACAAAAAATTCTGCTGCGGCTTCGCCGCGAGGGGAAATTGCCGCCGGCGGAATTTGACCGCGCGATGTCGGGGCTTGAAAAAGATCCGGGCGCATTAAGCGGAAAAGATCGCATGCTGCGGGAATTTCTTGATGATCTCCTTAACGGCGCGATGTCGACGGAAAATTATCTGAAAAGCATAACCCTGTTGCGAGAATCTTCTGCGATCACTTTGGTAGAGCCTTCTGAACGAAAACCAATCGAGCAAGCGACTGGCACTTCGGTAGAATTGCCGAAACGAAAGCCCATTAAGGAGAGGTTGCGACATTCATTTCTAACTTCTCTTCACATTTTGATCATCGCCGCCATCGGGGCGTTAGTTTTTTCCGGCCTGACGATATATGCGGTGTTTTATTTGCGGGAAAATAACAAAACCGGCGTCTTAAGCGAGTACACCGTCGTGATTTATTTTTCACAAAACGATCCGGCTTTATTGCGGGCGGCTAACGACATACGAAATAGTCTGGTCAAATATGGATTTCACGACCGTCTTATTTTGCCGCAAGAAGTCTCCGAGGCATTTCTTAAAGCTGTTGCTCCTCCGAAAGGCAATGAAATTCGCTATCAGCTCAACGAAGTTGAGGCGGCGACAAAGTTGAAAAGCGTCTTGGCGGAACTTTTTCTCACGATGACTTTTACGACGAGAGCCGCCCAGGGGCAGGGCGAGCAAAAAGTGATTTCGATTTTTCTTGCAAACACCGCCGGCAAAAATCCATCAAAGTGAAAATTTAGCAAGCAGAAGTTTGTACAAAGGAGAAAATCCACCATGGCCCAAACCATCTATGAAGTCACCGCCGAAGGCTTGAATGTGCGTGAAGAGCCTTCGATTCACGGTAAAATTCTCACGGTTTTGCAGAAAGGCGCGCAAGTGGAGTTGATCAGTATTTCCGGCGATGATTATTGGCATAAAGTATTAACCGCCGGCGGTATTGAAGGTTGGGCGGCGCACAAGTATCTGCGCTTGGTTCCAGATGCCGCGCCCAATCTGCCGGCAGAGTTGCCCTGGCTGGCTATCGCTTTCGCCGAAATCGGAAGCAAAGAATTTCCCGGCGCCAGCGATAATCCGCGCGTCATTGAGTATCTGCACTCGACGAACCTGCCCGCGCCGGAGCGACACCACGACGAAACGGCATGGTGTTCCGCTTTTGTGAACTGGTGCATGGAGCGCGCCGGTTTTGAAGGCACCGATTCCGCGTGGGCGAAAGCGTGGTTGAATTGGGGAAAAGAAATCAAGAAACCTCGCAAAGGCTGCATCGCCGTGTTTACCAGAGAAGGCGGCGGACATGTCGGCTTTTATATGGGGCAAACGCAAACGGCGATCAAGCTCCTCGGCGGCAATCAAGATGATGCCGTGAACATCGCGAATTATCCGAAGTCGAGATTATTGGGCTATCGTTTGCCGGGAACGCTGGTTTAACTATTATTTTTGGGAGAAAGACTCATGTTAAAAAAAGCCTTTTTAGCCGGCATCAACGCGTATCGCGACGCCCCATTGCGCGGGTGCGTGAATGACGTGAAAGCGATGCAAGAGCTGTTGCGCGGCAGCTTGTACGAGTTTAAAGAAGAAAATATCAAGCTCATCACCGATCGCGAGGCCACGACCAAAGCCATCGAAGAGGGTTTGGCTTGGCTGGCGGAGGGCGATGATGAAAAAGCCGTGCGCGTGTTTCATTACGCCGGCCACGGCCACTTTGCGCCGGATAAAAGCGGCGACGAGTCCGATGGCCGCGACGAAGCCTTGGTGCCGTATGACCATCAAACCGCCGGCTATCTGATCGATGACAAATTAAAAAAACTCTACAGCCGTTTTTCGGCCAACAGCAATCTCACGCTGATCATGGATTGTTGCAATTCCGGCACCAGCCAGCGCGGGCCGGAAGAAGAAGATGTTTATTATCGCTTCATGCCCAACACTTACGACGAGCGCAAAGAGATTGCGGCGGCGAAAAAAAAGTTTCATGAAGCGCAGCGCGAATTTGTGCGCAACGAAGTGCAAGGTTTCGCCAGCGTCCGCGGCCGAGATTTGGCGTTGGAGAAGCGCATCGAAGAAGCGATGCAAAAATTCGAGAAGCAGCGTTTTGGCGAGATCCGCACGCGCGGTGGCAATATACTACTGGCGGCTTGTGAAGACGATCAACAAGCGGCAGACGCTAAAATGGCGGGAACGTATCACGGCGCGTTCACGTTTTATTTGGTCAAATTTCTCCGCGAGTCGCAGGGCAAAATTACGTATCATGATTTGATCGCCAAGCTCGGGCGAACACTTTACGATCATTCGTTCAAGCAAAATCCGCAGTTGGAGAGCAAGGTCGAGCGCCAAAAAGCGCAGGTGTTGTCGGTGTTTGATTGAATCAGGCTTTCAGTGTGACCGAAATTTGGGGTTAGATTTAAAACCCAAAATTCACAACCTGAACTGGAACCAAACAGGCTACACCCGCTGGGTTTTAAAAACAATTATTCCAACGGATGGAAAAACGACCAACGGATAAAAGCAATTGCTCACAATTTGTCCCAAATAATTTTGTCAATCAAACGCCGTCGGGATTATTGACAATTTCTATAAAACGGAAGGACTTCATTATGTTAAAAAAAGCGCTTCTCATCGGCATTAACGAGTATAGCGACGTTCAACTCAAGGGCTGTGTCAATGACGTCAAGCTCATGCAGGAGATGCTCACCGGCTTGTTCGGATTTTCATCCGAGAATATTAAAATCTTGTTGAACCGCGACGCCACCAAGCAGGGCATTCTCGACGGGCTGGCGTGGCTAAAACAAGGCGGCGCGGAGCCGGCCTCGCGGCTCTTGCATTATTCCGGCCACGGCCATTTTGTGCCGGATGAAAACGGCGATGAAAAAGATGACGGCCGCGACGAAGCCTTGGTGCCGATCGACGGCCGCTATATCATCGACGATGAGCTGCAAAAAATCTATCAAGGTTTTCCGCCGCAGGATCGCTTGACGCTGATTATGGATTGCTGCCATTCCGGCACCAACCAGCGCGCGCCGGATAAGGATATTACCTATCGCTATTTGCCGAACACCTATCAGGAACGCCAGGCGATTTTGGCGGCGCGGAAAAAGTTTATCCAGGGCCGCAGTGAGTTTATTCGCGAGGAGTTTAAAAAGCTGGGAAAATTCCGGTCGAATATGCGCGGCCCCAACGATGATTTTGATCGGTTCTTTTAGGAATACAGCTTGAAGTATGAAAAGAAGCTTTTCGGCGACGTCCGCGTGGATGAGAGAAATTTGCTGTTCGCGGCCTGCCAAAACGATCAAAAAGCCGCGGATGCGCCGATGGAAGACGGCGCCTATCACGGCGCGTTTACGTTTTTTCTCACGAAGTTGCTCCGCGAATCCGAAGGCAAGATTGCGTTTCAGGACGCGGCAAAACAGCTCGGCCAAACATTGTATGACTTCGATTTTAAACAAATCCCGCAGCTTGAATGTCCGCCCGGGCAGGAGACAAAATCATTTTTCTCGGTGTTGGCCTGACAAGAAAACTTTCAGACGGCGTCCGGAATTTTATTCCGGGTTGCTTTAGTTTCTAATTCAACTGCTTTAAATTTTAGCTTATTGCTCCAGAAAGGCGGAACTTATGGTGAAGAAAGCGCTGTTGGTCGGGATTAATAAATATCCCAAAGCGGATGATCGGTTGCTCGGTTGCGTGAATGACGTGCTGGCGATGCAAGGCGTCTTGACCGAAATTTTTCAATATGCGACGAGCGACCTAAAAATCTTATTGGATCGGGACGCCACGAAACAAAACATCGTCAACGGCCTGAAATGGCTCGCCGAGGGCGGCGCGGAGGCGGCGGTGCGCGTGTTTCATTATGCCGGCCACGGCCACTCGCTGCCGGATGATAATGAAGAAGACGAAGACGGCACGGACGAAGCGCTGGTGCCGTATGATTACGAGCAAAAGCGCAATATTATCGATGATGAATTAAAAGTCATCTACAAGAGTTTTCCGGCGGCGAGCAATTTGACGCTGATCATGGACTGTTGCCATTCCGGCAGCATTCAGCGCCGGAGCACGAAAAAGAAAGCGACGTATCGTTTTGTGCCGAATACGCACAAGGAAAGGCTGGCGATCGCGGCGGCGCGCAAGAAATTCCGCGAGAAGCGGCGTCAAGAAGCGTTTGCGAAAGTGCTTGCCAGCTCGCGAGGCCGCTCGGTTTCCGATGAGGAAATCAAACAACGGGTCTTCGCAGAATGGCAGAAATACGAAAAGCAGCCCTTTGGCGGGAATTATAATTTGCGCGAGGGCAATATTCTGCTGGCCGCCTGCCGCAGCACCGAGCTCGCGACGGACGCCAAAATCGGCCGGAAAAACCACGGCGCGTTTACGTATTATCTGACGGAAAATTTGCGCAAAACGCGCGGCAAAATTGTCTATGCCGACCTGATTAAAAAAACCGGCCAAGCCATGCATGATCACGGCTTCGACGATCAAGTGCCGCAGTTGGAGTGCGACCCCGGAAAAGAAAAGGCGAAGATGCTGGCGGTGTTTTAAAACAGAGAAACCGACCGGTCACTCAAAAGTGACCGGTCGGTGTTCGCAAAATGTGTGAGGATATAACCCATGCTCAAAAAAGCCCTTCTGGTCGGCATCAATGCTTATCGCACGAGTCCGTTGCCCGGTTGTGTGAATGATGCAAAGGCGATGCACGCATTGTTGCGGGAGTTGTGCGGATTTCAAGCGGCGGACATGCGTCTGCTGCTGGATCGCGAAGCCACGTCGCAGGGTATTAAAGACGGTTTGGCGTGGCTGGCGCAGGGCGGAGAGGCGCCGGCGACGCGGGTATTTTTTTATGCGGGGCATGGACATCATGTGCCTGACAAAGACGGCGACGAAGGCTGGTCCGGCCGCGATGAAGCCATCGTGCCGGCGGATTATTTGGAAAATGGTTACTTGATCGATGACGATTTGAAAACGCTTTATGACCGCTTTCCGCTGAACGGCAATTTAATTTTGCTGATGGATTGCTGCCACTCCGGCACCAACCAGCGCGAGCCCGGCCCGGATGGCGAGGAACGCCTGTATCGATTTTTGCCCAACACCTATGAAGAACGCGAAGCCATGGCGGCGGCACGAAAAAAATTTGACGCGAATCGGCGGCAGTTTATTCAAGCGGAGATGGAAAAATATCGCGGCGGCAACGTTCCTTTTGAAAAATTCGAGGGCATCGTCGGCGGGTTGATGAAACTTTTTGAGCGCCGCCATTTTGGCTATCAACAAGTAAAAGAGAATAACATTTTGCTGGCGGCGTGCCAGGACAATCAAAAGGCGACCGATGCGAGAATGCCCGGCGGGAATTTTCACGGAGCGTTTACGTATCATCTCGTGCAACTACTGCGCGAAGCGCAAGGTAAAATGACGTATCGCGATTTGGTGGAGAACCTCGGCAAACGGCTTTATGCCGGTAAGTTTGATCAAAAACCGCAATTGGCGTGTCGCGTGGGTCGCGAGTTTGCTGCCGTGTTTTCGTAACGGCGTCAAAATTTTTTATTTTTTTTCTAAAAAAAGTGTGAGGAAATCGACTTTTCCGTTGTCTATATATATGAAAAGCGACACGATCGAATCGACCAGCGGCGACGGAGAACAGCACATAAAGAGTTGGCCAGCACTTCGTAACACAACTTGGCGCCGAGTGTCGTTTCGATAACCCTGAACGGTGGGCTATTTCCCGGTTTGCGGGGGGTACTCTTCCCTAGAGAGTCAAGCCATCCCGTCACGAGGACGCGTGTGACGGGGTGGCCCTCTCTTTTTATTTTTTCTTAAACAACTCTTCCAGTTTCTTTCTCGCCTCGGCGGCACGGTCGGCGGAACGATCTTTCTGACGCTGGGCCGCGGCCTCAAAATAATCGCAGAAATTTCCCAACGCTTTGTCGTGTACAAACTCCGCTTGCGGCTCGCGGCATTGGTGATGCGCTTTCTCGTCATAAAAGCGGCAATTTAAACAGCAATGCAGATACGACGCACACTTCGGGCAGGTGTCGTTGCGGCCGGGACGGCCGTCGAGCTTGACTTCAGCGCCACAAGAATAGCAAAACATCGGTAACCTCGGTATAGTGGTCAATTTTAAACCACTGCCATCTTTCAGAAATGTAAGAAAAGCTGTGAACAGGATGTGGATAACTTTGGGAAAAAATCGTTTGATAAAAAAATAACAAGACTGTCATTTTTTTGTTTGATCGGTCAAGTGACTCAAAAATAAGCCATAGTGCGGTAGGTTTTCTGCTGACGTTATTTTGTTACAGGCTTTAAATTATTAAAATCAATAAATTATATGAGTTTACACGCATGCACTATGATTGGAGCATAATTTCGCTTAAGACACAATGTACATCCTACCTATAGTGTCTCGTTTTTTTTGAACCACAAAACATGAGCGCTGTTTAAAAATCGACCTCAATCGCCGGTTTATAAGATGTGGATAACTTTTTGATAAGCTAATAACAGAATTGTGTTCGTCCAAAACCGTGTTTCATCTTAAAACGCTGTGTAATTTTGTTTATTGTGGGGTGTTGTGTATTGTTAAATTTGCCCAAGATTTGCCAATAAAAAAGCTTGCATCCGAGCCGATTTATCCTTAGATTTCTTTGTTGTCCGACACACGTCGGGGCGTAGCGCAGTCCGGTTAGCGCACTTGACTGGGGGTCAAGGGGTCGGAGGTTCAAATCCTCTCGCCCCGACCCTGAATTAGGAGTTGTTCCGCATCAAATGATGCGTGTGACAGCTCCTTTTTATTTTCAAGCGCTTTTTAATATTATGGAGGCGTTGAGGCCTGGACGGGTGATTTACGAGGTGAGAAATCTATTCATGCGGGGCGCCGTTATTTTCGATGGCCGGCTTAAAACCAAACTCCTTCGGCTTATCGTCGCCAAACAGTTTGATCTCACCAAACGTATTTTCATAGCGCTCGATATTCTCCTCCAACGCCCGCACAAAAGATTTGGCATGCTGCGGCGTCATTACAATTCGCGCATGCACCCGGGCTTTCGGCAAGCCTGGAAAAAAACGAATAAAGTCGATGACAAACTCCGACGGCGTGTGGTTGATCATCGCCAAATTGGAATAGATGCCTTCCGCCTCTTTCTCGCCCAGTTCGATGTTAATTTGTTGTTGCGACATAGTGCTGTTGTTCATGGGTTGCTCCATCAGTTCTCGAAATTTTTCGCCAAGCGCATCAAACCCGCTATGCGCTTGGCACTATGCCATTTTACAAAAACTTTCTCAGATTGTCAACTGATATTCACGTTGACTTTTCGTCATTTTTGCGTTAAATTGCAAAGATGCCTAAAACACCTAAAGCGCAGTTATCATTTACTGAAACAACGGCGCCGAACGAACGCGTTTTTCTCGTGGACGGCTCGGCGCTGGCTTATCGTTCGCACTTTGCTTTTATTAAAAATCCGCTCACCAACTCGCGCGGCCAGAACACCAGCGCCGTTTTCGGTTTTGTGCGCGGCCTATTGAAGCTCATTGACGACGAGCATCCCGATTATCTCGCCGTGATTTTCGATACGCCGGAGCCGACCTTTCGCCACAAAGCCTACGCCGAATACAAAGCCACGCGCCAGAAGATGCCGGATGATCTCGTCGCGCAGTTGCCGCGCATTCGTGAGTTCAGCGCCGCGCTCGGCGCGAAAATTGTCGAAGTGCCCGGCTTCGAAGCGGATGATGTGATGGGCACGTTGGCGAAAGCCGCGGCGAAACAACAATTCGACACCTATCTCGTCACCGGCGACAAAGACTTCATGCAATTGGTTGACGAAAACACGTTCATTTATAATACCGGCAAAGGCGATAAAGTCGAGATACTCGATGTCGCCGGCGTCAAAGAGAAAGTCGGCCTGCCGCCGAATCGGGTGATTGATTTTTTGGCGTTGATGGGCGATGCCTCCGACAATGTCCCCGGCGTTCCGAAGATCGGCGGAAAGACGGCGCTGGAGCTTTTGTTACAATATGACAGCGTGGAAAATCTTTTGTCGCAAGCCGACAGCGTCAAACGCGCCAATGTTCGCGAGAGTCTCAAAAACAATCGTGCGTTGGCGCTGCTTTCCAAACAATTAGTGACTATTGATACCAACGTCCCGTTGCCGTTGCGTATGGACGATCTCGCATATCGCGGCGCCGATCATCCCGCTGTCACCGCGTTGTGCCGCGAGTTTGAGTTCAGTAGCTTAGTGACGCGTTTTTCCGTGACAACCGCCGAGACAACCACCGGCAAATACGAAATACTCCGCACGCCGGAAAAAGTGCAATGGCTCGCGCAACAACTCGCACAGGTCGAATGTTTCGCTTTCGACACCGAAACCACCGCCGAAGACCCGCTTCGGGCCGAATTAGTCGGCATGAGCTTCTCATGGGAAGAAGGCCACGGTTATTATATCCCCGTAGCGCAGGCTTCCAGCCTGCCGCCGTCGGGCGAAAGCAAATTCTCCGATTTTTTCCTCCAAAGTGAAACTGGCGACAACTCATTCTCTTTAAAAAATATTTTCGCCCCTCTGCTCGAAGATCCTCATCGCCCCAAATGCGGCCAAAACGCCAAATACGACATGCTCGTGATGTCGCGCTACGGCATCACCATGGCCGGCGTCGTGTTCGACACGATGATCGCGAGCTACTTGCTCAATCCGACCAGCCGCCAGCATAATCTCGACGCGCTCTCAATGGAATATTTCAATTACAAAAAAATTCCCACGAGCGATTTGATCGGCAAAGGCAAAAATCAAATCACCATGCGCGACGTGCCGGTCGAAACCGTCGGACGTTATGCCTGCGAAGACGCGGATTTCACGTGGCGTTTGCGCAATTGTTTTTTGCCGAAGCTGCCCGAAGCCGGCATGAACGAATTGTTCGAGAAAGTCGAAATGCCGCTCGTCGCGGTGTTGGCCGAAGTCGAAAAAACCGGCGTGAAGCTCGATCTACTTTTTCTTCAAAAAATGTCGACGGAATTGGAAGCGACGCTCGGCGTGTTGATAACGGACATTTATCAATTGGCCGGCAAGGAATTTAATTTAAATTCGCCCAAGCAACTCGAGAAAATTCTTTTTGACGAATTGAAATTAAAGTCCTCGCGCCGCACCAAAACCGGACGTTCCACGGATGCGGACGTGCTCGAGCGCCTGGCCAAAGATCATGATTTGCCCAAAAAGCTTTTGGAGTATCGCGAGCTGTCAAAGCTGAAATCGACTTACGTGGATGCTTTGCCGCTGCTGGTGAATCCGCACACGAAGCGCGTACACACGAGTTACAATCAGGCGATTGCGGCGACGGGACGGCTCTCCTCGAGCGATCCGAATTTGCAGAACATTCCGATTCGCACCGAGCTTGGCCGCAGCATTCGCCGCGCATTTATTCCCGGCGAAAAAGGGTGGAAGCTGTTCGACGCGGATTATTCGCAAATCGAGTTGCGCATCGTCGCGCATCTCTCCAAAGACGCCGCGATGATCGAAGCGTTTCGGAATGATGAAGACATTCACACGGCGACGGCGGCGCGCGTGTTCAATATCGATCCGCAAGAGATGACGCCGGACATTCGCCGGCGCGCGAAGGAAATCAATTTCGGCATTATTTACGGCATGGGCGCGTACGGCTTGAGCCAGCGCCTCGGCATCTCGGTGGACGAAGCGCAGAATTTCATCACCAATTATTACGCGCAATATTCCGGCGTCAATGCGTTCATGATGGGCACAATTGCGGACGCGCATAAAAAAGGCTACGTGACCACGATGCTCAATCGCCGCCGCATTCTGCCCGATATCAACAGCGACAACCGCCGCGCCAGCGAGTTCGCCGAGCGCACCGCGATCAACACGCCGATTCAAGGCACCGCCGCGGATTTGATCAAGATCGCGATGATCAATATTCATCGCCGGCTGCAAAAAGAAAATCTGCGCTCGCGGATGATTTTGCAAGTCCACGACGAGCTTGTGTTTGAAGCGCCGGAAGAAGAGTTGAGCGCGTTGGAAAAACTCGTGCGCGAGGAAATGAGTCAAGCGATCAAGTTGGATGTGCCCATCAAGGTGGATGTGGGGGTGGGGGAGAATTGGCTGGAGGCGCATTGAGCCATAAATCAAAGCATTTAAAAAGATTGGTTGAATCATTCAGAATTTATGCTAAATTTAATGAATAAGCTGGAAGTGCCGGAATTCAAAACATACGAAGAAGAAGCCACTTTTTGGGACAATCTTGATACCGCTCCTTTCATGGAAGATGACGGGGAATGGTTTCGTTTCGAGACGCCGAACAAACGCGCGATTCGCGTCGCGATTCTGCCCGAGGTTGCAGAAAAACTCATGCAACGTGCCCATGCTCAAGGCGTATCGGTTGAAACGCTGGTGAACGCTCTTTTGATCGAGCGTATAAGTGAATCCGCTGTCACAGGCTAACGCCTCTGTGTTTGAATTCCAATGTTGCTCGTTTTTTTAAAAAATGGCAAAGACACTCGATGTTGAAACTTTAGCCGAGGAAGTTGAATTTTGGGAGTCACATAGTTCGGCTGATTATTGGGATGAGATGGAAAAGGTCGAATTTAATGTCGATTTTCACCGGAATCTTCTTCATCCCAAATTGATTTTTATTGCCGATCAGCCCGCTCACTGCCCTCGCTGTAAACAGGACTTGGAAGCAACCGAAATCCAGTATGTCACCCTGCACAACGGACGGCTCGTCATGATTCGGGATGTGCCTGTGCTGCGCTGTCGCGCCAATGGACATGAATACATGCTGGAGAAAACACTTGATCAAGTTGAGCGACTTTTAAATCTTGAGAAAACCCAAAAGCTCCAACCGGCAGAAATGATTCATGTGCCGGTCTTTAAGTTGGGGATGGCGGCGTAGCCAAAGATCGCGATGGTCAACATTCACCGCCGCCTGCAAAAAGAAAATCTAGCCAGCCGCATGATTTTACAAGTCCACGACGAGCTTGTGTTTGAAACACCGGAAGAGGAATTGGCCGCTTTATCAACATTGGTGCGAAGAGATGAGTTCAGCGATTAAGTTGGATGTGCCGATTAAAGTTGATGTGGGCGTGGGGGAGAATTGGCTGGAGGCGCATTGAGGTCAGATTGAGTAAAATGTGATTCGAAGTAGATTAAACGTATTTACTATGAAAATTGAAGACGCAATTTCAGCAGCAATAAAAAATATTGCTAAGTATGGGGATACCGACGTCTTCCCCTTTCCCATCGAAAAGCACGTTTTTTATGACTGTCATGATGAATGCAAACGACTGTTAATGGAAATACATTCAGACTTAGATACATTTTTGTCTTCACATCCTCCTATAACAATAGAAACTCTGACGCAAGTTGGTTACACAGGGTTTAGATGGGCAACTCAGATTGAGCCGTTCTGGAATGCCTATTATTTGGCATTGGTGATACGTCTCGCTGACAAAATTGAAGCTGAAAGAAACCCTGAAAAAGAAAAGGTTGTATTTTCCTACAGGTTTCATTGGAATAGTAAGGAAGCAAAACTCTTTAAGGATATCAACTGGAATGACTTTAAGCAGCGGTGCTTGGAATTAAGCAAAGATTATCATTATGTTGTGCTGACTGATATCGCAGACTTCTACACTCGAGTTTACCATCATCGAATTGAAAATGCACTTCAACGCTTACCTTCTTCCGGTGACATACCCTATCTTCAACTAATAACAGAAGATGGTACAAAGCAGGTTTTTTTAATCATAGAAAAGCAGTATATCATATTTTTAATATTGATGATTTGATATACCAAATTTCAGGAGGAAATTCGGCTACCGAAATTTTCGGCGAGATAATTGATTTCGTGACATCGCGAGAAATGCAAGTAGATTCACAGTTTTAGATTTACTTTGGCTAATTCTCTCTCTCAAAATAGCGTTTGATTGTACCGCGTATTTTGCTATATTTTAAATGCTACGATAGCAGATGGGTCAACCATCAGGCGGCAAACCATGATGCAAATCCGCATCGATGAAACAAAGTGATTTACCGGAGATGATATATGCCTAAACCAACGGAAGTCAGACCGCTCGACAACTATCGAATTTGGGTTAAATACTCAGACGGCGTCGAAGGCGTTGTGGATTTATCCGATTTAGCCGGCGTTGGTGTTTTTGCGCTTTGGAATGATTACCGTGAATTTCAAAAGGTTCATATCGGAACAAGCGGGGAGATTGCCTGGAACGAGCAGATCGATATTTGTCCGGATTCCACTTATTTGAAGATTACCGGCAAAAATCCGGAAGACATTTTCCCAAAGTTACGGGAGTTGGCCGTCTATGCCTGAAATCAGCCGGTTCTTTGGCATCGTCATCAAGATGTATTTCGACGAACACCCGCCGCCGCACTTTCATGCCATATACGGTGAACACGAAGCGGTGATTGATATTCAGAGCTTGGTTGCCATACACGGTTATCTTCCGCCCCGCGTCTTAGGAATGGTCATTGAGTGGGCATCACAACATCGTGATGAATTACTTGATCTGTGGGAACAGGCGGCTAATCGCCAGGGCTTGTACAGGCTCCCACCTCTTCAATAGAATACTGTTACAGAAGGGAGACGGCATGATGAGTACGATCAAAGACGATGATTTTGATTATCAAACTTACTTCAGAGAAAACCCTCCCGACCCCGCTAAAATCCAACGCGGCCTCGAGGCGCGAGAGCAGCGTCGGAGAGCCGCGACGCCAATGACGGTTGTCGGTATTGAGGACGATATCATTGCAGGGTTCAAACAGCTCGTGCCGCCAGAACAGGAATATCGGCGCCTGATCAATCAAGCCCTGCGAGAATGGCTATCCGCCAAAGATGTGAAAGAGCTTGTCCGCACCGAACTGCAACAAGTGGTTCAACAAGCGCTAGCTTTAATTCTGAGTAGAGCGGAACCGCCAAAATCGAGCATCGAGAAACCTCTTGCGGTTGAGGAAAGCTGATGAATGAACAAGTGGACGGCTCAGCTTGAAGATTTGTACGAACACCGCGACAGCGAAGAAGTCGCGCATTATCTTCTGTCTTATCCGAGACTGATTAATTTTCTTCACGAAAGCTATGACCACCTTTTGAAACTATTTGGCGCTTCGGCAAGATTTGCGTTGGAAGTCGTTCAAGACCCGGAAGCGCAGTATAAACAGTTAATCGTTTATATTAATACTTCCTTGCCGGTCGAGGCGGCGCTCAGTCGTATGGATCGATTGGATCGTGAATGGTTTTTGGATCATGTCAAATCGATCGGGCATCTCATTAATTTTAACCTTGAAATAGCATGAGTTTCGATTGGAGAATCACTATGGGTCTCGGTAGCGAACAATTTATCGTCAATTCAAAAGGCCAAAAGACAGCGGTTATTATGCCGATGAATAACTATGCGCGCCTCATGAAAGGATCGGAAGGTTTGTCGGCGACCACTCGCCGTAAAAGCCGAAACAATCATGGCAAAACGAAACTTGGAAAAATTGAAATAAAACAACTTCTCTTTCAGCTTCCTCAAAATGATTTGATCGAATTGTTTGAAGAGTTGGAAAGTCGGCTGGAAACGTTTGAAATGATGCGCCTGGCTGAATCGGGATTTAGCGAATGGCTTGAAGCGGGGGAAGATATTTATGAAGAAAAGTAAGGGCGGCTTCCGTCGCGGCGATATTATTCTCGCAAGTTTCCCTTTTACTGATTTAAGCAGCCAGAAGCTTCGTCCGGCACTGATCATTTCCGGCTTTGGCAACGATTATATCATTGTAGGAATTTTTTCGCTGAAGCCGACTTTTAAAAAATTGCAATCGACATGGTTATTAATTGAAGATGATGGATCGCCCTTTTTTAAACAAAGCGGTTTAAAAGCGACTTCCATCCTCAAGGCGGAGAAAATCGCCGTCGTTCATCATTCGATCATTCAACGGAGACTGGGAAAAGTCAGTGACGATTTCATGCTCAAAGTTGAGTTTGTTTTAAAGAAGGCGTTACAATTCAAAACTTAATGAAAAATTTAATAATCCGGACAATTCGGAAAATCCAGATACCAAAGTATTGAAGAATGCTGGCCAGAGGCGCAGTAAAAATATTTCAAGAGCCGCACGGGAGCGCGGCTCGAACCGGAGGAAATTGAGGAAACTTAGGCCAAGGCGGTGATTATGCCAACGATAAAAATTGCAAAATCGTCTGCGCCGGTGACGCCGCAGATGGATATGCACGACGAGATTGAAAAATTAAAAGAGCGCGTCGCCACGCTCTCCAGCCTCATCGAGGTGAGCATCATCGTCAACAGCACGCTCGATCTCGACAGCGTGCTCAGTCTCGTGATGGAAAAGGCGCA
>Ga0247727_10010809_pt1 | contig 16084 bp, 15 predicted proteins | sample WisWelCaveWW1625_FD_202498 | JGI IMG/M metagenome (GOLD analysis project Ga0247727, IMG submission 202498) | Biofilm microbial communities from Wishing Well Cave, Virginia, United States - WW16-25 | ecosystem: Environmental > Aquatic > Deep subsurface > Groundwater > Cave microbial mat | place... | reverse complement strand
ACTGCTCGCTCCGCGGCCGCCCAACTGGTTTCATCCACCTTACGGTAGCCGAAACCGTGGCTTTTGTCCAGCGAAATCTCTCAGAAGGCCGAATTTAGTGGCTTCTCAGGCTGGTAAACAAATACCTGAAACATTGGCATGCTCCTTGTCTTATCCGCTCAGATCTGTCTGGCTTCAATAACAAGGACGACAAACTCAGAGAAATAAACCGCGCGGAGGGGGTAGACGACTCCAAGGCAGGTTTGCACGCCGCCGCACGGAGGGAGGGCGAGCGTAACGAGGCCGGAACAGGTTCGCTTGCGCCGCGGCGTCGGTGGCTCAGCCGAGCGTCAAACCGTCGTCCACTTTCATGTCGCGCGCCCGTTTGGGCCGGCCCGCCGGAGCTTGACGAATTCGTACATGGTCGGATAGGCGCGGCACATCTCGCGCGCCGTCTCGACCGCGGTCCGGATCCGGATCAGCGGCCCCTGGCCGATCCCCGGGCACCAGGAGGCGGTCTTCTCCCAGGCGCCGGAGATCTCGACCAGCTCCGGCCAGAACGGAAACAGCCGGCACTGCGACGGCTTGGCCGGATGGATCGCGCAGCCTCCCTGTTCCAGAAACCGGCAAGTGGTCCCGCGCGGCTTCCGCAGCCGCCGCAAGTGCCGCGTCCGGTAGACGAACCGCAGCTCAAATTCCAGCCGGCTCATGCCGAGGAACGCCGCCGCGCGCGCCAGGTCCTCTTCGGTCAGGTAGACGTGGCCCTGGTTCCGGCAGCAGTTGGTGCAGCCCGGCTGGCAAGTGAAGCGGACCCCTGATTGCTCCACCGAAGTACTACTTCGCGTCGTGCCGGCGCCAGGCGAGCACCAGGAACGCGGTCAGGATCGCCAGCGGCGGGATGAGCAGCACCAGGATCCCCGTGTTCAGCACCCGCGCCCGTTCCGCCTGCTGCGCCGCCGCCGTGCGCGCGCACATCACGCACTGCGCCCAGGCCGGGGCGGCCGCGAGCGGAATCAGCGCCAGCAGGCGCCCAAGGCTTCGCCGCACGCCGGAGATCGGGCCGAGCTTCATTGCGGCCGCAAGCCCAGTGCCCGCATCGCGTCGGGGATGAAGATGAACAGCAGGATGATGCAGAACACCAGCATCGGGATCAAAGTCAGAAACAGGCTGAACCGCTCGAACTTCAGGTGCATGAAGTAGCCGATGATCAGGGCCGCCTTCACGATGGAAAGCCCCATCAGCGCCACCAGCATGATCACCAGCGGCGTCTGCATGTAGGAGAGGAAGACCTCGATCCCGGTCAGCACCAGCAGCGCGATCCACACCGTCATGAAAAGCTTCGTCGTACCGCCCACGTGTTGTTCCATAGTGCCGTGCATAGTCGTCTCCCTACATTTTCACCGACATCAGGTAGATGAGCGGGAACACGAACATCCACACCAGGTCGACAAAGTGCCAGTACAGCCCGCTGACCTCGACGTCGATCGGCTTGAACTTGCCGCGCCCGACACCGAAGGCGATGATCCCCAGGTAGATCACCCCGATGGTGACGTGGGTCATGTGCAGCCCGGTGATGCCGAAGAACGTCGCTCCGAACAGCGGCTCATTCCAGGGGTTGCCGAACGGAGTCACCTTTTCGTCGTTGATCAGGTGCATCCATTCGGTCATGTGGAGCACGACGAAGGCCGTGCCGCAGACCATGGTCGCCACCAGCCATCCCACGGCGCCCTTGCGGTTGTCGTGGTTCATCGCGTGGACCCCCATCACCATGGTGAGGCTGCTCGACAGCAGCACCAGCGTCATCACGGTGGAAAACACGATGCTCGGTGAGAAGTGGAACGGCGTGGGCCAGTTCGGCGTGGCCATGCGCAGGTAGGTGTAGGCCACCAGCATCGCCGAAAAAGTCAGCGCGTCGGAGATGACGAACAGCCACATCCCGAACTTTTTGGAATCCACGGCGTAGGGCGATCCCCCGCCGTGCCATACCGAGGTCAGAGTTCCTGCTTTCGCGTCAGAGGACATGAATCCGCTACCCCCAGAATCGGAATAACAGCATCAGATAAATCCATAACCCGGCCATGAAGTGCCAGTAGATCCTGCTGACTTCCACGGCCGTGCGCTTGCCCGGCCCAAGCTGCAACCGCAGCGCCTGGATCTCGATGTACATCAGCGCGCACACACCGCCGGCCAGGTGCACGGCGTGTGCCACGGTCATCACGTAAAAGAACGAGCTGCCCGGCGTGGTCGCCACGTAGACGCCGGCGGCCTGCAACTGGAGCCACGCCAAGTACTGCCCGCCGAGGAACACCAGGCCCAGCGCCGTGCCCACACTCCAGAAGATGTTGAACGACTGGCGGAGGCCGCCGCGAAGCGCGCGCTGCGCGAGCTCGAGCGCCACGCTCGACACCACCAGCGCCGCGGTGTTCCACCACAGGATGGCGGGCAGGGGAATCCCGGTCCAGTCGTCGCCCAGCCCGCGCCGCACCACCAGCGCGCTGGTGAAGGCGGCGAAAAGCATGGTGACCGCGGCAAGGAGAACGAAAATGCCCGTGCGCGAAGCCCGCCGCCGCGAGCCGCTCGGCCGCCCGGGACCTTCGTCCCAACCGCCTTCGCCCGCCGGCGGACCTCCGCCGGGACCGAGCGTTTCGTTGGTAATCGAACCAGCCACGCGCCTGCTCTCCCTAGCCCGGATCCGTCTGCATCTTGTAGTCTTTTTCTTCGCCGGGCAGGCTGTACTCGTACGGGCCGCGATACACGGTCGGGTGCTTTCCGGCGAAGTTGTCAAACGGCGGCGGCGAGGGCACGGTCCACTCCAGCGTGGTCGCCTCCCAGGGGTTGTCCGGCGCCTTGGCGCCTTTCCGCATGCTCCAGAAAATGTTGATGACGAACAGCACCTGCGCCGCCACCGTCAGGATCGCCGCCCAGGTCATGAAAGTGTGCACCGGCATCAAGTCCGCCATGAAGGCGAATTCCTTGAAATCGGAGTAGCGCCGCGGGTTGCCCGCCACGCCGACAAAGTGCATCGGCGTAAAGATGGCGTAGACGCCGATGAAGGTCAGGTAGAAGTGGATCCTCCCCAGCGTCTCGTTCATCATCCGGCCGAACATTTTCGGGAACCAGAAGAAGGTTCCGGCGAACATCCCGAAGATGGCTGCCACGCCCATGATCATATGGAAATGGCCCACCACGAAGTAGGTGTCGTGGAAGTACAGGTCCAGCGCCGGCTGGCCGAGGAAGATCCCGCTGATGCCGCCGGTGACGAAGAGCGACACGAACCCGAGGGCGAACAGCATGGCGGTGGTCATCCGGATGCGCGAGCCCCACAGCGTCCCGACCCAATTGAAGGTCTTGATCGCGCTCGGTACGCCGATGGCCATCGTCAGGACGGAGAAGGCGATCGCGGTGTAAGGGCTCATCCCGCTGATGAACATGTGGTGTCCCCACACCAGGAAGCCTAGGAATCCGATCGAGAGGATGGCGTAGACCATCGCCCGGTAGCCGAAGATCGGTTTGCGGGAGAACACCGAGAGGACGTTGGAGGCCAGTCCCATGCCGGGCAGGATGGCGATGTACACCTCCGGATGACCGAAGTACCAGAACAGGTGCTGCCACAGCAGCGGCGAGCCGCCCTTGTGGTTCAGGATCTGGTCGTTCACCACCAGGCCGGCCGGGAGGAAGAAGCTCGTGCCGGCTTCGCGGTCCAGAAGCAGCAGGATGCCGGCGGCCAGCAGCACGGCGAAGCCAAGCAGGCTGAGGATCGCCGTCATGAACCACGCCCAGCAGGTGAGCGGCATCCGCATCAGCGACATGCCCGGTGCGCGCAGGTCGATGATGGTGGCGATGAAATTGATGGCCCCCATCAGCGACGCGCCGGAGAACAGGGCGATGCTCACGACCCACAGCGTCTGCCCCGTGCCCTGTCCCGGTCCGGCGCTGGGGATGGCGCTCAGCGGCGGGTAGGCTGTCCAGCCGCCCAACGGCGCGCCCCCCTCGACGAAGAACGCGGCCAGCAAGACCATGAGCGCCAGAAACGTCGTCCAGAACGAGAGCATGTTCAGCACCGGAAACGCCATGTCCTCGGCGCCGATCTGGATGGGCAGGATCAGGTTTCCGAAGCCGCCCTGCGGCGCCGTGGTCAGCACGAAAAACACCATGATGGTGCCGTGCATGGTCATCAGCGACAGGTACAACTCCGGCGTCATCACGCCGCCCGAGGCGCTCGTCGGCCAAAGCGATTCAAAAAAACCTACCTTGGCGTCCGGCCAGACCATGTGGAAGCGCATCAGCACCGACAGCGCCATCCCGACGAAAACCGAAAACAGCGCCAGCGACCAGTATTGTTTGCCGATCACCTTGTGGTCGGTGCTGAAGACCCACTTGCGGATGAACCCGCTCGGCGGCAGGTGTACGTGCGTTACGTGAGAAGCCATATTCTCTCCATTGAGGATTCTCCCCGGCTGCGGCTATTGCTGCTGCAACTTCGCCGATTCCTGCTTCAGCCATTCGGCGAAGGCGTCCGGCGCCAGCACTTCCAGCTCGCTGCGCATCTGGTGGTGGCCCAGCCCGCACAGCTCCGAGCACGACACTTCGTACTTGCCGGGCTTATCGGCCTGGAAGGAGAGGGGAATCTCCATGCCCGGCACCAGGTCCTGCTTGAGGCGCAACTCGCGGACGAAGAAACTGTGGATCACGTCGCGGCTGCGCAGCAGCAGCAACACCGGCCGGCCGGCGGCAACGCGGACGGTCGACGAGACGATGTCGTCTTTGCCCGCCGGGTCCTTTTCGTCGATCCCGAACGGGTTGCCGGCGGCGTCATTGATCTGCTTGATGTCCAGGCGGCCGAACTTGCCGTCCGCGCCGGCGTAGCGGAAGCTCCAGGCGAACTGTTTGGACATCACTTCGACGGTCATGGCGTCGGCCGGCGGCTTGCGCAAATGCACCCCCGCCCAGATGCCCGTGCTGCTGAGCACGACGCCGATGAACAGCACCGCCGCCGCGGTGGTCCACACGAGTTCCAGCTTGTTGTTGCCCTCCACGTGCGAGGCCCGGCCGCCGCGATCGCGATAACGAATGATCACCCATCCCAGCGCCAATTGCGCGGCGAAGAAGATTACCCCGGTCCCGGTCAGGGTGATCATGAATTGCTCGTCGTAGAGCCTGCCGTGCTCGCTGATCGGCGGTGGGAACCACCAGTACTGGCCGACGAAAACGGCCACGATGACCACCGTGAACAGCCAAACAATGATGCCGAGCAGCATCCGCCCTCCTTGCAGTAGGTGTCACTCCCGGTCGCCCGGTGAATAACCGCCTATTATAGAACAGTTCGTCCGCCTCGCAACTGCTCTCCGGGCAAGTAAATTGGTCGGGGTTCCGGCCAGATGCCTGGAGGGCCTCCCCTCAGGATTTTCGCCGGCGGTGCGGTTCACCAGCGGCCGGGGCGGCGGGCACGCCCGGCACGGTCACGCCCGGTAGCAGATCCTCGACGCGGCCCAGAGCGAGAAACAAAAGCAACACGGTCGCGGGCCAGAGTTGCGAAAGCAGGCGCCCGAAGGACGCGCCCAGGAGCCAGTTGAGATCGTCGGCCGCCACCAGGTACATGGTCCAATAGGCGACGAGCATCCCACCGAGGATCAGCGCGCCGGAGCGAACCGCCGGCTTCGAGCGCGGATCGGCGCCGAAGCGCAATCCGGCGGCCAGGATCGCAACCAACACCACGGGGTGACTGAGCCAGCTTCCGAAGTTCACCAGTTCGGCGAGGAAGGCGCCGCCAATCTGGTCCCACCGGTCGAAGGTCACTATCTTTCGGAACATTTGGGAGACCGCCTGGCCGCGCCAGGGACCGGTGGCGGGCGCGAGGAAGATCGTGAAACAGCTCACCAGCAGGAGTCCGGGCCCAGCGCCGGCGAGCAGCCAGCGCCACTCGACCCACGCCGCCCGCGGTCCGGCGCCGCGCCAGAAGCGGGCGAGCTCGACGGCGAGCACGAGGGCGAGGAACACGATGCCCTCCTGCTTGGTCCATGCGGCGAGCGACGCCATGACGCCGGCGGCCAGGCGCAGACGGATTCGCGAAGCGCCTTCGGAGGCCTCGGCTAGCACGAGCAGGGCAAGGGCGCCGAGCATGTAGAAGCAGAGAGGGATATCGGCGTATTGCCGGGCGGGCTCCATGAGGAAGGACGGATTCGCCACCAACAGCAGTACGGCTAGCAGCGCGGCGACCGGGCCGCGAAGCATCCACACGCCGGCGGCGAGGGTGGCCAGCGCGGCGAGAAAGAACACCGCCGCGGCGATGACGGGAGCCTGTGGGGATGTGTTTCCGGCCCAGGTCCAGGTGCGTGCGACGAAGGCGGGCAGAAGCAGCGGATACTCGGGGTGCGTGCGCACCAGGTCGGCGGAGACCGCGTTGGACCAGTGAGCGGGATCGACCAGGAATCGGGCGCGCAGGTTCCAGATGGCCCAGGCATCCCAGTCGCCGTGGGGGCGCGCGAGGAAGGATCGGATCAACGGCGGGATAACCACGATCAGCGCGACGGCCACCACCAGCGCCACCAGGCCGGTCCAGCGGAATTGCCCGGCGGGCTGAAGGGCGGGCTTCGGGGTTTCCTTGTCGCGGCGCCGCCGGACCAGGAGCGCGGCCAGCGCGGCGACCAGTATCAGTTCCACTGCCAGGACAACCACGCGCGAGGCGACGCCGGTCAGTAACAGGAGAAAGTAAAGTACCGAGGTGAGGCCGAAGCCGACGCCGGCGCCCAGGGCCGCTTCCAGAAGGCGGGCCGCGCGCCCGGCGCCGATGCATCCGCCGATCCCGCATCGCACCAGGAGCCAGCCGGCGACCCACGCCACGGCCGCGGCGAGCAGCTCGATCATGGCCGGTTCCCCTGGGGACGGAAGACCACCACGCCGTTTTCGAACTCCTTCACCAGCGTGAGACGATGCTGCTTGGGGATCTTCTCGGTGTCGACCGTTTCGGCGAAATTACCGATCACGTAGTCCAGCCTGCGGCGGTGCGTAAGCGGAACCAGCAGTCGCGGGGCGAGGGCGTATTGCGCGCCGAAGAAGATGGCGGCGCCGCGCACCTGCTCGAAGGGGACGTCGGAGAAGTAGCCGACCACGGAACCCGGCGGAATGATCTGGAGAGCGTCGCGGTACCGCGCGAGCTGGTCGTTCATGCGGTACGGGTCGGGTTCGGCGTTGTACTTTTCGCGTACGAGGCGGAGGACGTCCAGTGTCCCGAGCAGCGCCAGGATCGCGACCGCAAAGACGGTCGCCAGCGCCCGCGCGGTTTGCGGCGGCTTCTCAACGGTTCGTCGCGTCATGACAGTCTTCCAGGATAGCCGGAGCGGCGCCGCGAATCACCGACTGGCCGGCGAGGGCGGCGAGCAGAATCGCCACGGAGACGGCAATCATCGGAATGGCGAAGCTCCCAGTGAGCTGCGTCACCTTGCCAACGGCCCACATGGCGGCCGCGCCGGCGAGCGAGCCGGAGCCTCCGAGCAGGCCGGCAGCGGTCGAAACACGCGCGGGGGAGACCTCCTGGGCCATGGTGAGGTACAAGGCGATCCACACGCCGACGCCGAAGTTCACGATCACCAGAATCAGCACGGTGAGGTCGACGGTGGGGAGCAGCGGCACCAGGGCCGAGAGCGACACCAGCACCGTGGCGGCCAGGAAGACCAGCCGGCGTGCCGGCAGCAGCGGGCATCCTTTCCAGGTCAACGCGAGAACCGCCGCGCCGGAGGCCAGGTAGCCGAGGTCCAGGCCGAGGTAGATGGCGGTGAGGATCCATCCCAGTTCCCCGCCCGGGGTGAGGCCGCGCTGCTGGACAAAGTAGGTGGGCAGCCAGTTCACCTGGAAGTACAGGCACGGATTCACCAGCATGGAGACGGCCAACACGCGCCAGAACTGCGGCTCACGGACGATCTCGGCGTAGGCCTGAAGACCGCTCGCGGCGGCGGGCGCGGCGGAGTCCGGATCGCGCCAGGCGTGAGCAAGAGCGGGTCGGCGGGTCACGAGCAGCCAGGCGGGGAACCATGCCAGGCCGAGAGAACCGACGGCGACAAAGGCCCACCGCCATCCGAGCCAGCCCGAGACGCCCAGGATCAAGCCGGGAGCGATGAGCGCGCCGACGCTGGTGCCGCTGGTGAAAATGCCGTTGCCCAGCGCGCGCTCTCGCGGGGCGAGCACGCGCGCCACGATCCGCATCGCGGCCGGCCAGTTGGCCGATTCGGCGATGCCGAGCAGAAACCGAAACGCGAGCAGGCTCTTGCGACCGGTGGCAAGCCCGGTGAGAGCGGCCGTCGCCGACCAGGCCATGACGGCCCCGCCGTAAGCCCAGCGCAGGTGGGTGCGGTCGAGCCAGGGGCCGATGACGAACTGGGCGAACGTGTAGGAGTAATAAAATGCCGCGAACAGCCAGCCGAGGTCTTCATTGTCGAGCCGCAGCTCGGTTCTTACCACGGGCGCGAGAATCGCCATGGTCTGGCGGTCGAGGTAGTTCAGCGTGGTGGCGAGGAACAGAAGGATACACAGCGTGGCGTGGTGGAGGATCGGTAGTGGACGCACGCGCGGCTTTGGCGGAATCACGCTACCGGGCCGCGGCGATTTTCGCCAGCCGTTCCTGAATCTCGCTTTCCGGGAGCCAGCGGCCGCGGACCATGACACCGGCGCGCCGAGCGAGGTTGGCAACGCCGGCCAGCGGGTTGGCATCGAGCAGAATCAGGTCGGCGCGCTTGCCGGTCTCGATGACGCCGAAATCGGAGAGTGGGCCGAAGTACTCGGCCACGGCGCGCGTGCCCGAGGCCAGGACTTCATAAGGCGTCATGCCGGAGGCCACCATGATCGGCGTCTCGCGGTGGATAGAGAAGCCGGGAACGCTGAACAGTTGGGGCGAATCGGTGCCGAGAGCGATGCGCGCGCCTTCGTCGCGGAGGGCCCTCAACATTCTGCGGCGCAGCTCGATGACGCGCGCGCCGGAATCGCCGCCGGGGCGGAATCCCATGATGTTCCCTTCGGCCATCCTCGCGGTTTTGGACTGCACCCAGCCGTCGACCATCGACTGGGGCAGATACTTCAGCTCGGGCATTTTCTCGCGCAGCGCCTCGCCGGTGGCGTCGGAGTAGAACGTCTCCCACAGCGCCATCGTGGGGACCACCCAGATGCCGGCCTCGCGGGTGGCGCGCGCCAGCGCGCGGATACGGCGCTCGTCGAGAACGGAAGCCAGCCGCGCGGCCCGCGCCTTCGCGTCGGAGGTACGGAGGGGCGAGTCGGGCGGCTCGAGCGCCTCCAGATAACCGTCGAGGTGGTCGATGCTCGCCTGCCGGGCCTCGATGGCGCGCTCGACGCCGACGTCATTGGGAACGTGGCCGGCGAAGCGGATGCCGACCTCGCCGGCGGCGGCGGCGATGGCGTCGTAGACGTCGCGGCGGAGGCCTTCCTGAATCTTCAGGTGATCGTAGCCCGCCTGCTTCTGCTCGATCACCATGCGACGCGCCTGCTCCGGGGAGGCCGCGCTCTGGGCGCCGAAGGACGGACCGGCGACGTACAAGGTTGGACCGAGTACCGCCCCCGCGGCGATGCGCTTGCGCAGCTCGAGGTTCGCCGGGTTGCCGAGCATGCCGCGCACGGTGGTAACCCCGTTGGCGACGTAGAGAAACAGCACGGTCTCGGTGAACTGCGGCGGCACGGTCGGCCCGGGCAGGTGGCCGTGCATCTCGGCCAGCCCGGGTACGAGGTATTTTCCTTCGCCGCGGATGCGGAGAGCGCCGTCGGGAATCTTGACCCGGCTCGCGGGACCGACTTCCGCAATGCGGCCGTCGCGGACGACGACGTGCTGCCGCTCGAGGACGCGCTCGCGGTCCATTGGGATCACGTTCACGTTCTCGAACACGGCGGTGGTCTGGGCCGCCGCCGGCAGAGCGGCGCAGAGGAAGAGGAACGCGATGGAATGTTTCATGGCCGTATACCGCAGTATAATCGCCGCATGCGAATCGCGCTTGTCTGCCTGGTCTCGCTCGCGCCCTGGCTCGCCGCCCAGCAGCGGCGAGCGCCGCGCCTGGAAGATTACTACCGCATCGAGGGCGCCGAGAGCCCGGCCATCTCGCCGGACGGCCGGCAGGTGGCGTTCGTGCGCAGCTACGTGGTGGAGGAGGAGAACCGCCGGCACAGCGAGATCTGGCTGGCGCCGGTCGACGCCGCGACGGCCGCGGTGCGGCTGACCAACCCCGCGTTCAGCTCGAGCGCCCCGCGGTGGAGTCCGGACGGCAGGCTGCTGGCGTTCCAGTCGCGGCGCAGGCTGCCCGGCTCGGGGGAAGAAAACTCCACCTGGTTCCTGCGCATGGAGCAGCCCGGCGGGGAGGCGTTCCAGATCCCCGGCGTCACCGGCGTTCCCGTCTTCAGCCCGGACAACCGCTGGATCGCCTTCCTCAAACGCACGCCGCCCGCGGAGAAAACGTCCGCGGCGCGGCCTTCCGAGCTCGAGCGGAAGCTCCAGCAGCGATTCAAAGGACGCATCTTCGACTGGATGAATTACCGCTACGACGGACGCGGCTACCTGCCGGATCCGCGCGACCCCCACGCTTCCCCGCCGCTGGAGTTATACGTGACGCCGCGCGCGGGCGGAGAGCCGCGGCAGCTCACCCGTCTCGGCGTGGACGCGGCCACACCCGCGTGGCGGCCGGACAGCGCAGGGCTGGCGATGGTCGCCAACGCACACCAGCGGGACGAGTATCTCTACGAGCGCGCCGACCTGTGGACGGTGACGCTGGAAGGCGAGACACGGCGGCTCACCGACGACGGCTATCACCACACGGCGCCGGCATGGTCGCCCGACGGGGGCCGGCTGACGTTCCTGCGCGCACAGGGACTGAGCCTTGTGATCGCCTCGCGCCAGCGTCACGGCGCGGCGATCGACCTGTACCGGATGCCCGCGCAAGGCGGCGCGATGGAGAACCTCACCGCGAGCTGGGACCTGCGGCCGGAGTCGCCCGTGTGGAGCGCGGACGGCAAGATTGTGTATTTCGGCGCGGGCGCCGGCGGCAGCCAGCACCTGTTTCGTACGGCGGGCGTCGGCGCGGTGGAGCAGGCGACCAGCGGCGAGCGCATTCTCGGCGGCTTCAGCCTGGCCGCGGGGGCAGGCCGCATGGCGTACACCGCAAGCGACTCGACGCATCCCGGCGAGGTGTTCTCGGCGCGGCTGGACGGAAGCGAGGAAAGAAAGCTGAGCGCGGTGAACGACGCGCTGCTGGCGGGACTGGAGCTGGGATCGGCCGAGCGCATCCGCTATCCGAGCAAGGACGGAACCCCGATCGAAGGATGGGTGATCCTGCCGCCCGGCTACGACGCCGCCAAGGGTTCGTACCCGCTGATCCTGAACATACACGGCGGGCCGCACGGGGCCTACACGAGCGGCTTCTCGCTGCCCTTCCAGTTGCTGGCGGCCGAGGGCCACGTGGTGCTCTACACCAACCCGCGCGGATCGACCGGCTACGGGGAGAAGTTTCTCTGGGCGACCTGGGGCGGCTGGGGCGTGCTGGACTACGAGGACGTCATGGCGGGGGTGGATCATGTGATGGGGCGATGGTCGATCGACCGCCGGCGGCTCGGCGTCACCGGCTATTCCTACGGCGGCTTCCTCACCAACTGGATCGTCACACAGACGCCGCGGTTCGCCGCCGCCATCACGGGGGCGGGAATATCCAACTGGGTGAGCGATTACGGCACGGCCGACATCCCGCGTACCAAGGAGAGCGAATTCCAAGGCTACCCGTGGGAGCCGGCCAGCGGCGAGCTGCTGCGCAAGCTCTCCCCGATCACGCACGCGGGGAAGGCCGTGACACCGACACTGTTCGTGCACGGCGAATCGGATTTTCGCGTGCCGATCGAGCAGGCCGAGCAGATGTACCTGGCGCTGAAGAAGCGGCGGGTGCCGGCCAGTTTCATCCGCTACCCGGAGATGTACCACGGCGGATGGACGCCGTGGAATACCGTGCATCGCCACCATCATGAGTTACAGTGGTGGAAGCAGCACCTGGGAGGTCGAACTACGCCATGAAACTCATGTCATGGTTGAAAACGCCGGGGGTGAAAGCGCTGGGGGTGAGCGCGCTGGCCGCCGGGCTCGCGGCCGCCGCCGATTCCACGCCAACGGCGACGTTTCACAAGGACGTCGTGCCGATTCTTCAGGCGCGCTGCCAGGGATGTCACCGCCCGGGCGAGATCGGGCCGATGCCGCTGCTCACTTACAAGGACGCCCGGCCGTGGGCCAAAGCGATGAAGGAAGCCGTGCTGAGCCGGAAAATGCCGCCGTGGTTCGCCGACGCCGGTCACGGACGGTTCGCAAACGACCGGTCGCTCGCGAAGACGGAAGTCGACGTGCTGACGGCGTGGGCCGATTCGGGCGCGCGGGAAGGTAAGCCGCACGAGGCGCCCTCGCCGCGCTCGTTCTCACGCGGCTGGAACATCCCGCCGCCGGACCTGGTGCTGGAGATGCCCGAGGCGTTCGCGGTTCCCGAATCGGGCCGGGTGGAGTACACCTACATCGTGCTGCCGCACCAGTTCTCCGAAGACCGCTGGGTGCAGATGGCGGAGGCGCGGCCTGGCTCGGGATCCCTGGTGCACCACATGACGGTGTACGTGCGCGATCCGGAATCGAAGTGGCTGCGCGAGGAGGCGCGCCCAGGCGTGCCATTCACGCCGCCGAAATCATTCCCCGACGGGCGCCGCCGCACGGACCTGGGCGGGATGGGCAACGAGATCCTGTTCTTTTTCGTGCCCGGATACGACCCGGCGACGTTCGCGCCGGGCCAGGCGAAGAAGATCCGCGCCGGCAGCGACCTGGTGCTGGAAATGCACTACACGCCGAACGGCAAAGCTGTCGCCGATCGCTCGCGCATCGGCCTGGTGTTCGCCACCGAGCCGGTCCGGGAGCGGGTGATCATCGTCTCGGCGGGCAACAATCGCTTCGTGATTCCACCTGGAGATCCCAACTACCGTGTGGACGGGGCCATCACGTTCCGCAACCACGGAAAAATCCTCAGCCTGTATCCGCACATGCATCTGCGGGGCAAGGGGTTCGAGTTCCGGCTGGTGCACGCGGACGGGCGCGTCGAGACGTTGTTGAAACTGACGCGCTACAGCTTCAACTGGCAGCTCGACTACCGGCTGGAAACGCCGGTCGCGATCGCGCCTGGTATGAAGATGGAATGCACGGCCTGGTACGACAATTCGGCGAACAATCCCCTCAACCCGGACCCCAGGGCGGAGGTGCGCTATGGGGAGATGAGCTGGGAGGAGATGGCCGGCGGAGTGATGCAGGTAGCGATCGACGCGCGGCTGACACCTCGGGAGTGGTTCACGGGCAAGCAGCCGGAGAGTGCGGCGGTGGTCGCGCCCAGTCGCTGAGGGGCGGGCGCGGTATCGGCGATTACCGGCCTTCGCTCGACGGCGGCACGATGCCCTTCAGGCGCAGGTAGACCGCCATGTAGCCGTACTCCTCGTTGCTGTGGCTGGTGGTGCCCATGAGCGCGCCCAGGCGCGAGCGCTTGCCGCGGCCGGCGGCGATGACCTCGACGGCCGACGCATCGGTGAGCGACTCGAAGGCGGCGTCGCAGTCGGCGAACGATTCCTTGATCGCGGCCACCAGGTCCGCCTTGGACGTCTTGGACGCGGCGGTGGCTTCCCTCGGCGTTCCCTTGACGGCCGAGCAGGAGCGGGTCTGCGAATCGGCGACATGGGCCACGAGCTGGCCGAAAGTCCGGATTTCCTTCACCGGCTGAAAGGCGTAATGCTCCTCCGGCATCTTCTCGACCATTCGGGTCAGGTTGTTCTTGACGCCGGTGTACATCTGCTTGGCCTCGGCGATCAGCGGGCTGGTGGTTTGCGCCTGGACGGAAACGGCCAGCGCGCCCGCGGCGGCCAGCATCAGATAATGACGAGTCATTGACTCCTCCTTAGAGTTTCACTAACGGGTTGCGAGACGTCCCTCGATTGTAGCGCAAGCCTTACTCGCTGAGGGGTAGCGGCAACGGCAGAAAGTCGTAATCGAGAATCATCTTCTCGTGCAGCGCGACGCGCAGCTCGCGCTCGATCGCCTCGAACCCGGCGCGGCCGGCGAGATTATCCAGCTCGGCGGGATCGCGCTCCAGGTCATAGAGCTCGGCGACCGGCCGGGGGTGGCTGAAATAGGTGCGCGACAGGGCCGGCGCGAGAGTCCCGGCCTGGTGGGCGGCCACGATCTGGCGCCAGCTCGGATCGCCAGAGCTGTCGACCGGCGCGTAGACCTGGTGCGGCGTGCAGTTGTAGATGAACTTGTAGCGCTCCGAGCGCGCGGCGCGAGACAGATCGAAGGTGTTGGCGCGGGTGGTGGGCTCGAAACTGGCGCTGCCGTGGTGGCCGCGCTGGGCGAACACGTAGCGCCTGGGCTGGTAGGCTCCGCCGCCGCCGCCAAGCAGCCCGAGAAAGCTCCGGCCGGACATGACGCGTGGAACGGCGACGCCGGCGGCGGCGAGCATCGTCGGCGCCAGGTCCTCGCCCGAGATCAGATCCGAAGACGCAGCGCCGGCGCGGATAACGCCGGGCCAGCGGATCAGCAGAGGAACATTCAGGCCTGGATCGTAGAGCGATCCTTTCCCGTGGGGAAAGGCATAGCCGTTGTCGCCGGCGAAGGCGACCAGGGTATTGGCCGCCAGCCCGCGCCGGTCCAGGACGTCGAGCACGGACTGGAACTCGGAATCCATGCGGGCGATCTCGTCGTAGTAGCGCGCCAGGTCTTCGCGAACGCCGGGCAGGTCGGGGAGCCAGGCCGGCACGGGAATGCGGCTCGGATCGTGCGGCTCGGGGATCGCATTCCGGTCCCAGGCGTGGTGCGGATCGTTGAAGCTGATCCAGAGGAAGAACGGCTTGGCGGCGGGCCGGCGGTCGAGGAACTCGTTGACGCGCGTCACGGTCTGGCTGCGGTTGGAGTCGCGGTCCAGGTAGTCGACGCGATTGTGGAAGGTGACCATCTCGTGGCGATCGAAGATGGACCGGGTGATGGGGCCGGGGCGCGCGGGGCCGTCCAGGTGGTAGTTGCGGCGCGCGATGCCGGTGAAATAGCCGCGGGCGCGGAGCAGCTCGGGCAGCGTGACCACGTCGGGCGGCAGCGGGGAGTTGAAGCGCGCGATGCGGGCGGCGGCCGGCGAGCGGCCGGTCATGAGGGCGGCGCGGGAGGGGACGCACTGCGGAGCGGCGGTGAAGAAGCGGTCAAAGCGCATGCCCTGGGAGGCGAAACGGTCCAGGTTAGGCGTGCGAATGACCGGGTCGCCGAAGGCGCCCAGGTGGTACCGGCTGTGATCGTCGGAGAGGATGAGGAGGATGTTGGGGCGCGAATCATCCTGCGGCGGAGCCGCGGCGGCCGCGGATGCCCCAAAGGCGGCGAGCTGGCGACGAGTGAGTTTGGTGGCCATGTCGTAAAGACAGAAACGCCCGGGCGTGGACCCGGGCGTTGTGTTGATTAATCGGGCGACGTCCTACTCTCCCACACACTTGCGCATGCAGTACCATCGGGGCTGAGGGGCTTAACGGCCGTGTTCGGGATGGGAACGGGTGTGACCCCCTCGCTAGAGTCACCCAAAAGCGTACGGTGGCTGGCATAGTACAGCAACCGAATTTTGAATATCGACGGGCAATCGCAAGCAACACAAGCGCCTGGAGCTTGTATCGGAAGTGAATTTTATGGTCAAGCCGATCGGGCTATTAGTAGCGGTCAGCTCAACCGGTTACCCGGCTTCCACATCCGCCCTATCAACCTGGTAGTCTTCCAGGGCCCTTCAATAGCTTCTGCTAGGGAGGTCTCATCTCGAGGAAGGTTTCGCACTTATATGCATTCAGCGCTTATCCTAACCGAACTTCGCTACCCAGCTATGCCACTGGTGTGACAACTGGATCACAAGAGGTTCGTCCATCCCGGTCCTCTCGTACTAGGGACAGGCCCCCTCAAACCTCCTACGCCCACCACAGATAGGGACCGAACTGTCTCGCGACGTTCTGAACCCAGTTCACGTACCGCTTTAATAGGCGAACAGCCTAACCCTTGGGAGCTTCTACACCCCCAGGATGCGATGAACCGACATCG
>Ga0247727_10010808_pt1 | contig 16086 bp, 21 predicted proteins | sample WisWelCaveWW1625_FD_202498 | JGI IMG/M metagenome (GOLD analysis project Ga0247727, IMG submission 202498) | Biofilm microbial communities from Wishing Well Cave, Virginia, United States - WW16-25 | ecosystem: Environmental > Aquatic > Deep subsurface > Groundwater > Cave microbial mat | place... | reverse complement strand
ACGACCACCGTGAGGCGCTTCGGGGTGCAACTGCTCGGCGAGCGCTTCAATGTCGGCCATCTGGAATTTAGCGAGCGCGGCGAACAGGCATTCATTGCCACGCTCTGCGGCAAGCCGTTTGCGGCCTTCGATAACGCCGATGCGCCGATCCGCTGGCTCCCGGACCGGCTGGCGACCTACGCCACCGGGCAGGAGTTCGAGCTGCGCGAGCTGTACACGACGAACACTCTCGCGATCCACCGGCCCATCGCCAACCTGATGATCACCTCCCGCGATCCCCACTTCCGGCGGCCCGATGTGGCGGAGCGGCTGTTGATTTGCCGCATGGCCCGCCCGGAGCGGGCGTTTGTCCCGGAGGGCGAGTGGATCCGGCGCACCGTGGCACGGCGAGACGGCGTGTGGTCGGACCTGCTGGATGTGCTCAACCACGCGCTGACCGCGCTGCGGCAGGTTCCGGAAGCCGCGCCATCCAAGTGCCGGATGGCGGATTTTGCCGCCTTTGGCTGGCGGCTCAGTTACGCCAGGGGTGGCGCGGAAGCCGCCGCTGGCTTTTACAGCGCCCTGGCGCGGATCGAGCAGGAGCAGGCGCAATACGCCACGGAAGAAGATCAGGTCGCGCTCTGCCTTGGCCTCTGGGTGGCCACTACGGGTAATCTTGGCCGAGAAGTTGACACCGCCACCTTGTACCGAGAGCTGATGGATCTGGCTGAAACGGAGGGCTTGCTGCTGCCGAAGACCTCCGCGGCGCTGGGTAAGCACCTCCACCTGTCGCGCCGCGCCCTGGAGACGGCCCTGAATCTGAAAATCAGCGCGGGTCGCACCTCACACACCTCTCGATGGATGTTCTCACGACCGCGAGAGGTTGCCGATTCTCCCCTTCCTGCACCGCCTGCCCTCCGCGTTGACACGCCACCGGCTCCGCCAAACGGCGGGGAGGGAGGGCAGGAAGGGTAGATTCAGGAAACTTGTTGAGTCCATGCCTTCGCTGATCGGGCGTTTCCATGAACCGCCGGTGATCCAGGCTGCTCCAAGCAGCGCCACCCCAGCCGACGAAGCCGCCCGCGAAGCGCTGCGGGACACCATGCGGCGAGACTTCGAGGCGCTATTGCGACGGGCCGCACCGGTCTATGAGCAGCTCTCGCTCACGGACCGCAAGGCGTTCTTGCCAACCTGGTCCGCACTTCAGGAGCGGATGGATCGGGCGCACCAGGCCGGCGCTTGGGTGAAATTTCAGGCGGCGTTGGCAGGAGCCAAGGCGCTGTTGGCCGAGGGAAGTGTGCAATGATCGGCAAAGCGCGAAAATCGTAGCAACAACCGTATATCCAGAGAGTTACGTTCAAGAACGACGTGCGCCATTCCCAAATGATTTAGGAAAAAGAGGGGGATAGCTGAGGGGCCGATGGAATCGGGATAAGAAGACAACGACTGAGGCGTGCAAGTCTATCAGCATGAGCTTTCTGAAACAGCACGGTTATCTCTCTGGCCACCAGTGGGGTAGTATGAAATGGACAGACTGCGGAGAAGAAACCGGCAGCATCGGCTTCCGGATCTGGGTTGAAGGGTCGGTGGGGGAAATTCGATTCCAGTATACCCCGAAACGCTCCCCGTTTGAACTGGACTCTGGAATAAGGGAGAATGGAGCCAAGACAAGCGGAGGAGCTGTTGATGTCACGACGCACATGGACGGTTGAGGAGAAGTTGAGTCTCGTGCTGGAAATGGTGAAGGGCCAAGAATCGGTCACGAGCCTTTCGAGGTGCACCCCGTCAGACTGGACGTTTTCCGGCCTGGCATAAGGGAAAGTTTCCTATCCATCGCCTAGCCGTTTGCAGCCTCAAATCCCATACAGATCGATCCTCCCGATGAAGACTCGCACAATCTCGGCCGGGACAGAGATGGTCAGCGGCAGATGCGCATCCACCCACGCTCTCGGCACGACGAACATTAGGCGCGTGCCTTCGCGCTGGAAGTAGGCATGCTGCCACGTGTTGAGCATTGCGTCGGCCTCATCAGGAAACAGGCCATTGACAATGAGGGCTTCGCGCAGCGATGCGCGGAGTCCCCCGACGTTCTCAGCACTCATGGCCTGATCAGGAAAGTCCGCTGAGACTTCGGCTAAGACGTCGTTTGGATCGGTAGTGGGCGTCATGGACCCCAGCGTCTTGAAAGCGAGGCGCCCATTCGACCCCACCCGCACCAGCCACACGTTTGAGAGCGTCAAAGCCCCCACAGTGGAGTCCATGGGATTCAGCACAGTCACTTGGCGTGTCTGCATGTCGTGTTTGGTTCGTAGAAGCGCACTGAGGTGCGCGACGCCCCGATAGAACAGGTAGCGTTCGCTCTCCCCGTTGTGGGCACGGACGTCCACAGCTTGCACCTGTCGGGGCGCGGTCCATTGGACGGCTTCGGTTTTAGGTCCGGGCCACGGGCCACCGAGCGAGAGATTCCACCACTGGAGTTTGCCGACTGTCTGTTCGGTCAGCTCCGTCCTCTCGGCCCGTTCCGCGCCTTTGGACTGGTAGAATTTGATGCCCTCGTAGGAGGTCTCTGTGTCGGGATAAAACTCATTCAGCAGTCCACCGCGAAACTCCACGCTCACATTGATCGGCTGCGTCTGATCGAATGAGGTCGAGGGATGGAAGTACAGCACCGGGGTCTCAAGGCGCATCGTGACACTGTGGTTGGCGTTGGATGACCCGGTCCCTTTATCGACGTCCCGTAACACGTCATCTTTGATTCGGTGGACGAAATCGGGAACAGTCTCTGTCGCCTCGATAACGTTCATCCCGCCAGCGACGAAGCCGTTGTTGAAGTGCTGGCTGGTAATCGTGCCCCATTCATGGACCACCAGCGATGGCTCGTCCTGCGCGAGGGCCTGCGCTGGCATCGACAGAACGACCGCGACTGCATACAAGACGCTGAGCCGATTCACACCCGCGGCTGACGATGCAACTGGACCGTGACCATCCGCATGTGGACCTCAACATGGACATCCCGCGCCAGACGGGGTTGAACTTCGATGTCAATCTCAACCTCCAGAACATCGATGAGTTGCACTTGAGTGCGGGCCACTTCTGGCTGGAGTGGTTCCCCTGTACTGATGGGGGCATTGTCAGCGCGTTTCGTGAAGCCGTCTGTGGGGTGCTCTCAGGAGAATTTCGGATCCTGGAGCACTACCGAGGCAAGCGAGCCATAAAGGCTGAACTGCAACGCCCAAGCGGTCAGGGCTGGCAAACGATTGGGACGTGGTCAACATGGTCGCTCCCAATTCCCTGGCGAGTCACGACCAGGGAGTTGCGGAATACTGAGTAAGTCCAAGCATGAGCAGAGGCTCCCTTATCCCAGGCCGGAAAACGTCCAGTTTGACGGGGTGCACCGCGCCGAAACGCTCCCCGTTTGAACTGGACTCTGGAATAAGGGAGAATGGAGCCGGTTGAAGCGGAGGTGGGTCATGTCACGACGCACGTGGACGATTGAAGAGAAGTTGAGTCTCGTGCTGGAAATGGTGAAGGGCCAAGAATCGGTCACGAGCCTTTGCCATCGGCACGGGGTGGCCATGAGCCAAGTGTACCGCTGGCGCGATGCCTTCCTGGAGCGGGGCAAGGTGGGTCTCAAGGACCAGCGCAACCCGAAGCACCGTGATCCCGTCAAGGAAGAGTTGCGAGCACTGCGAGAGCTCGCCGGCTCGCAGGCGCTCATCATCGACGCCCAAAAAAAGCTTGCAGGCCTACCCGGGTTCGGGACCAACGGCGCATGACGAGGCGATTGATGACCGACGAGAACTTGTCGCTGACGCAAGCCTGTCAAGCGGTGGGCTTGGCCAAGAGCACGTGGTACTATCGAGCGCGTCCTCGTGCGCCGCGGTCGCTGAACTCGAACCTGGTGGCGGCCATCGACGCCCTCTGGGAGCGGACGCGGGGCGTCTATGGCTACCGGAAGATACACGCGCTGCTGCGTGCCCACGGAGTCCTCGTCAACCACAAGGCGGTGCTCCGCCACCTGCGCCGACTGGACCGCCTGCAACCGCGCAAGCTCAAGGGGGTGCGCTGGACACGACCGCGTGTGGTGCATCCAACGAGCAGCAACACCTACTGGGAGATGGACCTGACCTACGTCTGGTGTGGCAGCGACTTCGGGTACTTGTTCGCGGTGCTCGATGCCTATGACAAAGGCGTCCCGGGAGCGCACTTTGGGGATCGCTGTCGGGCGCAGGAGGCGGTTCAGGCGCTGGAGGAAGCCGTCGCTACGCGCTTCGGCGGACGCATACCCGACGGGCACACGCTGACGCTGCGGGTGGATCGCGGGAGTCAGTTCGTCGCGCATCGCTTCCAGGAAGCGGCCCAAGCCCTCGGTGTCACGCTGGCGTACGCGGGTATCCAGTGTCCTGACGATAAGCCGTACATCGAGAGCTTCTTCGGGCACTACAAGACCGAGGAGGTCTACCGCAGCAGCTACGCGACGCGGGCCGAAGGCCAGGTCGGCTGGCAGCTCTACCGGATCTGGTACGAAACGGAGCGCCTCCATGAATCGCTGGATTACCAGACGCCGCACCACCATCGCCATCGGAACCATCACAGGAGCGTCGTGTTCATATGAGCGCACAGCGACCTCGCAAATACAGTCTCGTCAAGTTCGACTTCACCGATCTTCCACCCAAGGCCCTCAAGTATTGCCCGTTTAGGAAGGACCGCCTGTATGTGTTCTTTGGCGAGATTCCGAATATGAAAGGCCACTGCATCGTGATGGACCATAAGACCGGCAAGATGTATTCCGGTTACCACACAGAACACTTCATTGAATTAGCTGAGGACGAGGTGCCATGAAATGCCGCTCATGATTGGTCAAATGCACTCCCTTATCCCAGGCCGGAAAACGTCCAGTTTAACGGGGTGCACCGCGCTTCTCGTTGCGGTGAGCCTCTTGTGCTCTGGGTGCGCCTACACGCCGGTCTATTTGGGCATGTCGCAGCAGGAGTTCCTCAATGGGAAAGATTTATTCCTGGGGTACTCCTGTTGCGTCGCGTTGGAATACGCCGGGGGCAACGAAGTGATCTATCGCGATGGAAGCCTGCTCTACTATTACTTCGCGAACGAGCGTCTCGTCAAGATGGAGCGCGGCACCTTAACCTATCCCAAGCAGCCCATTGATGTGACCTACCGAGAACGATGACCGAGCCATATAGCAGCGCCTATCCTCGCCTGTTGCTTTCTCGCTACACCTCCCCAGTTCTGGCTTGTTTGGACTGGTGAGTTGGCGCCGCCGACTTTCCTCCCTAAGCCGGGCTCTATAGAAGCTCGCTTTCAGTTGCCACCCACTCGGACTACAATATCCTTGTGCCCCAAGGCTAGATAGATCGATCTGCCGAAGATGTGGAGGCGACGTGGCGACTCGAAGGCGTAGGCGAGGGAACCCCTCTCTAGACCGTTTTACCCTTTCACGACCTGCTTCATTGCCCGTATTCCGTGACCCGCAGTTATCCTTCCTCATCAAGCGATACTCCGGTCAGCAGGAATCCACTCAGGTTTTGTTCTTACTGCGGTTGGTTACGGAAAATCGCCACCGAGTTTTTGACTTTCTCTCTCGGTGGAAGATCGACTTTCTCTTCGCAGATCGCGGTGGTTATGAGAGCGTAGTGAGAATCACGGCCGACCTCGTCGACAGGCTGATGAAGCTGTGGTTGCGCCGAGACCGGCTTGAATCACGTTACCACTACACGTACTTCATGCTGAATTGGTTTGGCGTTGCTGCGTTCCATGATCCAGTGGTAATCGAGACCCTCTCGGATTTAGAGGCCGTCGCATACAATGAACGGGTCGACATGAAGACGAGGCTCGATGCAAAGGAAACGTTGCAGGGATTCCTTCAGCTACCGCTGCCAACGCTGAAGGGGCGCAAGGCTCGACCTGCACCAGAGGCGCTGCTTGTCGAGCATGAAGAGACCGTCAAGGCGCTGGATGGATTTCCGGTCAAGCGTGCACGCAATATTGTGAGTATACGGCTAGCCCTCAAGGAACGTTTTCCTGACTTGAATGTTAACGATGTGGAGCGGATTGCCTCTGAGGGTCTGGATGAGCGTAACCGATACAGCAAGGTAAAAATCGCCATGCTTGTCCTTAACGCCAGGCACCACAAAAAACCAGGGACCATTGGACACTGGCTGGACGAGGCAAACCAGCAGCGTAAGCTCTCCCTCAGGCTTCTCAAAGAGCATCGCAAGTCTCTTTCTAAAATTCCCACCAAGTCGTAATCCAAAGTCTCCACGCAAGTTAACTTCAGTACAGTAGAACTGTGTTCTATCGTCCCCGCCTCGCTCAAATCCGGGTTTATACTCGTCGGTGACGATCCAGAAAGCGAAGAGGAGGCAGGGAAGATGGACGCGCCATTCCGTATCACCGACGTAGACTTCCAACCGATTCGCCCCCGCCAGGGACTCCTGGGCTTCACCTCTCTGGTCCTCAACGATTCCCTGCGTCTTTCCGGTATCGCCGTCTACTCTCGCCTAGACAGTTCAGGCATCCGGCTGGTCTATCCTGAGCGAGTCTTGCCACACGGTGCCAAAATCGAGTTGATCTGTCCGATAACTCGTGCATGCGGGGAGCTGTTAACCCATGTGGTCGCGGAGCACCTACGCCGACTTGAAGAGAAGCTAGACCTACCAGCGACGATGCGTTCAGGAGGTATCCAAGATGGTGACTCTCCGGGACTTTCTTGAGTTGTTGTTTCCCTCCCTCAACGGGCAATTCATCGAGGCCCGCCTTATCAAACCAGGCCATGTCCTCCCAATTTTCTACGAGAGCGTTGAACAGCTCCTCAACGCCATGCCGGAGGACGTAGCCGGACAAAATGGCTTCAACGTCTACTTCGGCGTCTGCCCACGAATCAGGAAGGAAGGGACAAAGGACGCGATCAAGGTTGTCCCTTGTCTTTGGGCGGACCTAGACGGCAAAGACTTCCCCGGAGGCAAGCCTGAAGCCCTCAAGCGCCTCCAAGAGTTCGCATTTCCTCCGACCACCATTGTAGACAGCGCCCACGGCTACCATGCCTATTGGTTGCTGAAAGAGCCAGAGGAGATCGCCAGGCCCGGCGACGTTGCCAGGATTGAGGCCCACTTGAAGGCATTGGCTTCTGCCCTCGGAGCGGACCAGTCCGCTGCCGAGCTTGCCCGTATCCTCCGCGTCCCCGGCACGTTCAACCTCAAAGACCCTTCCGCCCCCGTTCCCGTGACCATCGTGTGCTTTGAGCCTGGGCGACAATACAATCTGGGCGACTTTGACTTTTTGGTGTCCAGCGAGTCGCCAGAGCAGACGCAGAAGGCCAACCCGCCCGGCTGGATCGCCCAAGCTCTTGCGGAACTGAAGCCCGGCAGCCGCAACTCGACCTTTGCAAGGATAGCCGGACGCCTCCGCAGAGACGGCTGGGAAGCCGCCGATATTCTTGCCCTGTTGACACCCCTTGCCGAGCGCAGCGGTTTTCCCCTGGCTGAACTGCGTCAAGAAATTGAGGGCTTGTGCCGTCGCTACCCCAGCGGGAACCCATCTCCGTCGTCCCCTATAAATAGTCAGGGGACGGAAACGGAGTCCAAGCCCCTTGAGGCACTGCCGCTGGCCTCCTTCTTCGCTCAGGTCGCCGCACACATCACTTGGAGCATTGAGGGAGTCCTACCGAAGGAGGGGGCGGGGATCGTGGCAGGGCCAGCGGGCTACGGCAAGTCCTGGATGCTGCTGGACGTGGCTATTGAGCACGCACGCGGCGGGAAGTGGCTGGGGCAGTTCGCCACGGCTCAGGGCCGCGTCCTGTACTTGGATGAGGAGTCCTCACCGGCCTTGCTCCGCCACCGACTCACGCGTCTCCTGGCCGCCAAGGGGTTGAGCGCGGACCAACTTGACCTCCACGTGGCCGTGGGGCAAGGGCTGTCCTTCAGCAACCCCGCTTCGGTCGAACAGCTCCGCCGACTTCTGGATCAACTGCGACCCGCCCTCGTCATCGTGGACTCGCTCATCCGGGTCCACCGCGCTGAGGAGAACTCCGCCTCCGAAATGGCCCAGGTCTTCAAGGCGGTCAAGGCCCTGATCCGAGAGTTTGGCTGCGCCTTTCTGTTCGCCGATCACCAGCGCAAGCCCGGAGGCTTCGGTGTCAGCCTCGACCTGCTCTTGCGCGGCAGCAGCGAGAAGGCCGCCTTTGTGGACACCTTGCTCTCGCTCCAGCGCAAGGAAGGCACGCTGATTGTGGAGCACTCCAAGTCCCGCTACGCGGAGCCGATCCCCGCCTTTGTGGTCCGCATCGAGGACACGGGACCGGAAGCAACCGCCGTGGTCTACGGCGGAGAGGCCGAACAAATCAAGCAGGCGGCTCGTCAGGAAGCCGCACGGGAGTTTCTGACGGCGGCGCTTGGCACTGGCGACTGGATCGCCCGCAAGGACCTCGTGGAACAGGCCAAGGAAGCCGAAGTGTCAGAGAAAGCCTTGGATGAAGTGCTGAAGGCCCTGGAAGGAGAGGGCAGCGTGGAGCGCGAGAACCGAAAGCCTGACAGTGGGCGAGGAGGCAAGGCGGCCTTCTACCACCGGAAACCCGACATCGCGTCTCCGTCCCCCGACCAGGAAACGGAGACGGAAACAGAATCATTGGAGGTGTAAATGGCTACGGAGAAGCAGGTGGAGGCGAACCGGCAGAGCGCCAAGAAATCCATCGGACCAAAGATGCACAGGAATGGGGCCAATGCCAAGCTCGGTGCTGTCTATAGTTGTTTCATTTTCTTTGTTGATTTAGGTCAGTCTGTGCTTGCGGATGGGTGTGTGGACGTGAGTGAGGCCACCTGAGCGGCGCTGGGGAGCATGGACACAGGTACGCAGGGGTTGTTGAGCGCGCCCTCACCTTGGACATTTCCTGGCTCAACCGGCTGGAAAACAACCGAGAGCGTGGGCCGTTGACCTGGGCTGGGGCAATGCTGGAGTGGAGGAAGCAAGCACTTGAGATGGTCCCTTTCGGAGAGACAGGGAGGCTGGCTGCCGCCCTGCAAGTGATAGTCGAGCAACACGGAGACCAGTTCGTCCTTGAGCTCATTGGTCTGCGGGACGGGCCTCAGCGGGTGGGACTGACTACAACGGCACCCTATTTCGGAGGGCTGCGCTACTGGTTCCGGTGTCCAGGTCTCGGCTGCAGCAAGCGGGTGGCGAAGCTCTATTTGCCTCCAGAGGCTACCGATTTTCGTTGCAGGCAATGTCACGATTTGACCTACGCTTCTTGCTGGAAGTTTCATAAGCGATGGAATGTTGACAATAAGATATAACACGATATACTCTGATGTATGACCAAGAGCAACCGACTCATCAACCGCCTCCGGGAGTACCGCCTAGAACACCAACTGACCCAAGAGGAACTCGCCAGAAAACTCGGCGTAGCGTTTCTGACGCTCAATCGCTGGCTGAGGGGTCATGCAAGACCCAGCGAGCTACATCTATATCGCATCGAGCAGTTGCTCAAAACACAGAAACGACGGCAAGCTCCGTAGCCGACCGCTATGAATGGTTGACCGTTGGCGAGCTTGCCGCGTTCGTCAGAAAGAGCAGGAGCGCGGTTCACAAGCTCTGGCCCTCATGGACGGCGGAGTATGGGTTGCGACCTATTAGGTTCGGTGGACGAAAAAAGGGGCGGCTGCTGTTTGCTAGGCAAGACGTGGAAGCCATGCTTGAGCAATGGCGCATCGTGTAATCGATAAGAGTCCATGAGCACACTGTACCGTCGTGGGGACAGCCGCTACTGGTGGTACAAGGAGCGTATTCCTGGTCGACGGAAGCCGCTCTACATGAGCCTGCACATCGAGGACAAACGCCTAGCCAAGCTGCGCCAGCAGCAACTCAACCGCATCCTGACTGAACTTCGCTTGCCTCAACTCGACTGGTCATTCATGCCGGCGCTTGAACGGGACGCCCAACTGCGTGAGATCGTGTTCCGCGTCTGTGCCGATCTTGGTATCACCTTGACGTTACGGGCTAACGTGACGGTCGAGCAGGCGCTTAAGGAATTTGAAGCGTACTCCGTGACGAAGAAAACCCCCAAGTCCCATAACACCGATTGGGGGCGCATCACCGGGTTCCTCAGATGGTCGGGGGTCGTGTACCTGCATGAGATTCGGCCCAGCCAAATTCAGGACTATTTCATTCACCGTGTGCAGAATGAAAGCGTGCAGAAATCCACCGCTAACCACTGTTTTGTGGCGCTCAAGGCGTTCCTGAATTGGTGCATCAAGCGGGAGATGCTGCGGGAGAATCCGGCCAACAAGGTGGAGCGCTTCAAGGTAGCCACGGTCCCGCAGCACTATCTGAAGGATGCAGCGGACATTGTGCGGTTGCTGGAGGCTGCCAAGCGCCTGGATAGGGGCATGTATCCAATGGTGGTGGCTGCCGTGTTCACTGGCTGTCGGTTGGGGGAACTCATGGCGCTTGAGTGGCCGGACGTGGACTTAGACGGCAGGCGAGTTCTCATCAAGGATAAGCCTGAGCTTGGGCTGCGCACGAAGTCAGGCAGGCTTCGGGTAATCCCGCTGCATCCTGACTTGGCGATTGTACTACGCCCGATGTGGCGGCCCTTTGGGTTCGTGTTCTTCCCGGAGCGCAAGGAGCGCAAATACACGTCCCCGCTCTACCGGCGCTGGAAGGAGATCAGGAAGGCTTCAGGGATGCCTGAAACGACGTGGTACAGCCTCCGCAGGACGTTCTGTAGCCACCTGGCTATGTCCGGGGTGTCCCTGCTCAAGATTCAGGTATGGGCAGGGCATTCCGACCCGCGCATCACCCAGGAGCACTACGCCCACCTGACCCCGCAGTACGACCCGCAGATCGAGCAGATTTTGCACCAAAATGAGGCCGGTGGTTACGATTTGGTTACGTTTGAGCCGACTGTCGAGAAAGCAGAAACCCACTACCCTCTACAGGATAGTGGGTTAGCTGCTGACGATAAATGGCGGGGGCGACGGGGCTCGAACCCGCAACCTACGGCTCGACAGGCCGCCACTCTAACCAATTGAGCTACGCCCCCGAAAGGGGTTTAGAGACCCGCCTGCTTGGCGGCAAGGTCGCCGATGATGGGCGCGCGGAACCACTTGCCCTGGTAGGCCTGGATCATGAAGATGACCCACAGGACGAGCCCGCCCAGCTGGACGAGCGGCAGCGCGATCCACCCGACGATCGGGATGAAGACCAGGACGAAGCTCAGGACGAACAGTGCGAGCGAAAAGCAGATCGACTGCATCGCGTGGAACTTCACGAACTTGCTCTCCTTCTCGACGAGAAAGAACACCAGCCCGGTCACCACGCCGAAGACGTACGACAGCAGGGCCGCGAAGTTCGCCTGCATGCCGGTGGACGACTTGCCGATTTCGAGGCTTCCAGCCATTGGCTCCGCCATCGTGCCTCCTCTGTGTGCGGGTTACGGTTTCCGATAGATGAGGCCGACCGCCGCGCCGGCCGCCAGGCAGTCCGCCAGCGCGGATGCCAACCACCCGACGTTGAGCACGAAGGGCACCGGCAGGACGACATACCAGACGAAGTTGTGCGCGCCAACCAGCAGGAGGCCGGCGCACCATCCAAAGCGAAGCCCCTGGCCGAGCCCGGGCTTCTTGGACTCATGGCCTTTGGTGTAAAACCACGCAAAGGCCAGGGCAAAGAGCGCCTGCCCGAGCGTCATCAGCCACATGAGCTGGCCTGCGACGTGCTGGGGGCGCCAGACCGAGGCGGTCTGCTCGTACAGGCCCCTGAGCAGCCAGCCGTGGACGAGCCCGTCCAGCACAAAGACGACCACGAACGCCGCCAGACTCGCGAGCAGCCACCGCTTCGTATTCATCTGCCGCCTCCTCCGCTTGCCGACATCTCCCACGCTCCAGCAGCAGGCAGCGCGGCACTGGTACCCGCGATCTCCGGCTGAAACAAGAATTCCGGCTGCAGGAGCGGCTCGTAGCCGCCCCTCGGCAGCGGAAACGGAAACGTGGCCACTTCGATGAGGCCGATCGCCGTGCGCGTCACCGCGCCTCCGAGGCCGATCATGAGCCCCAGGGAGAGCCCGGCCGCCGGCCCTTGCTCGAGGCCCACCGCCTGGATCGTCAGCGGAATCTCAAAGACGCCGGTGATGGTGTTGGCCAGGCCGCGGCTGAGCTTGCGCACCGGCGGGGCGACGCGGTCAACGACCTCGGCGTACGCCGGCCAGGCGCTGGCGAGCATCGCCAGTCCTGCCGTGACCAGGAGCCGTCCAACAATCTGCATTCGGGGCATCTTCATCTCAAGTGGGCGGTGAAGGGCTCGAACCTCCGACCTGCGGAATGTAAGTCCGCCGCTCTAACCAACTGAGCTAACCGCCCTCAAGTCCGCCGGGAGCGAATGTTGGCTTATTATACCCGACGAGGAGGACGCGAGCCAGCTTCAATGCGCCGCCGGAGGCGCGCCGACGGCGTGCGGCATCAGAGATAGCTGAGCCAAGATCAGCAGATTGGCGATCACAGTCGTCAGGATCGCGACGGTCAGGCCGGGCGCCAGCCAGCGCTTGAAGGTGATCGTCCCCATCTCGCGGCGCTCGAGCAGCCCCGCGGCGACAATGTTCGCGGTGGAACCGATGAGCGTGGCGTTGCCCATCAGCGTGCCGCCGAAGAGCATGCCCCACCAGAGCGGGAAGGTCGAGAGCCCTGAAGCCTGGACGTCGCTGACAATCGGAACGAACGTCGCTACTGCGAGTACGTTGTCCATGATGGACGTCAGCAGCCCGGAGGCCCAGACGAAGAGCGACGTCAGCACCGGAATGCTGCCGCCCGAGAGATCAATGATGTGCCGGGCCAACACGCTGGTGACGCCCTGCTGCTTGAGCGTCCCGACCGAGGCGAAGAGAAAGAGGAAAAAGGCGAGCGTCCACCAGTCCACCCGCTTCTCCACGAGCGCGCGGGACTTATTCCCGGTGAGTGCGAGCGCGATGCCCGCACCCAGCAGCGCGACTCCCAGCAGCATGGTATTCGCCGGCAGGTGCAGTGCGCGCTCAAGGGAGTGATGGAACACCAGCCCCGCGATGACGCTGCCGAAGAGCCAGCCGCTTTGCCGCACGCCGCGGCGGGCCGCGCGATCATCCGCGACAATGTGCCCGATATGCGCTTCGCCGCGCCGCCCGGTCAAGATGCCCTTCAGCCCGTCAATGTCCTTGCGGAACATCCGCAGGCATAGCGGAATCGTCACGAGAAGACAGGCGGCTGAAATCGGCGTCGCCCATCGGATGAAATCGGCGAACGTCAGCCCGCTGCGCAGCGCGATGATGACGCCGACCGGGTTACCAACGACGGTGGCGCTTGAGCCGATGTTCGTCGTGAACACGAGCATCAGGATAAATGGTACCGGGTCCACCTTCGCCCGGCCGAGCAGATTGAGCATGGCCGCCGTGATGAAGAGGATTGACGTCACCTCGTCCACCAGCGCGGCGGAGACGCACGCCAGGACCATCATGACCACCATGATCCGCTTCGGGTGCGGGCCGACGACCTTCAGCATCTGCTCGATGAGGTATTCGAAGAAGAACTTCTCCTCCAGGAAGCCGATGATGGTCATCATCGCCACGAGGAAGAGGATGATGTCCAAGCCGGCGAACTCAATCAGGTGAGGCACATCCAGCAGCCCGGTCGTCAGCAGCAGCGCCGTGCCGAAGCAGGCGAACGCCAGCCGCTGATCCCAGAAAAAGATGGCACCGAAGAGCACGACGCTGAAGCCGCCGACGGCGAACGTCTGCGCGGTGCTCAGCCCCAACAGCGACAGCAGCCAGGGGGCGCCGATCACCCCGACGGCGTACCAGAGCCACTCCTTCGGAAGCCCCGCGGCCTTCGCGGTCATGGCCGGGCGGCCTCCTCAGGCTTGGCCGGCGCGTCGAGCGAATCCGTGAGAATGGTGACCCGGTTTTTGGCGACTTCCATGAGCCCGCCGCCGATGCGGGCGGTCTGCCGGGCGCCGTCGGCCGTGCGCCAAACGAGCTTGCCCGGCCGCAGGACGCTCACCAGCGGCGCGTGGTTGCGCAGCACCCCGACATCGCCGCCCTCGCCGGGCGCGCGGAGGGCCACCGCTTCTTCGGTCAGTGTCTGGCCGGCCGTCGTGATGATGTGCACCTGCAGCGCGTCGGCCATCAGGCGCTCTTGATCCCCTGCCGGTCGGCCTCGGCGATGACGTCCTCGACCGCGCCCTGCAGGTAGAAGAGCTGCGCGGGGATGTGGTCGAGCCGGCCCTCGACGATCATCTTGAAGCCCTTCACCGTCTCCTGCCGCTTCACGAACTTGCCCGGCCGTCCGGTGAACGCCTCCGCGACGAAGAACGGCTGCGAGAGGAACCGCTGGATCTTGCGCGCGCGGTTGACCGTCACCTTATCCTCGTCGGAGAGCTCGTCCATCCCCAGGATCGCGATGATGTCGCGCAGGTCCTTGTAGCGCTGGAGGGTCAGCTGCACGGCGCGGGCGACCTGGTAGTGCTCTTCCCCGACGATGTTCGCATCCAGGATGCGCGAGGTGGAATCCAGCGGATCCACCGCCGGGTAGATGCCCAGCTCCGCGATCTGCCGCGAGAGCACCGTGGTCGCGTCCAGGTGCGAGAAGGTCGTCGCGGGCGCTGGGTCGGTCAGGTCGTCCGCCGGCACGTAGATCGCCTGCACCGACGTGATCGAGCCGCGCTTGGTCGAGGTGATGCGCTCCTGCAGCTGTGCCAGCTCGGTGCTTAGGTTCGGCTGGTAGCCGACCGCCGACGGCATGCGGCCCAGCAGCGTGGAGACTTCGGAGCCGGCCTGCACGTAGCGGAAGATGTTGTCCACGAAGAGCAGCACGTCCTGCCCCTCCTCGTCGCGGAAGTGCTCGGCCATGGTCAGCGCTGAGAGGGCCACGCGCAGCCGCGCGCCGGGCGGCTCGTTCATCTGGCCGAAGACGAGCGCGGTCTTGTTGACGACGCCGGACTCGTTGAGCTCCAGCCACAGGTCGTTGCCCTCGCGCGTGCGCTCGCCGACCCCGGCGAAGACGGAGACCCCGCCGTGCTCGGTGGCGATGTTGCGGATCAGCTCCTGGAGGATGACGGTCTTGCCCACGCCCGCGCCCCCGAAGAGCCCCACCTTGCCGCCTTTGGGGTAGGGTGCGAGGAGATCGACCACCTTGATGCCGGTTTCGAAGATCGTCCGCACCGGCAGCTGGTCTTCGAACGCTGGGGGGGCGCGGTGGATCGGCGCGCGCTTCTTGGGCTCCGGCACGCCACCCTTCTCGTCGAGGGGCTCGCCCAGGAGGTTGAAGATGCGCCCGAGCGTCTGCTTGCCGACGGGCACGGTGATGGGCTGGCCGGTGTCGAGCGCCTTCATGCTGCGGAAGAGACCATCGGTCGAATCCAGCGCAATGCAGCGCACGGTGTTGTTGCCGACGTGCTGGGCCACCTCAAGGGTGAGATGGATCTTGCGGCTTTCCTCGGTAATCGTAATCGCGTGGAGGATCTCCGGCAGCTTATCCGCGGCGAAGCGGATGTCCACGCTGGGCCCGATGACCTGCACGACTTCGCCATAATTATCCGCCATCACAAGCTCCTATGGCTTGATTACGCAGATTCGCGCGTCGGTTGACAGTCACAAGGCTGATTACGCAGATAAAACCGGTTTTATCTGTGTAAGCTGCTTTTCGGCTCTCAGTATGGCAGCGAATCTGTGTAATCATTGCTTATTTCAGCGCTTCGGCGGTGCCGACAATCTCACTCAGTTCTTTTGTGATCGTCGCCTGGCGGATCCTGTTGCGCTGGCGGGTGAGCGTTTCCATCAGCTCCTGCGCGTTGTCGGTGGCGTTCTTCATCGCGATCATGCGCGCGCCGTGCTCCGAGGTGAACGCCTCCAGCAGCGCGAGCCGGAAGGCCGCCATCGTCCACCGCGGCAGGAGATCCTCAAAGACGCGCTCCGGCGACGGCTCGAAAATGTACGGCGGGGGGTAGTCGATGTAGCTGCCCGTGCGCTTCCGAGGCTCGGGGCTCGGGGCTCGGGGCTCGGGGTGAAGCTGAATGGGCAGCCACTGCCGGATCGACGGCCGCGACACCGTCGGCGAGACGAACCTCGCAGACAGC
>Ga0247727_10010807_pt1 | contig 16086 bp, 14 predicted proteins | sample WisWelCaveWW1625_FD_202498 | JGI IMG/M metagenome (GOLD analysis project Ga0247727, IMG submission 202498) | Biofilm microbial communities from Wishing Well Cave, Virginia, United States - WW16-25 | ecosystem: Environmental > Aquatic > Deep subsurface > Groundwater > Cave microbial mat | place... | reverse complement strand
TCGGACGCTCCGTTTCTGGTCGGGAGGTTTTTTCTAATGAAATAGCGTTTAATACGCCGCTTTCGCGTTGCAATGATTTTTGCTTTTTGATCCGACTCGTTTCTTCAATTTCAGTTTCAAGTAATTTCTTATCAGCAACTGATTTGTATTTTCTGATCTCCGAATTATATTTTTCATCTAAATGCTGGAATTTTTTTTCCAGTATTACAAATTTTTTTTTAATCTTTTTAATCAAGAAACCGTTTACAAAAAACAAAATCAGGGTTGTTCCAAGAGTCAAATATAAGATGATGGTGGTAACTGGAGCGTTTGTCATGGGTTCCGGAGGCTCTGATTTAATTTTAATGGGAATGAAAGTGCGCCAGCGCTTCATCAAGGGATTGGTAACAGGGAATGACTTCTTGAAGTCGGCAGATATCAAATACTTCTTTTACGATTATATTCGGGTTGTAAAAGACAATTCCATCAGCAGGATTTTTATTCAGTGTTTGATGAAATTTTATTAAGCAGCCGATCGCTTCTGAATCGATATAGGTCAACCGAGTCAGATCGAATAAGATTTGATTATGACCTTCGGCCACTGCCTTGCTAAATTTTTCTTTAATCTCATTCATGCCCGTAATTCGGTTGAGCAAACCAATCAAACTTAAAATAAGAACCCCGCGTTTGTTTATTTGCTCTATATCAAAGGTGATCAATTTTTGGATCCTTTCTCTCTTGTCATCTTGATCAGCGGAATAATGCGTGTTAAATTTTAAGAACTCCTCTTCGTTGGTGAAAGTCTTGATAAAACTTAGTAATCCCGTGACTGAGATCAGAGTACCAAGGTTCGATTTGTCCCGCACTCCGATTAAATAAAGATGTCTACCGAGCAGCTGTAGTTTTTGGATCGTGATGATAATTTCTCCAATTATAGTACTGTTAATAAACTCTATTTCCGTAAGATCCAACACAATTGTTTGGTAAGAACTATTCAGATACTTGGCCAGTTGGGTTGTCACTTCTTTCTCAAGCTCGGTCATGTTGTCAAGATCTTTCAACTTAATCACGATATAATCTGCCGTCATGGAGAGATTTTTCTCAGAGTGTTCTTTCTTTTTCTGTTCTTTTAAGAAATCAGCATATTCACTATAAAAGGGAATAAAATAATCTAAGCCGGTCGTTTGAAAAATCTGCTGAAGATGAGACCCGTTTTTAACCCCAACAATTTGGAGGCTTCTTCCCGCCGGGATCAATTTTTGATGTGCCGAAACAAGATCCCCGATAATCCTACTATTGATCATGTGAATATTTTCAAAATCCAATACAATATCGAGAGAATTCGGATTGTTGATCACTTCCGTCAATTTCTTTTTAATCTCCCTTTCGAATAAATTAGTATCGGCTCCATTTTCGAAATTAATAACGACGAAGTTATTGCTTAATTGCTTGTTGGATTTGTCCATTTAACCTTCCCCGAAATGGATCAATCGCCCTTTTTTTTGTTTAATTTTAGTGATGCTAACGTAAAATTAGGATCGACTTGAACAGCCTTTTTAAAATTTTCTAACGCGGAAGATCCTTCCCCGATTTGTTCATAAGTCAATCCCAGGTTATAATACCCCTCTGCATATTGGTATTCTTTGATTTTAATGGCCTTTTCGAAAGCACTGATCGAAGCTGCAAACTGTTTCAGTTTTCTTAATGAGATTCCATATTGGTTTAACGATTCCCAATTATTGGGTTCGACTTTTAAAGCAATTTCAAAATTTTCCGTAGCCTTTTCAAAATTTTCCATTTTCATGTAAACATTTCCGATTCGGATTAGGGCCTGAATATGAGTTGGAACATGAGCTGTTATTTTCTGATAATACTTCAGAGCTTCCTTGTATTCTGATTTAGCTAAATAGGTATCTCCAATAAACAGTATAACTTCGGCAATCCCAGGCTTAATCTTTTGAACAATTTCAAATTGCTCCAGTGCCTCATTATAAAATTTTTTTAACAAGTACACTTTTCCCAAATTAAAATGGGCAATATAATAATCCGGTGCGATGCGGACCGCATTATCGAGAACAGCAATTGCTTGATCATATTGACCCTGTTGCTTGTAAGCAACTCCGAGATTGTTGTAAGCCTCAGAAAAATCAGGTCTTACATCAATAGCTTTATTAAGAAGTTCAATCGCTTGCTGGAATTGCCGTTTTTCAAAATAAATCAGAGCCAGATTGTTGAAAGTCTTGTAAAAAGTCGGGTCACTCTTAATGGCATTATTATAATATTCTATTTTGTCTTCGATCGTCTCTGCATCAAAAGCCCGATTGTACCATTGTCTGGCGAGCACCTTGTTGCCTTGAGAAAAAATGGGAACGCTGCCAATCAAAGCAATCAATAAAAAAAAACGACTTCCCTCTAATGATAAATTATTCATGATGGAACGATTCTGAAAAACTAAAGGACAATGACGTTATGGGCTTGAGCGCCTTTTTTGCCCTGGACTATCTCAAAGGCTACTTTTTGACCGGGTTTAAGGATTTTATATCCTTCTTCATTGATTGAGGAAAAGTGGACAAATACTTCATTCCCATCTTGATTACTAATAAATCCATATCCCTTTTTTTCGTTAAACCATTTTACGGTACCATTTTCCATACAATGATTTGTTTAATTAAATTTGAGCCCTGTGAACTCTTATTGACAAAATATCGAGCGTATTAGTTGTCAATTCTCTGCAAGAAGTGCTTCATCTGGTCAACCGCAATTTTGGAGGCATACCATTCAAAATATTCAGCCTTGGTCTGGAATTTTCCTTTTTCAAAATCGATTAAGAATTTTTCCGAATCCATATCATACTTTTTTTCGAAATTTTTACAGATGTCATTGAACATGTCTAATCGATATCGGGTTTTAAAAATTTCCTGTTTTAACCGCATTTGCCAAATATCATAACCCGCCTTGGCCGCATACCATTCATAAGCATCGCTTATCGAGGCGACTAATGCTTTATCAAAATTATTAATAAACTGGTCGGAATCCATATTATATTTTTTTTCAAAATCTAAGCATATATCCTGAAACATCTTAAATCGCTCCTCAGCCAGATATTTATCGTATTTACGTTTCATCATAAGAATTTTTAAAATAATCAGGAGTAAAACTAGCGTATCTACTTAATAAATCACAAGTTACGATAACTAAAGAATAAGTTTTTGTCAATTATTTATTCATTTTTTGACAGTTGTAAAAAATCCCATTTTACAATATTTTTCGATACGCTTTTGGACTAATATTTTTTCCGGAATCTCACAAAGTTTTTGAAGATCTTCGACAATCGCTTCTTTGAGACTCCGACTCATTGTTTGATAATCTGTATTGGCACCGCCGATGGGTTCTGGTATGATTTTATCAATAATCCCAAATTTGAGTAAATCTTTAGCTGTCAAACGCATGCTATCAGCAATTTCCTGAGCCTTTGTACGATCACCCCATAAAATAGCTGCACAGCCTTCCGGAGAGATGACTGAATACCAGGAATTTTCCAGCATTAAAATTTTGTCTCCCACACCGATGCCCAGCGCCCCTCCGCTCGCCCCCTCACCGATGACAACAATGATAATGGGAACTTTTAAGGTGGACATAATTTTCAGATTCGTTGCAATCGCCTCAGCCTGACCTCGTTCTTCCGCACCGATTCCCGGAAAAGCTCCCGGTGTATCAATAAAGCAAACGACTGGTTTCCGGAATTTTTCTGCAAGCAAAAACATACGTTTAGCTTTCCGGTATCCTTCTGGATGAGGCATCCCGAAATTTCGCTTAATATTCTCCTTTGTATTCTTACCTTTTTGTTGCCCGACGATGATGACCTTAAATTGATCGAATTTACCTAAACCGCAAACGATGGCCTTGTCATCCCCGTAATTTCGATCTCCATGCAATTCAGTAAAATCATCAACCATCAATTGGACATAATCCAAGGTATAAGGTCGTTGCGGATGACGTGCCAGTTGCACTCGGTTCCAAGGAGATAAATTGCTGTAAATATCTTTTTTTAACTGAACCAGTTTTTCATCCAAACTTTTCACTTCCTGTTCGATATCCATATCGTAATGATAATTTTTTTCCTTAAGGGCAGCGATTTGATTTTCTAACTCCAGAATTGGTTTTTCAAAATCATAGACGAATTCACTCATGACCGACTCCTAATTTTTAGAGAGGACTATATCGAATTTCTCAAGTCCCACGGTTTTATTTTTACGAGTGATTTCAGAGACCAGTTTAATTCCAATTGGATACTGGGCTATCTTGGGTAGAATATCAATAATCGCTTGATAAGAATTTGTGCGGGCATCGATCAAAATTTCGTGAACTTTCTTTTCTGAAATGATTTTTTTTAAATCATCCAGCGGTCCAAGATAATTGCCGTTGTGACTTCCCCCCATTTTTTCTACATAACCCAGGATATGATAATCCTCGTTTGGGGTTTGTACAAGATACTGGTAAATCCGTTGACCTGAATTCTGATCACCAACGATCAGGATGTTTTTTGTCGTTGACTTAATCGTCCATTTTTCCAAGACGATCTTAAAAATAAAAATGAGCGAACCCGTGACCAGAAAGGCGATCCGCGAAAAAGCAATTTGTCGGAAATAAAAAAGGGCTCCGGTAAAAATAAAAAAACCGCTCACGCAACCACCCAAGCTGCTGAGCAAAGTAATCGGTCGGTCGTACAATTTAAATAAATTAAAAGAAAAAATCCAGGCCAGAGAGGCAAGACCATGAAGGATCAGGGCAAGAACAAAATCATCTTGATAAGGCAGCGAAACTTCCAGATAACCAAACCAAATGACCAGCGAGATGGAAAGAGAAATGTTAATAAGAATAAAATCGGATACCGTTTTTGACGTGAATTTAAAAAAATTAAAAACCAAAGAGACCAGGGCGTTGATCAGGATCCCGCCATTCATTAACCAGAAAGGAAAAAAACCGTAACGAAGCTTATAGTATTTTTTTGTAAAAAGATACATTGAATAATTAAATTGAAAAATTTTTCGGTAAGGACTCAACCGCGCGCTGCTCCCCTTAAAATGAACGGCCCGTGTTTGCGGATGATAGACAATCCGCCAGCCCGCTTGTCTGACGCGGCAACAATAATCCAAATCTTCCGCATACATAAAAAAATCCGCATCAAATTCACCGACGTCTTCGTAAACTTCTCTACGAAAAAGCATAAAGGATCCTGAAACCGCTTCTACCTCGGTCAGCGCATTCTCATCGGCATAGGTTAAATTATATCTTCCAAAAGTTTTACTTTGCGGGAACAAATGACTCAATCCGATAAGCCGATAGAAAGCGATCCGGGGTGTAGGGATAGAGCGTCGGCAGGCGGGTTGCAAGGTTCCGTTCGGGTTTAAAATCTTACAAGTTACCACCCCGACATCCGAATTATTTTTCAGATATTCAACCAAAATTGAAATCGTATTCTGCTGTACGATGGTATCCGGATTGATTAATAGAAAATAATTCCCTCCCGCTTTTTTTAAACCTTGATTGACTGCTGCAGAAAAGCCGACATTCTGTTGATTTTCGATTAAGATCACTTGAGGAAAATTGTTTTTTATTAATTGAGTGGTTCCATCCTGGGAATTGTTATCGATTATGATCAGTTCCTTTTTCAGAGGAAGCGTAGCCTGACTAATTGAATTGAGACATTTTTCAAGATAAGGCTTAACATTGTAACTAACAATAATAATTGAAAGCATGTTAAATCCGTCCGAACAAAGTGAGAATTCTTAATTTCCATAGCATCAGAAAGGCCTCGCGTACAATACGGGAAGACATTTTTGAAGTCCCCGCATGCCGATCTACAAAAATGATGGAGGTTTCACAAATGCGGAACCCTTTTTTCCAGACTTTATAATTAACTTCGACCTGAAACGAATACCCATCCGAACTAATTTTTTCAAATTCAATATTTTCCAATACTTTTCTGCGAAAACACTTAAATCCGCCGGTACAATCACGGATCGGAATTCCCGTCACCCAGCGGGCGGCCAGATTGGCTGCAAAACTGAGTATTAAGCGGGACATCGGCCAATTAACCACATTGACACCTTGAATATAGCGAGATCCTAAGACTAAATCATAGTCCTTGATTTTTTCTAAAAAATCAGGAATATATTTGGGATCATGTGAAAAATCAGCATCCATCTCAAAAATATATTCGTAATCACGGCTTAAAGCGAATTTAAATCCCTGGATATAGGCCGTCCCCAATCCCAACTTACCCTTTCGTCGAATCAAATGAATCCGGCTATCTTCGTGTGTCATCTGTTCAACAATCCCACCGGTTTGATCAGGCGAATTATCATCTACGACCAAGATGTCAATATTGCTTTTAAGCTTAAAAATAGCATGGATGAGATTAACTATATTCTCTTTCTCATTATAAGTAGGGATAATGATAAGGATGCGCATAACTGTTAAAATTTGCTGTTGCTCAGTTGCTTTTTTAGAAAGTCTAACTGCTGAACTACATTCAGTAAAGGGACAGAAGGAAACCTTTTTATAAATTTTTCTACAGAAAGTCCGGAATATCGAGGACGTTGAGCGGATTGCTTCAAATCGGTTGTTTTTTTCTTTTCGATTAAGTGCAAATCAAATTTATAATGACGGGCCATTTGAATAGCGAAGTCATAACGACTTAGGATTTCCGAACCGGCCGTATGATAGACTCCCCGAGCCTGCACATGAATCAGCGCTAAAACCATATCGGCTAAATTTTCAGCCAGCGTTGTATTGCTAATTTGGTCATCGACAATGCCTACTTTTTTTTTAGCCTTGAGCTCCTCAAAAAGCCACAATGCGAAATTTTTTTTAACTCCCCGGCCCGTTCCGATTAATACCGCAGTGCGACAGATTAAAGAAGGGATGGCAGCAGATTGAATTAATTGTTCTGCCTCCAGTTTGGTGTTACCATAGAAATTGACCGGGGCACAAGGGTCGTCCTCATCATAAGGACGATCGCTTTCACCATTAAAGATATAATCTGTTGATATTTGGACTAATTGATAGCCGTACACCGCTCCGCTGATCAAATTTTTGACAATTTTAACATTGCTTGAATAGGCCAATTCCCGCTGGGTTTCACACTGATCGACCTGGGTGAGTGCGGCAGTATTTATAACAATATCAGGCTTATGAAGTTTTAATTGGCGTAGGGTATATTCTGTATTACGGAGATCTTGCTGGGAATAAACGATTTTATGAGATCCCACAAAATTCGTTTTTGTCCCGATTCCCCAAACGTCGTAGTGGGGGATACATTTTTCAACCAATTTTTGACCCAGTAACCCGTTACACCCCGTAATACAAATCTTTGCCATAAAACCACGTACATTTAAATTCAAAAATAAGATTTGGGTTAATTTCAGTCAAATAAAAGTCTTTGATAAACATCGCTTTTCATTTAAAAAATATTAAATAAAAAAGGACAGCATCTCGCTCTGTCCTTTTTCCATTTTAAATTTCTTGCGATCCCTATGCCACGGCATATTCTTTGATATTATTCAAAGTCACAGATACTAATTTTGAGACTCCTTTTTCTTCCATCGTGACCCCCATCAGCGTATTGGCTGCAACTGCTGTTTTGGCATTGTGCGTGATGAGGATAAACTGGGTATTTTGAGAGAATTGTTTAATCAATTTTAAATAACGGCCTACATTAGCATCGTCCAATGGACCATCTACCTCATCTAAAATACAGTATGGACTCGGTTTAACTAAATACAATGAAAAAAGTAACGCCGTGGCGATCAGGGACTTTTCACCACTGGACCTTAAGGCCAACGTTTGCATACCCTTCCCCTTAGGAATAGCCATAATCGAAATTTTTGCCTCCAGAGGATCCGCATTCTCTTCCAGAAGGAGATCTGCATTCCCGCCTTCAAAGAGTGTCTGGAAAACTTGTTTAAAGTTTTTACGTGACTGTTCAAAAGTCTGCAAAAATTTATCTCTTGCTGTTTTGTTTATTTTGCGGATTGTTTTGGAAAGATTTTTTCCGGCTTCGACCAAGTCTGCATATTGACTTTTAGTGAATTCCAACTTCGTCTTTTCTTGCTCATATTCAGTCAGCGCCTCCTGATTCCCCGGGTTCATTCGTGCCAGCTGATTCTTGAGTTCTAAAATCTTCTGTTCCAATAGTTTTGGCTGATTTCTATCACGTGAAAAACTTTCTAACATTTCTTTTGAAGGAGACCATGTTTTCAAATCAGTATTGTATTTTTCCTGGATCCCATCACACAGAGTTTGGATATGGGATTCATGCTGTTTAATTTGCAACTCCAGCTGATGTTCCTCCATTAATATCTTTTCCTTATCCGCGATCAGTCCTCGAAAATCAAGTTCCTTATGCCGAATTGATTCTTGTACTGAAAGATAGTCCCGCTTTTTTAACTCGCAATTTTGAATCAGGCCCTCTTTTTTCTGCGTAATTTGATCCCGTACAAGTTTTGCATTCTCAGTGTCCTGAAGTAAATGCTGCATGGATTCAGCATTTGATGCGAGTTCACTTTGTATGAATTGAATTCTTTCTTTCATCTGAACGTCTTGCTTTTCAATGTTATTCAAGGTCTGCTTTAATTTTTCGTAATGCGCTTCAACTTCCACCTGGGATAAACGGGAAGAACTAATCAACTCCATTTTTTGATTCTTTTGTTCTTCCAAATCCGCGATCTGATCTGAAAATTTTTTACTGAGTTCCTCAAGCTGGGTATATTCTTTTCCATTTTCTACAATCTTTGATTCGAGAGGTAGAGTTTGTCCGTCTGCTTCTTCCAATTGTGTTTGGATTAAAATTAAACGGTCTTTTAATTGATCTTGCATGGTAACAAAGTTAGTCAAATGTAGATTTTTTTCTCTGAACTGTATTTCTTGAGAAATTTTTTCATCTTGCGTATGCTCAAGATCTTTTTTAATAGATAACAAGAACTCTTTCTTTTCATCCAATTTTTTGGTGACTTCAATCCGCTTGTTCCTCCATTGCTGGAGTTCGTTCTTTTCTTGTTCGATTTCTCGGGTTAAATTATTCAAATGTTTAACTCTTTCCAGGATGCCCATTTCCTGTTCGCCCTTCTTGCCACCCGTAATGAGGCCTGCGGTGTCAAAGACTTCCCCTTCCAGTGTGACAAAGACATAGGGACGCATCCAATCTTCTTTGGACAACCGGAAGGCCGTTGACCTGTCTGTGACCACCAAGACTTCACCTAATAAGAAATGGAATAGTTTTTGGTGGATATTTTGACTTTTAACAATATCTTTGGCCCATCCCACAACTCCGGTCAGTTCACCCAACGAACGATCATCAATAAATCCAGGATCGCTAAAGGGGAGTGAGAGTTGATTTATTTCCTGAAGCGGAAGGAAAGTGACGATTCCCCCCTTCTCCAAACCTAGAAATTCTACACATTGAAAAGCTGATCCGGCATCTTTGACCAAGACAAATTGCAGATAAATTCCTAGAGCAGACTCTATTGCCTTAAAATACGGATCAGGGATCTCAATAAATTCAGAAATTGTACCCAAAATTCCCATCTTTTCTTTACCCTCAGAAAAAAGTCGTTTAACGCCCTGCTGGAAACCATCCATATTTGAATGCAAGTTCTCTAACAGATGTTCTTTCGCTTGCTTGGTTGATAAGGATTTTTCTACTATGGTTTCCTTTTGAAAAATATCACTGTTCTCAGCTTGGAGTTTGTCGATTTCCTGCGTCAAGCGCTGGAGATCACTTGCAGTTTGTTCAGAATTCAGCCGGCTTATCTTTAGGTGGTTTCCCAAGTCCTGAAACTCTTTTTCAGTTTCTAAAATTTTTGCTTGAATATTCTTAATTTCTCCGTTGATTCTTTCGTATTCAGAAAGAAGCGACTGCTTTTGAGTCTGAAGATGATGGAAGTCCGTCTTCATCTTTTCCAACAGTTTGAGCGAATCGATGCGTTTGTTTTTAAGATCCACGTCTTCCAACCGGCGGGTATTAAATTGGATATTAAAATCGGCCAAGTCGTTTTCCCTCTCCTCCCGTTCTTGCGCCAGAGACTCTTTTTGCTTTAACACTGAAATCAATTCCAAATTTGTTTTATCCTTGTCCTGCTGTTCTTCGGAAAAGGTTTGCTTTGTTTTCTCCCAATCATCGCGAAGACGAATATTGTTATGATCAAAATTGTTGATGCGCTCTTCTCCTATCGAGATATTTTTATTGATTTCGGATAATTGTAATTCTGTTTGCATGATCATTTGCTGCGCCTCAGTGTATTGTTGCTCCTTTCCTGTGACCGATTCCTTAATCAGTTTAAGAATCTCTTCCTCGTGTCCTATTTTTTGTAGCTGATCCTGAGCCTGATCTTTTATTCTTGAAAAGTTTTGATTCAATTTTTCCAGTTGCTGACTTTCCTCCTGAAAAAGAGTAAAATTATAGTTAATCTCTAGATTTTTGACCTGTTCTTTAAAGGTGGCATATTTATTTGCGCTGTCAACTTGTCTTTTTAGAAAATTTACGTTTTTTTCCATTCCTGTGATGGATTCATTAATTCTTTCCAAATCCTGATTTGTTTGCTCTAATTTCCGCTGACACTCCCGTAGCCTAATTTTATATTTTTGTACACCCGCGGCTTCTTCAAACAGATAACGACGTTCATCGTATTTATCACTGAGAACACTTTCTACCATTCGTAATTCAATAATCGAGTAAGCGTTGGAGCCCATGCCCGTATCAAAAAAGAGATTGGAAATATCTTTTAAACGACATGGTACCATATTAATGGAATACTCGCTTTCGCCAGAACGGAACAAACGCCGGGTAATAATAACTTCATTATATTCGACAGGCAACACTTTTTCGTCATTTAATATGACGAGAGAAACTTCAGCCATATTTAGAGCAGGGCGAACACTTGTTCCGCTAAAAATTATATCCTCCATCCTGTCACTGCGTAAATTGCTACTGCGCTGTTCACCCAGGACCCAGCGCAGCGCATCGATTACATTCGACTTTCCACATCCGTTTGGTCCAACGACAGCGGTAATTCCATCACCAAATTTCACTTCAACCGGATCAGCGAAAGACTTAAATCCAGAAATAAACAACTTCGATAAATACATAGTTAATTAAAAGTTATAGTTTTTTACTGATTAAAGCGATTACGATGTTTTCACAACACATTGTTTGTCATTGTCTTATACAATACAACACAAATGGTTGTACTAAATATTTTTAAAACTACAACTTGTCGTAACCAAACACAAGTTTTCATTATATTTTAAAGAAAAAAAAACGGATAGAACAACTATCCGTAAACTATTTTCAACAATTAATTTTGGTCAATTAGCTTTTAAAAAAATTCCCCACGAAATTTTGATTGGCTTCTAACATTTCATCCAACATTTTTCTGCAGGCAGCTGTATCGGTTACGGTCGGATCCAATAAGAGTGCCTGCAGGGCCTTGGAACGGCTTCCTTCAATGCCAGCCTGGATTTGTAAATCCGTAATTTCTAGTTGCCTCCGACATAATTCTGCAACTGGAATTGGTAAATCCGGACATTGAATGGGTTGTGGTCCACGAGCATTAATCATTGCCGGCGTCTCAACGACCGTATTCAGAGGTAAGTTGAAAATTTGTCCCTTATTCGGAAGATTGAGTAGCGGTAAATAGGTGTCTTTATGCAGAGTCATACCCTCCATAATAATTTCTGCCCATTCTGAATCTTCATTCTTTAATTCTTCCATGCTCTTTGTCCCGGATATTAATTCCCGAATATGAGAGACTTGGCGGGCCTTCCTTTCTTTCGAGATTGAATATCCGTAAAAATGAAGGCCATAACGATCAAATTGCTTATAGTTTTCTTGAACACAATAGCCCAGGTATTCTGACATATGCTCATTTCCGGTAATGGGAAAAATTCCGAAAATGTCTAGAAATTCACGACTCAGCCTTTCAAAATCTGCTGGCATTTTTCTAAGTTCATCATAAAAATGCTGCTGAATACTTTCTCCCGTCGAGCGTAAACGCAATTCTTGCATGAAACTAAAATGATTAATGCCGGCTGCCTTTAAATCAACAATTTTTTTAACCAGATGCGGTAAGGTATGATACCAGTAATACACCGTTTCGGCAGTATATTGAAATGGGAAATGTCTCTTTTCTACAGGAATTCCTAATTCATTCCCTAAGACCATTCCTACAATTGCGTAACCGTAATGAATTTGATGACAAACTCCAACCGTCATAATTTTACTGTTACGGTTAAAGAGTGAACAGACTTTGGTCATGGGATTAGTATAATTCAACACCCAGGCCTGAGGACAATATTTTTCAATATCCCGGATGATCGGTAAAAACAAATGAATATTCCGAAAAAAATGCAGCATCCCCCCGGGGCCACCATTTTCCCCATGATGTTTGATTCCATATTTGAGCGGAATATTAACATCATATTTTTCCCATAAGTCTTCGCGATCCACAGCAATCGAGATAATCACGAAATCGGCTTCTGACATCACTTCCTGACGCTCAGGAGACGAAATAATTTTTAAATCGGATTTGTAGTATTGAGAGGCTTTCCCCCATAATTGATGCATCAATCGCAATAGTTCCGTATTAACATCGACCAAGGCGATGGTGCTCCCCTTTAACCCGGGTGTACGGATGACATGCGCCATCGTTCTCAATCCGAAAATGGTACTTCCCGCCCCAATAAATACGATTTTCTTCGTCTTTAACACTTAATTGCTTTTTCCTTCATACTTCCCGATATACGAGGATAAATTGTCGAAATATATCCGGTTATTGGTAGACCCCGCAAAAGTACCGACACAACGGTTAAATACCTGACTTCGTAATCCACGAAAATCTTCTGAACCAGCTTGGCCTTTAAAAACTGCCAAGTTCTCTGCTACTTTTTTGAGTCCTTCTCCCTGATCAAGATACAAATTAAAGGACTCTTGTTCAACATTGATTTCGACAATGAGGTGACACCATTGATTGCTTTTTATATAAACCCGAGGCTTTAATGGATTAATTTGATAAGCGTATTGGGGTAGCGTCCAGTATATCAATTCATTAGCATAAGTTATTCCAACAAACGGTCCAATGTGACTACAGCGGCTCTTAACTGATTTATCGCTGTATTCTACAGCATATAGATCAATACCGGCAAATCCGTAAGTTTTACCGGAAAAACCATTTCCATTCTCTTCTCTCTCGCCGGCAGGCGTATAGGTAGTTTCGGATTTCTCCGCAGGAGAATCAACCAAGAACCAACTCTCATCGGTAACCCATCCGGAGGAAGGGAACTGAACGTTATAGTAAAGAGCGTGAAATCCGTCTGTTTTTTTTTGCTGATAGTGATTAAAATCCGATTTTAATGAATTGACCAGCAAACTTCGTCCTTTTTTCCCATAAAAGATCTTATCCGTTAGCTCTAAACCCATTGTCGCGAGGGTCCAATTACCGGCATCCTTGTCAAAAGTGGTCAGAGGAATTAAATATTTGGATTTTGCACTAACACTGATAAAACTCAGTAAATAAATCAATATTGCGATCTTTGACATAGAACCTCCTTGAAAATAGTAAAATTATAATTTTTCAAAATGAAAATTCATGGAATTTCTAATTTTTAGAAATAAAACGGGTTTGATGAAAATATATAAATTTCAAAAGTTGAGTCAATTTATTTTGGGGAAATGAAGTAAAAATAAAGAAGGGAAAGAATTCTTCTTCCCCTAAGTGGCTAGAAAGTGATCAAAGCCTATTATTTCACAACAGGATTCAATTCTTTTTTCTGACTAAGCCATTCCTCTCTACAAGCGCAACCTGTTCCACAGCCAATCATCTCACCATTTTGATCGAGGATTCCATCTCCTCCGCAACCTCGACGTAATATTTTATTCTTAAAGATTAAACCCACGGCCATTAAGACCATTGTGAAGGCTATAATTAAGACCGAAAGGACCAGAATCGTCAGAATCATGATTATCCTCCAAAATCATCAAACAGGACAACCTCTTTGGGTACGCCTAAATTATCCAACATCGTCAGACAGGCCTTTAACATTAAAGGGGGACCGCAGATATAGTACTCACAATCCTCAGGTGCCGGATGGTTTTTTAAATGATTTTCAAAAAGAACGTTGTGGATAAATCCGGTAAAACTATTCCATTTGTCTTCAGGCAGAGGTTCAGAAAGAGCAATATGCCATTTGAAATTATGATGTTTGGCCTGCAGACGATCAAAATCTTCTACATAAAACAGCTCGCGCTTGCTGCGTGCTCCATACCAGAACGTTATCTTACGCTTCGAATTTAATCTTTCCAACTGATCAAAAATATGCGAACGCATCGGTGCCATCCCCGCTCCACCGCCGATAAAAACCATTTCAGCCAGTGTATCTCTGGCTAAAAAATCTCCAAACGGTCCGGAAATGGAAACAGCATCACCTGGGTTGAGACCATAAGTCCACGAAGACATTTTTCCTGGAGGGATGTCAGGAGACGAACGCGGCGGCGGAACGGCAATGCGAATGTTAAGCATAACAATCCCTTTTTCCTCAGGATAATTGGCCATGGAATAGGCCCGTTCCGCGGGTTCATCAACTTCTGACTTTAGATTAAATAGTTTAAATTTTTCCCAATCAGAGCGAAATTTATCATCAATTTGATAATCTTTATAGAGCACCCGGTGCGGCGGGCAGGTCATTTGAATATATTCGCCGGCTTTAAATTTAAGTTCCTCCCCGGCTGGTAAATCAAGGACCAGTTCCTGAATAAAGGTGGCTACATTCTTGTTTGATTTTACTTTACAATTCAAACGTTTGGTTCCAAAAACCGCCGGACTGACTTCAATCTTTAAATCGTTCTTTACTTTTACCTGACAAGCAAGCCGATATCCCAGCCGGGACATTTTTTTATTGATGTGGCCTGTTTCGGTAGGTAAGAGATCGCCGCCCCCCTCCTTGACAATCACCTTGCACTGAGCGCAGGTCCCCCCCCCGCCACACGCCGAAGATAAAAAGATTTGATTATTTGATAGCGTAGAAAGCAGCGATTTTCCGGGAGAAACCTGCAGGCATTTATCGGGATCATTATTGATTTGTATCTTAACCTCACCCTTGGCCACCAGTTTGGCCTGGGCAGCTAAAATCAAAGCGACGAGCCCCAGTATCACAAAAGTGAACATCCCCATGCCCATCATAATCAAAGCCATTCTTAATTCTCCTTAAAAATTTTTAGAATCAGTTTTAAAGCTGAATCCCGGAAAATGCGAGAAAGGCCATGGCCATCAATCCAGCCGTAATAAAAGTAATTCCCAAGCCCCTTAACCCCGCTGGAATATTACTGTATTTCATTTTTTCACGCACCCCGGCCAGACAAACCAGTGCCAAAGACCAGCCGAAACCAGATCCCAATCCATACGCAACACTTTCCGGAAGATTATAATCTCGTTCTACCATAAATAAAGAACCGGCCAACACGATGCAATTTACAGTGATTAAAGGTAAGAATATTCCTAGAGCGTTATAGAGCGCAGGGGCGTAACGGTCCAAGAACATTTCGACAATCTGAACAATGGCCGCAATAACTCCGATATAACTGATAAAACCAAGAAAAGAAAGATCCACCGCAAGCATCTTCCCACCGACAAAGGGTAGCCACGTTAGAGCGCCTTCTCTTAAGAGATAATTATAGATCAGGTTATTGGCCGGCACCGTCAAGCCCTGAACAAATATAACGGCGGTTCCGAGCCCCAGGGCTGTTTCCATATTTTTTGAACAAGCGAGGAACGTACACATTCCCAGAAAAAAAACCAGAGCCATATTTTCTAAAAAAGCAGCCTTTACAAAAATAGCTATATAATATTCAAACATTGATTACTCCTTTTCAATCAGTTGGGTTTTCCAGCTGCGTAAAATCCAGATAAAGAGTGCACACAAGAGAAGAGCGCCCGGAGCAATCAGTAATAATCCGTTAGGATTATACCAGCCTCCTTCTGTCACCGGCCTCATTAAGGTAAAACCCATAATTTTACCAGATCCAAAGATTTCGCGGATAAAGGCTAAAAAGAC
>Ga0247727_10010806_pt1 | contig 16086 bp, 14 predicted proteins | sample WisWelCaveWW1625_FD_202498 | JGI IMG/M metagenome (GOLD analysis project Ga0247727, IMG submission 202498) | Biofilm microbial communities from Wishing Well Cave, Virginia, United States - WW16-25 | ecosystem: Environmental > Aquatic > Deep subsurface > Groundwater > Cave microbial mat | place... | reverse complement strand
CGGGATTCATTAACGAACATTGTACTTTCCGGCGCGGCCGCAATGGGCTGTGTTAGAATCCAAATTCCCTATGACGCAAAGTCTCGCCCGGGTTACCTTCATCGCCTTGGGAGGTCTGCTATCGCCGGCCCTTGCCCAGACGCTCTACGCGCCCAAGGGCAAGCCCGCCGTGTACACGCCGCCCCACAAGCCCCACACCAAGCTCGCCGATTTGAAGGCGAAAAACGAAGGCAAGGTCTCCTGGCGAGAGCTGATCGTCGAAGACGAGCACCTGCGCTCCGAGTACATTTCCTCGGCTCCCGGCACGAAGGTTTCCCCGCGCCTGCATCCGGACACCCGCATCTGGTGGGTCGTCGTCGAAGGCCGGCTGCGGTTCCAGATCGAGGGTCAGGAGCCTTTCGTCGCCTCGAAGGGCTCGATGGTCCAGGCGCCGATGCAGACGACCTACTCAATCGAGACCGTCGGCGAACAACCGGCGCTGTACTTTGAAACGAACATCGCCGGCGCCAAGACACTGTACACCAACCAGGCCGACGCTCCGAAGCTACCCGCCATCGACTTTCTGCCGGTGCGCTTCCAACGTTCCCCCGGCGTCTGGGGCCACAACAATAAGCCGCACCTGCCTTTCGACGAGGTGGCCCGCGACCTCGAGGAAGGGCGCGCCAAAGGCACCGTACGGATTGTCCAGGACGATCGCGGCACGGCCAACTTCATCTACGGCTACGAGAAGAACCTGCCGCCCATCAATGATAAGAATCGCGGACACTATCATCCGGAGAGCGCCGAATACTGGCTCATCATGAAGGGGCAGATCCGCTACCCGATCGAGAATGTCGGCGTGATCGTTGCCAGCGAAGGCGACGTGGTGTACGTGCCGAAGTTCACTTTTCACGCCCCGCGATGGTTCGGGACGGGACCTTCCTGCCGGCTGGCGATGAACGGATACCCGAACATCTCCCATTTATTCGAGTGACGGTTTGGCGTCGCAAGCTGAAGCTTGCGCTACACTGGAGGGAGGTTGGAATGAACTCGCAAGCCCGCCTGTTCCTCGTCCTGGGGCTGGCCGCCTGCCCGCCCGCCATCATCGCCCAATCCACCGATGACTTCTTCAACGACGACCTGATTCAGGAAATCCGCATCGCCATCAACCCGGCCGATTGGGCCAAGTTGAAGGCCACCTTTCGGGACAACACCTATTACGAGTGCATCTGGACATGGCGCAACGTGACGGTGGAGAATATCGGCATCCGCAGCTCGGGGCTTGGCAGCCGCAGCCCGGTCAAGCCGAACCTGCGCGTCGATTTCGACCACTTCGAAACGGACCAGAAATTCCTCAATTTGGCCTCGGTGAAGCTCGATGCCAACGGCCAGGACCCGACGCAGATGCGCGAGCGGCTCAGCTTCCGTCTCTTCGAGAGAATGGGACTGCCGGTCTCCCGGGAGACCCACACCCGCCTGTTCGTCAACAACGAGTTTGTCGGCACTTATGGGGTGGTCGAGTCGGTGGACAAGAGCTGGCTGCGGCGCCGCTTCAATGAAGACAACGGCCATCTGTACGAGTACAACTACGGCTTCGATTTCCGCTTCGCGCCGCTCGATCTTTCCCGGCTGTCGCTGTTGTTCGACCCAAAGACTCACGAGAATTCCCCGGATCTCCGGCCGATCCAGACCTTGCTTCGTCTGGTGACCGATACCCCCGACTCCGACTTCGAGCGCGTGGTGAACGACTACATCGACCTCAGGAAATTCCTGACGCACGTGGCCGCCGAGCAGTACATGGCGGAAACGGACGGAATCCTCGGCGACCTGGGGATGGCGAATTTCTATTTTTACCGGTTCTCCGGGACCAACCGTCATCAGTTCATTGTCTGGGATAAGGACAATACGTTCAGCGATCCATTCCGCGACGTTCTCCGAAACTCGCGCGAACATGTGCTGATGCGCCGTGTCATGGCGCTCCCGCCGCTCAGAGATTTTTTCCTCTCCGAGTTGGTGCGAGCCGCGGGGCTCGCCGGCGGCCAGGGCGGCTGGCTCGATCAGGAGATCGACCGCGTCAACCGCCAGATTCGCGACGCCGTCCTCGCCGACCCTGTCAAGCAGTGCCCGATCAGCGACTTCCGGCCCGGGACCGGGCTGCGCGCGTGCACCAACCAGGACGTCGAAGCCGGCTTGGATCACATCCGGCGCTTCACACGCGACCGCGCCGACTTCGTGATCGCGACCGCGTTTCAGCTCGGCTACCAGCCCGCCGGCGTCGCTCCGTTGCTGACCAGCGGCGGCGTGGTGAATGCCGCCGGCTCGGCGCCCGGACTCGCGCCGGGGGGGCTCGCCACCGCCTACGGGCAGAATCTCGCGTCGTCGATCGAACAGGCTGCCAGCCTGCCGCTGCCGACCATCATCGGCGGCCTCTCGATCCTGATCAACGGAACTCCGGCCCCGCTCCAGTTCGTTTCTCCCGGCCAGGTCAACTTCCAGGTCCCCTGGGATACCCGCCTCGGTACGGCGAACGTCCGGGCGCAAATCCTCGACGCGCCGGGCAACACCGTCACCGCCGCTGTGCGCGAGGCGTCGCCTGGGGTCTTCGTCGTCGTCAAAGCCAACGGCACCGTGGTCAGCGCCGACAACCCGGCGGCCGCCGGAGACGTGCTCATCATCTACGCCACTGGCCTTGGCGCGGTCACCGAGAATGCGATCTCCGGGGCGCCCGCGCCCTCCACGCCGCTGTCTCCCACGCGGAATCCGGCGACCGTCCGCTTCGGAGGCGTGGTGGCGGAGGAGGTCTTCTTCGCCGGCCTGTCGCCCGGCTTCGTCGGACTCTACCAGGTCAACGTGCGCTTCCCGCCCGGTGTTGCGGCCGGCTCGAACACGCCGTTGACCCTCACCGTCAGCGGCCAGACTTCGGTGGGCTTCCCGATCGCCACGCGGTAGCTCCGGCGGACCGACAAGCTGAAGCTTGTCCCACCAGGTAGCGTCGGCTTCAGCCGGCGGAACTGGAATCAGCAGAGGATGGGTTGTCGCTGCCCGGCGTCAGGTCTCTCCGGCGCGGGCAGAATCGAGAGGAACACGTCCACAACCTCGGGATCGAACTGCTTGCCGGCGCAGCCAATCAGGATCTGGATCGCCCGCTCGGGCGGCATCGCCCGGCGGTGCGGCTGCTCGCTGCTCAGCTCGTCATAGGCGTCGGCCACCCGCACGATCCGCGCGCCCAATGGGATCTGGTGGCCGCGCAGTCCGTCGGGGTAGCCGCCGCCATCGTAATCTTCATGGTGGAACTCGACGATGGGCAGATACGGCCCGAAGCGCCCGATACGGTCGAGGATTTTGCGGCCGATTCGCGGGTGTTGCCGCACCCGCTCCTCCTCCTCCGCGGTGAGCCGCTCCGGTCTCTGCAAGAACGAATCGGGAATGCCGGCCTTCCCCAAGTCGTGCAACTGGGCGCCGATCCGGACGATCTCGATTTGTTCGTCGGGAAGCTCCATCGCCTTGGCGGTCGCCGCCGCGTATTCGCTGACTCGCTGGCTGTGGCCGGCACTGCATGGGACGCGGGCATCGATCGCCTCGATCATGCTCTCGAGGAAATACAGAAAGGACCGGTTGAACTGTCGCTGGCTGTTCTGGATCGACTCGCTGGCGCGGTTCAATGCATCGGCGAGTTCGTTGACCTCGCGGGTGGTCGAGCCGGCGATGAAATCCCGTCGCCACTGGCCGGTCTGGCCGCATTCCTCCAGACGCCCGATCAGACGCGCCAGCGGACGAGCCACCGTCCGCGAGCCAACCCGCGCCGCCAGCAGCCCGAGAATCACCGCGCACAGGCCGACACCGGCCAGGATCGGCCAGAATCCGATCAGCAGTCGCTCGGCCGCGCTTTGCGGAGACTCCAGCAGCAACAGCCGGTAATCGCCCCCAAACATTCCCGCCTTTGCCGACAGCACGACGTAGGACTGACCGCCCCACTGGATCTCGCATTCGCGTCTCGCCCCCGGACAGTCCAGGAAGAGTCGTCCTTCCAAGGCCGCGTTTTCCCGGTGTCGGAAACTGGACCGGACGATTTTGCCGAATCGCGTCAGGATCGCGTGGCCGCCGGGATTGGCGGCCTCGATGTTGAATCGGCGTCCCGTGCTGAGGAAGCCCGCTCGCTCGCCTCCCTGTTCCACCGGGACGGTCGTAAGTTCGAACAGATCGCCTTCGACGTCCAGGAGGGCGACGTCGGCAACCGAGTAACGGCTCGCCGATGAAAGCGTCTCCACCCGATCCCGCAACACCAGCCCGGCCACGCCGCGGCCGAGCCAGTCGGAGGCCAGCAGCAGGTCGTGATCCCCGAGATGGGCCGCCTGGCCGAGCTCAGCCAAAATCGGGCTCGCCGCCGCCGCCGAATCGCCCCCTTCGCGCAAGCCCTGGAGCGCTCCCGTCAGGCTCTCGTTTGCCGTCAGCCGCGCGAGCACTTTCTTCCGCCGCTGCCGATGATCGGCGAGCGCCCGCTCCAGCTCGGATTCGCGCCGGATCAGTGTTTCCTTCAGCCCGCTTCGAACCCGATTCTCGATGACGCCGCGCAGCGCCGCCAGCCCCCCAACGCATGCGATCAAAATCGGGAGCGCGGCTAGCAGGAAGCTCCGGGTTGCCAGGCGCAAGGGACTCCGCCCGGCGATTTCAGTCATATTCGGTCCATCGGCTCGACGACGAGCCCGCTTTACGGCTTCCCTGTCTGCCGCCTCGCATGCTCGATCCTCTTCGATAACAACTCCACGCGCCCCGGCGTCGGCGGAATCAGGCCCTTCTCCAATTGGAGACTCCGCTCGTATCCGCGCAGCGCCTCCCCCCAGTGCTTTTGCCGCGCTGAGCCCGATGCGCCTTTGGCTGCCAGACCATGCGCCTCCCCGAGCCGGTAACAGGATTCCGCCACCCGTCGCAGCGAGGCCGCCCCTGGCTCGGCCCGCTCCCACGACAGCGCCGCCGTCACCGCTTTCTCCCAGTGAACCGCCCCTCGCTCGGCGAGTGCCAGGCTGGTCCAGACTTCCGCCAGACGGCGATGGCCGTAGTAAAGTTCCTGCTGGTTGGCGGTCTGGAACGAATCGCCCTCCGCCGCCCCCTTCCCGACCGGCTGGCCAGCCAGCAGATCCAGATACTCGGCGGTCTTCTCCGCCATCAATACTCGAAGCTCGACCGGACGATCCGGCGCCTCCAGCCGCCGCTCCAGGTCGCGCATCACGGTGCCGGACCACTGCTGCCATCGGCGGCTCTGCCGATGGACCTGGTCCAGCTCCGCTTGCATTCGTGGCTCCATCGACGATGCTTCCGACCTCGCCGGCTGTGGACCTCGCCCCGTCCCCGGTCCCCAGGCCGCCCAGCGTGCCTCGGGCGGCAAAGAAATCACGGCTCCCGCAAAAACCGCGGCCGCCACCACCGTCGCCGCCACCAACGCATTGCGGCGGAGAAACTTGCCGCCACGGTAGGGAATCGACTGGCGTCGAGCGACGACCGGCCGTCTCTCCAGGTGCCGGCGCAGGTCTTCCCCCAACTGCTCGGCCGAGGCGTATCGATTCCGATCATCGGAGGCGAGCGCCCTCATGACCGCTGCGTCCAGGTCGCCGCTCAACCGCCACCGAAGACTCCACGGGCTTTCCCGCCGCGCCTGGCTGGCCGGATCCATCCGCCAGCCGTTGTCGCCGACCACGGCGCTCGGCGGCTTGAGCTGGTCTTCCAGAACCGCGCGAATCATCTCCGTGGTCGCCACCTCCGCCCCGCCGAACGGCAACCGCCCCGTCAGTAACTCGTAGAGAAGCACCCCCAGCGAGTACACGTCGCTGGCGGTCCCGATCGGCTCGCCGCGAATCTGTTCCGGACTTGCGTAGGCGGGCGTCATCGCCGGACCTGTCGGGCGCACCCGGTCCGCCAGGTCCGGTGTAAGGGATGGGAACAGCGGCCGCGCAATCCCGAAGTCCAACAGCTTCACCTGCCCGTCGCGCGAGATGAGCACGTTGCCGGGCTTCAGGTCGCCGTGAACGATCAGATGCTGGTGAGCATACTGCACCGCCGCGCAGACGTCGAGATAAAGCTTCAGACGCTGCCCGATCGTCAGCCGGTTTTCATCGCAATAAATGTCGATGGGACGCGCTCCCCGCACGTACTCCATCACCAGATAAGGATCACCGTCTTCGGTCGTTCCCCCGTCGAGCAGCCGGGCGATGTGTGGATGATCCAGGTTGGCCAGCATCTGCCGTTCGCGCCGGAAGTGGCCCAGCCGTTGCTCGCTGTCCTGGCTGCGCTCCAGCAGTTTGATGGCGACTTGCTTTTGATACTGATTGTCGCTGCGCGTCGCCAGGTACACCACGCCCATCCCGCCTCGGCCGAGCTCGCGCTCGATCCGGTAGGGGCCGATGCGCCTCTCCGGCGCCGGTTCGGCGTCGCTCCGTGGGGCCGCCGCCGCCGGCGGAGGAGCCGGGTTCCGGTAACCAGCCTCGAGGATCGCCTGCACGCGTGCGCGAAGCTGCTCGGAGCTCTGCTCGCGCGGTGGCACTGGCGTCACCGGCGTGGCCACCTCCGCGTCCTCCAGCCGGGCTTTGAGTCGTTGGAGATCCTCGGTCTTCATGGGATGAGTTGTCCCGCTCGAGCCATTCCCTGCCCGTCGCGGCCGGTTAGTGTGGTATTCAACGGCGAACGGTTTTCCAGGGCTCGGTTGTCTATCGGTCGATTCTCCGGCGCGGTTTAGCCGGCCCGCAGCTCGCCGTCGATCAGTTCGAAGCGTTGCGGCAGTCGTGCCGCCAGCGCTTGGCTATGCGTCGCGATCACCAGAATCGCCCCGCGCCGCCGGTGCAGATCGACTAGCAGCGTCCCAACCGTCTCGGCGTTCTGCCGGTCCAGGTTTCCCGTCGGCTCGTCGCCGAGCACCAGCGCCGGATCTTGAATCAGCGCCCGCGCCAGCGCCACACGCTGCTTCTCGCCGCCGGATAATTGCGCCGGCAAATGCTCGAGGCGTCCGGAAAGCCCCACCTGCTCGAGCAGTTCTCTCGCCCGCCCTTCGGCGCCACGGTCGGATGCGGCCACCAGCGTCGGGATCAGTACGTTCTCGAGCACCGTGCATTGCGGCAGCAGACAATGGTCCTGAAACACGAAGCCCACCTGGCGGTTGCGAAACAGCGCCAACTCCTTTTCCGAAAGCGTGTACGGATTGGCCCCGCTCAGCATCACCGTGCCCGTGCTCGGTGGCTCCAGCGCTCCCAGAATCGCCAGCAGCGTGCTCTTGCCCGAGCCGCTCGGGCCCATGATCGCCGCCGCCTCGCCCGGCTCCAGCTTGAGCGACACCCCACGCAGCACTTCCAGCTTGCCATCCGGCGTCGGGTAGTGTTTGGTGAGATCTCTGGCTTCCAGCACCGCGTCTCGGCTAAGCCACGCCGCGCTCCTCGTAGTTGCGCCGGTAATAGTCCAGATACTCGCCCGAGCGCACCCGGCGCACCCAATCCGCGTGCGTCGAATACCAGGCGATCGTACTTGCCAGACCGTCATCAAAGCCAACCTCGGGCCGCCACCCGGTTTCCCGCCCGATTTTTGCGCTCGAGAGCGCGTAGCGGCGGTCGTGTCCCGGCCGGTCGCTGACCCGCTGGATCAGCGATTCCGGTTTGCCGGCCGCCTTGAGAATCCGCCGCACGACGTCGAGGTTCTCCAGCGCCGTGTTTCCGCCGATGTTGTAGATCTCCCCGGGCCGGCCGCGTTCCACCAGCGCCAGGATCGCCCGGCAATGATCGTCCACATACAGCCAGTCGCGCATCTGGAGGCCGTCGCCATAAATCGGCAGCGGGCGGTCTTCGAGCGCGTTGGCGATCATCAGCGGGATCAGTTTCTCGGGAAATTGGTACGGGCCGTAGTTGTTGGATGCCCGCGTCACCACCACCGGCGTGCCGTAGGTCGTGAAATAGGAGAGCGCCAGCATGTCCGAGCCCGCTTTCGACGCCGAATAGGGACTCGACGGCTTCAGCGGTGATTCCTCGGTGGCTTCGAGCTGCTCCGGGATGCTCCCATAGACCTCGTCGGTCGAGATGTGAATGAAACGCCCGATCTGGCGCGCCCGCGCCGCTTCCAGCAGCGTGAAGGTTCCGCCGAGGTTGGTTTCGAAAAACACCCGCGGGCCGAGGATGCTGCGGTCCACGTGCGACTCGGCCGCAAAATGCACGATCGCGTCCGGCCGCGTTTCCCTGAGCAGCGCATCGACCAGCGCGGCGTCGGCAATGTCACCTTTCACGAAGCGATACCGGGCGTCCCCGGCGGCCTCGGCGAGATTCTCCAGGTTCCCCGCGTAGGTCAAATGGTCCAGGTTCACGATCCGGCAGTCGGCGAGCGTGCGGAGGGTGATGCGAATGAACGCGGAGCCGATGAAACCGGCCCCGCCCGTGACCAGCAGCCTCATTTGTGCTGGAGTTCCCAGTCGTAATGAATCCGCGGATCGTCGTGGGCGATGCGCCCCTCGTCGCCCGGATCGTAATGGCAATCGGTGACGTAGACCAGCACCGCCGGCTCGGCGGCGATCACCTTGTAGCCGTGGCCCACTCCGGGAGGGATCAGTATCTGCCAGGGCCGGAGCACGCCAGTATACAGGGTATTGCGCAGCCCGAACGTCGGCGAGCCCGCCCTCAAATCGACCAGTGCCACCTGAAACATGCCCTTGATCGGCACCCAATAGTCCGCCTGCCGGCGGTGAAAGTGAAACGCTTTGATGGTTCCCGGATAGCTGGCCGCCGCCGACACCTGGGTGGTGTGGGCCGGAAAACCGGCCACCAGTCCCTCGCCGAGCCGGGCGACTTCCAGAAACCAGCCGCGATCGTCGGGATAAATCGGGAATGACGTCACTTCGACGCCCGCGATCAGATCGGGCGAGTCCGGCGCTTGGATCACCTTGCCGAGCCCTTTTTCACACGTGGGTATCTCGATTCTCATCCGCTCTAGGAGCGCTTCCGCAGGCTTCGCCATTACGCCGCCTCCGACCTCCGCGCCCCGTGCCGGCTCGAGGCCACCAGGTTGGCCGCTCGTAGCAGCGAGTCGAACGTCCCGGCGTCGGTCCACCATCCGTCCAGGTGCGCGAACGTCATCGTCCCTTCGTCGATGTAGGCGTTGTTGACGTCGGTGATCTCCAGCTCGCCGCGCCGCGACGGCACCAGCCGCCGGACCTTGTCGAACACCGTTTCATCGTACAGGTAAATGCCCGTTACCGCGTAGTTGGACCGCGGCTTCTTGGGTTTTTCCTCGATGCCGACGATCCGGCCGCCCTCCAGCTCGGCCACCCCGAACCGCTCCGCGTCCGGCACTTCCTTGAGCAGGATCTTTGCCCCGCGGCCCTGGCGCTTGAACTCGTCGACCGCCTCGCGAATGCTGCCTTCGATGAGGTTGTCGCCCAGGATCACGCAGAGCCGGCCGCCGTCGGCGAAGTGCTCGGCCAGCGCCAGCGCGTCGGCAATGCCGCCTTCACCCTCCTGGTAGGTGTAGTTGAGATGTTTGAGTCCGAATTCCTTTCCATTGGCCAGCAGACGGAGAAAATCGCCCGCCCCTTCTCCTCCGGTGACCACCAGGATCTCGGTGATGCCCGCCTCGACCAGCGTCTGGATCGGGAAATAGATCATCGGCTTGTCGTAGATGGGCAACAGGTGTTTGTTGGTGATCTTGGTGAGCGGGAACAGCCGGCTTCCGGTGCCGCCGGCCAATACGACGCCTTTCATGAGAACCATGATACAATACCGGCGCCATGAACCCTTCCGCGGCCGCCCCGGCCCCATGCGTCCATCACCGCTGGAGCCGGATCGAAAAAGAACAGCTCAACCCGCGCTTTGCGCGGCAGGTCATACACGCCGGCCGGATGACCGTCGCCCGCGTCTACCTCGTCAAAGGCTGTGAGATCCCCGAACACAGCCACGACAATGAGCAGGTCAGCGTCATCGACCAGGGACGCCTGCTGTTCCGCATTCAAGGCTCCGAGTACGTGGTGGCCGCCGGCGAGGCCCTCCAGATCGCACCCAATGTCCCCCACAGCGCCGTCGCCCTCGAGGATACCGTCGGCACCGACCTGTTCACCCCGGTGCGCGAGGATTGGCGGCGCGGCGACGACGCCTACCTGCGGCGCTAGTCAGCCATATTAAGTTGGAACCGCACCAGATTGTCGCCGCACCTCAGAAAAAGTGCAGCGTGTAGCTCACCCGCAGGCCGCGCCCGATCTCCGGGGCGAACTGCTTGATCAGCGAGAGATGGTTGCGATAGAGCCGGTCCGCCAGATTGAAGAAGTTCACTCCGAACACGTGGAGCGTATGCTGTCGCGTGACGGTGTAGTTCGCCAGCAGGTTGACGGTCGCGTAGCCGGCCGTCTCCGTCTCGTTGGCGGCGATCCGGGATTGCCGGCCGGCGAGCACCAGCTCCGGGTGGACGCTGAGCGATCCACCTCGCCATTCGACGCCGAGCCGGCCCCGCGCGGGGGGAATGCGGGGCAGCGGAATCCGGGAGCCGGACAACCGGGCGTTCACGGCGTCGATACCGAGATGAAGCCATACGTCGCGGCGGAGACCCGCCTGGATGCGCCCTTCGACACCCTGAAAGCGGCTGTCGGCCTGGCTCGCCAGCGTAACCGGCAGACCTTCGTCAAACCGGCCGGCGGGAGCGAAGTAAATGAAACTGCCGAGCCGGTTGTAAAAAAAGTTGAATTCACCTCGCAGCCTCGACGACTGGTGGCGGAGCGAAAGGTCCACGCCGTCTCCGGTCTCACCTTTCAGGTCCGGGTTGCCCACTTCAAACGACACATTGCCGGCATGAGGACCATTGTTATAAAGCTCCTCGAGCGCCGGCGCGCGGTGCGAGTGCGTGTAATTGGCCACGAACGCGCCGCCCTTCCACACGGGCAGGTGGACGCCGGCGCCGGCTGACAACCCGGTAAACGAGCGAGGGCGCAGCATGCGCGGATCGTAGGAGTTGTACTCGAGCCGGCCGCCGAGCTGGAAGCGCACCCGAGCGAGCGTCCATTGCTCGAGCGCGAACAAGGCCACAGCGGTTTGATCGGTGGGCGGCGAGAGCGTCTCCTCGCCGCTGGCTTTGTAATCCCGCCGCAACCCCCAGAAGCCGAAGGTGCCCGTCATGACGCCCCGCAGGCGATGACGGAATTCGCCGCGGTAGACGAGCTGTTTGTTGAAAAACTCCGTGCCGGTCTGGCTGCCTTCCAGCTCGCGGTGGTTCCAGTCGGAGTAGTTCAGCTTCAACTGGAACGATTCCAGGATACCCGGCATGTTGCGCAGTTCGCCGGTGAGGCGCGCCTGGTGGCGGCGGTAGGCGAGATCGATCTTGTCGGAGCCTTGCCCGGCGCGGCCGGCTTCCGGCCGCTCGAACTCCGCGGCGAAGGGCACGCCGTAGCGGCCGTCCTGGACCCCGTAGCCGAAGCTGAACGAAGCGTTCTCGCTGTAGCGGCCGAAGCCGAAGTTGGCGTGGCGGAGGCCCGACTTCGAGTTCGGAACGCGTCCATCGGCGGCATGGTAGTCGCCGGATCGCTGGCTGCCGCCGCCTCCGCGGATCAGCCAATCGTGGAACCCGTACTCGAAGCCGCCGGTACCGCCGATCTGACCGCCATTGGAGCCGCCGCTCGCCGTCATGTTGCTCCGCAGCCCTTTGTGTGGATGCTCGTGGAGCTGGTGGTGCGAACTGATGGTGTTCACCACGCCGCCGATCGCATTCGAGCCATAGAGCAGCGTGGCCGGGCCGCGCACAATCTCGACGCGCTCGACGGTGGCCGCGTCCACCGGCTCGCCATGATCGCCGGATTGGGAAGACAGTGTCCCGGTCCGCATCCCGTCTTCCAGAATGAGTACCCGATCCCCGTCGAAGCCGCGGATCACCGGGCGGCTCGAGCCAGGTCCGAAACTTCGCTTGGCGACTCCGGTTTGCTCCTCGAGCAGCTCGCCGAGCGAGCCGGCGCCGTTGCGCGTGACCAGCTCGAGCGAGCTGACCGAGGTCACCGTCTGGAAAGCTTCGAGCGTCGACTCCTCGTGACCGGAAGCGGTCACCGTCACCTCCTCGTGGACGGCGGCGAGCTGCAACCGGAAGCTCACCTCGACCACCCCGCCGGCGGCGAGATCGACGATCTGGCGCTCGTCGCTCAGATGATGCATGTGCGCGTCGACGTCATACCGGCCCGGCGGTACTTTAGCGAATTCGAAGCGGCCGTCCTCATCGGTCTCCGCGCTGCGCCGGAGTTTCGGGACCACAACCGTGGCGTGGTGCAGAGGGAGCCCGTTGGTTTTCAGCGTCACCTGGCCGCGGATGACTCCGGAATCCTGCGGGCGAAGTGTCGAGACGGAAGACAGCATAAGGAGCGCCCAAGCCGCGCCTGCGGCAAGCTGTTTCATCTGATTCCAGTATCCGACATGAGGTGGCAGAGGCGCCAAACCCTGATATAATCGTGAGCGTTGGTGCTTTCTGTCCCGCCAGGGATCCGCGGCTGCCAAGCGAGCGGCTTCCCGGGCTGGGGGCCGGAAGGAGGCGAGTAGATGGGTGTGTCCAAGGCCCAGGTGGCGGCGCTTCAGCCTGTGCAGGCGGAATCCGCGCCGGGGGGCTACAAGGTTTTTCACCGCATCGTCGACTGGATCACCAGCGACCGAATGCAACTGCTGAACATCACCGATCGCATCAATGACATCGTTCGCAAGAGCGGTGTCCGGGACGGCATCGTGCACCTGCAATCGCTTCACACAACGACGGCGCTGTTTATCAACGAGTGGCAGGACGCGCTGCTGGAAGACGTCAAGCGCTTCTTCGAGGAAGTGGTCGACCGCAACCGGTACTACCGCCACAACGATCCGCAGTATTCCGACTGCGAGCGCCAGAACGCCGACTCGCACATACGCGGCATGTTGATGGGACAGACCCTGTCATTGCAGGTGCGCAACGCCAGCGTCCTGCTGGGGACCTGGCAGTGCATCATCCTGGCGGAGTTCGACGGCCCGCGCAACCGCTCGCTGGCGGTTCAGGTTTGCGGGATCTGACGGGTCACCGGTAGATGCCGCGGTACTTCACCCGCGACCTGGCCGAGCAGTTGCTCCCCACACTCGAACCGGAGATCCGCCAGGCGGTCCATCTCAACAAGGACCACCGGCAGGCCGAATCCGAGCTCGAGCGGATCGCCACGCGCGTCCGGCTCGCCGGCGGAATGCTCGTCGACCGCGACCGGCTGCTCGCGCTGCGTGCGCGCCGCGACGCAGCCGCGCAAAGGCTCCAGGAGATCCTCGAATCCATTCAAAGCCAGGGCTGCCACATCAAGGACCTCGATACCGGGCTGCTGGACTTCCCGACCCTGTTCCGCGGCGAAGAGGTGCTGCTGTGCTGGAAGCTCGGCGAGCCCCGCATTGTTTTCTGGCATGGTCTCGACGAAGGCTTCCGCGGCCGGAAGGAGATCGACCGGGAGTTTCTCGAGAATCACCGCGGCGAATTCGCCCAGTAGCCCAGGTCCCTGTAGTAAAATAAGGAGAGCGCGGAGCGAGGCCCGCCTGGCTGTTTTTTCGCCGGACGGATTCTTCGGCGCGGGCAATTTTACAGGGGAGTTGAATCTCGGTCAGAATGCTGCTTGCCAGGGAGCTGATTACCTACCTTTCCCGCCAGCTTGTGAATGGTCTGAACCCACACATTGTCGAGGCCGGCAGCCAGCCGGCGGCCACCGAGCTGGTCGCGAGTCTGATCGTGGACGAACTGCTGGTCGAGGACCGGCTCAACGAAGAGGTTCGCGAGATTCTGAGCCAGTATTCCGATTACATGCGGAACGAAGGCGTCAGCTACCAGGAGATGTTTCGTCGCATCAAGAACACGCTGATCGCCCAGCGCAAGGTGGTCCGCGCCTCCGGGCGGGACAGCGGCGACGCGATGAAGCTGTCGCGCGACAAGATCAACGAAATTTCCCACAAGCTGCTGGCGCTGTTCCGGCGCGCACGCGAGTTCCGGGTGAAAAAGGACCCGAACGAGGTGCGCCTCGAGGTGGTCCGTATCATTACCGAGATCCTGCATGCCGAGGACAAGGTCGATCGCGCGGCGCGCGCCAAGATCCGCTCCCAGAAGCGCGAGATCCCCGAGGGTTCCGAGGAGTGGGATCTGCTGTTGCGGCGCTATTACGCCGAAGAGATGAAGAAGCTCGGTATCAACCTCGCCCACTAGCCGCCGGGCCAAGTCAAGGAAGCCCTCTTTCCGCCGATAAGGGGGAAGTAGGTCGCGCCCAGGCGATGCTGTCTCTGACCCGGTTCATTCATCAAATCGACGAGATCGACGCGCTCTATGAAGAGCTATTGAGCTCCTACAAGGCCCTGGTCGAAAGCCTGGAACGGCACGCGGCCGGGCTGGGCACCGAGCTGGAAGAACACCGCCGGAACGTGCGCCGGGTCGGGTCGATGATCGGCGACGGGCGCGACCGGAAGACGCTCGAGCGAATCCGCCAGGAACTGGACGAGGAGCTGAAGATGCACGGCCGGCACCTCGAGCAGCACCTCGGCAGCCAGGAGCGCGAAGTCAAGGAGATTCTGGGCGCGTTGGCGGCCGTCGCCGAATGGATGAGCACGCGGGAACAGAAGTATGGACCGCGCTTCCGCGGTGTCGCCAGGAAACTCCAGGCTCTGAGCGCCTCCCAGAATCTGGCGGAACTGCGAAGCCGGCTGGCCGACGAAGTGTCCCAACTGGAACAGTACGTCGGCGACATGGAGGAAGATACCCGGCACGCGCTGGCGCGCCTCGAGAGCGACGTCGAAGAGCCTCGCCGACGGCTGGAGGGAGGCGGCCGGGAAAACCAAGCCGGCGGTGATTTCGCCAGCCGGGCCCAGGCCGAGTCGGATATTCAGATCCGCGTGCGCGCCGGCCAAAGGTTCTGCATCACCCGATTTGCCATCGACGGCTTCGCCGCGCTCACGACTCAACAGACGACCAGCTTCACACAGGAACTGACGGGGCAGTTTGGCGCGCGCCTGATCCAGTTGCTCGGCCGCGGGCACCAGATCTACCATTGGGGCGACGGAGACCTTCTCCTGCTCACCATCGGCGGCCTTCCGGAGATGGCCGGCCGCGCCGCCCAGGCGGAGAGACATCTTTCGGCAACCTACCGCCTCGACGGAGAACCCGGCAAGCCCCTGGTCACCGTACGATGCCGCAGCGGCAGCGCCGAATACATTCGCGGCGAGAGCGCCGACCGGTTGCTGCGGCGGGTCGAGGAAACGATGCGCAGCACCGGTTGAGCCAACCGCGACCCTACCTCGGGCTCCCGGTCAACTGGTAGACGCGATAGGTTTCGCTCTCATAGACCGGCGCCCGCGATCCGAGGCCGGATTTGGCGCCAATCACCAGGTGCGAGATGCCGCGCGCCGTATAGTGCTCCAACCGCGCGGGGTCGAAACCACCCTCCATCGTGTTTTGCCAGCGGTCCCACCACTCCAGGCCGGAGGACCGCAGGAAGTTGACCTGCCCGCCCGCTTTCCAGCAGACGTAAACCGTCCTCGACGCGCGGGCGCGAAAGACGCCGGGCGCCTGCCCTTTTTCCGCCTCCGGGAAAAGAAACACCGCATCCTTCGGCGTGTTCGCCCGGGCCCAACCGGCCAATTCGTCGAGGGCGACGCTTTCCACCGCCGTGAAGTTGACGAGTTTTCCGAAACCGGGGATCAGAAAAAACGGCGCCAGCAGGGCCACCGCCCAGGCGCCCAGCGCCCACCGCTTGCGCTTCGACTCCGACCAGGCGGCCAGCGCCGCCAGCCCGGCCGCGATCAGCACAACCGCGGCTCTCCGCTCCCATAGCTCCTGGCGAAGATCGGGCAGCAGCACGCGCAGCGCTTCCGGCTGCGCCGGGACCACGTAGGCGAACACGAACCATGCCAGACCTCGCCAGTATCTTTCCCGCGCGATCTCATGAATGCCGGCGGCCGCCGCGCCGGTCGCGGCCAGCAGCGTGATGAACAGCACCGCGCGGGCCGGCTGGAGCTGGGGCACCAGCGTCCAATTGCCCAGCTCGAGCACCCGGTACGATACGAACATCATCGCCAGCCCGTAAACCGGCAGCCCGGCCAGCATCCACCGCAGCACGGGCGGAGCCGGCCCGCGCAGCCGGAG